>Ga0137418_10004670_pt1 | contig 12550 bp, 14 predicted proteins | sample CZODoug3_1_2_16f_FD_122242 | JGI IMG/M metagenome (GOLD analysis project Ga0137418, IMG submission 122242) | Vadose zone soil fungal communities from Angelo Coast Range Reserve, California, USA - CZODoug3_1_2_16fungal (Hybrid Assembly) | ecosystem: Environmental > Terrestrial > Soil > Vadose... | reverse complement strand
ATTCGCGGTTGGTCGGAGAAGCATTCGACTCTCATGACCGTTCTTACGTCGGCTCTGATTTTTTATGGCGGATATTTGGATTTCGCCAAGAAAAAAGTCCGCTCAGGCAAAAGCTGGTGCATCTGGGCAATTCTGATTCTTATCTTTTATTCTACTACGGTCATTTACTCCGGCGAGTGGTGGGGCCTAGGTCTTGTTCTTGCGGCATTGCTGGCTGAGGTGTCCTTGTTTTTCAAGCTCTATTTGGAGGCTGAAGACTCACCCTAGAGTTCGTACAAAAAGCCGGTCCAATTAAACGCAACCGACTCTCATGAACACTGGTACATAAAATGGGATCAGGCAACGTATGTAAAGCTTTGGACATTTGCAGTTGCGACTGAATGATGAGTGCGTGAATCACGAGGCGTTTGCAGATAACCAAGGAGGTCGCACATGGCTTTACGTTATGGCGGGTTGGTTCTCGCGTTTCTCCTCATCGTCATCGTTCCAGTATCGAGTTCGGCGCAGTCTCCCGAAGAGTCTTCAGTTATGCTCAAGAATCAGGCGACGGCATACCCAGACACTACTGAAGGCTTGCAGAGCTTGGTTGAAGACATCCTCCGTGCGGCGGAATCAAAGGATACCGCTAAAGAAATTGAACTCATTCATAGCCTCTTAGTGCCCGAAGATGGCAAGTGGTTCTTGGATGAGTTCGGCCCGGGGTTCGGTGCAAGTTTGTCCGCCGCGTATCGAAGATTGGCATCGAATCAGGAGCAAGACTTACAGGGCATTTTCGAAGCCGACGCGCAGCGGGGCTGGATGAAACCGAAGGTGCTCCGCTATGCGGATGCGGAGAACACGGAATTTCCCGTCGACAAATTCTTAAATTGCATGGATGAAGTCGTACCACTCTATCAAACGGCGGTGAACGGGAACAGGACGACTTTCCGCTTTGCAAGGGATCCAAACCAAAAGGGCAAGATTATCGCGGGCGATCCTCACGGGTATTTTGTGTTTGTTCAGGGTGGCTTCCGCTTTATCCCTCAGGAGGTCCTCATGCCGCTACCTAAGGGAAGACCAGTACAGATCAAGCTGGACATGGACGTGATGAATTCTAAAATCACTAACAAAACGCCGATACAGGCCCCGCCGGAGGCGATGAGAAAGCACATCTCAGGAAAAGTTGTGGTTGAGGTGATTTTGGATGTGGGGGGGAACATCAAGGAGTCGAAGGTGCTAGAAGGCGATCCAATTCTGAGTGATCCAGTTATGGAAATTGTGAAAATGTGGAAATTCGAACCGACGAAACTCGACGGTGATCCCGTGGAAGTGGATCTTCAGATTCCATTTGTTTTCCAGATACATTGATTTACAGGCTTGCGCAAGTCGCGCAGGAGGAAACGTCTTCCTGAGTCACCTTCCTCGCCGGAGTTAGCAACCGAGAGGGCAGGTCGATCTATCCAAGAATGCGAAACCGTATGAGAGACCTGCACGAATTTTGGGCCGGTCATGCATGACCTGGGTAAACCGGAGGATGACACATTCGAAAAGTACGGGTGGCCCATAAATGAAGACTCTTATACAGATTCTCTTGGCGTCTGCCATATTGTCGTGTTTGAGCTATGCCCAAACGAACGTCGAGCAAATTGAACCCACACCCGCGACGCAGACGAGAGAAGGCCACAACTGGGTTGAGCAGACGTTGAAAGGATTATCGCTTGAAGAGAAAGTCGGCCAAATGTTGCAGATTCGTTGCTATGCCGACTATGTTGGTTTCGAAGAGCCTGCCTACAAGCATCTTCGCGAGGAATTGGAGAAGTATCACATCGGCTCGGTCATTTTCGGTATGCACTTCAACAAGTCAGGTGCTGTGAGGAGTTCGCCTCTCAATTCCGCCAAAGTTGCCAACCAACTGCAGAGCGATTCCAAGCTGCCGTTGCTTCTTGCGGCGGACGTCGAGCGGGGCGTCGCTTCGCATTTGAAAGACGTGCCTTCCTTCCCTTGGGCGATGGCTTGGGGGGCTGTCGGCGACCCAAGTACTGTCGAACGCTTCGGCGCGATAACCGCCCGCGAGGCTCGTGCTACCGGCATCCATTGGGCACTGGCACCAGTTGCCGATGTGAACAGCAACCCCTCGAACCCCGCCATCAATGATCGATCTTTTGGCGAAGACCCCGAAGAGGTAGGCACCTTGGTTGCTGCCTACATTCACGGGGCTCACGAAAATGGCCTTCTCGTCACCGCGAAACACTTTCCGGGACACGGGGACAGTTCAATTGATTCACATCGTGGCATACCATCTATTGACGGCGACCCGGCCCACCTCGACAAGTTTGAGTTCCCGCCATTCAAAAAGGCCATCGAAGCCGGCGTCGATTCAATCATGCTCGCGCATGCCCGTGTTCCAGCGATCGATCCCGACCGCAACAAAGTTGCCACAACATCAGTCAAGGTGGTAACTAACGTTCTGCAAAAACAGTTGGGATTCAAGGGCATCGTGGTCACCGATGCTCTGGAGATGAAGGGCATAACCACTCTTTACGACCCGAAGAAAGGCAGCCCCACAGCGCTGGCTGCAGTTGATGCGGTCAAAGCCGGGTGTGATGTCATCATGATTCCCACGGACCTCGATGGCGCTTTTCATGCCATCGTCGACGCCGTACGGAGTGGAGAGATCGCAGAGTCGCGCATAGACGATTCGGTCCGCAAGATTCTGGGGATGAAAACTAGGGTCGGACTTGACAAGAATCGTTTTGTCAACTTCGACCACGTGACGGAGCTTGCCAGCAAGCCGGAGGATATGACGTTTGCGCAGCACATAGCGGATGAAGCTATAACGCTCGTGAGAGAAAATGGACGATTACTTCCCCTCCAAAGGAGTGAAGCGCACGGTTCACGACCCGGCACTCCGAATGGCGATGAGTCACAGGGTCACCCGTTGACTGTTGTACTTCTAGCCGAAATTCTAGAAGCAACAAATGGATACAATTTTGAAAGGGAGATAATGTCTCGCTACCCCGAAGCGCGTGTCTTTTACGTCGATACTCGGACCGCGAACGCCGGAGGCGTCCAGGTGCTTGCTGCCGTGAAGCAGGCCGATGAGATAGTTGTTGCCGCTTATGTTGCTCATGGCGGAATACACCAAGTCGTCGTTGATGGAAAAACACTTACTTCGTACGGACTGCGTGGTCCGAGCGGCGCGTTGCTGCAAAAAATCTTAGCGGTGGCACCTGAGAAAACAGCGGTGATCGCCCTCGGGAGCCCTTATCTCATTGCCAGTTTCCCGCAGATTCAAAACTATCTGTGCGCATACTCGATGACAACTACGTCTGAGATCAGCGCCGTAAAGGCCCTCTTTGGGGAAATTCAGAACCACGCCAAGCTCCCAGTCACATTGCCCGGCGTGGCAACTCGCGGATTTTCAATACCGTGGCCAACCACTGCGCATCCTACTCAGCAAGTTAAAGCGACTAGTAAATAACGACGTATCTCTCGATCTTCTAGCTCAACTTCAGATGTTTAATTCCACGCTTGACAAAGATTAAGATTCTGCCGAGCGATAACCAGAACGTCTCCGAGGCGTCCCTGCGTTCGTCGTCAGTGAGACCCGACCAGAAACACAGCATGGCTTCCTCCATCGCTACTGCGTAAGTTCCCGTGCGTGATGTCCTTGCGACAGATTTCAAGGATATTTTCCGTAGTCGATTGGCTCCTGGGTCTTCATTGTCTACACAGTCCTTACTTGACGCAGTCCTCGATGCTGGACACTTCCGGGTCGATACCGCATACACGAAGCCACGCTAGGTCTTCAACGGTGAGCACATAGTGCGCCATGAAAGTCGGGCATACCTGCCCAGAGCATTTGTGACAGAAACGTTGGCCGTTAGGCGTCTTCACTCTTGCGACTCTACCTGAGGATTTGTAAGCCAGCGTCAGATCGCTATTTTGGCGTTTGAGTTTCGTTTGGCGGGTTCGGGGACCGGGTAGAGCCTTGGTTTGAATTCGCAACGTTTTCGATGGCCCTCACGATATTTCGATAGTTAGTGAGGACGAAGTAGCCGATCAACGCGTCAACCAAGGCACCGAGGCGAGGCAGTATTTCAAAGCCTGGAAGGAGGGCGAGAACGACCATCAACATCAACAACGCCACTCGACCGGGAGCGTTCGTGAGATCGTCCAGTATTCCAGCTCCCCGCAGTGCAGGGCGTGCCCTTAGGAGCAAGAAAACGGAGATCACAACAACAAGGCCTAAAAACAGTAAAACCCACAAGAGTTCAATGTTGTAACGAGTTCCTGAAACATAAGTAGGCGCAGTTGGGGCATCCGTTCCCTCAAATGCATCCGCAGTGGCATCAAGCTTGGTAATTCCATTGGTCGTAACATAACCTTTCACAACTTGGGAGGGCAGCAGTTCGTCTTTCTTGACCTGTGCCTCTAACTTTCCTGGGTCAATTACCGTCACAGTGCCCTGATTCCCTTCGGTGATTGTGATGCCCGAAATCGGCGCTCCTCCCGACTTGAACGCAACAATCAGGCCCTTCACCGTTCTTCCCGACCGATGACTTATCACGAAATTATGCCGGATAGGATTTTTGAGGTTTAATACCTCTTTTGGCATCGTCTTCGCGTCATAGGTCGCCAGTTCATATGAAAAAGTTGGTTTTTCGGTCTCTTTGGCAAACTGCTGTTTTCGATTGTCTTGGTAGGTGATGTAATTTAAGCCCAAGGAGAGAGTAGCCACAAGCCATCCGAGGATTGAAATTGGAGTAGATATTCGGGAGTTGCTTTCGGCCATGGACCGCTCGCGTAGGTTATTGACCCGCTGAAGATATCACACTAGGCCGCTGTCGATCATTGTACTGTTCCATTTTTATTCGCTTAAGCGCGGCTTCTTAATCAACAACGCGCTAGACCTCAATACTTTACGGTGATAATGTTTGAAGTGCATCAAGACGCGGGAAACTTCTCCCGCACCAACCGAGCAAAACGCCACGGTGGGAGTCGCCAGACGATGCGCCCGGAAAGGGAAAAATGGATCAAAATCATCTACAAACATACCAAGAAGTCAGAAGAACGCTCATCGAACGTTTAACACGGCTGACGTTCACAGACACGATGCTGGAGAAGATGTCCGTCTTTCAACTTATAAGTTTGCTTCACTTGATGGCGGGGCATTTGAACTATCTTCCGACGTACACAATTGCTGTCCGAACACTGGAAGAACTTTTTGGCGAGATCATTTGGGAGAAGCCAGGTGGAGAAGGACCCAAGATAGAAGAACTAAAGCCTGCGATAGTGCATTAGGAGGAAACATGGCGAAGTTCGAAAAGTTCGACTCCCAAAAACAGATTCGCGGCCTGGCGGAAGCGGCTGCACAGATCCGAATCGAGGAACTCATCCGCGCTGGTAAGATGCCTTCGTTCGATCAGGTTGTCGCTGCGATTGAGAGCACCCGCCAAGAATATCGCCCACGTATTCTTGTCGCCCGGCAGAGAAAGTCGCATGCCTAAGCCAAACGGGGCTGCACGACGTTATCAATGACGCGGGCCGGGAAGGGTGTCAGCGTAGCCCGCTATCGCATCACGAAGGAGCAGGGCGCGGAGATCAAGCGGATCGAGCGCGAGCAGGGGCATGACCAGGCGCTCCGACGATTGCTTATATTCCTGCGACGGCCCCTGTTCGGCGGTAAGTACCCGCCTAAATCGTCCCTGGCAAAGTCTTCCCGGCCCGATTTTGCTCAAAATTCGGTCATTCCCCCCAAAAAGTACTTGACTTTTCTTTGAAAGCATGATCCTATTACTACTAGTATCAAGAGCGGGCGTGCGGGTTACGCCACAGCAACCGAGCCACACAAAAGGCCACGGTGCTTTCCTTCGAGAGAAGGGATACGGCCTAGTAGGGGGCACAAACCCACCTTTTCGTCGCTCATCCAGAAACTTTCGAGGGTATCTCTCCGTCGCGGAGCGTGTATTCGGCCGTCCGGCGGCGATGTATCAATTCATTTGGACGATTTTCGCCGAGTCCATTGGGCTCGGCGACTACGTCGTTGTGTGCCCAGTTGCATACAACGGCGGGAAACACGGCCTGACCCGCCAGAAGATCGGCGGGACGCCAACAGGAGCAATTTATGATTAAACGTAATGATTTGAGTAAGACGAGTGGTAGCAGTCCGACGGGCGCGACCAAAACCTCGCAGCCCGCCAAGCAGTCCGCACATCCCGAGCGCAAGCAGCCGTGGTTCGTGGTTGACAAGGAAGGATTGCGAAAGACCCTGTCCCGTAAGGGCAAGGCTTTCGCGATTTACGAGCTGCTACAGAACGGCTACGACGAGAACAGCACCAGACTCGAAGTCAGTTTGACTGAGCCAAAGAACGGGAAGTCTATCTTGATTTGCATCGATAATGCCCCCAACGGTTACATCGACTTGTCGAATGCTCACACGATGTTTAGTGAGTCCAAGAAGAAGACCGACATTCAGAAGCGCGGAAGGTTTAACGTTGGAGAGAAGTATGTCCTGGCTCTGTGCGACTCTGCATCAGTCACCAGTAAGACCGGGCGCATCGTATTCAAAGCCGATGGCACGCGGAGCCACGACAACGTCAAGACCAAAATCGGGACGGAATTCCGTGGGGAACTACCTCTAACCATTGACGAGTACAAAGATATGGTTAGGAAGGTGAAACTCGTAATTCCGCCTGTACCGACTGTATTCAATGGCGCGGAGATTCCAGAGCGGAAAGTTCTCCACGAATTCTCCACGCAGTTACCGACCGAAGTTGCCGATGAGAATGGAATTCTCCGCAGCAAGAAACGCACAACCAAAGTGCGGCTGTTCGAGGTTCCGACGGGTGAAGCGTACCTCTACGAGATGGGCATGCCTGTTGTTCCGATTGATTGCAAGTGGTCGGTCGATATACAGCAGAAGGTTCCACTCAACATCGAGCGCGACAATGTCACTCCGAGTTACCTAAAGACTGTCTACCAGTCCATCCTTGACGAGCGCAGCGAGTATCTGAACGAGGAAGACGCAGCGGACGCCTGGGTTACGACCGGGCTTTCCAGTGAGAATGTCAGCACCAAGGCGATTAAGAACGTCGTGGTGAAACGCTTCGGTAAAGATGCAGTTATCCACGACCGCAACGACCTGGGCTCAAATCGTGAAGCAACCGCAGCCGGGCGAACCGTGATTCCGCGAGGCGCGTTGACTCCGGAGATGCGAAAGAACCTGGTTCGTGCTGGCGTCAAGAAGGCATCAGAGGAATTCTCAACCAGTGTCGCAGCACCTACTGGAATCATCCCCGAGAAAGACTTAACAAAGCCACAACTACGCTACAAAGACTTCGTCGAGAAGGCTGCGCCACTCGTGCTCGACCGAAAACTAAAGAAAGTTCAGTTCGCGAACGACCCGAAGGCGAAACTTCTCGGTTGCACGCAATGGTCGCCGAAAGACTACGTCTTCACGGTGAACGTCGGGAAGCATGATGTCGAAGACTGGGACCGCAACTACGACTTGTTTATCCACGAACTGGCGCACTTCTATGTCCAACGCAACGACCACCTATTCGAGGGATTCTGGCGTGCCTGCTCGGACATCGGCGCCAAATTAGTGCAGGTTGCATTAGAGCGACCAGAACTATTTCCCACGAGTGTCAGGAGACCAAAACTGGTCGCAGCATAACCTTACCCGCCGAGGCGCAGGGCGTCATCTGCGCCAACATACCCGCAGGCGCGTTGCGGAGAAATCGCGCCAAATTCAAAAGGTTCAACTATATGAATCACATAGATCCAAGCATTTCGTCGGGTTCGAGCCCAGGCGCAACAGTCGCCGTTGCTCCTCGCCTCCACCGCATTCCGTCCTCCAATAACCGTCCGCCATTTCCGGCTCCTCATTGGCGCGGTGAAGCACGTCCTCACGGCGCACGACGCGTCACCTTGAAGACTAGGTTTCCGTCTGTGCCGTACTTAACCTACCTAGTCCGAGACTTGGGCTACGACGGCAACGCGGCATTCGCAGCGATGGTTCAAGCGCATCAGCCGTGGCTGCGTTCTGTTGACCGTCATCGGGCAAACCCAGTTGATGCCGACACGCAAGTAGGGACTGTTACGCACGCATATTCGCCATTTGTCTCTGTTGTGCACCCCTACGTTCCTGCAGCGCCGTCGCGACGTTCGAAAACCGGTGGCGGTCTGACTGAGGAGCAGGTTGAGACCGCGCTGGCAAGAAAACGTTGGGATGGTGGGACGAAGAGAGCCGTGTTGGAGATTGTTTACCGAAGACGCTCAAGTCTAGAAGTATCGAATGAGTTTGGGATACCGGTCGAGACCTTGTATGTGTACGCGAGTCGGCTTCGGCGGGACATTGAAAACGCAGATTTGCCTGCCAAGAGAAAGGCTGCGTAGTGTTTTCAACAACTTACAAGGTGATTTGTTAAGGATTTGGGCGAAGGTTGAGAGGAGGCAAATTTTCTATGCAAGATTCTCAATCATCGCCCATCGCCGAACTCTTCAAGAACACACGCGGGTCTCGCCGAACCAAAACGAATCGGGGCACCGCAAATGCGCCGTGCGGCGTGAGCGTGAAGACATTTTATGGGTCATAAAAAGAACAACATTGTCACGATCCCGGCAGTCTCGGAGCCAAGACCGTTCGAAGAGGTTCTAACCCCGGTCGAGGTTGGCAAACGATTGAAGCTGCCTGCTGAAAATGACGACGAACTTACACAAAAAGTCTATGAGCTAACGCGCAGACGTGCCGCTCGACCACTCCCGTCTATCAGAGTGGGGAAACTAATCAGGTTTTATTGGTCGGAAGTAGATCGGTGGCTCCGCGAAGGAATGCGGCAAGCGGCGTAGGTCAATGAATACAGATCGCCGGAACCGGGAGCACCCCAGGCACAACCGGACCCGGAGCAATGCCTAGTGGCTGGCCCTGGGCGCGGGTACGCGCCTAAAACAAAAATCCCGGCACGGGGCAAGTGCAGAATCCCGCGAATGCGGGGAAGGAAGAAAAAGGGATGTCTAATATTATTGATTATAGTTTGGTTGTCTTGGCAGCAAGCCCTGAAGAAATCAACCGGATTGCCAGTCGCTTAAAACAACCATCGTCTGAATTGTTGGACTGGATCGCCAACAGAGATAACCGCGAGCCAGGTGAAATCGTGGAATCCCTTACAGAATTGGTTAGCTTTGAGCCTGTAACAAATCTCTTCTGCATTCACGAATCGGTGAACAAAGCGCGGCGATTTGAGAATAGTTTTAAAGACAGGTTCACCGGAATCGTCAACAGCCACATATTCGAAGTCTCAGCAGCGTTCCCGCATGCGGTGTTTCTGCTGGAATACCGCGATATGCAGTACAGCTATGCGGGGAAAAGAGTCATGCGTGCGGGTGAGGAAGTACGGATAACTTTTGACGGCGCGCAGCAGTCGCAGGCAGTAGATTGGGTGCTGCCGGATATCTTCGCTCCGTTTTTAGCCGAATGGAATGAAGGTCTGCCATTCGGGAGTCTATGGGCTAAATGGCTCGAAGATTGCAAAACAGCATTAAAGAGACTCGAAGAGATGCCACGACTGGCCAAACAGGAAGTGACCACTCAAGAAGCTGTTGGCATAACGTCCCAAATTGTGTTTTGAAATCACAGCGATAACTTTTGCCGCGAGGCGCGTGCGGAAAACGCGCCAGATCAGTAAGTGCCCATCAAGTCTGAGGACGCCAACGGGCAGAAAGTAGGTGTACGAAAATCTTCAATGGAGTTGAACGAACATGATAGGTCGACTTTTGTGGTGGAGTTCTGAGAAGACGCAGGGCGTCGTCCAGGTTCTCGATGAACACGGCATCGTAAGCAAATACTTTTTGCTCGAATCAAAAGTTGTGCAGCGTCCACAACAAATCAAACCGGGTTATTTCGTGAAGTTTTCTGACGCGATTCAAGCGAAACGTCAGGACCTACTTCCGATAGCAATCAATGTGACAGTGTCCGAATATCCGTTCACCGAACATGCAGGAGCAGCCGCGCTTGCTTCTAAGGCTGGTGTCTAAAATGTTAGATGACATCAGATTTGAACAGAGCGTGAGAAACGATTTGAACAGTAACAAGGAACCCGACATCAGTTTCAGGTTGGACCCGCGCTACGAATCAGTGCGTGGAAGAATTGAGCAAGAACATTCACTGGAACCTATAACAGTTGCTGTGATGGAGCCACCTGCTGGAACAGAATTTGAATCCAGGGCGGTCCCGCTCATCCAGCGTAATGTGCCCGTGATCCCGTTGAAGCCTCGCACGAAGATTGCTTTTCTTAAATCGTGGGAGAACAAGGCCACAACCGATCGCGCACACATCGAGCACTGGGCCAAAGAATATCCTGACGCGAATGTGGCGTCGGTAGCTAAGAGGGAGCCTGGCGGAATCTGGATATTCGAAGTCGATAAAGAGAATTTCCACGAGCAGGTTGAACAGCAAACCGGACAGAGAATTCCTGATACGTTCATCGTTCGCAGTTCGCCAGGTCGTGGTCACTTTTACTTCCGCCAGACTCCTGCGTCGATTGCAATGGGCAATCGCCAGGGCAAGGATGCTGACGGTAAAGAAGCGTGGTCTGCACGCGTGGACAATCGATATGTTGTGGGACCTGGATCGATTCATCCAAACGGCGGAATGTATGAGGTGCTGAAGGATGCTGCAATTGTCGATGCACCGCAGTGGTTGATTGATTTTTGTGTCGCGAATGATGCGAAGACGGAGAAAGCTAGTCACGCGGAACTAGATAAAGAAGATCCGATTGCTCAGGGCGCTCGCAATGAAACCATCACATCGATATTAGGAAAAGCACGTCAGCAAAACAGTTTGCAGTATGACGCATTGCTTGCGTTGGCTCGCCAGCACAATCGACGTTGTGTTCCACAGCTTCCTGATTCGGAGTTAAAGACTATCGCAGGATCAATTGCAAAATATTCCGTCAAGGAATCTGGCGCGATTGTGTTTCCTGAACCGCAGCAGGCTACTTCTGGAATTGAACTGCCGAACATTCAGGTGCCGCCGTACCCCGTGTTTCCTTCGTGGGTGTTCGGCGGAATCCCTGCATACGACAAATGGGTGAAGCCGTTCTGCAAACTCAACTCACGATACTCGGAATACATGATGCTTCCTCTGATGGCGCTCATCATGAATTACATGAGCACCAAGGGCGTTCGCATTGAGTACAAGACTTTTCCGTTGAGCATTTTTCTGTTGCTGGTTGGGCGGAAAGGACGCGTCATCAAAAGTTCTTCTGCCCAGGACGCAATGGAATTTTGCGAGAAGATGGGAATCCTGAAGCAACACGGCAGTGGCACGACAAACGCAGAAGGGAAGACCTTGGTCTTCACTGTCGGTTCAACTGAAGGCTTGGGTCTCGAAATGAGCAGGACCAATTGCAAAAATGCAGTTCTGTTCTATGACGAGTTTTCGAAGTTGATTGCGAAGATGTCCATCGAAAACAGTTCGTTTGCAAATGACCTGAGCACCACGTATGAGTCAGGAAAGTTCTCAAACGGAACGAAGTCTCGCAAGGAAAACTTCGCATTCGACCCAGGTCAGTACTGCTTGTCGTTGATCGGTTGCACGACTGACAAGCGTTACGCGAAGCTGGCATCAAGGCTCTTCTCATCCGTTGACGGTATGGACGAGAGATTCTTCGTACTGTACCAGCCAGAAGTCTTGAAGGATGTCGAGCCGATGGTCAGTGTTCCTCTTCCGATTGACGTGGCTAACGAGACCAAGAAGCTAGTGGACCAAGCGGTCGACCGTGGTGTGTTTTCTATCGAAGACTCTGAACCGCTACGCGAGATAAGCAGGCTCAACAACCGTCTCGAAATTCGTGCAGAGAAGTGGGCTCTCGCATTCGCCGTTTTGCTTGGCAAGCCTTCAATAGATGAAACCTGTATCGAGCGTGGTATCGCGTTATCGAAGTACGAGTGGGCGGTCAAGAAGTACCTGGCGGTCGGTGAGGCAATCAGTCGCGAGGGTGGACTTCAGCGCGAGATACGTCTGCACGTCGAGCGTGCTGGCGGATCGATGAAGCTTCGTGACCTACAACGCAAGGTGAACTATGACGACTACGGCGTGTCTCTATGGAGGCAGGTCTACGGCGGTCTAATTACCTCCAGGATTCTGGACGAGACCGGAACTGGAAAACACGGAAGTCCGGTCATCGTGCGAGTGTTACAGCCGATGTTGAAAGATGACGAGGAGTGAGCATGAAACGCGTGCATAAAGTGTCGTTCACATTAGACGTGAAAATCTTCCGCAAGCTGAGAGCAGCTTATGGCAATCGTCTGCAAAAGCTTTGTCGGAAACTTGTGTCAGAAGAGGCACAGAGGCTCGACACCGAAACATCGGGTACAAGGTATGACACGTGTCATAGGTTTGTTCCTCAGGTTCAACGTGTCATAGTTTTGTGCGGTGCCTGAGAGGGTGTATTTTTTAATTCTATTTATGGATTCCTGCTACCTCTATCTAATAGATAATAAAGAACATGGATTTAATTAAGGTAAATGCCCTCCCTCTCGTAGCATGAAGCTATGACACGTTCAT
>Ga0137418_10004669_pt1 | contig 12551 bp, 8 predicted proteins | sample CZODoug3_1_2_16f_FD_122242 | JGI IMG/M metagenome (GOLD analysis project Ga0137418, IMG submission 122242) | Vadose zone soil fungal communities from Angelo Coast Range Reserve, California, USA - CZODoug3_1_2_16fungal (Hybrid Assembly) | ecosystem: Environmental > Terrestrial > Soil > Vadose... | reverse complement strand
GGTGCGTTGCGTCCTCCCTCGGATGCCGACATTGTCGCTATGGAGGGGCAAAGTTTTGGATTGCCGCCCAGTTATGGCGGCCCATTTGTTGGCGTGATCGCTTCGCGCGAGAAATTTGTACGTCAAATGCCGGGGCGGCTGGCCGGTCAGACTACGGACTTGGAAGGACGGCGCGGCTTCGTGCTGACGCTGGCGACTCGCGAGCAGCATATCCGCCGAGAGAGGGCAACCTCGAACATTTGCACCAATCAGGCGCTTTGCGCGCTGGCGGCAACGGTGCACTTGACCTTGCTAGGCAAAGAAGGCCTGCGCGAGATGGCCCAGCAGAATTTATCGAAGGCGCGATTTGCCTTGATCGAACTCACGAAAGTTCCGGGAGTGCGGCGGGCGTTCGAGGCTCCGTTCTTCAACGAATTTACGCTGGAGTTGCCGCGCTCGGTAAAAATTGTGAATGCTGAACTGCTGCGCGACAAAATCGTTGGTCCCGTGGTGCTGGGCACCTCGTACCCGGAGCTAACGAAACACGGGCTGGTTTGCGTGACCGAGACCACAACGCGCGCTGATATAGAGAAATTGGCAGGCGCTCTAAAACGCGCGCTCGAAAAGCCGTTGTAGAGCAAGACCGGGTGGAATGATCGAGATCGGAACGAAGAACAGCCAAGATTGGCTGTTCCACAAGGGCAGGAACACACTTGAACCGCAGAATTAAAAAAGCGACGCGTCACACTAACCAGAACGAGGGACTTATTTTCGAGAAGTCCTCGCCGGGCAAGCGCGCTTTTGAGTTGCCGCCGCTGGACGTCCCCAACATCGATCCTGCCGAAGCGCTCGGGGAAAATTATCGCGGCGAAGGCGTTGCCGGATTCCCGGAAGTCAGCGAGATTGAAGTCATTCGGCACTTCACGCGCCTCTCCACCTGGAACTATGCGATCGATCTAGGAATGTATCCGCTTGGCTCCTGCACGATGAAGTACAACCCGCGCGTAAATGAATTTGTGGCGCGGCTGGATGGAATCGCCACCGAGCATCCTTACCAGCCGCAAGAGCTCTCGCAGGGCTGCCTGAAAATTCTGCGTCTGCTGGAACAGTGCCTGCTTGAAATCACGGGCATGGACACGATCACGTTACAACCTGCCGCCGGCGCTCACGGCGAGCTTACCGGCCTGCTGCTGATTCGCGCGTATCTGCAAAAGCAAGGCAATCCCCGAAAGAAAGTTTTGATTCCGGATTCCGCGCACGGCACGAATCCAGCAACCGCGGTTATCGCGGGCTACGAAGTGGAAAACATCAAGTCGGAATCGCATGGGCAGATTGACGTCGACAAGCTTCGCGAATTGGTCACGCCGGACGTCGCCGCGCTGATGATCACTAACCCTTCGACGCTGGGCATTTTTGAGCAGCGCATCCCAGAAATCTCGCAAATCCTGCACGCTAAGGGCGCTCTCCTGTACATGGACGGCGCGAACATGAACGCTCTAGCCGGAGTTACGCGGCCGGGCGATCTTGGCGTGGACGTGATGCACTTGAATTTGCACAAAACATTTTCGACTCCACACGGCGGAGGCGGTCCTGGCGCGGGCCCAGTGGCGATGAAGAAAATCCTGGAGCCTTTTCGTCCCGTTCCGATCCTCGTGGAAAAGGAATGCGGCCGGCTTTGCCTCGAGTCGGTGCGGCCAGATTCCATCGGCCGCGTGAAAGCGTTCTCTGGAAATTTCGGAGTGTTGGTGCGGGCGCTCGCTTACATTCTGGCGTACGGTCCCGGCATCCGGCAGGCCACCGAAGATGCCGTGCTCAACGCTAATTACATTCGCAAGCATCTGGAAGGCGTTTACGATCTCCCTTATTCCCTGCCCTCGATGCATGAAGTCGTCTTCAGCGATGCGCACCAAAAAAAGAATGGCGTCAGCACCATGGATATTGCCAAAAGGTTGATCGACTACGGATTCCATCCGTATACGACCGCGTTCCCACTGATTGTTCCCGGCGCTCTGATGATTGAGCCGACCGAATCCGAATCCAAGGAAGAGTGCGACCTGTTCATCGATGCAATGCGTTCCATCGCTGAAGAAGCCGCCACAAATCCTGACCTGGTGAAGACCGCGCCGCATTCCACTCGGGTGCGCCGGCTCGATGAAGTTGGGGCCGCGCGCAAGCCGATTCTCCGTTGGGATCCCTCCCGCCGAGAGGCGCAGGAAGACTCTAGTGAACACAAAAAACGCAGACACTTGGAACCCACTCCAGTAATTCCAACGGCCTGATCCCTGTCCGCCGATCCATTGAGCGATTCATTTCACAGCACAAGGGCGTCGCGTAGCGCCTAGCGTCCGCTGTTTTGCTGCTAAACTTGTACTTAGTCTGTTGGAGTAGGTTCGCCGCATTGAGTGTATGACCCCCGCGCTAAACGCCTGGCTACCCAAATCCGTAATCCTGCTGCGCGATTATGATCGCCACAAATTTGTTTCCGACCTCCTTGCCGGCATAACCGTTGGGTTGGTTGCCCTGCCGCTCGCGATGGCCTTTGCGATTTCCTCTGGCGTCTCGCCGCAGGCCGGAATCTACTGCGCCATCGTCACCGGCTTCATTATTTCCGCGCTAGGCGGCTCCAAAACGCAAATCGGCGGGCCGACCGGCGCGTTCGTGGTCGTAGTTTCCGGCATCATCGCCAAGCACGGCATCGATGGCCTCTTCACATGCACCATGATGGCCGGCGTCTTACTCGTTCTTCTCGGCGTCACCGGCATGGGTACTGCCGTGAAGTATTTCCCGCGCCCCGTAATTGTCGGTTTCACCAACGGCATCGCCATCCTCATCGCCAGCACGCAAATTCGAGATCTCTTCGGCCTGCGCATGGACCATGTCCCCGGCGATTTCTTCCATCGCATGCAAGCGTTCGCGCACGCCGCCAATACAATTTCCTGGCCGGCTACAGCACTCGCGCTCGCTTCCATCGCGATCATGATTTTGTGTTTGAAATATGCCAAGCGCGTCCCAGGGGCGATTATTGTCACGTTTGGCGCGACTGCCGCGGTCACTCTGCTTCATCTCTCCGTTGAGACCATCGGCACGCGCTTTGGCGGCATTCCCAAAGGCTTGCCTACATTCGCCCTCCCCAAGCTGCACTACGACGTCTTCCGCCAACTCCTGTCGCCGGCATTTACGGTGGCCATGCTGGGCGCGATCGAATCGCTCATGTCCGCGGTTGTGTCCGATCGCATGAGCAAAGACAAACACAATCCCAACGTCGAGCTGATGGCCCAAGGCGTCGCAAACATCGTTTCTCCGCTCTTCGGCGGATTGCCGGCAACCGGGGCCATAGCGCGCACTGCGACCAATGTCCGCGCGGGAGCAAAAACGCCTGTTGCAGGAATGATTCACTCGCTAACGTTGCTCGCCATCGTCTTATTCGCGGCGCCCCTCGTGAAAAACGTTCCGCTCGCAGCGCTCGCCGCCATCCTGATGATCGTTGCGTACAACATGGGCGAATGGCAGGAGATCCCGGAAATCCTGAAGCTCAGCGCAGCGGATATTGCGGTGTGGCTAATAACCGTGACGCTCACCGTCGTGACGGACCTTACGTTCGCCGTGGAAGTCGGCATGGTTCTCGCCGCGCTCATGTTCATCCGCAAAGTTTCGCGGACCACAACGGTCACGCGCGTCACTCGCGATTATGTTGAAGACAGCCGCGTGCACGTCCTGCAAGGCAAGGACATTCCCGAATACGCGACGGTTTTCCGCATCCACGGGCCGTTTCTTTTCGGCGCCACGGACAAGTTTGCAGAGATTCTCGATGCGCTGAACACCCTCCCGCCTATCGTCATCCTGCGCCTGCGCAACATGACCGCCATTGACGCGACCGGGCTCGGCGCCATTGAAAACTTGGCCGACCAGCTCCACGAATCCGGTCGCGCCTTCTTGCTGTGCGGTGCCCGCGAGCAGCCCGCGCAACTTATGCAACAAGCCGAGTTTGAACGCCATGTCGGAGCTGAAAATATCTGCCCGAGCATCGCGGAAGCTCTGGAACGCGCCGCCAAGGTCTACCACGGATACTATTCTCCGTCAGCCATTGAACAAAGCAGGCTGGCCCACAAGGAAGTTTAGTCGCCAAGGCCTAGGCGTCATTGTACTCGTCGCCCGGCTTTTACAGGAACGCCACGCCCCGTTCTCGGTCCTGTAATATCACCAGCCTACTCTCTCGCCCTGCATTGCTCTTCCATTCATTCCTGTCGTAAGGAGAAATTTGTGATCAAACGCATTTCCACAGTAGCCCTGGGCCTCGCTCTGTTCGGTGGCATCCTCGCCTCTCGAGCATCCGCCGACGAACTTGGCAGGGGTCGCAAGATCAAGCATGTGCTGCTGGTCAGCATCGATGGCATGCACGCAGTTGATTATGAAAACTGCGTGGCGTCGAAGACTTGTCCACATCTGGCCGCTCTCGGCAGGACCGGAGTGAATTACGCGCGAACGACCACATCCAGGCCGTCCGACTCCTTTCCTGGCCTGATGGCAATCGTGAGCGGTGGGAGCCCCCGAACGGTAGGCGCGTTCTACGACGTGGCTTATGATCGCGTTCTGGCACCGCCGACGATTGCTACCGGCAACGGACTGCCGGGCGGACCCTGCAATTTGAACGTCATTAACGGAACGCAGACCGAATATGAGGAAGGCAACGAAATCGACCAGTCGAAGCTCAACGGTGGGTTTGCCGGATATTCGACAATCGACGGTGGCGTTAAATCAATTAATCCCGACAGGCTAATCCGCGATCCGTTTAACAACTGCAAACCCGTTTACTCCTGGAACTTCGTTCGTACGAACACCATTTTTGGCGTGATCCACGCCGCGGGTGGCTACACAGCCTGGTCTGACAAACACGCTGCTTACGCCTCAGTTTCCGGCCCCACTGGCACCGATCAACCCCGCAACGTGGATGATTACTATTCACCCGAGGTCAACTCTCTTCAGATTGTGCTACCCGGAATTAAGACGGCAGCCCTCAGCCCCGAAGCCAGTTTTGACTGCGGCACGCTTGTTCCCAATGGCGATGACTGGACCACCGGTTTCGATGCCATCAAATGCAACGATCAACTGAAGGTCAACGCCGTGCTCAACCAGATCCACGGCAGGACGCACCTCGGTGCAAGCAATGCTCCAGTCCCAACGATCTTCGGCATGAACTTCCAGGCCGTCAGCGTCGGACAGAAGCTGATTTCACCCAAATCCGCTGCCAGAACCGACGCCAACTCTGGCGGTTACGAGGATGCTCAGGGCACCCCCAGGGCCAAAATGCTGGCCGAGATCCAGTTCGTCGATGCTGCCATCGGGCAGATGGTCGCCGCGCTCAAACACGAAGGCCTTTTCGATTCAACTACCATTATCATCACCGCAAAACACGGGCAATCACCGATCGACCCGAACCGCTTCTTCCCCATTCCGGGAAATTCCGGCAACAACGGCACGCCGCCGTCTGGAATCATCGGAAATTTTCTCCCGCCAGTTTACAACGACCCCAATAACGGCCTCGGACTGGCTGAGGACGACATCTCCCAGATCTGGCTGGCAAATTCAAACCGCACGGTCGATGCGGTAACGGCCCTGGAGAACGCCGCGACCGCGACCGGATTGGGCCAGATCTACTATGGCGCCTCACTAAACACGCTCTTTAACCCCCCAGGCGTGCCTGAGCACCCCGGCCCCTGCTGCAAGCTTCGGGAAGGAGGCGACCCGCGTACTCCCGACATCGTACTGATTCCAAACTACGGCGTGGTCTATACCGGAAACCTGAAGAAGCAATCCGAACACGGTGGGTACGCATGGGATGATACCAACGTGATGCTGTTGGTATCGAATCCCGACATTGAGGCCCGCACCATCCACAGCTTTGTGGAAACCGCTCAAGTGGCTCCTACGATCCTGAAAATCCTGGACCTGGATCCGAACGCTCTGGATGCCGTTAGGCTGGAAGGGACGCCAGTCCTACCAGATCTCTTTGGCGCTGGCGACCACAACGACAACTAAGCCCGAACTGAAGGATCGATGAATGTTACCTGGAACGGCGGCTCCCTTTGGGGCCGCCGCTCCTTTTTCCAGCGGAAGAGCGGCTGCTCTGGGCCGCTATTCTCTCAATCGCACACTGTCCAGAACGGCGGTAAACGTCTTCTCGTATTCGGGATACGCCGCGCTCGGCGCCACGCCCAAAAACGAAACCAACCCCTGCGGCTGCAGCACAGTTACAAGCCAATCGGTCTCCTCGGTGCCCGTCGGGGACTCATTGCTCAAATACGTCGACAATCCACGCTGCCCATTTAGCTCGATCCGCGCGGGTTCCCTGGCTACCTTCAGCCCCGGATTGGTCTTGGCCAATTCTCGAATCAGCGCTTGCGTAGCGTTCTCCAGCGCCTGCTCACTTCCGTCGCGTTGCACTTGGTGCACGCTCACGATCATTCCATAAGCCAGCCCACCCTTTTGCGAAATCCCTCCGTCCGGCGCGAATGTGACGCTTCCGCCGTCTTCGTACTTGTTCCAATTCTCGGGAACCTTGAGTGCCACCCCGTTCATTTGCTGATCGACAAAATTGCCAGACGGCGGCGCCGGTGCCGCGTTCCCCGCCGAAGCTGGGGGAGTCTTCACCACCGGCAGCGAAATTACTTCTCGCTTGATGGCCTCGAATTCGGCGGAGTCTCTCTTTGCGTTGCGCGGTACGCCTCCCAACTTATCGATCTCTTCATTCACGCGCTCGACGCGATTGCCGGGATTTGGGTGATCGGATAGGAACTGCGGCGGATTCTTACCCTTGGTCTCCGCTTGCAACTTCTCAAAAAACTGCGCCATGGCCCGCGGATCATATCCCGCGTCATACAAAGTCTGCGTTCCCAGCACGTCCGCCTGCGTTTCGTCCGAACGCGAATAGCGCAGCAGCAGGCCGCCGGCTCCCAGCGCCACTCCCTGCGAGAGCACCGCTCCGCTAGTCGTTCCGCCGAAGATTCCTCCGAAAATCCCCGCCGCGCCTTGCATGAGCTGCGCCTTAGAGGCCTGCGCCGTGCCGTGCCGCAGCACCACGTGCGACAATTCGTGCGCCATCACGGCCGCAAGCTGCGACTCATTGTCCGCCGCTTCAATGGCTCCCCGATTCACAAACACATATCCGCCCGGCAGCGCAAACGCATTAATTTCCTTGCTGTTCACGCAATGAAATTCCCACGGGTATTGCACGCCGCGGTTGGGCATCTTGGCAACGAGCCTCATGCCAAGGTTCGTGAGATACGCATCCACTTTTGGGTCGTTGCAGAGAGGCAAGCGCTTCTTAATCATGTCGGCGTTCTGCTTGCCAACCTGGATATCAGTCTGGGGCGAATACATGTTCCAGGGCGGCTTCAGTTTGCTGCGCTGGGCCCAAAGCCCAGGAGCACAAACGAGAGCGAGCGCCACAGTGACCGACGCCCGCGATATCCGGCGCCAACTCGGTTTCGCTTCTCCCACCCCAACTCGCATCAACACTCCACGCCGACCCAAATAAGATGAAGAACCGCGTGTTCAAGGATTACTTTACACCGGCGCGGATGGAAAGAAAAAAGCCCGAGCGCCTGTGCACTCGGGCATGTAGGAAGACTTAGGATTTGTTTGGACTAGCGAGCTACGCGCGGCGTTGGCTCCGCGATGGTAGTCGAGGCAGGCGCATCGACCGACTTCCCGCTGTGCGCCTTGGCTAGACGCGCGGGCGCCGCAGGCTCAAGACGACGCGCCGGCATTGCGAGGTTTTCGCCTTCACGAATAAACGACAGGCGGTCCTGATCGCGGTCCCAATCGATGCAAACCAGGTCGCCAAGATGTATTTGCTCTGTAGCCAGCAGATTCGCCAGAGGATAGACGACATGACGCTCAATGGCCCGCTTCAGATGCCGTGCGCCATATCGCTGGTCCGTACCTTCCTGAAGCAGGAATTCTTTCCCCGGGCCGGTAACGCGGAATAGAAACTGCCCCTTTGCCGTTTCCAGCACTCGCTGCTGCACCTGTCCCAATTCGATATCCAGGACCTCTTGCAGCTGTTCTGCCTTAAGAGGATGAAAACACACGACTTTGTCGAGGCGGTTCATGAATTCGGGTGAGAACTTGCGCCGCGCCGCTTCCACAGCGGTACGCTCCACCTTCTGGTCCAACCCAGTAGCCGGCTTGTCCTTTGGCTGCACAAAGCCCATGCCGCCATTCATCAATTCCGTGATTTCACTGCCACCCAAGTTCGAGGTGAGGAAAATGACCGTCTGTGAGAGATCGACGCGCCGATTGTCACCCAAGGTTAGAGTGGCCTTATCCAGCATTCCCAAGAGCAACTGCCAAAGCGCGTCCGATGCCTTTTCGATTTCGTCAAACAGCAAAAAGGACAGTTTCAACTTTTCCGTGTGGCTCTTGGCCAGCTCTTCCTGCGTAATCAAGGGATGAGTTTCACGATGACCCAGATAGCCTGGGGGGGAGCCAATCAGCTTCGCAATCTCATGAGAATGCTGGAATTCCGCGCAATCCACCTTAATCACGGAACGCGAATCCCCAAACAGAATCTCCGCGGCCGCTTCCACAATGCGCGTCTTGCCCGATCCTGTCGGTCCCAGAAACAGCAAATTCCCGACCGGCCGGCCCGGCGAGTTCAACCCGGCACAGAAAACCTGATACAGGTCCACCAGCGCCTGCACACCCTCTTCTTGCCCGACAATCTTCGAGCGCAGGGCCCCCTGAAAATCACGGGTATCATTGCTCCGGATGGTGGGATCTAGCTGATGTCGGACGGCTGCTTTCATATCATCTATCCTCAGTGCGTCCAGCTTCCCCCGAACGCAACCGCATCTCAGGACGTCGCAAGGCTGAAACAGTGCATGGGGCGTGCCATTTTCCCTTCTCTTTCACTTCCCCCAAAGACAAGCAAATTCATAGAGATACCGATTTCGGGATTCTGCAGATTGTCTCACGCGCTGAGACACCGTTTCATTGCTGCAAAATCTCACAAAGCTGAAACAGTTTGTGTCAGCGGCTGGACGACGAAAAGGGGCGGCAGAGTGTTTCCTCTGTCGCCCCGGTTGACCGCAAAGGTGTAAATTTTTCAGCGCTCCGGCTTCTTACGCGCTTGCGGAGCCGCCGCAGGCGCTGCCGCTGCAGGCGCTGTGCGCGGCTTCTTTCCTTCCGTGATGGCCTCGGCCGGTATCTCGGCCTTGCGACCGTCTTTCGCTTCGGCACCCGAAGCAATTTGCTCTCTGTCTGGATGATTTTGTACCAGCGCGCCCTCGCCCTCACGAATAAACGTCAGTTGCGAATGTTCGCGGTCCCAATCGATGCACACCAGGTCGCCGAGATGCACTTGCTCCGTAGCCAACAGATTGGCCAGCGGATACACGACGTGCCGCTCTATGGCCCTCTTCAGGTGGCGCGCACCATACCGCTGGTCCGTGCCTTCTTTCAGCAAGAAATCGCGCCCGGCACTCGTGACACGAAACAGGAACTGTCCCTTCGCCGTTTCCAGCACGCGCTGCTGCACTTGGCCAAGTTCGATGTCGAGCACTTCTTCCAATTGTTCGCGTCGCAGTGGATGGAAAACAACCACCTTGTCCAGCCGGTTCATGAACTCCGGCGAGAACTTCCGCCGCGCCGCCTCCACCGCGGTGCGCTCCACCTTCTGATCCAAGCCAGCGTCTGGCTTGTCAGCCGGTTGGACGAATCCCATTCCCCCATGCATCAATTCCGTGATTTCCCCGCCACCCAGGTTAGAGGTAAGAAAAATAACCGTTTGCGACAGATCGACTCGGCGGTTGTCGCCGAGTGTCAGCGTTGCCTTGTCCAGGATTCCGAGCAGCAGTTGCCAAAGCGCGTCCGAAGCCTTCTCGATTTCGTCGAAAAGCAAAAACGACAGCTTCAGCTTGTCCGTGTGGCTCTTCGCCAACTCTTCCTGCGTGATCAGCGGATGGGTCTCGCGATGACCCAGGTAACCTGGGGGCGAGCCGATCAGCTTCGCAATTTCATGCGAATGCTGGAATTCCGCGCAATCCACCTTAATCAGAGATCGCGCGTCCCCGAACAGAATCTCCGCGCCTGCTTCCACAATGCGCGTCTTGCCCGAGCCTGTCGGCCCCAGGAAGAGCAAATTCCCCACTGGCCGTCCCGGTGAATTCAAGCCGGCGCAAAACACCTGGTACAGGTCCACCAATGCTTGCAGACCTTCGTCCTGGCCGACGATCTTCGACCGCAACGCCGTCTGAAATTCCAGCGTATCGGTGCTTCGTTGGGTTGGATCAAGTGGCAATATATGTTCTCCCATGGCCGCCTCCCTAGCGCCTCCGCAACTGCGGTGACGCTTGACTAAATCGACCCCGCCCTTGGTCAAACTGGGCCAGCTTGACCTGGAGCGTGGACTGCAGAAGCCGCAACTGCAAAAGCAGCTCCCGCGCCACTGCGGGTGATTCAGAAATTCGGAGTATCGGCGGAAACAGGTCCGCAAGGTCCAAATTCAAGGTTCGCAACGCTCCCACCAGTTTCTGGACCGTCGGCGAATTTGGGTCCGCAAGGTCCACATGACTGTTGACCTGCTCGCGCAAAGCCCGCCAGTTGAGCTCGACAAATGGGTGCTTCTTCGAGACTTCGCGCACCACTCGCTCCGTGATCCGCGCGCGGTCTCCCAATCGCGCGAGATGCAGCTGCCGCACTTTGCCGCCGCGGCGCACGTTGTGCACCAGGTAAAAGGCATTCCCTTTTCGGCGAACGAAAGCCATACAGCTCACCCCGCGACTTTCAACCTCGCCGTAGTGTATGGTAGTTCCACTACAGCATTCAACGTCTGTTTCATACCGTCGGGTTAATTTGCTTCTAAAGCGTTAACCCGGCCACCGACCTCGTTATTCCCCTCACCGCTCTTCATGTTTTCCCGTAGAGGAATTCGATTTTGCACTAGAAGATACGCGAACGAATTCCGCTTTCTTCATCACTTTTCTTGCTGCGTTTCATTCGTTTTCCCTATCGGCGAGTTGTTGCAGATTTCCCCTACACTTCCTTAGATGCGTGTTGGCCCAATATGCTTCCTGTATCGCGTCCTTCCTTTTCCTGTATTCTGTCGGCTTCCTAACCATCTGATCTGGTTCCACATTTTAAAGCTCAGATGATTAAACCCCGCTGCCGCTCTTTTGTCGTTGCAGCAGAGCAGCACCTTGGAAAATTTAGTAGGATGCTGCGTTATACCTGAAATGGTTGTATCCAAAATGTCTTGGGATATTGTTTATCGCTTGGTGAAACAAATTCCGCGCGGCCGGGTTTTATCGTATGGGGCGCTCGCGAAGCTCTTGCGTCTCCCCGGCGGTGCGCGCAGTGCAGGCCGCGCTATGGCTGCCACTCCGTCCGGAAAGGGCATTCCTTGGCATCGCGTCGTGGGCGAACGCGGCAAAATCCTCATCCCCGAGCCGTACGCTTCCCTTCAGAAGAAACTCCTCGAATCCGAAGGCGTTAAGGTCACCGAGTCCCGCGTCGATCTGAATTCCCACCTCTGGAAACCGCCCAAGACGAGCATGGCCAAGAAGGCGCCCGCGAAGAACAAGCGCTCTCGCCGCTCCGCTCAGAAATAGACCGGAAATATTCGGTTTTTCATCCAAAACGGCGAAATTTCCGCCAGAACTCCGGCCAGCTTTCCCGTAAATGGCGGCAGACCAGGATGTCCGGATGATCGCGGGACTCTTCGTTGACCACCTCGTAGCGATTTGTGTTCTTCGCCGCCACGCGGCAGCTTGCAAATAGCGCCTCAGCTTCGTCCAGGTCGAATCCAACCACAATGACCGTTTCCGGCGCCGGCTCCGTATAGCCGCGATACCAAAACGAATTGGTCCCAGCCATCGCACGCGGCAAACCAAGCGCCGGCCCGTACAAATTCAGCGCTCCTCCCTCTCCATAGTTGCCGGTGAGGATCCCGCTGTGCGCCTGCTCTTCGCCGGGGAGTCCCTTGTACACGCGCGCTACGGTTTGCGCCAGGTCGGTCCACCCAATCTGTTCGCGAAATTGGTCATGCAGCTTGCTCGTGAACCTCCACAGGCCGGACCCGATCGGCGCTATCGGCATGGTCGTCGCCGCAAAAATCACTGCGCCCGCCGCAATTCCGGTCCACAGGATTCCCTGCGCTCCTCGACCGCCAGCCGGCCGCAGCGAACTCACCCACTTCCCCCACAACACGCTCCCCGCTGCCAGCAAAACCGGATACATCGGCGCCAGATAGTAGAAGCGCGCTTTGGCTACCACAAAAATCGCGAGCGTAACCACATACATCCAGCCCAAAGCCCGATAGCGCTTCCCGTCCTCGCGCGCAAAGTAGAACCACAAGCCCAGGAGAAGCAGCGGAATAGTCGCGGGATTGACGCAAAGCAGCAGCTGCTGCACCAGGAACCCGTTCGCGCGCCCTTGACTCACATCGCGTGCGTGAATGTGCCTCAAGAATTCCAGCGAAATAAACTGATGCTGCGCCTGCCATATCAAGTTCGGCAGAAAAATCAGCAACGCTACGCCCACTCCCGCCCAAAGCCATCCGCTCCACAAATACC
>Ga0137418_10004666_pt1 | contig 12560 bp, 10 predicted proteins | sample CZODoug3_1_2_16f_FD_122242 | JGI IMG/M metagenome (GOLD analysis project Ga0137418, IMG submission 122242) | Vadose zone soil fungal communities from Angelo Coast Range Reserve, California, USA - CZODoug3_1_2_16fungal (Hybrid Assembly) | ecosystem: Environmental > Terrestrial > Soil > Vadose... | reverse complement strand
TTTGGCGTCGAGGCGATCTATTCGGCGGCCGACATGACCAAACCGGACGAGATTGCCGCAATGGTCAAGACCGCCGAGACGGCGCTCGGGTCGGTCGACATCCTGGTGAACAATGCCGGCATCCAGTACGTGGCGCCGATCGAAGAATTTCCCATCGAGAAATGGGACCAGATCATCGCCATCAATCTTTCGTCAGCGTTCCATGCGACGCGTGCCGCAGTGCCCGGCATGAAGGCCCGCAGATGGGGACGCATCATCTCGACCGCTTCGGCGCACTCGCTGGTGGCCTCCCCCTTCAAGGTCGCTTACGTTTCGGCGAAGCACGGCATCGCGGGCTTTACCAAGACGATCGCCCTTGAGCTTGCGACGTTTGGGGTCACGGTCAACTGCATCAGCCCGGGCTATGTGTGGACGCCGATGGTAGCAAAGCAGATTCCCGACACGATGAAGGCCCGCCACCTGACCGAGGAAGAGGTCAAGCGCGACGTGCTGCTGGCGGCGCAGCCGACCAAGCAGTTCGTGACCGTCGAACAGGTCGCCTCGCTTGCGCTCTACCTGTGCTCGGAAGCCGCCGCACAGATCACCGGCACAAATCTATCCATCGATGGCGGCTGGACGGCGGAATGACTGTGGCCTCTTCCGAGCCTGCGCCGCCCGGCCCGCTCAAGAAAATCAATCTCGCCCTCCAGGGCGGAGGCGCGCACGGGGCGTTCACCTGGGGCGTGCTCGACTATCTTTTGGAAGACGGCCGCCTGGCTATCGAAGGACTGTCGGGAACTTCCGCGGGTGCGCTCAATGCTGTGATCTGCATCGACGGTCTGGCGCGCGGTGGGCCGCAGGAGGCGAGAAAACGTCTGGCGGATTTCTGGCGCGCCGTCAGCATCGACGGCAAACTGCCGCTGATCCAGCGCCAAATCGTGGAGCGCCTCCTCGCGTTCATGCCGCTGGAGGGCACGCCGGTCCAGGCCTGGTTCGACGCCATGTCGCGGTATTTCTCGCCCTATGATCTCAATCCGCTCAACATCAATCCGCTCAGGGACGTGCTCGAGGGCTTCGTCGATTTCGATGCCGTGCGTGGCTACACCGATGTACAGCTGTTCGTTTCCGCCACCAACGTGACCACCGGCCGCCTGCGCATTTTCCCGCGCGAGAAGATCTCCGCGGATGTCGTGATGGCCTCGGCCGCCCTGCCGCTGCTGTTCCAGGCCGTCATCATAGATGGCACGCCGTACTGGGACGGCGGTTACATGGGTAATCCGGCGATTTTCCCGTTCTTTCGCAACACCACGACTGAAGACGTGCTGATCGTGCAGATCAATCCCGTCGAACGGCGCGAGGTCCCGACCTCGTCGCGCGAGATCATGAATCGCATCAATGAGATCACCTTCAACTCATCGCTGCTCGCCGAATATCGCGCCATCGAGTTCGTCGCCCGCCTGATTGACCAGGACCGCCTGCCGCGCGGCCTTGGGCCCGGCCAGTACCGCCGCGTCAATGCTCATCGTATCGCACTGAGCGACGGCGAGAAGGCATACTCGGCCGATACCAAGCTTTCGACCGATTACGACTTCTTCCGCATGCTCCGCACCAACGGCCGTCGCGCCGCGCGCCGCTTCCTCGATGCGCATTTCGACGACATCGGGGTACGCAGCACTTTCGACCTTGGCGCCGAGGCGAGGGCGGAGTGGGCGTGACGTTGATGGATTAAGGAGAGCGTTTCCGAAGTTCGAATCATATCGCTATCATCCATCAGCCTCGTCCTGAGGAGCGCGCTCCTGAGCCCTTGTCGAAGGATGCGCGCGTCTCGAAGGACGGCCACAAGCGAGATCATGCCCGCGGCCATCCTTCGAGACGGCCGCGCGAAGAGTGCGGCCTCCTCAGGATGAGGTCCGAGTGTTTGATTTCGACCGTTCGATGCGATTGGTTTCATGGAATCGATCGGCTAGTTGCGAGCGCGTTTCGTATCGGCGTCGTCATCGCCGCCGCATCGGTCGGCGCTGCGACCGGCCACGCTCAAGTCGAGACGAACGACCCTGGCATCGTGTCCGGCACCCTTGCCCGGATCAAGACAACCGGCACGGTGCGGCTCGGCTACCGCGACGCTTCGATTCCGTTCTCCTATCTCGATCGATCCGGGCGGCCGATCGGCTACTCGATCGACATCTGCAATGCCATCGTGGAGGAGATCGGGCGCCTGCTCGATCGCGAAGATCTCAAGGTCGATTTCGTCAAGGTCACGTCGGAAACCCGGCTGCAGGCGATCGTCAATGATACGATCGATCTTGAATGCGGCTCCACCACCAACAATCTGGAGCGCCGCAAGCTCGTCGATTTCTCTCCCATGATCTTTGTCAGTGGCACCAAGATCATGGTTCCGGTCGGGACCGTCTGGCGCGACTTTCGCGATCTGAAGGGCCGCAAGGTGGTAGTGACGCGGGGCACGACCAACGCGCAGGCGCTCAACGCGCTCGACCAGAAATTCAAGCTCGGCATTACGCTTCTCGAAAGTCCCGATCATGAGGAGTCCTACCGCATGCTGGCAGACGGCGACGCCGACGCCTTCGCCACTGACGACATCCTGCTGTACGGCCTGATTGCCCAGCATCGCTCCCAAAGCCGGTTCAAGGTGGCAGGTGAATTCCTCTCCTACGATCCATACGGAATTGCGTTCCGCCGCAACGAGCCCGACCTGCATGCAAGCGTCGAGCGCGCGGTCCGCAATCTCGTTATCGCGCGCGACATCGATGCGATCTATGCAAAATGGTTCGAATCCCGGCTGCCGAACGGCGAACGCTTCAACATTCCAATGAGTCCGCAGCTTGAGGAATCGTTCAAGGTCCTCGGGGAGGGCAGCCAGCCAAATTGACGGCCCAGCGATCACAAGCCAGCTCCAAGAAAGAACGATCAGGCCGCGGCGGGTTGATGGAAACGGCGGGACCGCCGATCAGTTCAATTCCGTGGTTTGACACGAAAGATAATCGGCATGCTGAAGCTCAGCCCTTCATCGGCTACCAATGGCGGAGGCGGCGGCACCGGGTCGGCGCGGCGCATCATGGCCAATGCCGCATCGTCGAAGGCCTGGTCGCCTGAACTCTTCACAATGTCGGTCGACACGACGTGTCCCGTCCGGTCCAGCTCGAATTTTATGACAATCTCCGCACTTTGGTGCGACCGGTCGCCCGGATAACGCTTGTATTTGTCCAGATGGGCGGCCAGTTCTTTCTGCCAGGTGGTGCGCAGCCGTTGCATGCTTTCGCCGGTTCCCAAGACGGGAGCGACCGAACGGGGAGCCTCCTGTGCGGTTTGCGGGCTCGGCATTGCCGTCGCTTCGGCAGCGATCGACGGGTTCGATGGGGCAGTCTGCACGGCCGGCACGTCAGGATCATCGTCCTTGGGCTTCTTCGCCTCCTCCGGAGCGACGACCCGGTCCGGGTCCTCGGTCTCGGTCGGCGTCGCTTTCGGCAGCTCGGTCTGCTCGATAACCGCGCTGTTCCATCACAGCCGGAGATGCGGCGGAGGCTTCGGCTTCGGGTCCTGGTGGCAGATCGTTCGATTCCAGGCGTGGCGCCATCAATTCGATGCCGACCTCGATCGCCGGCGCTCCAAGTTCCTCGCTGACTTCGTCGGACTGCAGATACTCAAATGCCAATGCGACGCACGCGGCGTGGATCAAGACAGCACCTAGCGCGGCCGCAAGCCAAATTGACAGCGAGGCCCGTTGCGGGGCGTCAATTTCGGACGCCGGCTGCGCCGATGCCATGGTGCCTTGTTGCAACGCCTTGTCGGGACATCCTGCGATGGAATCGGCGGCGCGCATCGTCATGGCCTCGAATCTGCCGGCGATGGCGGCGCGGGTGCGGCCTCAAGCGCGACCAGCGCGACCTTCGCGTAGCCTCCGGAACGCAGAATCTCCAGCACGTCCATCAGCTCGCCATAAGGCACCCCGCGGTCCGCGCGCAAGAAAACGCGGCGATCGTGGTCGGGCTCACCGGTTGCATCGAGTGAACGGACAAGATCGACCCGTTTGACCGCAGTCTCGCCGATCGCAACCGATAGATCGGGCTTTATCGTTACGTAGAGCGGCTTATCCGGCTTCTTCTGCGCGCTCGCCGTCGAAGACGGCAGATCAACCGGCAGGTCGACGGTCGACAATGGCGCCGCCACCATGAAGACGATCAGCAGAACCAGCATGACGTCGATGAATGGCGTAACGTTGATCTCGTGGGCTTCTGGAAATTCGTCGTCGTCATCGACGCCGTCGAAATCCGCGCCACCGAGGCTTTCGCCTACAGAAGTTCCCACGGGATCACTCCGCTCTGCGTGCAAGAGCGCCGCCATGATTGCGATCGAGGTCGCGCGACAGCAGACGGGCGACCGCGCCGGACGTCCGGCCGACGAGATCCAGATAAGATTTCGTCGCCCGCACCAGGTGATTGTAGATGATCACGGCCGGAATCGCGGCGGCGAGACCGATGGCGGTCGCCAGCAGCGCTTCCGCAATGCCAGGCGCGACCACGGCGAGATTTGTCGTCTGGGCTTTGGAAATGCCAATGAAGCTGTTCATGATGCCCCACACCGTGCCGAACAGGCCGACAAAGGGCGCGGTCGATCCGATCATGGCGAGAACACCCATGCCGTATCGCGCCGAGCGGGCTTCGGCACGTACGATTTCGGCAAAGCGCGATGCAGCCCGCGCCTGGATGCCGTTCGCGGTGCTGTCCGGCGATATACGGACCTCGTGGATTGCTGCCGCCACGAGCGACGCGGACAGGCTGCCGCCGCGGCCGGCCGCCAACTGGGCTTCGGTCAGCGTCCTGGTGCTGGAGACGCGAGCCAGCGCCTTGCGCAGCCCCCGCCGGGCCAGAAAAAGGTGAGCGGATTTGGCAAGGAAAATCGTCCAGGTCATCAGGGAGGCAAATGCCAGGCCGATCATCACCGCCTTCACGAGTACGTCGGCGGAAAGAAACATCGACCACGGTGACAGTTCGTGTGGATTCATGCTTCGGCCCAATAGCGGATCAGGTTGTGATAAATGCCGGTAAGCTTCACGGTTTGCGGATCGTCTCGGCCGATGCGCTCGACCAGCCCCTGAATGGCGGTATCGAGGTCGAATATCAGGCTGCGCGCATGGGCATCGCGGATCATGCTTTGCAGCCAGAAAAAAGACGCCACCCGGACACCACGGGTGACCGGCGACACCATATGCAAGCTCGACGCCGGGTAGAGGACCAGATCTCCGGCCGGCAGCTTTACCGCATGGGAGCCGTAGAGGTCCTCGACAATCAATTCTCCGCCGTCGTACTCATCCGGCTCCGAAAGAAACAGCGTGATCGACAGATCGGTGCGCAGGCGCATGCCGGTCAGAGGATCGCCGCGGATCGCGTTGTCGACATGAACGCCGAAATGATGCCCGGCGCCGTAGCGGTTGAACAGCGGCGGGAAGATACGCAGCGGGATCGCGGCCGAGATGAACAGCGCGTTTGCCGTGAGGGCGCGAATGACACGTTCACCCAATTGCCGCGCGGCCGTGCTGTCGGGCGGCAATTGCTCGTTGTTCTTGACCATTGCTGACTGTGCGCCGGCGGTCGAGCGGCCGTCTTCCCATTCGCACGCGTCCATGACGCCGAGGAATTCGGCAACATCGGCCTTGCTCAGCACCTTCGGTACACAGATCAGCATCGTCGATTTCAGCCCTCGAATTTTCCGTCTAGAGTTTGGCCTGCACAATCCAATAGGCGGCCCGGCCCGGCGCGATGAGAACGAACGGCGCCGCGCTCTGGTAGAATGCGTCGTAGTAAGTCTTGTTGAGGATGTTGTTGACGGCGACCTTCGTGCTCCAGTTGCTGTTGATCTTGTATTCGACGAAGGCGTCGAAACGCCAGTGTTCGGGCAGCACGGTGCCCTGGTTTGCCGCAAGCAGCGTGCCGCCGTAGATTTTGGATGCGTAAATGGCCTGGCCGCCGATCTCGAGGTTGTCGGTGAACTGGTACTTGGTCAACGTGGTGAAGGATTGATGGGCAACGTTGGCGAGCTTGTCGCCGACATTGGTGGGTACCACGGATTTGGTGACCTCCGATTCCATCAGCACCAATCCGCCGAATACGCTCCAGCGGTCGGTGATCTTGCCGGCTACTTCGAGATCAATGCCCTGAACGTAACTGGACGCACCCGCCACGATCGTGCCCGCGCCTGGCCGTCCGGCCGGGACCGTTTCGCGGGCATTCTCTGTCTCGGTCCGGAACAGCGCGGCGGTCGCGAGAAGATGCCGGTCGAACAACTCCCACTTGGTCCCGACTTCGTAGGCCTTGTTGCGTTGCGGAGCAAATATCTGGTTGACCGTTGCGGTCGGATTCAAGCCGCCATAGGTGGTAGACGTGCCGTCGATTTCGGCGCCCACCGGATTGGCGGAGGTCGCATAGGCCGCATAGACGCTGGCAAAGGGCAATGGCTTGACGACGATGCCGGCGTTGTAGTTCACGAGGCCGGACGACAGGGCGACGGTTTTGCCGGCCTTGGTGGCGCTGACATCGTAGTCGTCATAGCGAATGCCGCCGTTGAGGATAACGAAATCCCGATAATTGGCGGTCTCGATCAGGTAAAGACTCTTGGTGTCGACGGGAACCACGGTCGGATTGCCGGTCAGTCTCGGCGTGCCGTTGAACGGCAACAGATTGGGTGGGTTGAAGACGGACACGTTGAGCAAGGCGCCGGAGCCGGTAAAGGCGCCGGCGCCGATAACTTCCGAAGCGAGCCCAGTGTAGCTGTCGACGCTGACGCGTTCCCGCGAGATTTCGGAGCCTATCACAGCCGTATTGCGGATCGGTCCGGTATCGAACTTGATTGTCGCATCGGTCTGGTCGGCCGTGACGTCGGTCACCTGGTAGCGGCTTTGCGGATTGAGATTCACAAAGCCCTGGCGCGGCGGCGGATTGCCGTTCTGCTCGGGGAGCGTGCCGACGTAATTGAGGACCGACCGTCCTTCGCGGAGCTTGTTGCTCACCGTCACGTTATCGTTGATCTGGAACTCGCCGTTGATGGTTGCGATGTCCTGCTTCGTCTTTTGAAAATCGCGGTTCACGAAGCCGTAGAAGGTGTTGCGGGACACCCCGGTGTCTGTCCATGGGGCAAGCGCCGGCTTGTTGTAGGGGACGCCGAAATCCGGCAGTGCATCGAGATCGGTATGGATGTAGTTCGCGGTGATTTTCACGGTATCGCTGGGCGTCCATTTCGCCGCCACGAGGCCGCCCCAGCGATCGTCGAACACATAATCGCGGCCCGCCACACCGGCATTCTGGAACATGCCGTCGACGCGCATTGAGAGAGTCGGCGTGATGACCTGGTTGGCATCGATGGTAATGCGTCGCGTTGCGTCGGTTCCCAGCGTGCTTTCGGCGTTGTAGAAATTGCGATCGGTCGCCTGCTTGGTAACGATATTGATCGCTCCGCCGGTGGTGCCGCGTCCGGCAAAGGACGAGGCGGGCCCCTTCAGGATCTCGACCTGCTCGGTGAAGAAGTTCTCGCGAATGCTGACGCCGGGATCGCGCACGCCGTCGATGAACACATCGTTACGCGCGTCGAAGCCGCGAATGAAAAAGCGATCCCCGAAGGCGTTACCGCCTTCACCCGTTCCCAACGTCACGCCGGCGGTGCTGCGCCCGACCTCCTTGAGGGTCGTGGCGTTCTTGTCCTGAAGAATTTCCTTGGTCAGAACCGTGACGGTTCTTGGCGTGTTGGCCAGCGGCTCGGTGAACTTTGGCGATGCAACGCGATCGGCCTTGTAGGGCGCGGCCGGATCCGCATAGGGATTGCGATCAGGCGGCTGGTTCCCGGCCGTGTTCGCGGCTGGTTTGGGGGCGGCCTGTTCCTGCTTCTGGCGTTCGCGGGCAAGCCGACGCAGCTCGTTGCGAACCCGGATCTGCTCCGGTGTCGGCGTCGCAGCCGGAGGGCGCGGGCGTGTGACCGGCGCGTCGATCGTCACCGGCGGGAGCGGCGACTCCTGAGCTTCTGCGCCGGCAATCGATCCCGCTGCTACCAGGCAGGCCACCGTGACTTTCAGTGAAGTTTCGATCTGGATATTGTCGTTTGGTGCAACAAAGGCGATCGGCGAACGCAGCGATCTCGGCGCCCGTACGGCATTTACAGCATTCATCTTACCCCCCAAGTCGATCCCGCGCAGATAGAGTCGCGTCATCGGGGCTATTTTTTATTTTGGTGGGCGAAGTAAAATCAAATATATTTGTAGATATAATACGGCTGAGCGATTTTAATATCTCCAAACTGGACCGCTTCTAAACAAGCGCGTTTGGTTATTTCGAAATTGGAATAATTACAGTCAGGAATCACTCTAAAATAGCCGATTGTCCGCATCGCTGTGCTGCGTGCCGCAACGGCTGGATGACCACGGCGCGACGCCGGAACCGCACGAAAGGCGCGGGTGACTTTGTTGAACTTTATCGCGCCATTCTGGCCGGGAACGATCAATCCGTGCTCGGCGGCTTCATCAGGGAAAACAGCTCGTCGACGGTCTTCTGCGCTGTCTCGCGTACCCGTTGGGGGTCGGAGATACCGGAAATTCTCACCTGACTGACCACCGCTTTGATCTCGTCGCGAAAATCGCTGAGGAATGACAACGGGTCCTTTGAATTATTGGCTACCCTTGCGATAAGCCCCGTTATCAGGATTTGGCAAGCGATCATGCGGCCGTTGAGTTCGTCCATACTTGTCCCAATGCTGATGCGTGTCCGAGCCAGCGGAGAAGATTGCGCAATGGCAGTTATGTCCGGACGGTCATCCGTGGCAACCATAAATCAGCGAATGGCGAAATATCGAATTATAATAATTTTAAGGACGTTACGTGCGTCACAGCCGACCGGTCGTAAATTCTCTATATCGATGCACTCCCAAGTTGCCGACGAACCCAGGCACGGAAACCGCGACAGATGAAACAACGGAAGTTGTGGCCGATCGATAGCGATAGACTCGTGATTTCGCCTGCGCGCTGGCCACCAGGAGCCCTCCAGTCCCGCTAAGCTTGAACACGGAGGCCTCGCCTCGCTGATATCAAACCAGTCCTCCTGCAGAAGCCACCAGGCATCTCGCGAGCTCGCAGCAGCTGAAATTCTCACAAGCCGGACGCTCAGACGACCTGTTGGCCTCAACCTTTTGTTGATCAAGTCATTCACCTAGCCCGGATCATGCACCACGCGGAGCATTTTTGGAGGTCTGGCCGACGGTCGCGCGCCGGCGATCCGTCCGTTTGGATTGGTGTGAGGCCACTCGCTGTGCAACACGTTTGGGATTGATCTGCCTTTGTGGCGGCTCGGCGGGGGCACGGCCCCGCGGCTCACGGGCCGGACGGCATAAGGCCGAGCGCGACGGCTCGGAACAGCGCCCCCTCCGGGCAACTCGTCGGCAATTGGACGCGAATGCGCGCGATATACTCGATCACACGCGCGCCGATCTTGATCAGGCGCTCCCGGATCGTTGCGAACTCAGCCGTCGCAAGCGGGCTCGTCTGCGGGATCGCGGCGCGCACGCCATGCATCAGCCAGAACGCGGCGGTGTGGAGAACGAGCCGCACCTGATTGGCCGTCGCGCTGTGACACGACATGCGATCCGACGCCAACTGCGCTTTGTGCAGCTTGATCAGATTTTCCATCTGCCCGCGATGGCAGTAGACGTTCTCGTAAAGGTGCTGCGCCGAGCCTTTGAGCGAGGTGACGACGTAGCGGATGTCGACCTCCTGGCGCATGCCGGTCTCTCCGTCGACAGGCTGCAGCGAGCATTCGAGCCGCGCCACCACTTTGCGCGGACGTTTCCAACTGCCGGCCTGGTACGTGAAGCACGCAAAGGTGCGCAGCTTCGCCTTGCTGCTCATCGCATGATGGAAGCGCAGGTTGTCGGCGACCTCCGCCACGAAGGCGTCGAGTGCGGCATTGCCGGCGAGGCCAAAAATATAGTCGGCGCCGTTGTCCTCCGCCCACTCCATCGCCTCGACGCGGCCGTAATGACTGTCGCCGCGCCACACGATGCGGGTGTTCGGCCAATGTCGCCTCAAGTGCTTCGTCACGTGCTTGATGACGGTCCTCACCTCGGTGCCCTTCGGGGTGCGCGCTGGGCGCAGGATGGTGGCGACCGGCGTGCCGCTCGCAACATGATAGATGTGCATCGACGCAAAGCCGCGCTCGTCGTGATGCGCGTTCCAGAACGCAAGCTGCTGGCCGCCATGCGCCGCACAGAACGTGTCGTCGATGTCGAGGATCTCCTGCTTGTCCGGCTTCACGGTCGTGCCGAACTGATCAAGCAGAGCCGCAGCGAGCCGCGCCGCCTCGGTCTTGCTCGGCGCATTCTCCAGACGGCTGATGGTCGCTTGCGAGGCCAACGGCGCCCCGGTCTCCGGACAGCGGCCGACCGCAACCTTCATGAGCGGATCGTGCCGCAGCCGATCGAGATCAATGGCATCCTTGTGTCCGCAGGCGATCGCTGCGACGCGCGCCATCACCATCTCGAACATCGCGTGCCGGATGCGGTCCGGATCGCGGCGATCCGGCATCGCATCGGCAAGTCGCCGGCACACACCGAGCTTGCGCTCCGCCTGCCGCAGCAGCAACAGACCGCCATCGGACGACTGGTTGCCGCCTTCAAAATCCACTGTGAGTTTCTTGCGGCGCACACTTGGAAGGTCGAAGGGAAGCGGCGTATTGTCGGTCATGGTGGCTGTGGCGCTCGGCTGATACGCGATGCAATTCGTCTGAACACCGATTTACTACGTGAATCGCTCGCTTTGCGCCACAGCCGTCACTGAATTCTCACCCATCGTGCATAATCCGGGCTAAGGAGGTGACCTATGATCCCCACGATGACCGCCAGTGCTGCGACGCCGCCGATAACGTGCGGAAAGATGGTATTTCATGTGATCGTTGACAATTTCCATCGCACATTTTCGCTCGATGGCCCCGGCGGCCCAAACGGGATACGCCTTCATCACGAAATGCTCTTTGTCGCGCGCGCGCAAAAGAGCAATTTCCGAGACTTTGATATTAGAGCGGACTCACTGGAAGCCGCTTTTGTGGAAATTCAGCAACGCTTGCCCGGCTACACGTTTCTGGGTACTTGGACTTCGCCGTCAATCCAACGCGCAACTGCGAAGAAATAGCGTGGATGCCAATGGCCCGTTGTGGGTCGAGACTGTGTGAAACTCGGAGCTCGTGCTGAAAAATAGAATTTCCGTCTCAAATTTGGGATCCACGAACGAATGGTAGCAGCGCTCACAACGTCCGGCATGAGACCAGAACGAGAAAGCAATCTTTGATTATCGAGGCGCGTTTTCACACAGCTTGGGTCGGAATTCGACCGTGACGAGGCCGGCTGTCACGGCCGTCTGCCTCCCGCCCTAGTCAAAGAACTTGAAGCGACGATTCTCGCCTTTGATGGTCATCATCTGGTCATTGCGGCGGCCTTCCCCCATTCAGGGCATTCGCTGCCGGGCACGTCAGGCGCCACATAAGACCCGAGGGAGCGTAATCGAGCTTAACCTCACCGCCGACACTCAGCTTCGCTATCGAATCGACGACCGTGCTGCCGAAGCCACTGCGCTCTGGTGGTGACACGGGCGGCCCGTTGCGCTCAGTCCAGCTCATCATGAAGGTGTCGCCCTCAAGCCGCCAGCGCACGTCGACACGGCCGACAGCCACCGACAGCGCGCCGTATTTGCTGGCATTGGTCGCAAGCTCATGCAGTGCCAGGCCGATGGCTTGGGCGGCAGCCGCATTCAAGTGCAGCTTGGGGCCGTCGGCAGCGATCCGAGATCCAACATCTGCAAAGTGGGCGAGCTGGGCGCACACCAGTTCCTCGACATAGACTCCCTGCCACTCGTTCCGGACGAGCAGGTCTTGATTGGCTGCGAGCGCCCGGATGCGCTCATTAAAGCGCCCGATAAAGTCTTCAGGCTCCCGTGCCGCGGTCTGGCGGGCGACGGCCTGCACGAGAGTGAGCATGTTCTTGGCGCGATGATTGACTTCGTGCATCAGAAAGTGAACCTGCTCCTCGTGAGCTTTCTGCTCGGTCACGTCTTGCGCCACGCAAAGAAAGAGGCGTCGTCCATCGGACTGGGTTCCCAGGGCAGAGCAAGCAAAGGTCCAAAGGCGCTCGCGGCCGTCTTTGGTACGGATCGTCATTTCAGCCAGCTGCGCCTGAGGCTCCGTCGAAATGATCCGGCGGATGTACTCCAGTACTTCGCCCGAGCGTTCACCGTAAGCGCGAGTCGTCCAGTCCTCGATCCAGCGCAATTCATCGCCCGAGTAGCTACTTCCTTCGAGCCAACTCTGGCTGAGGGCAAGGATTTGCTCCCGATCGTCGTATAGGAGGGTCGGCAGTGGCGAGAGGAGCACTGAGGACCTGAAGCGCTCCTCACTCTTGCGCAATTCCTCCTCCGCCTTTTTGCGCGCGGTGATGTCCTCGACCACGTTGACGAAATAGTCGATTGACCCATCACTCTTGCGCACGCAGCTGAGAGTCAGCCTGCCCCAGACGATCGTGCCGTCCTTGTGTAGGTAGCGCTT
>Ga0137418_10004665_pt1 | contig 12564 bp, 11 predicted proteins | sample CZODoug3_1_2_16f_FD_122242 | JGI IMG/M metagenome (GOLD analysis project Ga0137418, IMG submission 122242) | Vadose zone soil fungal communities from Angelo Coast Range Reserve, California, USA - CZODoug3_1_2_16fungal (Hybrid Assembly) | ecosystem: Environmental > Terrestrial > Soil > Vadose... | reverse complement strand
CCTGGCGATTTCGCTTTGCATCGCTTTCAAAACAGGGTCGCTCGCCGCGACGGCCGCTGGCGTTGCAGCGGACTTGTTTTTCTCTGCCGATAGCATCGGCAAACCGGCAAGGTGCGCAGCGAGCATCCAGCACGCCGCTGCGCGCAGCAATGCTCTTCCGCGGAAAGGCAGTTTTCCGCCTCTCGCTGCTGATACTAAGGTTTTCATGTGAAGTGAGCTCCCGTTACCACGCCCAGTCAGAACCTGTTTCGCTTAAAATGCATGGAGTAAACCTGAAGTATGTCCTAGTGCTTTGCACCGCGCAAATCACCTGTGCCGAAGCGTTCTCCTTCGGTCAACTGTACTCCGTACGCGAATTCCAGGGCGTCAGCGCTCTTGCCGCCTTCCCGTTTGACGGACAAAACGCGCAATTCGGTTGCCCCGCCGCAAGATACCAGCAGTGCCGCCACTTTTTGCGGTTTCCCAGGGCTTTCCCAAAAGTCTTTGACGATGCGCAACGTGCCTGGGGCCAGAGAAGGCGCGGCACTCACTTTGTTAGACACCGGCGCCGCCGCAATGTGATAATTGTTGCCGCGAAAAGTGGTGAAGGCTCCCGGCCAGGGAGTAAAGGCGCGCATGCGGTTGTAGATTTCGTCCGCCGAACGTGTCCAATCGATTTTTCCGTCCTCCTTCTTTAGCAGGGGCGCGTATGTGGCTTGAGCGTGGTCCTGGTGCTTCGCAGGAAGCGTGCCCGCCTCTACGCCCCGCAGCGTTTCGGCCATGAGTGGCGCCCCGGCCTCGGCCAGTCGCGTCGCGAGTGAAGCCGTGGTGCCGTCGGGTGCGATGTTCATCGGTTCTTGCAGAAGAATATCTCCCGTGTCCATGCCGGCATCGATGCGCATGGTGGTCAGGCCCGTTTGCGTCTCGCCGTTGGCGATGGCCCATTGAATGGGGGCCGCCCCACGATATTTGGGGAGCAGGGAAGCATGCAGGTTGATCCAGCCGAATTTCGGAATGGTGAGGAGGCGCGCAGGGATGATTTGGCCGTAAGCGATGATGACGATGCAATCCGGCGAATGGCGCCGCAACAATTCTTCCGATTCGGGTGATCGAATTTTCTCCGGTTGATGCACAGGCACGCGGGCGGCCAGCGCAGTCTCCTTGACTGGAGAAGCCGTTACCCGCAGGCCGCGCCCGTGCGGCCGGTCGGGCTGAGTAATGACGCCAACGATTTCAAAATGTTTTTGTGCAAGGAGATGTTTCAGCGTGGGAACGGCAAACGAGGGCGTGCCGCAGAAAACGAGGCGCAAGCGACTCATAGTGCGACCTTTAGCATTCGGTGATCAGTCCGTGGGTTTAGCCGGGAAAGCATATCGGAGGAGGCGAAACGCCATGAAGAATGCGCCAAAGCACAAGCACCCCATGAGTCCGACCGCAGCGTACGGGTCCCATTTCGGGATGTCAGCCTGCAAATGTCCTCCCAATGCATCAAATAGCTCGTCCATTGCCATGAAGAGCTATGGCAGGGACGTAAGCCCTGCCAGTGCGGAGATAATACCCAGAACCGCATAGGAAATCTTTCGCACTTACCACTCGCCCTGTTTCCTGAGCTTCTTGATTTTTCGCCTGATCAGGTCGCGCTTCAGCATGCTGAGGTGTTGCAAAAAAAGAATCCCGTTCAAGTGATCGATTTCATGACAGAAGGCGCGCGCCAGCAGATTTTCGCCGCGAATTTCAAACGCCTCGCCCTTGGCATTCTGCGCCTTGATGGTCACAAACTGCGGCCGCATCACATACCCGCGAAAGCCCGGAATCGAAAGGCAGCCTTCTTCCTCGCGAACTTCGCCTTCCGCGTGAATCACTTCTGGATTTGCCAGCACGATTTTGGCCTCGGGATTTTTCCCGCCGGTTACATCCACCACGGCAAGCCGCAGGCTCTTTCCAATTTGCGGCGCCGCCAGTCCCACTCCTTGTGCCGCGTACATCGAAGCGAACATATCCTCGGCAAGCTCTTCCAATTCCGCATCGAATTTCTTGACGGGCGCGCCCGGTTTTTCCAGGATGGGATCGCCATATTTGACGATCGGATAGATCTTGCGCGCGGCGGAAGTCGCTTGCCGTGTCTCGGTGGCCGCCACGCTGGCGGGCTCAGAATTCGTCAATTTGTCTGGCATAGTTGTCGAAATTCCGCCGCATCTCAGCGAGCGAGTCTCCTCCAAATTTTTGCAGAAAAGCGTCCGCCAGCACAAGTGCCACCATGGCCTCGCCAGCCACAGCGCCCGCCGGCACCACGCACCAGTCCGACCGCTCGTAAGCCGCTTTCACCGGCTCTTTGGTGACCATATCCGTAGTGTGCAGGGGCTGGCGCAAAGTCGAAATCGGTTTCAAGTACCCGCGCACCACGACGTCCTCGCCGTTCGTGATTCCGCCTTCCAATCCGCCGGCGCGATTTGTCGCCCGCCGAAATCGCCGCGCCGACTTCTCATAGAAAATTTCATCCTGCACTTCGCTCCCGAAAGAGCCCGCCGCCGTCACGCCCGCCCCGATCTCCACGGCCTTCACTGCTTGCACGCTCATGAGCGCCTGTGCCAGCCTTCCATCCAGCTTCTCATCCCACTGCGCGTGGCTACCCAGCCCTACCGGCACGTTATGCGCGACAATTTCAAAGATCCCGCCTACGGTGTCGCCCGCCTTCAGCACTGCATCTACTTCCGCCTTCATTTTTTCCTGCACGACGGCATCAATGCACCGCAAAGGAGAATCCAGGTCCGCGCTCACCGCTTGGATCTTTTTCCAACTGGCCGGCTTTTCTAGTTTCACGTGCCCCACCTGAATCGTGTGGCTGGCAATCTCCGTGCCGAATTCTCGCAAAAGGAGTTTTGCAAACGCGCCCGCCGCCACACGCGCCGCGGTTTCGCGCGCTGATGCGCGTTCCAGAATGTAGCGCGCATCGTGGTAGTCGAATTTCTGCGAACCCGCAAGGTCCGCATGGCCCGGCCGTGGCGCCACCAGCTTTCGCGTGCTGGGATCAATTTCTGCCGCTTCTACGGGCAGGATTTTTTCCCAATTGGCCCAATCGCGATTCTCGATCCGGAGAGCAATCGGTGCGCCAATGGTCTTGCCGTGGCGCACTCCGGCGAAAATGTCTGCCGTGTCCTTTTCGATTTTTTGCCGTCCGCCGCGTCCATAGCCAAGTTGGCGCCGACGCAGTTCGTGATTGATGAACTTCAACTCAATGGGCATTTGCGCGGGCAGCCCGGAGATAAACGCCAGCAGCGCCTGTCCATGCGATTCACCCGCGGTGTAAAAGCGAAGCATTCCCCTTCATTCCTTGCACATTTTGCGCGAAATCGATTCAAAACAAGTGGAATCCAAACAGTGTAGCCGCCAGCGCGCCCTCCGTCCAGCGCGTCCCGGCGCGGGTAAGCTCTGCGACGCTCGGCTTTATTCGCGGGTTGGAACAGAAATTAGGGGCTGATTTTCGGGAGCGAGATTTTCTCTTTGTCGTCCACGGCGAAGAGCAAATAGTCAGTGAAGCTCAAGCGCCGGTGCAGTCGCTTTCCTCGCAGGTCGCAGTACAGTTCGGCCGTTTGCGGAAGCCACATGTCCACCCCGCGGCTGCTGAAATGTACCGGGCCATACTCGACGGCCGCGTGGTCAACGGTGAGGCGGAGGTCAGGAAGAGCCTCGATCAAGTCCGTCTGAAGACCAATGATTTGATAGCTGTCGGCGACAAACCAAGCACGGCCTTTCAAAGCGACTGGGTGAGAGGGGCCGTTCTCGCCGATTTTGTACGAACGAATTCTATTGGGCTTGTCTGCTCGCTGGCGAAAATAAATCTGCCATGCCGGCTTTCCGTTGAAGTTTGCGAGCCCCTCGCATTTCATTGAAAATGTCCCTAAGTTGAACGGATGGAAGATAAGCACGAGTGCGGGCAATCCCCTTGTTATGATCCCTCCCGGAGCATCCGCAGGGCTTGAGCTGCTCCGGTATTCTTCCACGCCGAAAATTTCGGGCCGGATTTCCTCGATCGTAACCATGTAGTTGTATCGCCGTTTTTCAGTTCCAGAAACTGCTCCCGATTTATTGATGGTTTCATGTACCAGGGATTCCGTGGCTGTGAATCGTTCCACGTTCTTCACAAATTCCTGGATTCTCTGCCCAGCCTTTTGCACCACTTCCTCGAGATTGCATGCGGAGCCAGGCTCCACGGGCGGAACACTCTCGTCAACTTCGGCAGGCAACCAACGGGATTCGCGCACGCGAGGAGCCGGCCTGGCAAACATTGCGGCCGCGTTCCTATCTCCGAAGTCGGCGTTCAGAGGTTCGACCCCATGGAGCCCAGCAGGCGCATTAAGACCTTCGAGTTGCTTCTTGGCTGCAACATCTGCAGGATGGTCCTTCACGTATGCGCTTAGTACTTCCGTGGCTTCTGCAACCAGGGCGCGTGCCAACAGTGGAGAGACGCTGGCGGCTTCCCCGTGACCCAATTCAATGGCCCGTTCAGCGTGTTCGACGGCTTCGGCTGCCGACCCCGTGTGAAAAGAGACTTGTGCCAAGAGTGCTTGTGCTTTCCAGTAGGAAGGATCTATTTTTGCCGCTCGATCAAGATACTCTGCCGCCTCGGTAGCTTTATTCTCAATAAGCAGAGCCTCGCTTATGGAGACCATCGCCGGAACATGATCTGGAAGAAGATCGAAGACTTTTGTCCAGTATGTCTTAGCCTTCTCCCAATCGCCCAACTTGGAAGCGTACACGCCGAAGACATAATTCACTTCAGGATCAGTGGACAGAGGGGGATAGGCTTTGTCCCCTCCCGCCTGGGGCCGCAACTGGACGATTACCTTGACCTCGCCCTCGCCGTGGGCGTCGATTTCCTGAATAGCGCGTTCGAATCCTGGAGCAACCACCTGGATTCTGTATTGCATCGGAGCCACTTCATTCCACCGCAGGTGGCCCTTCTTTGTTGTTCCTTGCCTACAGGGTTGCCCAGCCAGGGTTATTAATGTCAGTGCCACCGGTTCTTCCGGACTAGCGGAGTCTGGTCTTTGAATGTAAATATCAAGGTCCACCAGTGAGCTGGTTTCGCTCACCTTGATCGACTCAGTCGTGCCAGCGGGGCCGGCCATAGGGTCCGAGGACGGTTGTTGTGCAAAAACAGGATTGCCCAGAAAAACGCCACAAGGGAAAATCTGAGCGAAAATGAGATAGGCTAGGACACGAACAAACATAGTCGGCTCCTGCCGCCGGCTAGACCCGATAAGTTGAAAGCATCATACGCTCCCCGAGCCGGGAAAGCGAAGAGTAAAATTTCGATGCCGCTAAGTCCTGTTATCAGAAAATGGATCGCCCGCCTTTTATCCTTTGCCGGTGGGAGCCGCGCTGTTGGCAAAGATGCGGAAAATACGGTTACCACCGTCTTCACGCTTCCCGATGGCCGGAAACTCACGACGGAGGATCTGCGGGGCCTGAGCGGCAGGATAAATGTTCGAGAGGGCAAGCTATTGGACGTGACTGGGACGGTTCGATACGAGGTCATTGGCAAGCGTACTATGCCCCGCGAGGCCGAAACGCTGCATCAACAGGCGCGGGAAGCGGGCGGGCATGGTGACTACCAGAAAGCGATCGCGCTGTTGGAACAGGCATCTGAACTCGCACCGGACTGGCCTTACCCCGTGTATGACAGGGCGTACACTCACATGCTCATGAACGATTGCGACGCAGCGCGAAGGTATTACCGAAGGACACTGGAACTGTCGCCGCGCGGGTTTTTTATGGCGTTTACTGCTCTGGACACATTGACCCGGGAGCAGAACGGGGAGCTTCCGATGGGAACCTATTTGGCGTACGTGTCCCTGGAATGGCTGGGAGACACACCAATGAGGGACGACGCCGTGCGCGAAATGGTTAAGGCGCTTCCCCAGTTTGCGCCGGCATGGAAGAACTTTGCTTCTCTCTGCAACGATGATGGCGAGAGACTCGCGGCCATCGAGAAGGGTCTGGCGGCGCATCCCGATGCTGAGACCAAGGGAATGCTGGAAATCAACAAGGCCCTGGTCTTTAATCTGAAGGGAGACCGCGCGGGCGCCGTACAGTTGCTGGGAGAGCTGGCTCTCGATCCCAAGTCAACATTTCATACCGAACACGCCGCAAAGGCGGCTCTGAGTATTCTGCTCACGAAATCATCGAATTAAACGCTGAAGAAAGTACGCGACAATCACGGGCTGCATTTCCCGCCATAGGCTGTCGACCTGCTACTTGTGGGTTTCCTTGCCGCCAAGGTAGACGGGCATCAAGATTTCGACGGCAATGCCGCGGCGGCCATGGCCGAGATCGTCTATGCGCACTACTTTGCCAAGAGACTCGCGGTTGAGAGAGCCGGGCCCGTCGGAATAAGGATAGGTGATAAACACGCGCATGCCTTCGGTATAAGACTGATTCTTGGAAGCAAAATAGACGCTCTCGCGCGAAGTGTTCAGCGTCGGCAGGATTTCGTCGAAGTCATGCCCGTGGGAGTCGGAGGGCCTCACGCGAACTGTTTGTGGAAGCCTCAGCCGCGCTTTGCGGCGGCGCTCCGGACCCGTCAATCGTGCCATAGTCGAGAGTGAGCATACCTTAGTTAGTCCGGATGTTTCCAATTCCCCGGTTCAGTGTCTTTTCCCGAAACAAAAGGCGGGCCAGCCTCGTTTCTATCTCCAGAAGCCCTGCAGGGTGTACCAGAGGAGAGTGTCCAATGATGAGTTTTTGGCAAGACGTGCGCTACGGATTGCGCGTGCTGGCGAAGAATCCCGGATTCACGGCGATCGCTATACTGACGCTCGCACTGGGGATTGGGGCGAATACGGCCTTGTTCTCCGTCGTCAACGGCGTGCTCCTCAATCCGCTGCCGTTCCCAAATCCCGACGAGCTCGTTGCCGCCTACACGAAGTCCCCGACGTTTCAGGAAAGCTCCATCGCCTATCCCAATTTCCTGGACTGGCAGAAAGACAATCACTCTTTCGCGGCCTTGAGCGCTTTCCGGTCCGACGACTACAACATGGTTGGCGCGGGAGAGCCCGAGCGCGTTCACATTCACATGATTTCCGAGGAGTTTTTCCCAGCGCTTGGCTTGCAGCCGGTGCTGGGGCGGGCGTTTCGTCCTGAAGAAGACCAGGCGGGCGCGGGTCCGGTGACCATCCTTGGCGACGGGCTTTGGAAACGCAAATTTGGGTTGTCGCAAGATGTTTTGGGGAAGAGCATCACGCTGAATGGCAAGTCCTACACAATCATTGGCGTGGCACCCGGCCGCATCACCGGGCTGAGCCCTACCGACCTTTTTATCCCCATCGGCCAGTGGACCGATCCTGCTTTCCGCGACCGGCGCATCAGCATGGGTATGAACTCGATCGGCCGCTTGAAACCCGGCGTCACCATCGAACAGGCCCGCGCGGACATGAATCGCATCGGAGAGAATCTCGCTGCCGCTTATCCCGAGGCGGACAAAGGCACGGGCATCACCTTGATCCCGCTTAAGGCGGATGTCGTCGGCAATGTGAAGGGAATTTTGCTGGTGCTGCTCGGCGCGGTCAGTTTTGTGCTGTTGATCGCGTGCGCCAACGTCGCCAATCTGCTGCTCGCGCGCTCCACCGGCCGCGCTCGCGAATTTGCGATACGTGCTGCGCTCGGTGCGAGCCCCGCGCGCGTGATTCGCCAGTTGCTTACCGAAAGTGTCCTGCTAGGGATCGCCGGAGGCAGTATCGGTCTCCTCCTGGCAAAGTTGGGCGTGCGCGTGTTGCTTGCGACACTGGCGTCAAATGTGCCGCGTTCGGAGGAGATTTCTCTCGATGGCCACGTGCTTTTCTATACGCTCGGCATCTCGGTTCTGACCGGCATCGTCTTTGGTTTGATTCCTGCGCTCAAGACGCTGCGGCCTGATACTCACGAAACATTGAAGGAAGGCGGGCGCGGTTCGAGCGGGGCACGTCATCGCACGCAAAGCGTTTTCATTGTGGTCGAGATGGCCATGGCGGTGGTCCTGCTCATCGGCGCAGGACTGATGATTCGCACGCTCTCGGCGCTCGGCAATGTCAATCCCGGCTTCGATCCGCACAACGTTCTCACATTCGCGATCTCTTCGACTTCCCATTCGGCGCCCACGGCGGATCAGCTTCGCGCGAAGTACCGCGAAACCTTGCGGCAACTCGAGGGCGTCCGCGGTGTGGAAGCAGTGTCCATGATGGGCGGCTCGCTTCCGATGACCGGAGATTCCGAAGTGCCGTTCTGGCTCGAGGGCCAGCCGAAGCCCGCGACTGATACGGACATGCCTTTCGCGCTGTTTTATCTTGTGAATCCAGCCTATCACCAGGCCATGCGGATTCCTGTCGAACGCGGCCGTTCGTTCACGGAGCGCGACGACGAGCACGGGCCTTCCGTGGCGCTGATCGACGCCACTTTTGCGCGCAAGTATTTTCCGAATCAGGACCCCATCGGAAAACATCTCAACGTCGGTTTGCTCGATATGCAGCCGGAGATCGTCGGCGTCGTGGGCCACGTCGAACACTGGGGTTTGGGTTCACGAGGACATGAGGATTTGCAGGCGCAACTCTATCTGCCGGTTTGGCAAGTGCCAGACCGATTCTGGACGCTCCTGGCCAACGGCAGCGGGTACGTCGCGCGGGCAACGGGCAATACAGGAGACATCACCGGCGCCATTCGACAAGGCGCGGAAAAAGTGGAGAGCAGTGCGGTCCTATACGACGTCCGGCCGATGGGTGAAATTGTTTCTCGTTCGATTTCCACTCAGCGGCTGACCATGTTTCTTCTCAGCGTATTCTCCGCGCTGGCGCTCATTCTTTCCGCGGTCGGGATTTACGGCGTGATTTCCTATCTGACCGGCCAGCGGACGCACGAAATTGGAGTTCGCGTAGCCTTGGGCGCCTCCAGTAGAGATGTCTTGCAGATGGTGTTGGGACAGGGGCTGAAGATCACGCTGATCGGCGTCGGAATCGGCGTGGCCGCCGCGTTTGGATTCACGAGGCTCATTACCACATTGATTTATGGAGTCGGAGCTGCCGACCCGGTCACATTTGCGGCTGTCGCCATTCTCCTGTCGGCGGTTGCTGCGTTTGCCTGCTACATACCGGCGCGCCGGGCCATGCGCGTGGACCCGATTGTGGCGCTGCGTTACGAATAAGAGGATCCCAGCGCGCCGCAGAATGGGTCCTTGGCGGCCAGGCTGAACGGCTGACTTGACGTGTTCTTGCCGCACGGTTAGGCTTTCGGGGATGTAGTTGTCCGAGCAGTTCGTCGCGGGAAGCCAACGCGAACAGGTACTCGTGGCAGACACTCCTCTTCAGGTCACCGGCCGCCAGACGAAACAGGAAGAAGCCGTCTCCGTGGCCGATGCATTGGGGGATGCGGCAAAACGAGCGGTGGCCGCCGTTCAGGACTACGCTCTCCTCTCCGGGCGCGCAGTGGTCAACATCTTCACAAGCCCGCACTACTTCCAAGACACACTGGAACAGATGGATTTTATCGGCGCGGGATCGCTGCCGATCATTTTGTTGTCGGGATTCTTTATCGGCGCGGTGATGGTGCTGCAGACGGGATCGCAATTTATCCGTTTTGGACAGACATCGCTGACCGGCGACGTCGTGGCGATTGCGCTGGTGCGTGAACTGGGGCCGGCGTTTACGGGTTTGCTGGTAACGGGACGATGCGCAACGGGCATCGCGTCGGAACTGGGGTCGATGTTGGTGACGGAACAAGTGGACGCCATGCGAGCGATGGGCACGGATCCCAGCCGCAAGCTGGTGGCGCCGCGCTTGCTAGCCGCGCTGCTGATGATGCCGCTGTTGACCGCGCTCATGGATTTCATCGGCCTCATGGGAGGATGCGCAGCATCGGTGTTTTCGCTGCGGCTGGGCGCAGTGGAGTTCTGGCGGCGGGCGATTGATGCGCTGGATTTCGCAGACCTGATGCAGGGGTTTTCGAAGCCGGTAGTGTTCGGCTTCATTTTGGCCACCATCGGGTGCTACAAGGGACTGACGGTGCGGGGGGGGACGCAAGGTGTCGGGCGCGCCACGACGTCGGCGGCGGTGGTGGGCTCGGTGCTGATCATCGTGGCCGACGCGTTCTTGACCAAGCTTTCGCTGTTTCTCTCCGACAAAGTTTTCTGATGACGAGGCCAGAGCGTTCGAATCCTCCAGGACGTTTCGTTCCCGATACACAGAGCATTTACCGCTATAATCACGAATTGGATTCATGAGCACGCTGGCAAAAGAGGGGCTGGGATTCGAACCAGCCATCACGTTCGAAGACGTGTGGGTGGGATTCGACGAGGGCCAAGTCCTGCGCGGAGTGACGTTCCAGGTGCAGGAGCGGGAGACGCTGATCCTGCTGGGTGAAACGGGAACGGGAAAAACGCTGACACTGAAGATGGCCGCGGGGCTGCTGACGCCCAACAGCGGGAGCGTCATCGTGCTGGGCAATGAGATCTCGGAGATGAGCGAAGAAGAGTTGCTGCCGTTTCGGCGGAAAATTGGATTTGTGTTTCAGGAGGGCGCGCTATTCGATTCAATGTCGGTCGCAGACAATGTGGCGTACCGGCTTCGCGAGGACCGCGTCCCCGAGGAAGAAATCGAGTCCAGAGTTGTGGAAGTTCTAAGATTCGTCGAGTTGGAACACACGCTGGACTTCTTTCCTTCGGAACTCTCGGGGGGCATGAAGCGACGCGTCTCCATTGCCAGGGCGCTGATTAACCGCCCGCCCATCGTGCTATACGATTCGCCGACGGCGGGACTCGACCCGGTGACGTCGCAGACGATCATTACACTGATTCTAAGGCTGCGCGATGAGTATGGCGTGACGGCGCTGCTGGCGACGCACCGCTTGCAGGACGGATTTGCGCTGGCGAATTTTCATTTCGATCCAGAAATCAGGCGAGTTGTTCGCAACGACCAAAATGGAAGCGCGGCGGCGGGCACGAACCCGGCTAGGACACGATTCCTGGTTTACCGGGACGGCGGCATCTATTTCGAAGGCGAACCCGGAGAGATCGCCCGCTCGGAAGACCCATATTTGAAGCGCTTTCTGGAGTAATTTTAGAGTAATCTGTTTCAAAGTAGCGAAGGAGGGAAGTAGCGATGGCGAGTCGAAAACAACTCACGTGGACGGAATTGCGCGTTGGCCTCTTCGTGCTGGTTGGCCTTTTCGTGCTTGCGGCGGGAATTTTCTATGTGACCGGCAGCGGGGGATTTTTGGGGCCGAAATACCGGTTGAAAACTTATCTGCCGGAAGTGGCAGGTTTGACGAGTGGGGCGCCGGTGCGCCTGGACGGAGTGGAAGTGGGAAACGTGGAATCGATCCGGCTGTTGCCGCGGACGGCGGGCAAGCCACTGGAAAAGAACAAGAATATTGAAGTGGTGATGCGCGTAGACAAGCGATATCAGAGTGACATCCTGACGGATTCCACCGCGAGCCTAGTCACGGAAGGGCTTTTGGGTAACCGATATGTGTACCTCACCCGAGGTTTCACGGGAACTCCCATCGGCGACGCCGGAGTGATTCCCGGGGTGGAAGAGAAAGCCATGAAGGAAGTTGTGGAGAGGAGCGCGGAGGTGCTGGGAAACCTGAATGCGCTTTCGGAGGAGGTGCGCGACCTGATCGAGGGCGTGCAGGAAGGGAAGGGCTCGCTGGGAAAACTGTTGACGGACGAACAGGCGTACAACCACTTGAACAGCATGCTGGCGAAGGGCGACGTTATGCTGACGAACATTCAGGCGGGCCAGGGGACGCTGGGGAGACTGGTGGCCTCGGATGAGATGTACACGAAAGTGGACAAAGGGTTGGACAACGTAAACGTGATTCTGGCCGACGTGCGGGCGCAGAAGGGAACGATCGGGAAATTGATGTATGACCCTACTCTCTACGAGCAGGCAAAGGAGGCGGTGGCGCACGGGAATGCCATGCTGCGCGACGCGCGCGCCGGCAAAGGTACGCTGGGCAAGCTGGCAACCGACGACGCGCTTTACAACAAGCTTCGCGATACGAGCGCGAACCTGGCGACTGCGTCGGCGAAACTGAACGAAAACACGACAACGGTTGGGAAACTTTTCTCCGACCCGAAGTTGTACGACAACCTGGCGGGTTTGACGGGAGACATGCGGCTGCTGATGGGGGATTTCCGGCAGAACCCGAAGAAGTTTCTGCACATTAAAGTCACGATTTTCTAAATGACTCGCTGCCGCTTTGCCGGGAGTGGCCGCGTATGTTGTAATGCCACAGTAACAATGAAGGACTAATGTCCCAAAATGCCCCAGGGCCAGCTGGCGAGCTTCTCTGAAATAAGATGACGGAAATACAAGACGTCGTACAAAAGGCGCCGCGGACCGAGCCGGCGAAATCCACACTTCCTCAACCCGGCAAACCTGTTCCCAGCCGGGCCTATCCGGGCGCATTGATTGTGGTGGAAGGAACAGACGGGTCGGGCAAGAGCACGCAGCTCTATTTGCTCAAGCGTTGGCTGGAGATCGGCGGATACCGGCTGCATTTCACGGAATGGAATTCCTCGCCGCTGGTGAAATCCGCGACGCGGCGCGGGAAGCA
>Ga0137418_10004663_pt1 | contig 12568 bp, 8 predicted proteins | sample CZODoug3_1_2_16f_FD_122242 | JGI IMG/M metagenome (GOLD analysis project Ga0137418, IMG submission 122242) | Vadose zone soil fungal communities from Angelo Coast Range Reserve, California, USA - CZODoug3_1_2_16fungal (Hybrid Assembly) | ecosystem: Environmental > Terrestrial > Soil > Vadose... | reverse complement strand
GGACCGGTATCGTTGCCACGCAACCCCGCGAGTTCCTGCCACGATTTTCCGCCGTCTTTTGATTGGAATAACGCAGCGTCTTCTACGCCCGCGTAAACGTGATCGGGATCGTGCAGCGATGGTTCCAAATGCCAGACGCGCTTGAATTCCCAGGGATGCTGCGTGCCGTCGTACCACTGGTGGGTCGTCAGTGGTTTCCCCGATTCAGGTGAAGCATCGTAAACGAACATGTTGCTTTCGCCCTTCGCCATCCCGTCCGACGTCATCAAGTCCTCCGGCTTTGTGCCGGGCGGATTCCACGTCTTGCCGCCGTCGTCGGAACGTTGAATGATCTGTCCGAACCACGCGCTTGTCTGCGACGCGTAGATCCGGTCGGGATTAACCGGCGAACCTTTCATGTGATAAATTTCCCAACCCGCAAAATGCGGGCCGCTGACCTTCCATCGTTTGCGCGCGCCATCCGACGTAAGGATGAACGCGCCCTTTCTTGTTCCGACTAAAACTCGAACACTGCTCATATGTGAATTTCAGTCACGAAACACACGAATGACGCGAATGGAAGCGAAACTTCTAATACGCGCTGTTTTTGTGTGGTTACCCATCAAATCGACCCTATGCTCGCATCCAGTCACCGCTCATAAGCGTCTTCCAGCGCCTTGATATCGATCTTCTGCATTTGAAGCATCGCTTGCATCACGCGTCCGGATTTCTTCTCATCGCTGTCGTGCAACATATCGATCAACACAGTTGGGGTGACTTGCCACGAAAGACCAAATTTGTCCTTGAGCCAGCCGCACGCCGATTCCTCGCCACCGTCTGCGGTGAGTTTCGCCCAAAAATAATCCACTTCCTCTTGCGTTTCGCAGTTTATAACGAAGGAGATCGATTCATTGAATTTGAAAAGCGGGCCGCCGTTAAGAGCGACGAACTTCTGGCCTTCGATTTCGAATTCAATCGTCAGCACTGATCCGACGGGACCACCGGTTTTTTCCGCTGCTTCTTCGGTGTTGCGAAAGATTCTGCCGATCTTCGAATTTTTGAAGAGCGACGTGTAAAAGTTCGCGGCCTCCTCGGCCTGATCATCAAACCACAAGAACGGAGTAATTTTTTGCATCAAAACTTATGTCGCTTCGATTCGGCCTCTCAGCCAGCGGGAATTTGGCGTTTCACGGAAACCCCCTAGAATGCTCCGATGCTAATCGACACACACGCACAGGTGGACTCTCTGTCATGTCGAGCGAAGTCGAGACATCTCTGGATTGAATTTTCCGGAAGAGAATCAGAGATTCCTCGGCTGCGCTCGGAATGACAAACATGCTAATCGACACACACGCACATCTCGATTTTCCCGATTTCGCAAATGATCTCGAGGACGTGCTCCGTCGTGCTGAGGAAGTTGAAGTACGACGCATCATCACTATTGGCACATCAATCGAGAGCAGCCGGCGTGCGATCGAGCTCGCGGAAAATTATCCCTCTGTTTACGCGGCGATTGGCGTTCATCCCAGCCACGCAGAGGAGGCGGAGGACGATGTGATTACACCGCTGCGCGAACTCGCGAAAAACCCGCGCGTGGTGGCGATTGGCGAGACCGGCCTGGATTATCACCACCTGGCGAGTGAAAGAGTGGCTAAGGAAGAGCAGGTGCAGGTTATGACTGCTCTGCGAAGTGAGACCGATGAAGAGATCGAAGCGCAAATTCACGACGGCGCATTCAAATCGAAACAGGCGAGTTTGTTCCAACAGCAACTTGATCTGGCCGTCGAGCTTGGGCTCAACGTCGTGATTCATCAACGCGACGCGTGGGAGGACACACTGGAGGTACTGCGCCCTTATGCGGGCAAGGTGCGCGCTGTTTTTCACTGCTTCGGTGGCTCGCTCGATCAGGCGAATGAGGTTCTCAATCTCGACCACCTCGTTTCGTTTACGGGAATTGTTACTTTCAAAAACGGCCTGGCCGTGCGACAGGTCGCGGCAGAAATTCCGCTCTGGAAATTTATGGTCGAAACCGATTGTCCATACCTGGCGCCTGCTCCTTTTCGTGGAAAACGCTGCGAACCGGCGTACACGCGCATCGTAGCCGAAACGATCGCGGCAGCGCGCGGTGTTTCCCTGGAGGAAATTTCTGAAGCAACTACCGAAACCGCAGAGAAGTTTTTCGGGTTTAATCGCACATGACAACCGGGAATCGAAGGGCGCGGGTGCCACGCGCGGTGGGAACGCGGCACAAATTGGATGGCAGAACAATTCGTCCCTGTCGCTGGATCGCAATAGTCATTGCTTTATTCATTGCGTCTTGTGCGGCGCCAGACACGCGGCACCAGGTCGTGATTAGCACAAGCGATCAAAAGTTGGCGCTTCTCGATCGCGGCAACCTCATGGCCGTTTATCCGGTCTCCACTTCAAAGTTCGGTCTCGGTGATTGGCGAGGCAGCAGGTTTACGCCGCTCGGCAATTTGCAGATAGCGGAAAAAATTGGCGACAATGCGGCACCGGGCACGGTGTTCAAAAGTCGGCGGCGCACCGGCGAAGTTGTTCTGGCCAATTCGCCTGGTCGTGATCCGATCGTGACGCGGATTTTCTGGTTGCGTGGACTGGAAGCACAAAATGCCAACGCATTTGGCAGGGACATTTACATCCACGGCACACCCGAGGAATGGAAAATCGGTTCGCCCGCGAGTTACGGATGCGTCCGGATGCGCTCCAGTGACATAATACAGTTGTACAACATCGTTGGAGTTGGCGCGGCCGTAACTATCGTGAACGCGCCGCTCGTCAGCGCAGTTCCCGGTATGGCTTCAGGTCATTCAATGGGACCGGAAAACACGGCGCCATTTGTGATGCGCTAGGCTACGGCTTGCAAGTGATGCAGATAATCCTGTCTGCATTCCTTCTGGAATCGCTCGCAGGCAGGATTGCCTGCGTCACTTACGGCAATTTGCCGAGATGTTTTCTGACGGTGTTGTGCGAGAGCAAGTCCACGTCCGCGTCGACCATGATGCGCACCAGCTCGTCGAATCGTACTTTCGGTTCCCAATCGAGAATCTTCTTCGCTTTCGACGCATCACCAAGCAGCACGTCGACCTCAGCCGGTCGCTCGTAGCGCGGGTCGTGTTTTACGAATTGCTTCCAATCTAGATCAGCGTGCGCGAAGGCGGCCTCGACGAACTCCCGCACCGTGTGCGTTTCGCCGGTAGCCAGCACGAAGTCGTCGCCTTCGCCGAGCTGCACAATTCGCCACATCCCCTCGACGTACTCCGGCGCGTATCCCCAATCTCGTTTTGCGTCCAGATTGCCGAGGAACAATTCCTTTTGCATGCCCTGCTTAATGGCAGCGACTGCGCGCGAAATTTTGCGGCTGACGAAAGTTTCGCCGCGGCGCGGGCTTTCATGGTTGAACAAAATGCCATTGCTGGCGCAAAGGCCGTAGCTCTCCCGATAGTTAACGGTCGCCCAATATGAAAAAACCTTTGCCACGCCGTAAGGACTCCGCGGCCAGAATGGCGTCTTCTCAGTTTGCGGCGTTTGCTGGGCCTTGCCGAACATTTCGCTGCTCGACGCCTGATAGAAGCGCGAACGCAGTCCGGCTTCGCGGATTGCTTCCAAAATGCGAATCGTGCCGACGCCGGTGACGTCGGAAGTGTACTCAGGAATATCGAAGCTCACGCGCACGTGGCTCTGCGCGCCCAGATGATAGATCTCGTCCGGCTTCAATTCGTAAAGAAGCTTCACAAGATTGACCGAGTCGCTGAGGTCCCCGTAATGCAGAAACAGTCGCACATCGTTTACGTGGGGATCGGCGTAGAGATGATCAATACGCGAAGTGTTAAACGTGCTGGCGCGGCGAATAATCCCGTGGACTTCGTAGCCCTTCTCGAGCAGCAGATCGGCCAGATAGCTTCCGTCTTGGCCGGTGATGCCGGTGATCAGTGCCCGTTTCATTGGGCAAGTATTGTAGGACGTTTCCGTAAAACGCCAACGCCAGAACAGGACAAGGCGTCGGGCACAGACGCCCTACAATGGATTTTCCGGCGGCGTTACCATAATCCGCGCTAAGACCGCGCGTTGGGCGCCAATGAGCGCGCTGATACCGTTGCGCCCTAGTGCGAGCATTTCATCCAGTTGCGGACCGGTAAATGTCGCTTCTTCTCCCGAGCTTTGGACTTCTACAAATTCGCCGTCTTCGGTTGCGACGAGATTGAAATCAACTGCAACAAATTTGTCCTCCTCGTAATTCAGATCCACGATCGCCTGCCCATCCAGAATACCAGCGCTCACTGCGGCGACCAATTTTAGCATCGGCGGCGCATCGAGTTTTTTTTCCCTAACGAATTTTCGACAGGCGATGGCGAGCGCCAGGCTCGCGCCGGTGATCGCGGTTGTGCGCGTTCCGCCATCGGCTTGCAGGACATCGCAATCAACCCAGATCGTGCGTGGCCCGAGTTTTTCCAAATCGATCACCGCGCGCAACGACCGGCCGACCAGCCGTTGAATCTCAACACTTCGGCCATCGATGCGGCCTTTTGTGATGTCGCGAGGTTTGCGCGGCTGCGTCGAGTACGGCAGCATCGAATATTCCGCAGTAAGCCAGCCGCCGGTCACCCCCTGTTCTTTCATCCAGCGCGGCACACCTTCTTCGATCGTGACGGCGCAGATCACGCGCGTTTTGCCCATCGAGACTAAAACCGAACCGCTCGCATGCGGTGCCACGTTCAACTCGAAATTGATCGGACGAATCTCATCCGGCGCGCGGCCGTCATTTCGCTGCATAACTGTGGGAACGTAGATGTGGACCACACTTTCTGCGATGTACATTTTGCAGAGGTGAAGCAGCCATCGCAATCGCCTTGACGCGTCCAGCGGGTCGTCGTTCTATAAGGCCTTTGCGTGAAAAGTAATACTGAAATCCAGAGGGCGATCTGCATCGCCGGCGCGCACCGTTCAGGAACGTCGATGGTGACGCGACTGCTGCATGGGTGCGGGCTCTACCTGGGTCCGAAAAATGCCTTGATGCCACCACAGGCGGACAATCCGGATGGCTTCTGGGAACATATTGGCTTTGTCGCATTGAATGACGAGTTGCTCGAAGCGCTCGGTGGCGCGTGGGATTTGCCGCCAAGGACCAACGAGAATTTGTCCGACGAACGGCTGGATCCCTTGCGCATGAAAGCGCGGCTCCTAATCGAAAGCTTTCATTCGGCACAGATATGGGGCTGGAAGGATCCCCGCAGTAGTCTGACGTTGCCGTTCTGGGAAGACCTCCTGCCAGGTTTGAAAACGCTGATCATCGTGCGCAATCCCCTGGAAGTCGCTTACTCGATGCGAAAGCGCAACGGAACCTCGTATGCATTTGGCCTGCGACTCTGGGAAATCTATAACCGGCGCTTGATCGAAGCGGCAGACAAACATGATCGGCTTGTTACTCATTACGATCTGTTCTTTGAAAACGCCGAAAAAGAGTTACACCGGGTTGCGAATTTTGTTGGATTGCCTGATGCGAAAATCCACGGCGCCGCAGAATTAGTGGCAACGAAAAGACGCCACACGCACTTCGCCATTGACCAATTGGTTGATGCGGGCGTCTCCGGGGAAGTAGTTGAGCTTTATCGCGCGTTAATTGCGCAAGCTTCACCTACGAGGAGGAAGACGTCTGTGGCGAAATCAGCCCCCGGTGCGAAGTCACACGAAACCGATTTACTTCCCGGCGCGGTGAGCCGGCTCGATTCCTTCGTTCCGGACCGCTTTGCGCAGATCGAGCATTTGTATGGCGAGCTCCTTGCGCAAACCGAAGCTCGGCACAAAGCGGAAATGGAGAAACTCAGCGCGCATCTTGCCCATAGCGAAGAGCTGCACAAAGCCCAAGTGAAGGAGCTCACGACACATCTGGCTAAAACCGAAGCCGCCCACAAAGCGCAGGTCAAGGAACTCACCACCCATCTGGCTAAAACAGAAAAGCAATATAAAGCGCAGATCGAAGAAATCAGCGCACATCTGGCCAAAACCGAAGCGGACTACAAAGCGCAAGTCGAGGAGCTTACGACCCACTACACCAGTGAAATTGATCAATTGCGCCAGCGGATCATGGAAATGAACGCTCTGCTTCACCAGAGGAGCGTAAATCTCGCAGAAGACGAGAAGTATATCGGGGAATTGACAGACCGGTTGCGAAAACAGCTGCACAATACCAGACGACTCTCGCGCCTCCTCGATGATACAGACGACGCTGCCCGCAAGCTGCGAACTTCTCGCCGGTGGCAGCTTGCCAATCCCGGTGCGACGCTAAAAGCAAAATTGGCCCACAGAAAAGCACCGGCCGGGTTCGGACACCTTGAAAAGATTGTGACCGCCTATTCCAAATGGCGCAAGGAGCACCCTGAGATCAAAAAGATCGATGATGAAATCAAAGCCGCTCAGGTCGCAAAGGTTCCCAGGAGTGGGCAGCCGGAAATTGACGGTCAGGCACCTGCAAGCGAGCCGAACCAAGACGCCGTAGCCGCGCCAGTTGGCCCCGTCTTGCCACTGACGTCGATTTGTTTTCCTCAGCACGAGGAAGTCGACGTCTCAATCATTATTCCGGTTTTTAACCAGTTGGAATACACGCATGCCTGCCTAGCTTCGTTGCAAGCTGTCGAAGAGCAGCCGCGTTTCGAGGTGATCGTAGTCGATGACTGTTCGACCGACGGCACTTCAGAGGTCATTACGCAAATACCTGGAGTTGTGTATCTGCGTAATGATAGCAATTCCGGCTTCATCGCTTCCTGCAACGCGGGTGCAAAAGCCGCGCGCGGCAAATACCTGGTCTTCCTGAATAACGACACACTCGTAAAGTCCGGTTGGCTAACTGCTTTGCTCGATACTTTCAAGGAGGAGCGGCGAGCGGGCATCGTCGGTTCGAAACTCCTTTATCCAGATGGCCGTTTGCAGGAGGCAGGGGGCATAATCTGGCAAGACGCTTCAGGATGGAACTACGGGAAGTTTGATGACGCGGGTAAACCCGAATACAACTACCTGCGCGACGTAGATTATTGCTCAGCGGCAGCGTTGATGGTTCCCAAGGCGCTGTTTGAAAGCGTAGGCGGGTTCGATTCGCGCTACGCGCCTGGGTATTACGAGGATACTGACCTGGCATTTAAGGTTCGCCAAGCCGGTTACAGAGTTCTGTATCAACCGCTGAGCGAAGTGATCCATCACGAGGGAGCAACTGGCGGCACCGATATCTCAACCGGCGCGAAGAAGCATCAGGAGATTAACCTCTCAGCTTTCGCAGAGGTGTGGAGTGATGAACTGGCGAAGAGACCAGTCAACGGGGATGTCACGTTTCTGGAGCGGCCCAGAACTCTGTCGGGCAAGAACATTCTGGTTATCGACCATCATCTGCCGATGCCCGACCGCGACTCGGGATCGCTGCGGATGTTCCAAATCCTCAAAATTCTTCACGGGCTCGGTCATCGTGTGACTTTCCTTCCTGATAACCTGGCAGACATGCCGCCTTACACGCGCGAGCTGCAGAAGCGCGGCATTCAAGTTGTTCATCATCCACATGTGAAAAAAGTGCGCGATTATCTGATTTCGCACGGTCTTACGTTTGATGTCGTGGTGCTAAGCCGGTGCGATTTTGCACGCAAGCACATTGCAGATGTTCGTCTGCACGCGTCACAAAGCCGGATCATTTTTGATACCGTTGATTTGCATTACCTGCGCGAACAACGCGAAGCGCAACTCACTCAAGATCTCGACGTGCGCCGGAAAGCACAAGAGAAACAGCTGCTGGAAGATTATCTAATAAAGGAGGCAGATGAAACATGGGTCGTAAGTCCCATCGAACAGCAAATGCTCCAGGAGAATTGGCCTCACAAGTCTATTCAATTGGTTTCGAACATTGTCGACGTCACTGGGCCAGTCACGCCGTTTGCACTTCGGCGGGACTGGCTTTTTATCGGCGGCTTTCAGCACAGGCCCAACATCGATGCGGTGCTGTTTTTCGTGCAGGAGATTTACCCGCTCGTTCGCGACCGGCTGCCCGATACAAAATTCTACATCATCGGTGACAAGGCGCCCCCTGAAATTGTCGCGCTGGCAAGCGACAGGATCATTGTGGCGGGATTGCAACGGAATGTGCGCTCGTTTTTCGACAGCGTGCGGCTCTCTGTGGCCCCTTTGCGTTTTGGGGCGGGCATCAAGGGAAAGATTAATCAAAGCATGGCCTTCGGCGTGCCAGTTGTGGCGACCTCAATCGCTGTGGAGGGAATGAACCTCGGTGACCACGACCACGTTCTCGTAGCCGACGAACCGGAGGATTTTGCGCGCGCGTTGATTGAGCTCTACGAATCGGAAGAGCTTTGGAAGCGACTCTCGCAAAACGGCATTAGCAAAACGCAAGAGCTCTATTCTACCGACGTTGCACGGGAAAAACTGGAATTTCTCTTCAGCGACAGACATCTGAAAAGCTTAGAGCCGTCACAGTCGATTGCGGAACCCGAACTCGTCGTAGCAGCTGATGTTGGCTATCGGCAGTGAATAAGACGAAGCCAACCGGAGAGATAACCGGAAAAATAAACGCGGACCCGAATCCACTGTTTTTTGGCCAGCGCTGTGTGATTTTCTGGGAGACGAACGACCCGGCCGGAGCGGAGGTACGCGTTTCAACCGCACCGGACGATGAAAAGCTGGTCAGCAAGAGCAACGGACGATCCGGACAAACAGAAATCCCCTGGATCGTGGATTCCACGGTATATGACTTTCGCCTTTACGCCGCGAGTCAGCCGGACAAGCCGATCGACTCGGTAAGAGTCAAGCGTGATTTCGAATCCGTGCCGCTGATTCTACACGAGCTTGCAGACGAAGCACTACGCGGAAACATCGATATGGCGGAGATCTCGCGTTTCGTCGCTGCGCTGATTCCCGCTTATCTGCAGACTGAGCCCCAAGTCTTTCCAGTCCTTCTCCAGCAACTCGTGGTCGATGTGATGCACGGAAATGTAGACGCGAACGAGGTTTCTCAGTTCATCGCGACGGTGATACCGAAATATCTGGACAAATCGGTAGCGGGCAAAATTGTTGCTGTGCCAAATCCTGTCTCCTTTGGGGAGAGCTCTGTTCGGATAGTGTGGGGAACAAACGATCCCGCTGGAGGGGAAGTTCGCGTTTCAACCGCTCCGGGAGACGAAATGCTGCTCAGCCGGGGACCGTCCGGGCAAATGGAAATCTCCTGGATCGCGGATTCGACGACCTATGAATTTCGTCTGTATGCTGCTAGTCAGCCCGATGCACCTGTTGCCTCGGTGAAGGTCAGACGTGACCTCGATTCCGCGCCGATGATTCTGCGCGAGCTTGCCGATGAGGTGCTGCGCGGAAACATCGACATGGCAGAACTCTCCCGTTTTGTTGCGACGGTAACTCCGGCTTGCCTCCGTAGCGCGAACTTTCGGGAATTTTTTCCCGTGGTTTTACATGAGCTCGCAGTCATGCGGGAAAAGATCGATATTACGGAACTTTCGCAGTTCATCGCGACGGTCATGCCTCGTTGCCTGCACAGCGGGAAATTTCAGGACATATTTCCTGTCTGGGAAGGGCATGGCTTCCATGTGACACCGGTGCACTTTTATCAACCTATCCCCGACACTCAGAGCTTGCCGGAAACGTTGTGGAATCGACCGAGTGAACTCGTAGCGGTCGATATGAACGACTCAGTACAGCTCGATCTGCTACGAACGCGCTTTCAAAAATTCCGGGATGAGTATGAGCAGTTTCCAACGACGACGCCTGAAGAACCTGGCCACTTTTATCTCAATAACCATCTCTTTGATGGCACGGATGCCCTGGTCGCTTACTGCATGACCCGCCATTTTCAGCCGCAATTGATCATCGAAGTCGGCAGCGGCTTTTCTTCCCTGCTTTTGGGCCAAGCTGCCACGAAAAACAACAATTCGGCTCTCATCTGCATCGAACCCTTTCCTCAAGAATTTCTCAAGCACGGCTTTCGCGGGTTGGATTCGCTAATCGAGAAGAAGGTCCAGGATATGGATCTTGATTTCTTTTCACAACTCGGTCCTAGCGATGTCTTGTTTATCGACAGTTCTCACACAGTAAAAATTGGCGGGGACGTCAATTATCTATTTTTGGAAGTGCTACCACGTCTCAAACCAGGCGTCATTGTGCATGTCCACGATATTTTCTTTCCATTCGATTACCGGCGCGATTGGGTGAAGGAGGAACTTCGATTTTGGACCGAGCAATACCTGTTGCAAGCGTTCCTGGCCTTTAATTCTGAGTTCGAGGTACTCATAGCCAACAGCTACCTCAGTTATTGCTACGGGAAGGATCTAAAAGCTACTTTTCCAAGTTTACCAGCATTGGGTGGAGGCAGTTTCTGGATGCGCCGAAAGCAATTTGGTTCGGACTTTGAATGAAAAACGTTGAAGAGCTTGTACCGGAGGTCGAATCGGCTTTTGCCCGCTTGCATGCGCAGCTGCGCAATCGTGAACGAACGCTGCGGATGCGAGTGTCCGAACTGAAAGCGGCCGAGCGCCATATCGAGCAGCTCGAAGGAAAATTACTGAAGCTAAAGCAATATCGTAGCGAATTGAAATTGGCGAAAGAGCAAAAGAAGGCGCTCCAAAAATCGCCAGAGCGCAGAATAGGTCAGGTGTTACTCGCGCCATATCGGCTTCCTGAACGACTGATCAAGGTAATCTGGAAGAAATTATTTCGGCGGAGCGCAGGCGAAAGTGCGACCGCTCCGAGCGAATATCATAAATGGCTGGAGCACCACCGCGCGACGCCACGCGACTTGGACCGAATGCGACAGGAGGCCCTTGCGTTCGTGTACCAGCCACTCGTCAGTATCATCACGCCCGTTTTTAACACCCCAGTCCGATGGCTAAGGGAATGCATCGAGTCGGTGCTCACCCAGACATACGAAAACTGGGAACTAATCCTGATCGATGATCATTCCACCGACCCGGAAACGCTACGCTGTTTAACCGAGCTTGCGGCATCTGACTCACGGATCATCCTTGCCAAGGACGAAGAGAAACGCGGAATTTCCGCGGCCTCAAATCGCGGCCTCGCACTCGCACAGGGTGATTGGGTGGGCTTCCTCGATCACGATGATCTTCTCGAACCGGATGCGCTTTTTCAAAACGTAAAATGGCTTCAAGATCATCCTGAAGCGGATCTGATTTACTCCGACGAAGACAAACTGACCGAGCGAGGCTTCGATTCTCCCATTTTTAAACCGGATTGGTCACCGGACTATTTTCTCTCCTGCAACTACGTTTGCCATTTCACGCTCATCCGCCGCGAGCTCATCAAGCAGGTGGGCGGATTCCGCTCTAAGTTTGATGGCGCCCAGGACTACGATCTTTTCCTCCGTGTTATCGAACAAACCAACCGCATCGATCACATTCCGCGAGTGCTTTATCATTGGCGGCGCACTCTGACTTCGACAGCTGATAATGTTCAGTGTAAGCCTGGAATGCTCCAGGCTGGCCGTCTCGCGCTGGAAGGGCATCTGGAACGGAAGCAGCAGGCCGGACATGTCACGGTTGACTGGCGCACGTATCTCTATTGGGTCAAACGAGAACTGACGGAAGCTAAGAAGATCTCGATTATCATCCCCGTGCGCGATCGGGTCGATTTGCTGGCGCATTGCATCGACAGCCTGACAAGAAAAACCATTTACGCACCTTATGAGATCATCGTGGTCGATAACGACAGCCAGTCCGAGGATGCGCGTGCATATTTCTCGCACTTCAAACACCGGCTCTTGCATTACAGTGGACCCTTCAATTTGTCGGCGCTCAACAATTTCGCCGTGAAGCAAACGGACAGCCCGTGGCTCCTGTTTTTGAGTTACCACACCGAGGTGTTGGATGCCGACTGGATGACCACCATGGCGGAGCATGTGCAGCGTCCCGAGGTAGGCGCGGTCGGGCCGCGACTTCTTTATCCGGACGACACCGTGCAACACGCTGGGATCGTAGTAGGCGTCGGTGGAATTGCGGAGTACGCTTTTCGCGGCTCGCCCGCGGAGGTGCCGGGCGTCTGCCGCCAACTGCAAGCGACGCGTAATTACAGCGCTGTCACGGGCGCATGTCTGCTCACGAGGCGAGACGTATTCGAGGAGGTGGGCGGATTCGATGAAGAGTGCCTGCCGGTACACTTTAACGACGTCGATCTCTGCTTAAAGATGCGACGCGCTGGTTATTCCATCGTTTACACTCCCTTCGCAAGGTTGTATCACCACGAATCCAGGGTTCGCAGCCAACCGGTCGAACCGCTCGAGGCGAACCCGATGCGCGAACGTTGGAGCCAAGTGCTCGAACGCGATCCGTATTACAATCCAAATCTTTCTCGGGAGCGAGCGGACTTCTCGTTAGGCGATTGAATTGCTGTTACGTCAATCGAATGACGGGCACTCCCTTTGAGAATCACTCACCATTGGCTCCAATGAGTTGGCCTTTCAGAAGGCAATATTATTGCAGATCGTACACTTCTACGAGAGCGACTCCAGTGGTGTTGTTCACACCACGCACGATCGCAGTGTAATTGCCGGGTTGCAGCGTCG
>Ga0137418_10004662_pt1 | contig 12569 bp, 8 predicted proteins | sample CZODoug3_1_2_16f_FD_122242 | JGI IMG/M metagenome (GOLD analysis project Ga0137418, IMG submission 122242) | Vadose zone soil fungal communities from Angelo Coast Range Reserve, California, USA - CZODoug3_1_2_16fungal (Hybrid Assembly) | ecosystem: Environmental > Terrestrial > Soil > Vadose... | reverse complement strand
CGGAGAGACGCTGATGCCGATGCTCGCCGTGATCTGGAATTCCTTGCCGTACACCGTCATCGGCTTCGCCACCTCGACGAGGATCTTCTGCGCCACCTGGGCGAGGTCGCCCCGGCCCTGGAACGCCTCGATCAGGACCACGAATTCGTCGCCGCCTTGCCGCGCGATCGTGTCCGACCGCCGCACGCAACGCGCCACCCTGCCCGCCACGTTCTGCAGGAGCCGGTCGCCGGCTTCGTGGCCCAGGGCGTCGTTGATGTTCTTGAAGCGGTCGAGATCGATGAACAAGAGGCCGACGCCGTGTCCCTCGCTCTTCGCCGTGGCGAGAGCGCGATTGGCCCGTTCGGCGAGCAGCAGCCGGTTGGGCAGGCCCGTCAAAGGGTCGTGCGTCGCCGTGAATCTGACCACCTCTTCCGCCTGCCGCCTCTCCTTGATCTCCCGCCGCGCGAGCAGGATCAGAAGGCCGAGCAGGCCGACATTGAACAGCGCCGCGACGGCGGCGGTGATGACGCTCAAGTCCGAGCTGCGCCTGGATTGCTCGGTGCGGCGCGCGAGCCGCTCATCGGCCGCGCCCTGAAGTTCGGCCGTGAGAAGCTGGGCGCGGTGAATCGTCGCCGGGCCCGCGGTCGCGCGGATGTTCCGGACGGTCGCTGCGACGCCGTTGCGGCGGTGGATTTCGATCAGGGTGTCGAACCGCGCGAGCTCCTCGCCGATCTGCGCGCCGAGCAGCTCGATGTGCTGCGCCTGATCCGGAATCGCTCCCGACAGGGCCCGCAGCGTTTCGACGGGCCTCGCGGCGCGCCCCAGAAATGCACGAGCCCGTTCGAGACGTTCCCTCTCGCCGCTGATGATGTAGCCGCGCAGCTCGATCTGCGAATCGGCGACGTTGCCCTGAACGTCCTTGAGGGCTTCGACGACCTTGAGCGTGTTTTCGGCGATGCGCGAGGCCTCGACCAGATTGGCGATGGTTCGATACGTGACGAAAGCGTTCGCGACGAGGATGCCGAACGCGACGAGTGAACCGATGACGAAGCGTCGCGAGAGAAAAGGCGGGCTCTCCCGCGTTTCCGTGTCGTCGCGTTCGGGCTCGGGTCCCCTGCGGCTCTGCTCGGGGATCCCGCCGGTGCTGGAAAGGGACTTCGGCTCGAAAGGCATGGACCGTCGAGTATACTCAAGGCGCGTCGATCGCAGGGCGCTCATCCTCCCTTTGGCTTATGATTTAAGCGAGCCGATAGGAAAAAAGTCATGAACCGCCGCGCATTTCTCGAGCCGCTTGCGCTCGCCCTGCTGCTCGTGTTAGCCGCCCCCGCCCTCGCTCAAGTCGGCGGCCCGCGCACGCTCCCCGAGCTCAAGGCCGACGTCCAGGAGCGCGCCGACCGCAACGCCTATCCGGTATCGGGGCTGGCTGCGGCCGAGGTCAAGGAAGCGCTCGGCAATCTGAAGACGCTGGACCGCGACGAGTGGGCCGCCGTGTGGAGCGCGATCGGCGACCGCCATATGGCGCTCGCGAAGGAAGCCGGATCGTCCGACCCCGCTGCCGCATCGAAGCACTACAAGTACGCCTTCGAGTACTACCTCTTCGCGCGCTTTCCGCTGGAGAACTCCCCAGGAAAAGTGAAAGCCTACGATAAGGCGCTCGAAGCCTTCGCCGCCTACGCGAAGATTCCCTACCCTCCGATCGAGATCGTGCGCATTCCCTTCGAGGGCAAGGAGATCGTCGGCTACCTGCGCCTGCCCATCAACGTGCGCCCCGCGCCGCTCGTGCTCACCATCGGGGGCCTGGACGGCCGCAAGGAAAACGCCTCGTTCAGGAACGACGCCTACCTCGACCACGGCGTCGCCTACTTCTCCTTCGACATGCCGGGCACCGGCCAATCCACGATCCGACAAGTTGTGCCGGGCGCCGAGCGCGAATTCACGCGCGTCCTCGACTACATCGCCACCCGCAACGACATCGACGCGAAGCGCGTCGTCGTCTACGGCGGATCGTGGGGCGGGCACTGGGCCGCGCGGCTCGCGTTCACGGAACGAGCGCGTATCCGCGGCGCGGTCGTGCAAGGCGGGCCGGTGCACGAATACTTCCAGCCCGAATGGCAGAAGGAAGCCATCGGCACCCGCGAATACCTCTTCGAGCTCTTCGAAGCCCGCGCCGCCATCTACGGCGCCAAGACCCTCGACGAATTCCTCGCCTACGGCCCGAAAATGTCCCTCAAGACCGCCGGCTGGCTCGACAAACCCTCCGCGCCCATGCTCGTCATCAACGGCATGCGCGACACCCAAGTCCCCGTCGAAGATTTATTCCTGCTGATGCGCTCGGGCTCGCCGAAGGAAGTCTGGATCAACCCGCAGGGCGGGCACATGGGGAGGAATGTCGCGATATCGGATCAGAAGATTTTTGAGACGGTGACGTTGCCGTGGGTGGTGCGAATGGTGAAGTAATGCGTTTGGACGAACCACCGCAGGCGGCGTCCCCGAGGGGATTTGCACGCTATATTTCGCGTACCGAGCTGCCCTGCGAGGGGTGGCTCCAGGCTGCCGTAACCTTGCGCTCAAGGCGCAGTCCACATGGGTCCGCGCCCGCGCGAGCTGCCCAAGGATTGCTCAGGGCTTGATTTGCCCGCGGATTTCTCCGCCCCTATGTGCGGTGGTGTGGACATTGACGTACAAATTGCCGGCCTTGTAAGCCTGATATTGCGCGTCGGTCAGCTTCGCGCCCGCGGCAACCGACCAGGTGTTTCCGTCGGCTCCCTTGGCAAGGGGAACGATGACCGGCCCGTTCTGCCCCCGCGCACCCACGTGAATGTGCGCGGCGATGCCGCTCAGGCTTTTCGTCGTGACGCTGCCCCTCACCGAATGGTCGTCTTTCACGGTGATCTCGCCGCCGCCGGAGGCGGAAGTATTGACCGGAGGCACTTCCTCGGCGCCGCTCAGAGTGACTTTGCTCCCGCTGAACCAGCCGCCGACCGTGCTTGTCGTTGAGTTCCACGCAGAGCTCATCGTTTCGCACCCAGCGAGGCCGAGCGCCGCCGCGGCCACCACCACGTGAACCCATCGGCGAAAAATACCTGTGGCTTTCATCGAACGCTCCTTTGAAAGGTAGGTCGGGAACAAGCGCCAGGGACCCTTGTGCGCTGTCCGGGCAAACATCGGAACGGGCGATGTATTCCCTCCGGAGAATCATGCGCGTGGCGCCCTCGCCTTGCAAGTGCGGTTGCGGGAACTGCACAAGGAGCGCCTTGCGCTCCGCCGCCGAAGGTCCATCGGAATGGCGACTCGAAGGGATTTGAACCCCTGTCACCGCCGTGGAAGAACGACAACGCTACCGCAGCGCCGCGTTTATCTTCTCCAGCATCCCCGCCCCCGGACACAGCTCTTTCTCGCCGAGCTTGTTGAACGGGGTCTCCACGGTATTGAGGTGGGCGTGGAGGTCTTCGGAGTTGGTGTCGAGGTACAGCAGGCCGGTGACGACTTCGCCTTTCGCGGCGTGGTGGGCGACGTATTCGAGCGCCTGCACGCGGTCGGTCGGGTCGTAGTCGGGGTGGGTCTTGCGCAGGCGGATGATGGAGCCGTCGTGCTGCGGCACTTCGATGGCGTCGCCTTCGTTGTATTCGACGTTGATGGATTCGCGCGAGGGCCAGAAGTCGAGGCGGTTGACCGCTTCGTTGTGGTCGCGCACGTAGTCGTAGCTCTTGGTCGAGCCGGCGTGGTTGTTGAACGCGACGCAAGGGCTGATGACGTCGATAAAGGCGGCGCCTTCGTGTGCGATCGCCGCTTTGACGAGGGGGATGAGCTGTTGCTTGTCGCCCGAGAAACTTCTCGCGACGAAGGTCGCGCCCATGATCAGGGCGAGCGAAACGGTGTCCACCGGCGCGTCCGCGTTCACCTGCCCGCGCTTTGCTTTCGAGCCCTTGTCCGCGGTCGCCGAGAACTGGCCCTTGGTCAGCCCGTATACGCCGTTGTTCTCGAGGATGTAGGTCATGTTCACGCCGCGGCGCATCACGTGCGCGAACTGCCCCAGGCCGATCGAGGCCGAGTCGCCGTCGCCCGAGACGCCGAGGTAGATCAGCTCGCGATTGGCGAGGTTTGCTCCCGTCAGCACGGAGGGCATACGACCGTGCACGGTGTTGAAGCCGTGCGAGTTGCCGAGGAAATAATCCGGGGTCTTGGAGCTGCATCCGATGCCCGAGAGCTTGGCGACCCGGTGCGGCAGGATATCCAGTTCAAAGAAGGCCTGGATCAGCGCCGCCGAGATCGAATCGTGGCCGCAGCCGGCGCAAAGGGTCGAGACCTTGCCTTCGTAGTCGCGGCGGGTAAAGCCGACCTTGTTTTTCGGCAGGGTCGGGTGATGGAGCTTGGGTTTGGCGAGATAGGTCATGCAGCTCTGTCTTTCTTCACCAGCGGCCGCACGTTCAGCGCCGCGACGATCTCGGCGATCTCGCCGGTGATATAGCGCGCCGTGATCGGCGTCCCGTCGTAGTGGAGGACCGAAATAAGGCTCGCCGGGTTGATCCCCGCGTCGTTCACGAGCAAGGTCTTCAGCTGCGCGTCGCGGTTCTGCTCGATCACGAACACCTTCGAGTGCGAGGCGACGAAGTCGAAGATCTCGTCCTGGAACGGGAAGGAGCGCACGCGCAGGGCGTTCACGTAGATGCCCTGCCGCGAGAGCGCGTCGAGCGCCTCCGCCATCGCCGGACCGGTCGAGCCGTAGTAGATCGCGCCGAAGCGCGCCGGCTCCTTGGACGCGTTCAGGACGGGCTTGGGGACGAGTGTCTTGGCCGTCTCGAACTTCTTTAAGAGCCGTTGCATGTTGGCCTTGTAGTCCGGGCCGGCTTCCGAATACGCCGCGTAGGCGTTCTTGCTCGTCCCGCGGGTGAAGTAGCCGCCCTTGGACGGGTGCGTTCCGGGATAGGTGCGGAACGGAATGCCGTCGCCGTCCACGTCCAGGTAACGCCCGAACTCCTTGCCCGCGTCGAGCATCTCGGCGGTCATCACCTTGCCGCGATCGTAGCGGCGGCTGTCGTCCCATACGAGCGGCTTGCACAGGCGCTGGTTCATCCCGATATCGAGGTCGGTCATCAGGAAGACGGGCGTCTGCAGGCGTTCGGCGAGATCGAGCGAGAGCGCGGCGAACTCGAAGCACTCGTGCGGGTCCTCGGGGAAGAGCAGCACGTGCTTGGTGTCGCCGTGCGAAGCATAAGCGCAAGCGAGGATATCGGACTGCTGGGTGCGCGTCGGCATGCCGGTCGAAGGCCCGCCGCGCTGCACGTCGATGATCGTCACCGGGATCTCTGCGAAATACGCGAGGCCGATAAACTCCTGCATCAGCGAAATGCCCGGTCCCGAGGTCGCGGTAAAGGCGCGTGCGCCGTTCCACCCCGCCCCGACGGCGATGCCTACGGAAGCGAGCTCGTCCTCGCCCTGCACGATGGCGAACTTGTTCTTGCCCGTTTCCTTGTCCACTCTCAGCTTCGAGCAGTACTTCTGAAAGGCCTCGGCGAGGGAGGAGGACGGAGTGATCGGATACCACGCGCACACGGTCGCCCCGCCGTAGACGCAGCCGAGCGCGGCCGCCGCATTGCCTTCGATGAAGATCTTCTCGCCGACGGCGTTGGCCTCGCCTTTCAAAGGGCGCACGCGGATGCCCAGGGGGCAATCCAGGTGCTCGAGCGCGTAGGTGCGCCCGAGCTGGAGCGCGTTCAAGTTGGGCTTCAAGAGCGCTTCCTTGCCCTTGTACTGCTCGCCGATCAGCTCGGCGATCACCAGCGGGTCGACGCCGAGCAGCGCCGAGAGCGCGCCGACGTAGATGATGTTCTTGAACAGCTGCCGCTGGCGCGCGTCGGTATAAGCCTGATTGACGATCTCGGTGAGCGGCAGGCCGACGACGTTGATGTCGTCGCGGAACTTCGACTTCGGCAGCGGCTTGGTGCTGTCGTAGAAGAGATAACCGCCCGGGTCGATCTCCTTCACATCCTGATCCCAGGTCTGCGGATTCATCGCCACCATCAGATCGACTCCGCCGCGGCGCCCGAGCCAGCCGGATTCGGAGACGCGTACCTCGTACCACGTGGGCAGGCCCTGGATGTTCGAGGGGAAGATGTTGCGCGGGGAAACCGGCACGCCCATCCTCAGGATGGCCTTGGCGAAGAGCTCGTTGGCCGATGCCGAGCCCGAGCCGTTCACATTGGCGAACTTGACGACGAAAGCGTTGACGGATTCGATGCGCTTTACCATCGGATTCAGGCCGCTTTCTTCTGGGGCGCGCGGCAGCCGTGCCCGGCGTGCGTCAGGTCGAGGAGAAACTTCTGCATGTCCCAGGCGCCGGTCGGACAGCGCTCGGCGCACAGGCCGCAGTGCAGGCACACGTCCTCGTCCTTCGCCATGATCTTGCCGGTCTTGAGCGGGCCCGAGACGTAGAGGTCCTGGGTGGGGTTCCTCGCCGGCGCGGTAAGGCGCGTCCGCAAATCCGATTCTTCACCGTTTTGCGTAAAGGTGATGCAGTCCATCGGGCAGATGTCCACGCAGGCATCGCACTCGATGCACAGCCTGTCGGCGAACACCGTCTGCACGTCGCAGTTGAGGCACCTCTGCGCCTCCTTGAAGGCTGTCATCGGATCGAAACCGAGCTCGACCTCGACCTTGATGTTCTTCAGCGTGATCTTCTGGTCCTTCCAGGGAACCTTGTAGCGCTCGTCCGGCGAAATCGCGTTGTCGTAGCTCCACTCGTGGATGCCCATCTTCTGGCTCGAGAGGTTCACGATGGGCGACGGACGCTCCCGGATGTCCTCGCCGTTCAGGAGCTTGTCTATGGAAATGGCCGCATCGTGCCCGTGAGCGACGGCCCAGATAATGTTCTTGGGTCCGAACGCGGAGTCCCCGCCGAAGAAGATCTTCGGCTGGGTGGACTGCATCGTCACCTTGTCCACCACCGGCATGCCGTGCGGGTCGAACTGGATTCCTGCGTCCCGCTCGATCCAGGGGAAGGCGTTTTCCTGCCCGACTGCGACCAGAACGTCGTCGCACTCGAAATGCTGGTCGGGCTCGCCCGTCGGCACGAGACTGCGCCGTCCCTTGTCGTCGCGCACGGCCTTGACCTTCTCGAAGGTCATGCCGGTCAGTTTTCCGTTCTGGTGCTCGAAGGTCTTGGGCACGAGGTAATTCAGGATCGGGATGCCTTCGTGCTGCGCGTCTTCCTTCTCCCAGGGCGACGCTTTCATTTCCTCGAAGCCCGAGCGCACGATCACCTTGACGTCCTCGCCGCCCAGCCGCTTGGAAGACCGGCAGCAGTCCATGGCGGTGTTGCCGCCGCCCAGCACGATCACGCGCCTGCCGATCTTGTCGGTGTGGCCGAAGGAAACGGAAGAAAGCCAGTCGATGCCGATGTGGATGTTCTTCGCCGCTTCTTTCCTGCCGGGAATATCGAGGTCGCGTCCGCGCGGCGCGCCCGAGCCGACGAAGATCGCGTCATAGCTCTGCTCGATCAGCTTTTTCATGCTGTCGATTTTCACACCGCCCTTGAACTCGACGCCCAGAGCAAGGATGTAGCCGACCTCCTCGTCGATGACTTCCATCGGCAGGCGGAAGCGCGGAATCTGCGACCAGATCATGCCGCCCGCCTGCGGATCCTGGTCGAATACGGTGACGTGGTAGCCCAAAGGCGCGAGATCGCGCGCGACAGTGAGCGACGCGGGGCCGGCGCCGATGCAGGCGATGCGCCAGCCGTTTTTCTTTGCGGCGGGCTTGGGCATCCTCGCCTTGACGTTGCCCTTGTTGTCGGCGGCGACTCGCTTCAGGCGGCAGATCGCGACGGGTTCGGGCTTCTCACCATTGTTCTCTTCGACGCGACCTCGCCGGCACGCGGGCTCGCAAGGCCGGTCGCAGGTGCGGCCGAGGATTCCGGGGAAAACGTTGGAGTGCCAGTTGACCATGTAGGCGTCGTCGTAACGCCCTGCAGCGATCAAGCGGATGTATTCGGGGACTGGAGTATGGGCCGGGCAGGCCCATTGGCAATCTACGACCTTGTGAAAGTATTCGGGTGCACCGATATCAGTCGGCTTCAAAACAGGTTCCCTCCAACGCCGGGTCTGCCGTCTCTCATTTCGCGGCGTCCGACGCGCGTAATACTACATTCTCGTAACGGCGGTGAAAAGACTTAGTTTTCAATTACTAGGGCCTTTTACCTTCATCCATGGAGTCTACTCTGCACGCGCGTTGCCCATGCGATCGAGATGGCATCAGACAACCGCTCTACCCAGGAGCGTACCCAGGTTGAGACAACGAAGCCCTTGACTCGTGCGATTGAGATCTAAGATTAAACCTTAATAATCTCATGTACTCATTTGAAATTGCACATATATAATTATTTCAAAGAGGCGAAGAAGCGCAGACTGCAAGGAGAGTAAGCGATTTCCCGGATTCGGGAATACAGACCTGCGGAACTACGCTACGGGCGACGAGGATCCTGAAGTTCGCGGGCGAGCCGCTGGCGCTCGCGCCTGCCGCGGGGAGGAGAAACGAAGATCCAATAGGTGAAAAGCACCGACGCGAACAGCGCGCCGAGCCCCTCCAACAACTGCCAACCTGTACTCATAGAACCTTTTTAGCATTCTCCGACCGTATTTCGCGCCGGGGACCCCATGCTACTCGCTATGCCAACGGCAAACAAGCAACGATCGAACCCACGATCGAACGGATAGCCTAATATTGCGCGCGAGGAGGACCCTATGGCGGTTCATGAGCCCACGCCTGAGCCGAGCAATCCGCTCGGGCTCGACGGAATCGAATTCATCGAGTACGCAACCTCGCAGCCGCAGGCCTTCGGCACCCTGCTGCAGAAGATGGGGTTCTCGGCCGTCGCGCGGCACCGTTCGCGCGAGGTGGTGCTGTACCGCCAGGGTCCGATGAACCTGATCGTCAACGCGCACCCGGATGCGCTGCCCGGGCTGTCGGCTCCGGGGAGCACCCCTGCCCTCGCGGCGATCGCGCTGCGGGTGCGCGACGCGGCCTACGCGTATCGGCATGCGCTCGACCTCGGCGCCTGGGAGATGCCCACGCGGGCTTCCGCCATGGAGTTGAACATTCCGGGAATCCACGGCGTGGGCGACAGCCTCATTTATTTCGTCGACCGTTACCGGGATTTCTCGATCTACGACGTCGATTTCGTGCCCCTGGCGGGCGTCGATCCGCGGCCGCCCGCGATCGCCGGCCTGCACTACTTCGGCGTGGTGCAGGCTATCCTCGTCGACCGCACCGCCGACTGGCTGGACTTCTATCAAAGCCTGTTCGGCTTCTCGGTGCTGCCGGAGGGCAAATATTTCGGCATCCTGCCGAAGGGCACGCTGCTCGAAAGTCCCTGCCGCAAGTTCTATCTGCAGCTGATCGAGCCGCCCCCCGGGTCGGAGGAGATCCGCTGGGACGAGGCCCTGGTGCGCCTCGGCCTCGGCGCGCGCGACGTTCCGGCGGCCACGCACGCCCTGCAGGAACGCGGCATCGTGTTCGTCGACCACGGGGCCGTGCAACCCAGCCGCAAAGGCGCGCTGACGCAGGTCTATCTCGGCGGGGTCAATTTCGAGCTGGTCGTGAGCCATCTGAAGCCATGAACCTCGACGACTTCGGCATGGACACGATTACCCTCACCGGGCCGCTGGAGGCGAAGCTGCGCGCCATTCGGGCCGCGGGTTTCACCCAGGTCATGCTCTCCGCCCCCGACCTCGTCGGCCATCCCGGCGGCGAGGACGCCGCGGTCGCGGCGGTGCGCGCGAGCGGCCTGCGCGTCACCGGCTTCCAGGTCCTGCGCGATTTCGAGGGCCTGTCGGGCCACCTGCACGCCTACAAGGTCGACGTGGCGAAAGCGATGCTGCGGATGTGCCGCGCGCTCGGCTCGGAGGTGCTGCTCGCGTGCTCGTCGACTTCGGCGCACGCGGCCGGCGATCCGGAGTCGCTGATAAAGGACCTGCAGAAGCTGGCGATGCTGGCCGTCCCTCTGAATATCCGCATCGCCTACGAAGCCCTGTCATGGGGCCGGCACGTGAACGAATTCCCGCGGGCCGCCGAGCTCGTGCAGCGCGCCGACCGCGCCAATCTGGGCCTCGCTCTGGACTCGTTTCACATCCTCGCCAATGAAACCCGTCTCGACGCGCTGCAGGAGATCGAGCCCGCCAAGGTGTTCCTGGTGCAGCTGTCCGATTTCATGTGGGAGGAGATCCGCTCCCCCGACGACCGCATCGAAACCGCGCGGCACTACCGCGTTTTTCCCGGCGAGGGCGTGCACAGCGCGCAGGTCTCGGAGATGATCCGCATCCTGGACGAAATGGGCTATCGAGGGGATTACAGCTTCGAGGTCTTCAACGACGACTACCGCCAGCTGCCGCTCGCCATGGTGGCCGAGCGCGCACGCCGATCGGTGACCTGGATCTCGAGCCTCGTCTCCAGACGCAGCCTTCCCGCGCGGCGTCCCAAGAGTGCCGGACGTTGAGTTACTCCGGCTTGATATTCGCCCGCTGCACCACCTGGGTCCACTGCTTGATTTCCTTCTTGACCAGAGCATCCAGGGTCTCGGGTGTGCCACCGGCGAGCGTGACGTCGATCCGGGCCGCCGCCGCCTTCACGTCCTGAAGCGCCAACACTTTGTTGACCTCGCCGTTGAACTTGCTGATCACAGCCGGCGGCGTTTTGGCGGGAACCATCACGCCGGTCCAGGCTTCGACGATCATGTTGGGAAAACCCGATTCGACGATGGTGGGTACATCCGGCAATGCCTCCGTTCGTTGCGAGCTCATCACGGCAAGCATGCGCACCCTTCCGGTTTGCACCAGCGGCACGGCGGTCTGAAACACCATCATACTGACCGGCACATGGCCCGCAATGAGGTCGTTGACGACGCCGGTCGTGCCTTTGTAGGGGACATGAATCATCTGGGTACCGGCCTCGTGCTGCAGCAGCTCCATGGCCAGATGAAACACGCTGCCCGTGCCCGCCGACGCGTAGTTGAGCTCGCCCGGCCGCTCCCTGGCCCGGGCGATCAGCTCTTTCACCGTCTTCGCGGGAAAGTTGTTGGAGACCAACAGGCTCAATGGGCTCGTTCCCACCAGCATGACCGGCGCGAAGCTCTTGTCGGGATCGTAAGGCAGCTTCGGGTTCATCGCCGCCAGCGTGCCGAAGGCGGTGGAAGCGAAAAGGTAGGTGTAGCCGTCGGGATTGGCTTTTGCCACGGAGTCGATGCCGATGATGCCCGATGCGCCCGGCTTGTTTTCCACCACGACCGGCACTCGCCAGCGCTGCGATAGGTGCGCCTGCATCAGCCGCGCGAGCGAATCCGCGTTCGTGCCCGGGGTGAATGGCACCACGAACAGGATGGAACGCGACGGATAGTCCTGCGCCCCGGCAGGCACCGGCAACGCAGCCGCGCACAACAAGGTCACTCCAGCAAGCAGATTGGCCGGTTTCATGAGCTCTCCCCGATCTATCGGAAACGAATGTCGATGAGGAGCCGCTAGACGGCGACGTGGGCCGTGCCTTCCCGGTACTTCACCGCGTCGACGGCGTGCTCCTCGAAATCGGCTTCAGCGGGAAGGATGAAAGAGGCCGAGCGCACGAGCTGGGCCTCCGGGCTCAGCCCGGGCGCTTTGCCGCCCTTTTGGACCTCCTTCCCCGCTTTCACCAGCAGCTGGCGCGCGATGATGATGGCGCGGTCGGTGGACCGGAGATGCTCCTTGGTACGGTCCGCGATGGCGCCCATGCTCTCCTGCACCGACGCATCCTGCATCGCGAGGCCCCTGACGCCGTTATAGTGGCGGCCGCTCTTCTGTTTGGCGCGATCGATCAGGTAGTCGTTGCCGCGGTTGGCCACCGGACGGAACGTCCCGGGTAAGAGCTCGGCATGAACGCCGTTGCCGTCCTTGATCAACTCGATATGCTCCTCGGGTATGGGGTGCTCGGGATGGAACGTCATCGACCACGCCACGCAATTTTCGTCGTCCATGGGCACCCAAGCATGGCCGTTGAGCGCGTTCCCGGCGTAGGGAGGAATGAGGGTGTACCACGGCATGATCCACTGCGTGATCCGCCAGTAGTAGTTTCCGGGATCCGCATCGCGCCGCGCGCCGATGAGCAGGCCGCCGGCGGAGTCGAGGATGTGGAAGGTCGTCTTAGTGGATTTCGCGAACTTCGCGCCCGCGGTGTTCCGATGGAACGGGTCGCTGGCCAGATCCCCGCGGTGCAGCCACGAGACGTGGCTGGAATCGATGCCGCCCTCGATCGCCTGCAGGTAGTTGCTCTCCTGCCAGCGCTTGGTGGTGACGCGATGCGACGGCGGCAGATGTACCCACTCGAAGTTCGGCAACGGCGGCTTTTCCTCGGGCGGGCCCATGTAAGTCCAGATGACTCCGCCCAGTTCCACGCACGGGTAGGACTTGAGCTTGATGCCCTGGCGCATGCCGCTCTCTTCCGGTTCGGAGGGCAGGTCCACGCACTGGCCGTTCGCGTCGTACTTCCACCCGTGGTAAGGGCAGCGCAGTCCGCACTCCTCGTTGCGGCCGAACCACAACGACACGCCGCGGTGGGCGCAGAACTCC
>Ga0137418_10004661_pt1 | contig 12569 bp, 8 predicted proteins | sample CZODoug3_1_2_16f_FD_122242 | JGI IMG/M metagenome (GOLD analysis project Ga0137418, IMG submission 122242) | Vadose zone soil fungal communities from Angelo Coast Range Reserve, California, USA - CZODoug3_1_2_16fungal (Hybrid Assembly) | ecosystem: Environmental > Terrestrial > Soil > Vadose... | reverse complement strand
TAAGCTGCGAAAGTCCGGGGTCGTAGCCGCGAATTACGCGAATTACGCAGATGGGCGCATCAAAGGTTCTTAATGCGCCCATCTGCGTAATTCGCGTAATTCGCGGCTAATTTTTCGAAATATCTTCGCTCGATTGATGCGTCAAGTTTGTTGCTGCGCCTGCATAAAGTTCTGATGCCGAGAACGAGAAACTACGCTACTATCCCGGGCGGAGGATGTCATGCTGACGAAGCTGCAGATCCCCACTCTTTTGTTGTTCACGGTGGCCGTCTACGGGCAGACCCCGGAATCGCGGATACCGGTGCTATCCCCGGGAGTCCATAACCAGAGATTGCCGCGTACCGGCGAACGCACAATCCAATACGCGATCTCCATTCCGGCGAACTACTCGCCGTCCAGGCCCGTTCCCCTGGTGTTGGCATTGCATTACGGCGGCAACCCGAATGGAGCCGGCCGAGGTGTGCTCACGCTGCTGGTGGGTCCGGCCCTTGCGGAGCTTGGAGCGATCATCGTCGCACCGGATTCCATTGGAGGCGGATGGAGCACTCCTGAAAACGAGCGCGCAGTGAACGCGCTGCTCGAAGCGGTCATGGCCAGCTACAGCATCGATGCAAAGAAGGTCCTCGTCACCGGATTCAGCATGGGAGGCGCAGGCGTCTGGCACTTTGCCGGCAAGTATCCGGATCGTTTCAGCGCCGCGGTCGCGGTAGCAGGCCGGCCACCGGAGTCTGCCGCCGGTTGGCGTGTTCCAATACTCGCGGTCCATTCCCGCAACGATGAAGTCGTGCCGATCGGTCCGGCGGAAACACGGATTGCGGAGTTGAAGAAAGCCGGAGTGCGCGCCGAGTTCATTCCACTCACGGGCATTTCGCACTACGAGACAAATCGTTTCGTCGACGGGCTGCGGCGGGCGGTCCCATGGATAAAGGAAACCTGGAAATAGCGCACGCGATCCAAAGCCCCCTGCCCAAGAGTGAGGCGCTCGTAGAGATGCTCTCCTCGCGCGTCACTTCGATTGGTGAGGTCATTGATCGGCTGTCCGCGATCCTTCAATGGGCCCTGGCCAACGACTCGCGGCTCGGTTACTTCCCCGCCCTGTACCGAAAGGTGACGGTCAGCGTTCAAAATGGAATTCAACAGGACGCTTTCGACGACGGCAAGCGAATGGAACAATTGGATATTATTTTCGCGAGCCGTTACCTGGACGCCTTCCGCACCTGGTGCACCGGCCGTTTGCCGACTCAATCCTGGAGACTTGCGTTTGAAAGCACGTCGGAATACTGGCCCATCGTGCTGCAACATCTATTGCTCGGCATCAACGCTCATATCAATCTCGACCTTGGAATCGCCGCTGCCGAAACGATGAGAAACGCGAATCTTGAAGACGTGCACGGCGACTTCAACAAGATCAACGCCGTGCTCGCCTCGCTCGTTGACGACGTGCAGACCGAACTCGCCGAAGTGTGGATGACACTTCGATTGATGAACCGCTTCCTGGGAAACATCGACGACGCGATCGTAAACTTCAGTATGAAAAAGGCCCGCGATGAAGCATGGAGAAGCGCTCAGACGTTCCGGGCGCTGCCCGAAACCGCGTGGCCGGAAGCGATCGCGCGTCAGGACAAGCAGACTCTGATTATTGGGACACTGGTCCGTCACCCCGGCAGATTCCTCAGCACTGTCACCGGGATCGTGCGTGTGGGCGAGCTGCGCAGCCCGCGTCGAGTGATCGAAATCCTGAGCTGAAAACGCAATGCGAAAGCTTCTTCTAATCGGTCTGGCGGCTCTTCTGGTGCTGCCTGCATCCGCGTTCTGGTATTACAGCGACTCCGATATACCCCGCGCAACTCTGGAGGCAAAGTACGCCGGCGGGCCGTCGCGATTCATCATGCTTCCCAGCGGTGCGCGCGCGCACGTCCGGGATCGGGGGCCGCGCGACGCGCAAGCGCTTGTCCTCATCCACGGGTCGAATGCTTCCCTCTTCACCTGGGAGCCGTGGGCGAAGCGGCTCGGCGACACATTTCGCATTATCACGGTCGACCTGCCGGCGCATGGGCTGACAGGCGCCGTACCCAACCGGGACTACTCGGAGGAAGGCATGGTGAAGTTCGTGGGCGAGGTAACCGACGCGCTCGGGCTGCAGGGGTTCGCGATAGGCGGCAACTCGATGGGCGGGCGCGTCGCCGCGCGCTTCGCCGAGCAGCACGCCAATCGCCTGACGCACCTCATCCTCGTCGATGCCAGCGGTTTCCCCGACGGCGAAAACCGCACCTCGCTCGCCTTCCGAATCGCGGGCATGCCGATCGTCAATCGAGTGCTGCTGCACATCACGCCGCGCTCGCTCGTCGTCGATGGGATCAACGACGCGATCGTTCGCAAAGACATCATCAATGAACAAATGATCGACCGTTATTGGGACTTCATCCGGATGGAGGGCACGCGCGATGCATCGATCGCGAGATTCAACACGCGGGGGAACAGCGCCGTCAGGGACCACATCCGCGATATCAAAGCTCCCACTTTGATCTTGTGGGGACAGGAGGATCGCGTCATCCGCGTCGATGCCGCACACAAATACCACGCCTCTATTGCCGGTTCGAAGTTAATCATCTACCCCGGGACCGGGCACGTCCCTCAGGAGGAGGTGGCCGATGAATCGTCCCGGGACGTGCGGACTTTCCTCACCGGAACCCAGCAATTCCTGCCGTAAGAAACAGCGGCCTGCACGTAACTTGATTCTTGCTCACATTTTCGGGACCATTTTTCCACTGTAGCGGCGGTCTGTGACCGCCGGTTTTACGGCATATTGCAAGGAAACCCGGCGGTCATAGACCGCCGCTACAGTCGGAAAGCCCCCGTGGAATTACTGCTATTTGAGCGTATGACGGGCGACGACACTGATCGATCCATTGTTCTCGAGGATGGCGGAGTGCACTTCCTCGACGCAATTGCACCCCGCCTGGCGGAGGGCCGAATCCAGCTCGTGATGCGTAAGTTTCGCGCTGGCCATAACATCTTCGAACAGTTTTCCGTTATGGACGAGAACCTGAGGCCTTCCTTCAATGATGGCCTCCAGTTTCTTGCTTTTGTACGTGATCAGTCCTATTAGGAAATTCAGGCCCACAAGAGTCGTCGCTGAGATCAGACCTCCAACCAACGAGTTGTCGCCTCCGTTCATCGAGTTCTGTACGGCATTCGACAGGACGAGAAGCAGAACCAGATCAAATGGCGCCATTTGACCCACCTGGCGCTTTCCGGTAATGCGCAAAAGGATGAGGAGAAATACGTATACAACTCCTCCTCTTAAGATGAGTTCCCAAACAGGTATCGCGATGTTCCACATGGCTGGATTATCGTCCTGAACAATGTCGGGAACAAGATGTCCTACTCGGAGAACAGTCCCGTACTTACAATTTTTTACTTTCTTTGGTTTCGGTTTTGCAGAATCACGAGTACCGGACGGAGACGCCCGGTGGAAGCGCTTCAGCGGACTCGCCCTGGAGTGGTATCCCGAAAAATAGTGGAATTCCGGTTCCAGGTGTGAAAATGGCGCGCGACTTCTACCAGGGGAATCTGTTCGAGCCGGTCGAACCACGAAGCAGAAAACGCCAGCGGTGGGTTCGCAGGCTCGGCGCTGCGTTGATCTTCATTCTCGGCGTTCTTCTGATCGCTCATTTCTTCGAAAGGACAAGCAAGCCCGCGCAAGCATCCTCGAACCAGCCGATGCCTGTTGTTGCGGCGACCGCCAAAACCGGAGATCTTCCTATTTATCTGACAGGACTGGGATCGGTAACCGCATCGAATACGGTGACCGTCAGGACCCGTGTGGACGGGCAGCTCTTCGAACTTGCCGTTCGCGAGGGGCAAATGGTTGCCGCCGGCGATCTGATCGCGCAAATCGATCCGCGTCCCTTCCAGGTTCAGCTGCTTCAGGCACAAGGGCAGAAGGAACGCGATGAGGCGCTTCTTGCGAATGCCAGAGTTGACCTGGAACGATACAGAATCCTTTACGCGCAGGATTCTGCGCCGAAGCAGCAGCTCGATACACAGGAAGCCACAGTCCGCCAGGATGAAGCGGTGGTCAAGGCGGACCAGGCAGCCATCGAAAGCGCGAATCTGCAGCTCACCTACACCCGCATCACATCTCCGATCAACGGCAGGATCGGTTTGCGGCAAATCGATCCAGGCAACATTGTTCATGCCAGTGACCTGAATGGTGTTGCTGTCGTCACAGAACTGCAGCCCATCGCCGTGATCTTTAATATTGCTCAGGACAATGTCCCGCCGGTGATGAAGAAACTCGCGATGGGGAAGCGGCTTCCCGTGGAAGCCTACGATCGCGACTTCAAAAACAAGATAGCCGCCGGCACGCTGCTGACGGTTGACAACCTTGTCGATGTGAGCACGGGCACTGTCCGATTCAAGGCGATGTTCGACAACCGCGATAACGCTCTCTTTCCGAATCAGTTTGTGAATGCCCGCTTGTTGCTGGACACGAAGCGCAACGCGGTTCTCATCCCGGCTCAGGCTGTCCAAAGAGGACCCCAAACCACCTACGTTTATGTCGTCAAGCCGGACAACACGGTCGAGATGCGAAACGTAGAACTCGGGCCGGTGGAGGGAGATCTGGCTTCCATCAATAAGGGATTGTCCCGCGGCGAGAGTGTGGTGACAGAGGGCGTAGATAGACTCCAGCAGGGAATGAAGGTCGCTCCACATCAATGAACATCTCGCGGCTGTTTATTCTGCGGCCGGTCGCAACCTCGCTCTTCATGAGTGCGATTCTGCTCGCCGGCGCTGCCGGGTATCACCAATTGCCGGTATCGGCGCTGCCCCAGGTCGATTACCCGACCATCCAGGTGGTGACGTTCTATCCGGGAGCGAGCCCCGAGGTGATGGGCTCTTCGGTGACAGCGCCGCTCGAACGCCAGTTCGGCCAGGTTCCCGGATTGAAGCAGATGACCTCAACCAGCTCCGCGGGAAGCTCCGTCATTACGCTTCAGTTTGCGCTCGACCTGAGCATCGATGTTGCGGAACAGGAAGTCCAGGCCGCGATCAATGCCGGTTCCGGTTTTTTGCCGAGGGACCTTCCGAATCCGCCTGTCTACAGCAAGGTCAACCCCGCCGATGCGCCGGTACTGACTCTGGCACTCACATCGCAGACGCTCCCGCTGTCCAAAGTCCAGGACTTTGCCGATACGCATCTTGCCCAGAAGATTTCGCAATTGTCGGGTGTCGGCCTGGTCAGCATCAGCGGCGGACAGAAGCCGGCTGTACGCATTCAAGCGAATCCAACCGCGCTCTCCCGCTATGCGCTGGGCATGGAGGATCTGCGGACGGCGATTGCCACAGCGAATGTGAACCAGGCGAAAGGCAACTTTGACGGGCCGCATCAGGCCTACACGATCGCTGCCAATGACCAGCTTTTGTCGAGCGACCAGTATGGCCCGCTGATCGTCGCTTATCGAAACGGCGCGCCGGTTCAACTGTCAGATGTTGCAACGGTGATCGATGGGGCCGAGAACGTGAGGCAGGCCGCATGGATGAACACGGTGCCCGCCATCATTGTGAATATCCAGCGGCAGCCTGGCACGAACATTATAGAAGTCGTCGATCGGGTCAAGGCGCTGCTTCCCGACCTGAAGAAGACGCTGCCGACATCGGTGTCGATTTCAATCCTTACAGACCGGACCAACACGATCCGCGCTTCCGTAAAAGACGTCCAGTTCGAGCTGATTGTGACAATCGTGCTCGTCGTGCTGGTCATTTTTGTTTTTCTGCGAACTCTTTCGGGAACCGTGATCCCGAGTGTCGCGGTGCCCCTGTCGCTCGTCGGAACTTTCGGCGTCATGTACCTGCTGGGATACAGCCTGAACAACCTGACGCTGATGGCTCTGACGATTGCCACCGGCTTCGTCGTGGACGATGCCATCGTCATGATCGAAAACATTGCGAGGTACATCGATGAGGGTAAACAGCCTATCGAGGCTGCTCTCATGGGTTCGGCGCAGATCGGCTTCACGATCATTTCTTTGACGGTGTCGTTGATCGCCGTGCTGATTCCACTCTTGTTCATGGGAGACGTCGTCGGCCGCCTCTTTCGAGAGTTCGCGGTGACGCTGAGCGTGACGATTTTGATTTCCGCAGTCGTGTCGCTGACGTTGACGCCGATGATGTCGGCGCGATTGCTGCGCCGCAAACCCGAATCCGAGCAAAGCCGGTTCTACCGGGCTTCCGGCAGGGCTTTCGACTCGATCATCGCCTACTACGGCCGCACGCTTCGTTTCGTGTTGAAGCATCAGCAGGCGACTCTCCTCGTGTTTGTCGCGACACTCGCGCTGACATTCCTGCTCTACATCTTTATTCCGAAGGGTTTCTTTCCGATCCAGGATACGGGAGTGATTCTTGGAATCACCGAAGCCGACCAATACGTGTCGTTCGCCTCGATGGCCGAACGTCAGCAAGCGCTTGCTCAAACGATCCTCCGCGACCCGGCGATTGAGAGCCTCTCTTCGTTCATCGGCGTCGATGGAACGAACACCACACCGAACAGCGGACGTATTCAGATCAATCTCAAACCACTCGAGGAGAGGGGAAAGAGCGCGAGCGACATCATACGTCGGCTGCAACCTGGTACTGCGGGCATCGAGGGAATCAAGTTATACCTGCAGCCGGTGCAGGACCTGACGGTTGCCGATCGCGTGAGCCGGACGCTGTACCAGTACACTCTCGAAGCCCCCGATGCTCAGGACCTGGAGCGCTGGGTTCCGCAATTTGTCAAAGAGCTTCAGTCGTTTCCCCAGCTGCAGGACATTGCAACGGACCAGGAAAACCGCGGATTACAGGCAAAACTGGTGATCGATCGAAGGACGGCGTCGCGGTTCGGTATCACACCACAACTCATCGACGATACGCTCTACGACGCGTTCGGCCAGCGGCAGATATCCACGATGTTTACTCAGTCGAACCAGTACCGCGTTGTTCTGGAAGCCAAGCCGGAGTTTCAGAGGACTCCGAAGGATCTCGGGAATATCTACGTGCATTCCGCTGTCAGTGGCGCCGTGCCGCTCAGCGCATTCACCCGCCTCGAAACTAATGCGGCTCCGTTGTCTGTGAACCGGCAGGGCCAGTTCCCGGCGGTGACGGTGTCATTCAATCTGGCGCCGCACGTTTCACTTGGAAAAGCAGTGGAACTGATCGATCAGGTGCGTCGTGATTTGAAACTGCCGGCCGGCATCACCGGCGCGTTTCAAGGCACAGCGCAGGCATTTCTGAGTTCTCTTACAAACGAGCCGCTGCTGATCCTCGCTGCGCTGGTCACGGTGTACATCGTTCTTGGTGTCTTGTACGAGAGCTACATTCATCCGCTCACAATTCTTTCGACGCTCCCGTCCGCAGGCGTCGGCGCACTTCTGGCGCTGCTGATTTGCGGCCAGGAAATGGACGTGATCGCCCTGATCGGAATCATCCTGCTGATCGGAATCGTGAAGAAGAACGGCATTATGATGATCGATTTCGCGCTGGATGCGGAGCGCAACGAAGGTAAGGCGCCCGCCGATGCGATCTATCAAGCGTGCCTGCTCCGTTTCCGGCCGATCATGATGACCACGATGGCGGCGCTCTTTGCCGGTATACCTCTCGCGTTCGGTTCCGGAACCGGTTTCGAATTGCGGCGCCCTCTCGGAATCGCGATCATCGGCGGCCTCATCTTCAGCCAGATCCTCACGCTTTTCACAACGCCGGTGATTTATCTCGCGTTCGATCGCCTCGCTGTCCGCTTCGGGAAGAAAAAGGATGGTGGCTCCTCCGAGAGCCATCACCCCAGGGTCGCCGCATGAGCATTTCGTCACCATTCATCCATCGGCCGGTTGCGACAACTCTGCTGACTGTCGCCGTCGCTTTCGCTGGCGCGCTGGCATATTTCATGCTGCCCGTATCTCCGCTGCCCCAGGTCGAGTTCCCCACGATACAGGTTTCCGCGGCCTTGCCCGGTGCAAGTCCGGAAACGATGGCATCGACCGTGGCGACGCCGCTGGAGCGGCAGTTTGCGCGAATCGCGGGAGTGGATGAGATGACGTCGTCGAGCAATCTCGGCTCGACGAGCATCGTCCTGCAGTTCGACCTGAGCCGGGACATCGATTCGGCGGCGCGAGACGTCCAGGCCGGGATCAATGCAGCGCGCAGCCAGCTGCCGGCGAACCTGCCGAGCAATCCAACCTATCGAAAGGTTAATCCTGCCGATGCGCCTGTCCTCATCCTGGCTCTCACTTCAGAAACAGTGGATAAGGGGGACATCTACGACGCTGCTTCTTCGGTACTGCAGCAGAAGCTCTCGCAAACAGAAGGTGTCGGGCAAGTGACCGTGGGCGGAGGAGCACTGCCGGCGGTTCGCGTTCAGGTCAACCCCACGCTCCTGAATAGCCTCAATCTGGATCTCGAAGACGTTCGGCTGGCGCTCGCCGCCTCGAACGCCAACCGGCCCAAAGGAGACGTTCAAAACCGCGACCGCGCGTGGCAAATCGGGACGACCGATCAGTTGTTGAAAGCAAGCGAATACCAGCCCCTCGTTATTGCATACAGAAACGGCGCCGCAGTGCCGCTTTCGGAAGTTGCTGCGGTTGCTGATTCTGTCGAAGACGTTCGGACTCTCGGTCTCGTGAACGGGAAGCCTGCCGTTCCCATCATCATTTTCCGTCAGCCCGGCGCGAATATTATCTCGACGGTGGACCGGATCCGTGCCCAGATTCCCGCGCTGCAGTCTTCGATATCTCCTGCGATTCAAATGTCGGTTGTCCTTGACCGGACCACCACGATCCGGGATTCGATTCGCGATGTCGATCTTGCACTGGGGTTCTCGATCCTTCTGGTGGTCCTCGTCGTTTTTGTTTTTCTGAGGAATGTCCGGACGACCTTGATTCCGAGTGTCGCCGTTCCCGTTTCACTCATAGGCACCTTCAGCGTGATGTATCTCGCAGGCTATAGCCTGGATAATCTCTCTCTCATGGCGCTTGCCATCGCGACGGGCTTCGTTGTGGACGATGCCATCGTCGTCATCGAGAACATCACGCGACATCTGGAACAGGGCAAGACACCGATGCAGGCGGCACTGGAAGGAGCGAGCGAAATCGGTTTCACGGTCCTCTCGATCAGTTTGTCGCTGGTCGCTGTATTCATTCCGATTCTGCTGATGGGCGGAATTGTCGGGCGGCTGTTTCGCGAATTCGCCGTGACGCTGTCCGTCGCCATCGGAGTGTCACTCGTTGTTTCCCTGACTACGACCCCCATGATGTGTGCCCGCCTCATCCGGCCGGAAAGCGAAGTCAGGCACGGCCGCGTTTACCTCGCGAGTGAGCGGGGATTCAGGTGGATTCTATATCGGTACGAAACAACGCTCTCATGGGTGTTGAAACATCAGCCGCTGATGTTATTTGTCGCGCTCGCAACAATCGCGTTCACCGTTTATCTCTACATGGTTGTCCCGAAGGGTTTCTTTCCCCAACAGGACACGGGCCGGCTCATCGGGGTCATTCAAGCGGATCAGAGCACTTCCTTCCAGGCGATGAGCCGCAAAGTCATTCAATTTTCCGACATGGTCAGCCAGGATCCGGCAGTTGAGAATGTCATTGCCTTTACCGGAGGTGGAACTGCCAATACCGGCCGCATGTTCGTGTCGTTGAAACCGCTCGAGGAACGCAAGCTGAGCGCGGACCAGATCATCGCAAGGCTGCGCGGCAAGCTTTCCCGTATTCCGGGCGCGACGTTGTTTTTACAAGCCGTCCAGGATGTACGCGTCGGAGGCCGCGCGACCAACGCGCAGTTTCAATACACGATTCAGAGCGACGACTTGCGAAATTTGATCGACTGGACACCACGACTGGTTCGCAAGTTTCGAACGCTGTCCGCACTGGCGGACGTCAACAGCGATCAGCAGAATCACGGCCTGGAAGCTTCTTTGCAGATTGATCGAGCCACTGCGGGCCGTCTGGGAATCACGGCTCAACAGATCGATAACACCCTCTACGACGCTTTCGGACAACGCCAGGTATCGACCATGTACTCCCGCCTGAATCAGTATCACGTGGTTATGGAAGTGGACCCGATGTTTCAGCAGGACCCGGAGAGTCTGAAGCACATATATGTCAAAACCAGCAATGGACGCGAAGCGCCGCTCAGCGCGTTCGCGAACTACGAACGTTCCGCCACTCCACTATCCGTCTCTCACCAGGGGCAATTTCCATCAACGACGATCTCTTTCAATCTGGTGCCTGGATTCTCGCTCGGAGAGGCAGTTGCGCAGGTTGAAGAGGCGGAGCGAGAGATCGGTCTTCCGGCCGCCGTGCGCGGCAGCTTTACCGGAACTGCGCAGGCTTTCCAGGAGTCCGTTGCAAACGAGCCGCTTCTGATTGCAGCCGCTTTGCTCGCCGTCTACATCGTGCTGGGCATACTTTATGAGAGCTTGATTCACCCGATCACGATCCTGTCCACGCTCCCCTCGGCGGGCGTTGGCGCGTTGCTTGCGCTGCTGATTTTCCGTATCGATCTGAGCATCATGGGACTGATTGGAATCATCCTGCTGATCGGTATCGTGAAGAAGAATGCGATCCTGATGATCGACTTTGCACTGGACGCCGAACGCAACGAGGGCAAGAGACCCGTCGATGCAATCTTTCAGGCATGTCTGCTTCGGTTTCGGCCGATTCTGATGACGACTATGGCGGCTCTGCTTGGCGCACTGCCGCTGGCACTCGGCAAGGGCAGCGGCTCGGAGCTGCGCCGACCGCTCGGAATCGCGATCATCGGCGGCTTGATTCTCAGCCAGCTCATCACCCTGTATACGACCCCGGTCATCTACCTCTATATGGACCGTCTCGCTATCCGGCTGCGACGGCGCGCCCATGCTCTGGCACCCGGCGAATTTCGGGCATGAGGAAGGGTATGCGAATACTTACTTTGTGTTTGCTGGCTCTCTTACCCGCTTGTTCGGTTGGTCCGAAGTATAAAGTGCCGGCGGCTCCCGTCCCCGCAAATTACAAAGAACCGCTACCCGATCAATGGAAGGAAGCAACACCACAGGACGATCTATTGCGCGGAAACTGGTGGGAATTGTTCAGCGATTCCGCATTGAACGTGCTCGAGGCTGAAGTCAACGTTTCAAACCAGAATATTGCCGCAGCCGAAGCACAGTTCCGGGCCGCACGGTCCGCGGTCCGCATCTCGCGTTCAGGACTCTTTCCGACAGTCACGGGGGGCGGCAGCGTCACCAGGTCGCGAAGTCCGAATCGGTCCTTTTTCGGTTCTGGAGGGCTCGCCGGAGGAGGGACCTTCTACCAGCTGCCGATCGACCTCTCTTACGAAGCCGACGTGTGGGGAAAAATTCGCGGGGCGGTAGAAGCGAGTAGAACAACCGCACAGGCGACCGCGGCCGACCTGGAAACTGTTCGGCTCAGCTCGCATGCCGAGCTGGCAGTCGACTATTTCGAGCTGCGCGGTCTGGACGAACAGAAACGTTTGTTTGACGCTACTGTTGCTGGTTTCGAGCAGGCTTTGGAAATCACGAACAATCGGTACAACCAGGGCGTTGTGTCGGAAGTGGACGTCGCACAGGCTCGCACCCAACTCGAAACGGCGCGTGCGCAGTCGGTGGATCTCGGCGTCCAGCGAGCACAGTTCGAACATGCGATAGCAATCCTGACCGGCAAAGCTCCTGCCGACCTGGCCATCTCACCGGCATCCATCACAGTCGCACCGCCTGTTATCCCGGTAGGGCTGCCATCCAAACTTCTGGAACGCCGTCCGGATATCGCGGCGGCAGAACGGAGAGTGGCGGCGGCCAATGCGCAGATCGGCGTCGCCAAGGCCGCGTTCTTCCCGTCGCTGACGTTTAGCGCCGCCGCAGGATTTCAAAGCTCGACGCTCGGCCACCTGGTTTCCTGGCCAAGCCGCTTCTGGTCCATCGGACCGGCTTTCGCCGAGACACTATTTGATGCCGGGCGGCGAGGCGCGGTTACCCAGCAGGCAGAAGCAACTTATGACTTCACGGTGGCCACTTATCGTCAGGACGTCTTGCTGGCATTTGGAGAAGTCGAAGACAACCTGGCGGCATTGCGCATCCTTGCCGATGAAGCCCGGCTGGAAGACACCGCTATTGAAGCCGCACAGCGCTCTGTCGATCTGGCTCTCAATCGATACCGCGGCGGAGTCACAACCTACCTGGAAGTCATCACCGCGCAAAATGCATTGCTGGCGAATCAAACGACCGCCATCGGCATCCGAGTACGAAGAATGACGGCCAGCGTCCTGCTTGTGAAGGCGCTGGGCGGTGGCTGGGACGTCTCGCAGCTGCCGTAGTGCTGGAACGGTCGAGGGAACTTCCGGAGTGAGGTCGCGCTGAAACCCGCCTGTATTCAGCCGCGGAGCGGCGACAGAGTGTAGCCCCGGGCGCAAGCCCGGGGTAGGTGTCGTTCCGGAACGCAGCCCCGGAGGGGCGAAAGATTCCGAAAGACTCTTTCGCCCCTCCGGGGCTGAGACCGTGTCGAAAGAAAGCCCCGGGCTCGCGCCCGGGGCCACAC
>Ga0137418_10004660_pt1 | contig 12569 bp, 10 predicted proteins | sample CZODoug3_1_2_16f_FD_122242 | JGI IMG/M metagenome (GOLD analysis project Ga0137418, IMG submission 122242) | Vadose zone soil fungal communities from Angelo Coast Range Reserve, California, USA - CZODoug3_1_2_16fungal (Hybrid Assembly) | ecosystem: Environmental > Terrestrial > Soil > Vadose... | reverse complement strand
GGCAATAGCGCGGCCACAAGACTTCCGAAAGCCAGCAACAGCAGCAAGAGCGTTACCGGCATCGCTCGTTCTTCGGCGTGCTTGACGTCATCGGCGCTGACCTTGCGAAGATCGAAGGTCAGTGGGGTTTCACCGGTAATCTCCAGTTTGATATTGGGGTATTGCGACCTGAGCTGACCTTCCATCCAGTCGGCTTTTGCCCTCAGTATCGGGACCAACGCCTCGACAGCTCTATCGTGCGGGTCCAACCCGACGATGATCAAGGCCCCGCCATTATTCCCAGTGAACAGAGGATCTGGCCAATCCAGACTCGAGACCGCACCCGACACTCCAGGCACGCTGCGCAATGAACTGGTTAAGAAGCCCAATGCATCTGCGCTTTCTGCAGAATCCGGCTCGGGAATACCGCTGATCACCACAACCAGGCGGTGGGCGTAGGGAGAGTGGAAACGCTGCGCCAGTTCCTTGTCAACTTTTTCGGATTCTCCGCCTTTGATGTGAGCAGTTGTCTCCAGGCGACGTTCCACTTTGTAGGAAAAGGGCATCAGCGTAAGCGCCATGACAAACCCGGACATCGCCAACCAGAATCGACGGCGAGCGGCACCACTTCCCGACTTCAAGCTTGGCATTACCATCGAAGATCCGCGTCGTCTCCTGATTCGCCCGAAGCAATCAAACGACTTCGGTGATCGGATACACTCATAATATAGGTTCAAACTGGATATTCACTGGGATTCGGCCTTGTCAGTTAACGAGAGAGCAATCGGGGCGTGGTTGACGCAGACTTCGCCGTACGATTCCGCCAATCAGCCGACAAGGAACAAATTAGGAAGCTCAAAGAGGATTGGTAAGGGAACGCGCTTGCGCCCTACTCGGAAGTGATCGCCTAAGTCCCGATCAGACGCGCTAAAGAGGAAACCCCTCTACCTCGAGCTATGCGTTGCGCGCTCGATGAACGAGACTAGGGCTTCTTCGGCTGTTGCGCGGGAGCAGGCGCCTGCTGCTTCGCCGGCGGCTGCGTCGTCGGAGCCGGAGCAGTGTTCGGTGCTGATTGCGGTGCGCTCGATTGCGGCGCCGTTTGCGGCAACGTCGTTTGCGGCTTCGCCGGTGCTGCTGGCGTGGGCTTCGGAGCCGGCTTCGAGAATTTCTCAAGTACCGAGCCGCCCTGCTCCACACCCTTGTCCGTGTGCAGGACCAGCGCCAGCGCGCAAACCATGAACATCACAGCGCACCAGGTTGTCGCACGCGAAAGCACTGTGGCTGCGCCGCGCGGCCCGAACGCCGTTTGACTCCCCGCGCCGCCGAATGCACCGGCGATGTCCGCGGCCTTGCCGCTCTGCAGCAGCACCACAATGATCAGGAACAGACAATTGATCACAAAAAATGTGGGCAGCAGCCACGAAAACCAGCGCGAATCCGAGAGTCTCCACCCCAGGACGATAAATCCAAATCCCAGAGCCAGCGAAACTGCCCATTTCATCCAACCTGGCATTGCAAAACCTCACTAAAGCAAAAGATGCGGCCGTGCGCGCATGACAAGATCATTGCGCTGTTTCGCAGCCGTTTACTATCGACGCGAAAGATTTCGCGTCCAGGCTCGCCCCGCCGACGAGCGCGCCATCCAACTCTTCCTGCGCCATCAATCCCTGGATATTGTCGGGCTTGACGCTGCCGCCGTACAGAATACGCACCGCCCGGGCCTGCTCCGCGGAAAACTTTCTCTCGGCACACTTCCGCAAAAAACGGTGCGCCCCTGCGGCAATTTCCGGCGTTGCCGTTTTGCCTGTGCCAATTGCCCAGACTGGCTCGTAGGCTATCAGAATACGGGAGAACTCTTCCGGGGTCAACGCGCCCGGCCCGCCCAGGAATTGCCGTTCGCAGACTTCTTCCGTGCGACCCGCTTCTCGTTGCTCCAGCAATTCACCGACGCAAACGATCGGGGTCAGACCCGCGCCTAGGGCAGACTTGGTCTTCTTCGCGACGGTTTCCTCCGTTTCACCGAAAAATTGCCGCCGCTCCGAATGCCCGATAATCACATAACGGCATCCCGCCTCCACCAGCATCAGCGGCGAGATTTCGCCGGTAAAGGCGCCTTCCTTCTCCCAGAAAACGTCTTGACCACCGATGGCGACGCCGCTATCGCGCGCAGCCTCCACCGCGGCGTGAATCGCCGTGAACGGCGGCGCAACCACAACGTCGCACACCCGCGCGCCGCGAACCAGCGGCAGAAAGGCCGAGAAAAATGCGCGCGTATCCGCTTGCGTCTTGTACATCTTCCAATTGCCTGCAATCACGCGCCGCCGCTTGCCTTGGCTCATCTGCTTTTGAATCCCTCTGAGGTCTTTGTGCCTGCCTGCGCAGGCAGGCTCTTCCCTCTGTGAGCTCTGTGTTCAGCTCTTGTTAGTGAGCGCTTCGACGCCCGGCAACTTGCGGCCGCCGAGAAATTCCAGTGAGGCGCCGCCCCCCGTGGAAATGTGCGAAATCTTGTTAGCCACTCCGGACTGATGCACAGCGGCAACCGAATCGCCTCCGCCAACGATGGAAGTGGCGCCTGCGGTCGTGGCATCAGCAACTGCTTTCGCTATTGCGAGCGTGCCCTTGGCAAATGCCGGCATCTCAAAAACGCCCATTGGCCCGTTCCACACAATTGTTTTAGCCTTCGCAATTTCCGCGGCGTAAGCGGCAATCGTCTTCGGCCCAATATCCAGTCCCATTTGATCTTCAGGAGTTGTAGAAACATCGCAGACCGTGGCTTTAGCATCGGCCTTGAATTCCGGCGCAACCACGTGGTCTTTCGGCAGCAGAAACGTGAAGTTCTTCGCCTTAGCGTCCGCCAACAGGCGTTTCGCCAGATCGAGCTTATCGTTCTCCACCAGCGATTTGCCGATCGGCAACCCCTGCGCTTTCTCGAATGTGTAAGCCATTCCGCCGCCGATCAGCATGGCATCCGCAATCTTCATCAGGTTCTCGACGACTTCGATTTTGTCACTGACCTTGGCGCCCCCCAGAATCGCCACAAACGGCCGCGCCGGATTCGTGACCGCCTTACCCAGATACGCCAACTCCTTTTCCATCAGCAAGCCTGCCGCCGACTGCTTCACGAAGCGGGTAATGCCCACAACCGAAGCGTGCGCGCGGTGCGCCGAGCCGAATGCGTCGCAGACGAAAACGTTGTCGCACAGCGCCGCAAGCTGCTTGGCAAAGCCTTCGTCGTTCTTTTCTTCTTCGGGATGAAAGCGCACGTTCTCCAGCAACAGCACGCCACCTTCTCCCAGCGCTTTGCTTTTCGCCTCCGCGTCGCCGCCAACGCAATCGTTCGCGAACACTACATCGCGCTCCAGAAGCTCCTGAAGCTTTTTCGCCACTGGCGCGAGCGAATATTTCGGATCCGGACCGCCCTTCGGCCGCCCAAGATGCGAAGCGAGCACCAGGCGTCCGCCTTTCTGGATGGCGAGCCGGAGCGTTGGCAATGTCTCACGCACGCGCGTGTCGTCCGTGACTACGCCATCCTTCAGCGGTACATTGAAATCCACGCGAATGAACACACGCTTGCCGCGCAAATCGAGATCATTGATCGTCAGCTTGTTCATGTCGTCCTTGGGAATGTAGATGTCGCGGCTGAAACGGCCGCCACCCTAAAACTTGGAGGCCATTAATTTGATCAAGTCGCGGCAACGGCAGGAATATCCCCACTCGTTGTCGTACCAGGCCAGCACCTTCACGCACCGGTCGCCTACGACCTTCGTGTAGCCGGCGTCCACAATCGAGGAATGCGGGTTGCCCTTGAAATCCGCGGAGACCAGCTCCTCCTCGGTATATGCCAAAATATTTTTCATCGCTCCGTTGGCCGCGGCCTTCAGCGCGCCATTCACGCTCTCCACCGTGGCCGGCTTGTCGACGAATACCGTCAAGTCCACCACGCTGACGTTCGGTGTCGGCACACGCATCGCGTATCCGTCCAGTTTTCCCTTCAACGCGGGAATGACAAGGTGCAACGCTTTCGCCGCGCCGGTCGAACTGGGAATCATGTTGATGGCCGCCGCCCGCGCGCGCCGCAAATCCTTATGCGGCAAATCCAATAATTTCTGATCATTTGTGTAGGAGTGAATCGTGGTCATCGTGCCGCTTTGGATTCCAAACGTGTCTTGCAGCACCTTCGCAACCGGCGCGAGACAATTTGTCGTGCACGATGCGTTGGAAACAACGTTGTGTTTCGCGGGGTCATAGGAATTGTCGTTCACGCCCAAAACAAACGTCGCATCCGGACCATCTGCCGGCGCGGAAATGATCACCTTCTTCACCGGACCGCGCAGATGCTTCTTCGCATCCGCACCCTTGGTGAAAAGACCCGTCGATTCCACCACGATATCTGCGCCCACCGAGGCCCAGTCGATCTCGCCGGGATCCTTTGTCTTGAAAACCTTGAAAGCCTTGCCCTCCACCGAAATGGAATCATCGGTGTGCGCGACTTTGTGCGGCAAATTGCCGAGAATCGAATCGTATTTCAGCAAATGCGCCAGCGTCTTCGCATCCGTAACATCGTTTACCGCGACGAACTGAATGTCTTTGTCATCCAGCGCGGTGCGCATGATGTTCCGGCCGATGCGGCCGAAGCCGTTGATACCTACCTTAATGGGCATTCTTCCTCCGATGGGATACATGCTCGCGGCAGGGCCACACTGCAGTCTTCAGCCACGCTGCAAAACCTAAAATGCTATGGGCTGCGTCAACAAAAGTCAACGCACGTCGGAATGTCGAATTTCAAACTGATCCACACCCAAAACAATAGTGCTCAAAAAAATAAAAAATTATTGCGGGTATTGCCTGATGCTAGTGACACGATCGCCCATGAAGCGAATGAAAATTGTTTTCGAAGGCGGCTGGCCGTAAATCCAGTCTTCGATCTCATTCCCGTCGGAGTCGCGCTCGCGCACTTTGTGTTCCGGTTTGCCGATTGCGGCGACCACTTCCTCGCGGTCCATACCAACGGAAGCGCGCCGCTCCTGAATGGCTTTCTTCATTTCCGGCGGCAACGTGTCGAACCACTGCACGGAAGCGGATCTTTGTTTCGCAAAATCCAGAAATGGCGAGAGAAGCTGCTTCAATTCATCGGGCGTCAAATCCGGCACAGGCTTAGTGAATTCCAAAAAAATCGTGCTGCCCATGCCCGGCTGCATCCCTGGTGGGCCGCTTTCCTGCTCCGGCGTAGTGGTTGTAGTTCGCGCAGTGGGAATCGAGCCGCCCATGCCGATTTGAATTCGATCGCGCCAGCGTTTTTTTCCGCGCCCGCCGCCGTTCACATCCACCACGATCGAGTGATCGCGAAATTCCAGCTTCGTGATTTGCGCCGCGTCACCAACGTGCACCGCGGCTCCGTGCGTAGCCACAGCACGCTCCAGCAGCTCGGGGCTCAGCGGCTTGCCGACATAAAGCAAAAATCCTTCTTTGCCGGCGGGAAGATTTCTTGTCGCTTTGGCGAATTCACCGGAAACATAGCGGATCAAATCCAGCTTGGTTTGCTCTTGCAGCGTGGCGGATTTCGATTTCTTCTGCGCATCCGATTGCGCGCCCTGCTGATCCGCCGGACCATCGTCGGGGAATACTGCGATTTCATCCGCGGACGAAAATGTCCCGCCAGACGCAGGCGCCGAGCGCAGACGTTCCGACACCGGAATGTCCGCACCCGCGAGCAGCAGGAGACCCAAAGTAAGAGTGAGTAACTTGGCCATACAACTTCGGCTTAAGCACACGCCGAACCGCCCTCCGCGGTCCGGAAGCTATATTCTATGATGCGAAAACGCTCCTGAACAGTAGCTGCCTTGCGGGAAATACCTTAGGGCTTCAGGAGACGTTCACCTGCACTCCAGAGCGGTCGATTTTCATCGGCAGAACTTGCCCGCCGGCCTCGACGACCGCGGCCTCCACCTTTTCGCGGGTTTCGGGCTCGATCAGCAGAACCACGCAGCCACCTCCGCCCGCACCGCAGACTTTTCCGGCCAACGCGCCCTTGCGTCTGGTGTTGTCAACGATTTTGTCGATGGTTTTGGTTGTGATGGTTGGCAGATTGCGCTTACGGAAGCTCCATTCGTCGCGCATCAGCCGCCCGATGTCCGCCCAATTGGAGCGCTCGAGCGCGCCGCGCAATTCCTGCGCTACCTCGGAGATGCGGGCGAGGTTACGAAATACCGCCTTACCACCGTTGATGTGCGCGCGGAAGACGTCCCAATTATTGATCGCGGATTTCCGCGGTTTGCCGGTGTAGCAGAGCACGATGCGGCGCTCCAGCTCGGACAGGTCGACGCGCAGCTCCGTGCGCCTTTCGCCTCCGGGCGGCAGCTCGATCGCCGCTGCGCCTCCGAAGGCGGGTGGGTAGTGATCCTGCGTTCCGGTGGGCACGCGGATCACAATGGCTTCCGCGTCGCGGCTGATGTGAATCCAATCCGCTTTGCTCTTCCCCGCTCCGGTGTAACGATCGAGCGCAGCGCAGATGGCTACGGCCATGGCGCTTGAGCCGCCGATTCCCGCTCCTGCCGGCGCTTCCGAATCGGTGGTGAGCGTAAAACCGCCTTGCGGCTGAAAAAATTTTACGATTTCCGCCAGCAACGGAAGCTTGTAACGCTTCCCTTTCACGAGCTCGGCGAAAGATGCAAAAGCCTCCTCACGCTGCGTATCCCGTGAAACGAGCCGGATACGCTGATCGCCCTGCTCGTGAGTCTCAATTCTGCAAGAGGCATAGCGGGTGATGGCAGCGTTCACCGTAACGGCGCCGGGATGAAACAGATAGAGCGGCCAGATGTCGAGTGTGCCGCCCGCCAAGTCCACGCGGGTAGGAGCTTTGGATTCGATGCGCATATTTTGTCCAGTAAGGCGGAATCGGGGACGGCAAACCCGCGCCAGTGTGCCGGAAGAGCGTTGCAAGCTCAAGACGGATTCCCCAAGTAAGCGGTTGGCTTTGCTGTACCCGGCACCCCCGGGTCAACGCGGGTGAAGATACCTTCCCCGGCTGTTTTGCGAAAAGAGGCGGCAAACGATTGAAAGCAAAGGGCGAGCTTGGCGCAAAACAGAGAACAAGAGCGCCAACAGTATGAAAGGAAGGCATTAGCCGGGAGCAAAACAACGGCTGCGGGTCGGAAGGTCGGAATGTCTGGAGGTCGGGATCCCCCCCACCCCGGTCTGTTTGCGTAAATGCGGTAGATAAAGGGGTTAGCGGGCGATTCGGCGTAAAAGCGGTAGATAAAGGACTTACAGTACTAGCCGGCGCACCCCTCGGCTTCGCTCGGGGCAAGAAAGCGGTGGATAAAGGACTTACGGTTCGAGGCGAACACGGAAAGGGATGGAGTCGCATGGGAAAGGAGGGGCGAAACGGGGACATTGTCAGCAGAACCTTAACTAAAGAGTACCTCATGTGTCTTTATTTGTTAAGTAACAAATTAAGAATTGTGGATTGAATGGCTTGCGAGCGGACCGCCGGGAAAGAAAGATCTAGACGCATAGTCGAGGTCTGGGGCACGCGCCGCAGGCTGACAGCATTCGTTCGGGACGCTGATGCTTGAAGTTGGGCCCTAAACCCGGACCCTTCTAAATCAAAGGGTCCGGCACCCAGCTAGCGAACTGCGACTCGGCGAGGGTTTCAGGGCTTGCCGACGGCTCGGTTGCGGATCAGGAGGGGTGTGTCTTTCTTTTCGCGGGCTTGCTCTGGATTGGGCTCGAAGCAGCGGCGGCAGCGGGCTTCGTACATGCCCATGGCGCCGACGACGATAAGCTCTTCGCTTTCGACGAGGCGCTGGGTGTGGACTGCGGGATTGCCGCAGCGGACGCAAATCGCGAGCAGCTTGGTGATTTCTTCGGCGATGGCGAGGAGGCGCGGCATCGGCTCGAAGGGGCGGCCGCGATAATCGGTATCGAGGCCGGTGACGATTACGCGCTTGCCGAGGTTGGCGAGCTTGGTGCACACGTCGACCACTTCATCGCCGAGGAATTGCGCCTCGTCGATACCGATGACTTCGGTGCGCGGCTGGACTTTGTCCATGATTTCGCTGGCCTTGAGGATGTTGTCGGAGGCGATGCCCAGGCCGGAATGCGAAATAATCTCGTTGGCGGCATAGCGTTCGTCGATCGCCGGCTTGAAAATTTGGACGCGCTGGCGGGCAATTTCCGCGCGCCGCAGGCGGCGGATCAATTCCTCGCTTTTGCCTGAAAACATGGGGCCGACCACGACTTCGATCCAGCCCATATTGCCCTTGACGATGTCCACTCGGTTCTCCTGGCCAAAGTCTTCGCTTACGCGTTTGCGCTATTCGCTTCTGTAATTATCGCGCAGCCGAGGCTGCATGATACATCTTCGCGTTATAAAAAGGCGCGAAGGCTGCAACTACGGCCACGCGAAACGCTTCGGTCCGGCTGATGAGTCCGCTAGATAAAACGCCCCAAGCGCCTTGCGCGTCGCGAATGCCTACCGCTCCTGCGAAGCGATCTATGGCGACGGAAAGCTCGACGCCATGCTCCAGCACTTCTCGTGCGAGAGCGTCTGGAACCTCGACACCACCGGAACGCCCATAGTGACCGTGGCGGCCGTCGGACACGTAGGCCCAGCTTTCCAGCAGGACGCGTGGCGCGTCGCCTTGTTCGATCACGTCGAGTCCGCCTTCGAGGCCGACAAAGTATTGCCAGGGCTCGGCTTTCTCTCGAGCCAGGCGCGCCAACTCCTCGGCCCTCTGGCGCGCACCGAGCATCAATTCTTGTCGATTGGCAGGCGTATGGCCGACGCCGCTCTCCACCTCGACCCCGACGACATCGAACTCGGCGCCAGGCGCGAGTAGCGCGCCGAATTCTCGAATGGCTTCGTTTACCGCGGCCAGTTTTGGGCGGCGTGTGCTGCCGACGGCAATGTGTATTTTCCCCACTTGAGTACCTCCACCCTGAATGAACGCGCAGATTGTAACGTGGTACGAGGTTAGAGCGGATTGAAAGAAATAGCCGGAGGGCTCGGCGGACCAGCCAGCAACCGGCAGGCTCCGCCCGGCGCTACAGGACGCCCAGTGCACGTGTAAGAGTTGCACAATCAACAAGATAGCAGGAATGAACCGTGTATCTTGGCGGGCCGCGGTGTCAGAGAAAGGTCGACAAACAATGGTGCGAGGTAGTCGAAAGGACTAGAGGGGCAGTGCGTTATATCTTTAGACACAGTAGTACTTTGGTTTCCCTTTTCTTTCGGCGGCGATTTGTACACTCGCAAAAGAAAGCAGTGCTTCGTCCTCACTGTCCCGAGGGCAAGCCGTACCCAAGGTAGCCTCGCAATCGCCAGTACGAACGTCCCCAACACTGGCCAGAGGCAGTTCAACCCATTTTGATCAACGAACTGCCGCTGAGAACCCGGTTTGTAAGACCGTTAGTGACCCAAGGAGGTCGCCGTGGTCCATCCCAGCCGTTTCGCTCAAGTCTTCGCAGTGGCCATTCTGGCTTTGTCCTTAACGTGTGTTACCGCTCAGGCGCAGGCATTCTCGACACCCAAGAACATTTCCAACAACACAGACTATTCCTATACTCCGCAAGTTGCAGTGGATGGTGCCGGCAACATCAATGTTGTGTGGGAAGACGACACCGCCAACAACTCGAATATCCTGTTCAGCCGTTCTACAGATGGAGGAGTGACGTTTGCAGCTCCGCTAAATGTGTCGAACAGTCTAGGCTTCTCTTTCGATCCGCGCATTTTCGTAGATGGCCAGGGCGGTATTAACGTGGTTTGGACGAGCGACGCGCCGGGCAACCACGATATTTTTTTTAGCCGCTCCACGAACGGCGGGGCCAACTTCTCCACTCCGCTGAATCTTTCGAATGATGCGGCCGACTCTCTCAGCCCTCAACTGGCCGTGGATACGAGCGGAAACATCAGCGTAGTTTGGGAAAACGACAGCATTACGTTTGGTGTCCTGTTCAGTCATTCGACCGACGGTGGCGCCACGTTCTCGACGCCGCTTGACCTCGCTACGAATACCGGCGGATCGTTTGGTGCACAGCTTTTCGTCGCTCCGGACGGAAGTATTGACGTGGTCTGGGAGGACGACTCCACCACTCAATCTGAGATTTCCTTCAGCCGCTCGACAGACAAAGGGGCCACATTCTCTACGCCAAAGAATCTTTCCAGCGACCCGGGGTTCTCCTTCGACGCGCAAATAGCGGTTGACGCTAGCGGCAACATCGACGTCATTTGGGCGGACAACACTCCAGGCAATTACGATATTTTGTTTGCCCGCTCGACAGACCAAGGCGCAACCTTCTCAAGCCCTAGGAATCTCTCAAATAGACCGGGCACCTCGCGCAATGCGCAGATCGGCGTCGATGCAAACGGCGGGGTTTACGTGGTTTGGCAGGACGATGTCCCCTCTGTCTTTAACAACAGAGACATATTCTTTGCCCGGTCCGGCGATGCTGGCGTGAACTTCTCTGCGCCGGCAAATCTCTCCAATAACACGGGAGACTCGAGCAACCCGTGGATTACCGTGGATAACACCGGCGGTATCAACTTGACTTGGCAGGACACCACGCCCGGTCTCGCAAAAGTATTTTTTGCACGTTCGCTGGACGCCGGAGCCACTTTTGTCACTCAGAACCTCTCGAACGATTCGGGCTCGTCATCGGATAGCCAACTCGCGGCGGACAAGGACGGTAATCTGAACGTGGTTTGGTCCGACGATACACCGGGCGTGAACCAAGTGCTGTTCAGCCGCTTCTCGAGCCCACAAGTAACAAAACATCCGCCAGTAGCGAACGCCGGTGCGGATCAGACTCTCGAGTGCGCGGGACCCGGCGGTACGCCGGCAACGTTGAACGGGTCCGGATCCACTGATCCCGACGGAACGGCGCTCAGCTATGTCTGGACCGACGAGGCAGGCAATGGGATGGGCACATCGGCCATTGCGCAGGTGAGCGTAACGATGGGCACGCATACGTTCACGCTGACCGTGACCAACGCGGCAGGCCTGACTTCGACGGCTACGACCCACGTTACGGTACGAGACACGATGGCGCCGACGCTGAGCGTTAGCGTGTCTCCTAACGACCTGTGGCCGCCGAACCACAAACTGGTTCAGATCAATGCGACGGTGGTCGCGACGGACACATGCGATGCAAGTCCCCGCGTTCAACTCGTATCGATCACCAGCAGCGATCCCCTGGATGGGGATGATGTGCAGGCTGTCGGTGGCGGGCAAGTTCCGTTCGGTACGGACGTGCGCTCATTCATGCTGAGCGCGGAGCGCTCCAGCTCGCAGACCGATCGGGTGTACACGGTGACTTACGCGGCCACAGACGCGTCAGGTCACACGACGACGGCTAGCGCACAGGTCCAGGTGGGGAATCCCGCACAGTATGCGGCAGCCACCAGCGCCCACAAGAAGCAGAAGGGACGCGACCGAGACGAGCGACGCGATCACGAACGGCACGATCGCGATAGGCGCGACCACGACGAGTAATCGCCCTCATTTGAGAGGGTCGAACTAAGCCTTTGGATGGGCACGCCAGCTAGCGCTCTGGCAGGCGAGCCCATCCAAGATTGGGCAAGTGATGGAGCACGGTTTTAACGAGTGACGCCCCAAACCGTCCTCGGTTTCATATCCAGCCCGCCCATCGGTACCGCAGCAGACCAAGAACTTCGTGGAGCGTGTCGCTATTCGCTCTTATCGCCTTCCAAGTCGGGAGTAAGTCCAAGAAGCCAAATTCAAATGATCCCAGTCCGACCGAATACGGAATGACAGGCACCCCTTCCTTCCGAAAGCACAATTCGGCGCGAAGCATCGATTTCGCGTCAGTCACAAGTACAACCGTGCCGATCTGATTTGCGCGAAGGAGTTTGGCCGAATAGACCGCATTTTCATGCGTATTCATTGCGCGACCTTCCTCTAGAATTAGGTTCGGCGCGACCCCCTCTGATTTGAGGAGCCGGGCCATCGCCGGTGCGCAATTCAACCCCGTCACCAAGACAGGTCGTGGAGGCTTTGAATAGTAGAGCCAAACTGCCGATACCAAACGACTATACGTGTCGCCAGCGAGTGTCGGATAGGGACGATAAAGGTCGGCTGAGTTGCACCCTCCGGCAAGCACCACAATCGCCTCGCCATTATCAATAAAAGGGCGGCCATCGTAGCGAGCTTCCAGAGGCTTCGCAAAAAGGGAAGCTAGCGGGCTTGAGGAAAGAATCAGCATGCCAGCGGCGGAGAGCGCAAGCATCCAGTTCCGATTCTTGTTGGAACGCCAGGCGATAAACAGAGAAACAATGGCGAATGCCAATACCAAGGGCAGTAAAGGATCGATGTAACTCATCAAAGTGATCAGTCAAAATAGGTTGGCGTAATGCCTTTGTTTGCAGAGACGCCAAATGGGAGTGTAGCGCAAACAAACCGTCTTCATCGCTTGGTGCTGAGCGACAATAACGCAAGACCACTGATTATGTTGCGGACACTTAGACCGCGTGAAATGCGTAAGTTATTGATTGTATGGAGCGGCCTATCGGAATCGAACCGACACCTGAACCTTGGCAAGGTTCCGTACTACCACTATACTAAGGCCGCTTA
>Ga0137418_10004657_pt1 | contig 12578 bp, 11 predicted proteins | sample CZODoug3_1_2_16f_FD_122242 | JGI IMG/M metagenome (GOLD analysis project Ga0137418, IMG submission 122242) | Vadose zone soil fungal communities from Angelo Coast Range Reserve, California, USA - CZODoug3_1_2_16fungal (Hybrid Assembly) | ecosystem: Environmental > Terrestrial > Soil > Vadose... | reverse complement strand
GGAATATCGGGTCGAAATCACTGGAATGGCGCGATTATAGGTTCAACTCGCCCATCTTTCCACAGTTCAAGTGCCGCAACTCTCTTCTAACACCACCCGACTCTTTGCCTTGACGCTCGCTCCCTCCCCAGTTACGCTTTCTTCGAAGCAATCCAGAGAAACTAGTGGCTGACACTCCACTCCAGGCTGCACCGCAAAATGCCCGCGCTCCCGAAGTCCCCTCCGTCCTGGAGGTCCTTCAGGACCTCGCCAAGACCAACATCCTCAAAGTCCAGAACTATTCCATTCTCTCTCTCCACGCCATCACCAACCTCGCCACCGGCCCGCGCTACGTCCAGGACACTCTCGATCAGATGGACGACATCGGCGTCGGCTCGCTCCCCATCGTCCTCCTCTCCGGCTTTTTCATCGGCGCGGTCATGGTTCTCCAAACCGGCACGCAATTCGAACGCTTCGGCCAGGCCTCCCTCACCGGAGACATCGTCTCCCTCGCCCTCGTTCGCGAACTCGGCCCCTCCATCACCGGCCTCCTCGTCGCCGGCCGCTGCTCCTCCGGCATCGCCTCCGAACTCGGCTCCATGCTCGTCACCGAACAGGTGGACGCCATGCGCGCCATGGGCACCAACCCCAGCCGCAAACTCGTCACTCCCCGCGTTCTCGCCGCCCTCATCACCCTTCCGCTCCTCACCACCATCTCTGTCTTCGTCGGTCTCATCGGCGGCATGGTCGCCAGCGTTTTGTCGTTGCGCATCAACGCCACCACCTTCTGGGAACGCGCCATCAAAATCCTCGAATTTTCCGACATCATGCAGGGCTTCTCCAAGACCGTCGTCTTCGCCTTCATCCTCGCCACCGTCGGTTGTTATCAGGGACTCAATGTCCGAGGCGGCACGCAAGGAGTCGGCCGCGCCACCACCCAGGCCGTCGTCGTTTCCTCCGTCCTCATCATCGTCTCGGACACCTTTCTCACCAAACTCGCTCTCTATCTCGCGGATAAGTTTTTCTGACCACTCATGGATCTCTCCACCAGCAGCCTGACAACATCTCTTTCAGCAGTCGGCCAATCTGCCATTGAATTCAAAGACGTCCGCCTCGCCTTTGACGAAGGTGAAATTCTTGGCGGCGTCACCTTCTCCGCCCAGGAACGCGAAACTGTAATCCTCCTCGGCGAAACCGGCACCGGCAAAACTCTTTTGCTCAAACTCGCTTCGGGCCTCCTTCGTCCCGATTCCGGCAGTATTCAGGTTCTCGGCAAGGACATCTCGGGAATGGCCGAATCTGATCTCCTGGAAATCCGCCGCCAGATCGGCTTCGTCTTTCAGGAAGGCGCCCTCTTCGACTCCCTGACCGTCGGCGAAAATGTTGCCTACCGCCTTCACGAAGACGGCGTCGACGAAGACGAAATCGAGCCGCGCGTAAAAGAAGTCCTCCATTTCGTCGAACTCGCCCACACCATTGACTCGCTTCCTTCCGAACTCTCGGGTGGCATGCGCCGCCGCGTCTCCATCGCCCGCGCGCTCATCGCTCGCCCTCCCATCGTCCTCTACGATTCTCCGACCGCCGGTCTCGACCCTATCACCTCGCAAACCATCATCAGCCTCATCCTTCGCCTTCGCGACGTCTATGGCGTCACCGCCCTGCTCGCCACCCATCGCCTCCAGGACGGCTTCGCTCTTGCCAATTTTCATTTCGATCCGCTATCCAAAAAAGTTCGCCGTGACTCCTCTCCCGAATCGGCCCACGTCGCTCCAACTCGTTTTCTCGTCCTGCGCGCCGGCAAGATTTATTTTGAGGGAACGCCTGATGAGCTTATGAAGTCACATGATCCGTATCTCCAGCGATTTTTGATTTAATTCCTGTATAGTTGTCGTGCACGATTCATTACGGTCCACGGAGGGCTGTTCGGATGGCGCAGCGCAAGCAGATCACCTGGTCAGAGTTGCGCGTCGGCCTGTTCGTTCTCGTTGGCCTTTTGATTCTCGCCGTCGCCATTTTTTATGTCACCGGCGCCGGCTTCCTCGGCCCCAAATATCGCCTCAAAACCTTTTTGCCTGAAGTCTCCGGCCTCGCCGTCGGCGCTCCGGTTCGTCTCGACGGCGTCGAAATCGGCAACGTCGAAAAGATCCGCCTCGTTCCTCGCCAGACCGGCAAGCCCCCCGATCGCATGCACAACATCGAGGTCGATATTCGCATTGACGCCAGATATCAAGGTGACGTTCTCACCGATTCCACCGCCTCTCTCGTCACCGAAGGCCTCCTCGGCAATCGTTACGTCAACGTCCAGCGCGGCTACACCGGCGTGCCTCTCAAGGAAGGCCAGGCCATTCCCGGTACCGAGGAAAAAGCCATCAAGGAAGTCGTCGAGCGCAGCGCCGACGTTCTCGCCAACCTGAAAGCCCTCAGCGAAGAGATTCAGGATATCGTTGGCGACGTCCACGCAGGCAAAGGTTCCATCGGCAAACTTCTCCACGACGATCAGGCCTACAATCACCTCAACAGCATCCTCGCCAAGGGCGATCAGATTGTCGGCAACGTTCAATCGGGGCAGGGAACTCTCGGCAAAATCCTGATGAACGACGAACTCTACGCCAAAGTGGATAAGGGCGTGGACAACGTCAACACCATCCTCGCCGATGTTCGCGCGCAAAAAGGCACCATCGGCAAACTTCTCTACGATCCCTCTCTCTACGATCAAGCCAAATCCGCTCTCGAAAACGGCAACACCATCATGGGCGACATCCGCGCCGGCAAAGGTACCCTCGGCAAACTCGCCACCGACGATGTCCTTTACAACAAACTTCGCGACACCAGCAGCAACCTCTCCGAAGCCACCTCCAAGCTCAACAAAAACGACAACACCGCTGGCAAACTCTTCTCCGACCCCCAGCTCTACGACAACCTCGCCGCCGCCTCCGCCGAACTACGCACCTTCCTAACCGAATTCCGCAAAAACCCCAAAAAATACCTAACCGTCAAAATGTCCTTCTTCTAACGTAGCGGCCACTTTCAAGTGGCCCCGCTCTCTTCCTCATGTAGGGCCCGCCTTCTGAGGTGCGAATTTTGCACCCCGAACGATTCTACGGGCGGGCCGCTCGTCTACACGTTTCTCCCTTCTGCTCTGCGACCTCTGCGCTCTTCCTCAGCGTTCTCTGCGTTAAATCCGCTTCTTCTTCTCTTTCTTTCAACTCAACCCCCTCTTTTGCCTCTCCACTCCCCGTGTGTTGTAATTACCCTGTAACAATGACAGACTACGCTGAATCGCAAGCACTAGACTCTTTCACCGAGCGAATGGACAACCCAGACACTTCCGTCAAAGCGCCTCCTCGCCCGGAGGCCTCCAAAACCACGCTTCCTCAGCCCGGCCGCCCCATTCCCAGCCGCGCCTACCCCGGCGCACTCATCGTCGTCGAAGGCACCGACGGTTCCGGCAAAAGCACTCAACTCTATCTCCTAAAGCGTTGGCTGGAAATCGGCGGCTACCGTCTCCATTTCACTGAGTGGAACTCCTCTCCCCTCGTAAAATCGGCCACCCGCCGCGGCAAGCAAAAGCGCCTCCTCACTCCCACCACGTTTTCTCTCCTGCACGCCGCAGACTTCGCCGACCGTTGCGAACGCCAGATCATGCCTCTCCTCCAGGGCGACTATCTCGTCCTCGCCGATCGCTACGTCTACACCGCCTTCGCGCGCGACGCCGCCCGCGGCTGCTCCCACCGCTGGCTCCGCAATCTCTATCGTTTCGCTCCCGTCCCCGACATTACCTTCTATTTCCGCGCCCCGCTCGAAGTCGCTGTCGACCGCATTCTCAGCGGCCGTCCCAAACTCAAATATTACGAAGCAGGCATGGACCTCGGCCTCTCCTACGAGCGCCCCGAAAGTTTCAAACTCTTCCAGGCCCGCATCCTCGAGGAGTACGACAAAATGGTGGACACCGACAACTTCGTTGTCCTCGATGGCACTCTCCCCGTGAACAAACTCCAAAAACAGATGCGCGACATCGTCGCGTCCAAAATCGAGCTCAAGCGCTTCGCACCGCGCGCTCCGGAAGCGGAATAATCATGTCCGACCCAGAAAAAGATAAAGAGAAAGAAAAAGAAAAATCCGCCGCCGCTTCCCCAGCGGTTGGAGCCGAAGCTTCCGCGAAATCCGCTGCTGCCGAAATCGATTCCGCACAATGTTTCTTCGGTGAATCCCTCGTCGGCCTCGATCCCACGGAATTAAACGGTTCCCTCATCGTCATCGAAGGCATGGACGGCTCCGGCCGTTCCACGCAAATCGCCTTGCTCCAGGAATGGCTAGAGTCCGAAGGCTTCTCCGTTCAAACCAGCGGTCTCCGCCGCTCCAATCTCGTCGGCCGCGATATCGACGAACTCCTCGCCAAAAACGCCGTCACTCGCCTCACTCTCGCCCTCATGTACGCCACCGATTTCTTCGATCAGCTCGAACATCGCATCGTTCCCGCTCTTCGCTCCGGCGCCGTCGTCCTCGCCGACCGCTTCATCTTCACCCTCATCGCCCGCGGCGTCGTTCGGGGCATCAATCGCGATTACCTCACCGGCCTCTACGCCATGGCCCTCCGCCCGCATCTCACCTTCTGGCTCAACGTCCGCCCGGAAACCGCCTTCGCCCGCGAATTCAAAAAAGCCCAGGCCATCAGCTATTGGGAAGCCGGCCGCGACATGTCTCTCTCCCACGATCTCTACTGGTCCTTCGTCCGCTACCAGACCATGATCAAGCGCGAACTCGAAAACATGGCCAAGCGCAACGCCTTCATCGAGCTTGACGGCGAAGCCAGCGTCTCCGCCGTCAACAAACAGTTGCGCCAGCGCATCGGCGAGCAGCTTGGCATCCGCGCCTCCAAATACACGCCCTCTTCCGCTCTGGCCCATCTCTGGCGGTAACATAGCTCATGCCCGAGCCGGTACACATCGCCGCCATCGACGCCGGCTCCAACGCCGTCCGCCTGTCCATCGCTCGCGCCTATTCCGCTCTCGATATCGAACCGCTCGTCAACGAACGCTTTCCCCTCCGCCTCGGCGAAGGCGTTTTCGTTCGCCACCGCTTCAGCGAAGAAATCCTCAAGAAAGCCGTCAAAGCCTTTCGCCATCTCCACGAAGTCATGGAGGAATACGGCGTCACCAAATATCGCGCCGTCGCCACCAGCGCCTCCCGCGAAGCCCACAACAGTGGCACTCTCGTCCGCCGGGTCAAGCAAGCCACCGGCCTTCGCCTGGAAGTCATCACCGCGAAAGAAGAATCGCGCCTCGGCAGGGAAGCCGCCACCGCCGCTCTCGGCCCTGAATCTCCGCCCAACTGCGTCGTCGATCTTGGCGGGGGCAGCCTCGAAATCAATATTCTTCGCGACCATTCCATTCTGCAAAGCGCCCAGCTTCCCATCGGCACCGTTCGCTTGATGACCACTCTCGGAATTCCCGGCGTCATCCGTCCCGCCCAAGCCGAACAGGTCCGCCGCTACGTTCGCGCTCTCCTCGAATCGCGCATTCCCAATCGCCCGAACCTCGCCGATCAACTCTCCGTCGCCCTCGGCGGAAACGCCGAAACTCTTTCCAACGTCGCTCCCGGCCCTCGTCGCGAAGGCCTCCCCACGCTCGATGTCTCACTCTTGCGCGAACGCCTCCCCGACATCCTGGAACGCGATCTCCGCGAGCGCATGAAATCCTACGGAGTTCGCCGCGACCGCGCCGACGTCATGGGCGTCGCCGCCATCATCTTCGTCGTTCTCGGCCGCTATCTCAACATCCGCCAGTTTCTAATCCCCACCGTAGGCATCCGCGAAGGCATCCTCCAGGAAATTGCCCGCGACGCCTTTTCCCGCAAGGAGCCTCACCGCTACAACACCGAGTCTCGCCAGATACTCATCGGCGCCCGCAGCTTCGCCCGCCGCTTCGAATACGATCAGCGCCACGCCGAGCACGTCCGCGAACTTTGTGTCATGCTCTTCGATCACCTCCAACCGCTGCATCATCTGCCGCCGCAAGCCCGCGTCCAGCTCGAAGCAGGTGCGCTCCTTCACGACATCGGCCATCGCATCACCCATCGTGGCCACCACAAACACGGCGAATATCTCACCCTCAACGGCGACATCCCCGGCCTCGACGGCCGCGACCGCAACATCGTCGCCGCTGTCGTTCGCTATCACAATCGCAAGTCCACTCCCAACAACGATCACCCCGCCTATTCCGCGCTCAACAACAGCGAAAAGCGCATCGTCCGCCGCCTCGCCGCCATCCTCCGCATTGCCGAGGCTCTCGACCACTCCCATCGCCAGCGAATCCAGGATCTCCGCGCCTCCTTCCAGCGCGGCGCCGTAACCATCCAACTCCGCACCCGCGGCGACGCCACCGAAGACATCCGCGACGCCGAACGCAGCTCTAATCTCTTCGAGCGCGAATTCCACACCCACCTCTACCTCCGCCCCTCCAACTTCTCCCGCCACCCCTAACCGCCGCCGCACTTACTTTTGAGTGCGGGAGCAACGCTCCCGCTTTTACGCACTAATCACCAACTCTCAACAAATCCACGAGCACCATGCCCTCCTCCTGCCCTCTTCTCAGCGCACTCAGCGTTCTCAGCGAACTCTGCGTTAAATCTTTCTTCCGTCCTCTTCCTCCTTATTCCGAACACACCCCCGCCGCTCCGTCATCCAAAAGAGACATTCCTCTAGTAAACTCTTCCCAGGAGCCAACCGCATGCAGCTCTACATCGTCCGCCACGGCATCGCCGTCGATCGCGAAGATCCCAACTGTCCCGCCGACCCCGATCGTTTCCTCACGCAAGAAGGAATCGAAAAAGCCCGCCAGGTGGCGAAAGGAGTCGCGGAAATTGGCGCCGCGCCCGACCTCCTCCTCTCCAGCCCCTATCTCCGCGCCTCCCAAACCGCCGAAATCTTCGCCGACGAACTCGCCTACTCCAAAAACAAAATCCGCAAAACCGATCAACTTCTCCCCGGAGCCGAACCTCTCCAACTCTTCCGCGAACTCTCCAAAGACAAGGAACTCTCCGCCGTCTTCCTCTTCGGCCACGCTCCCCACCTCGACGACCTTATCGCCACCTCGCTAGGCTCCACCCACCACCTCACCTCCCTGAAAAAATCCGGCGCAGCCCTCATCGAACTAAAACGCCTCGTCCCCCCCAGCGGCGAACTAATCTGGCTAGCCACTCCCAAACTACTCCGCAAAGCCGGCCGCTAGCGCGGCTCTCATAGCGCAGGCTTCAGCCTGTGTTCTCGGTTTTCTCTTTTTTCTGTTCTGTCATCCCGACCGGAATGGCCGATTTTTTCTTCCGCGCCGCAGTTAGGCGCGTCGGCCATGGAGCGGAGGGACCGTGGCAACACTTCGACCCGTGCTCGGCTGTTGAGACTGGCAATCCCTTTTGGAGTGCGGTGGCTCTGCCACCGCTTTTACAGCCTCAACTCAACCACTCAGCTCCACTTATAGGCACACTCATTCCCGTTTACCCAGAGCCGTGCCGAAGGCGCTGTGCTCCTGGGTTTCTCTTCTTCTCGATCTGTCATCCCGACCGGAATGGCCGATTTTTCTTCCGCGCCGAAGTTTGGCGCGTCGGCCATGGAGTGGAGGGACCGTGGCAACACTTCGACGCGTCGCTCGGCTGTTGAGACTGGCAATCCTTTTTGGACTGCTGCGGCTCTGCCGCCGCTTTTACGCCTTCAACTTGATCACACAAGTCCGCGCATGGCACATGCACTCCCGCATATGCTTCTGGGTTTTTAGAAAAATAGGAATGAAAGGACCAGCAGAACGCCGGCTCCCAAAAAATCTTCCCGCCTAATCCGAAGCCGCCGCCACCTGCAATGTCTCTTCTCTCCGCGGCAATTCCACCACCTTCGTCTCCGCCGGCACCCTCTGCACTATCAGCGGCCGCTCCAAAACCCTCTCCAGCAAGTGTTTTCCCGCCGCCACCCGAGCCGCTGCCCCTTCACTGTCCTCCAACCCTGGCGCCCGCACAATCAACGCATCTACTGATCGCTCCACCCGCAAGCCCTTGCTGGACTCCACGCCGCATTTCGGCAGCACCCGCGCCAGCCGCAACACTCCCGCCATCGCGCAGAGCGCCTCCCGCTCTTCTTTCGTCAGCCGCGCGAATCCTTTTTGTTTTGCCTTCGGCTCTTTTCCCCGGTGGTACCTCACCACCAGCCCCAGCAAATCCCACTCCGGCTCCGTCCAGCCCACCGGCAACGGTAATCTCCGCAAGAATTTCCTCGCAGCCTTCTCCGGCGACTTCGCATGCAACCCCGCTCCGATCCCATGCAAGCGCGCCGCGGCCTCCATCACTTTGCGGTATTGCTTGCTCGAAAACGGTCCGCCCACCTTCAACCGCCCAAGCTCCCGGTACAACTTCAGCGCAAGTCGCGCAACTTGTGCCGCCTTCCCGCCGTTCGCACCCAGCGCCTTCGCCGTCGCCTGCAATCGCGCCATCGCCGCCGCTTCCAGTTGCTCGCCCTGCGGCAGTCCCTGCTTCCAATCCTGCCAAAGCCGTTTCTCGCCCATGCAGAGTTGTCGGTACTCGTCCAGCCGCGTCTCGCGCTCCGCCGCAATCCGTTCCATCCAGGACGCTCTCGCCTCTTCTGGCTCGTCCCCCGCCACCCCCGCAATCGTCTCCGCCAGCACATCCAGGTCATGCACTTCGCCCAGCAAGTCCTGCACCCGCTTCAAATCTTCGCCCCAACTCTCGTACAACTCCGGCAGCAAGCTCTCCACCGTGTATCGAAATCGCTTCACGCCAATTCGCAGCTCATGCCACGGCTCCGGCTTCACAGTCCGCAGCGCCTTCAGATGCAACTCTCTCGCCGCCGTCAATCGCTCCAGCGCCAGGCTCTTCGCCGCCAAACTATTCGGCGCAACAATTCGCGCCCTGTGCCCCAGCACCCGTTCGTAACTCTTCCACGCCTTCGCATCAAATTTTCCCGCCGCCCGCAACGCCGCCGCTCTCTCTTCCGCTTCGTTCTTCCCCAGGTGCGTCAACAACCGCTGCCGCACCACTCCGCCTTCCGCTCCAAGCTTGCTCACCCACTCTTCCAGCACCTGCGTATCCCGCAAAGCTCCCAACTGCTTAAAAAGTTTGCTCCCGATCTTTCGCATCTTCGGCCAAGCCGGATCAGGATCCACTTCTTCCATCACCCTCGCCAGCGATCTGCATCTCCGCAGCGCCACGCGCAAATCGTGCACCGCATCCGCTTCCGGTGCCGTGCGCACTTCGTCCAGTTCCTCAAGGACGCGCTCCATCCAATACGCCAGTCCCCGCTGCTCAACCCGTGAGCCGGGGATTGTGCTTCCAGTCGCCATGTTTTCACTCTTAAGGCTGTAACCGCAGTTTTCTAGAGTAGGTGAATGAAACCATCACTAAAGATGCCACGACTTCACAATCCCAGGGGAAAATCGCTTTCTTCAGGAGGCCGGGGCTTCAGCCCCGGCAAAAGCATTTGAAACTCATGGGCTTTAGCCCCTGAAGAAAGTTTCTTCTTTATTTTCCCGCAGCTTGTTTAGCTCCCGATGGTTTCATTCTCTGGATTTTGCTTCCACTCAATCCGCGGCCCCTTGTTCAGCCTCGCCTATACACTAGCCCTTTGCCGCAAACGCGTCCAGCCCGCTCCCCCTCTTCTCTGCGTACTCTGCGTTAAATTTTTCTCTTCTCCCCCTCTTTACAAACCACTCCTCTCCGAGCAAACTGAAGTCGTCAACGTCCGTTCTTTTCCCCGCGATCCGCGTATCAGGAGTCCACAATGTCCACCTCTTCCTCTCCCACTCCCGACCCCAAAGAAATCGTCCGCCAGGACTGGCTCTCCGCCGCCCCCGCCTGGAAAAAATGGTATTCCCAACTCGCTTTCCAATCCCGCCAGGCCACCGAACTCGTCGTCAAAGGCGCCGCTCTCTCTCCCGGCATGCACGTCCTCGATCTAGCCGCCGGCTCCGGCGAACCCGCTCTCAGCGTCTCCGCCGCCGTCGGCCCCGAAGGCCGCGTCACCGCCACCGACCTCCTCCGCGAAATGCTCGAAATCGCCGAAGAAAACGCCTCCGCCCGCGGCATTAAAAACATCGACTTCCGCGCCGCCGACGCCGAGCAGCTCCCATTTCCCCGCCACATGTTCGATCGCATCACCTGCCGCTTCGGCATCATGTTCGTTCCCAACATTCAGAAAGCCCTCGGCGAAATGCGCCGCGTCCTCAAACCCGGCGGCCGCGTCTCCTTCGTCACCTGGGGCTCCATGGAAGAGAATCCACTCTTCAGCACGATGATCAAGCCCTTCCTGAAATACGTGGATGTCCCCCCTCCACCCCCCGACGCGCCGCACGTCTTCCGTTTCGCCGACGAAAGCAAATTGGACCATCTGCTCTGCCTCGCCGGCTTCCACGATATCCACGTCGCCAAGCACAAAATCAACTGGCCCTGGCCCGGCACCCCCGAAGAAGCCTGGCAAGGCACCAGCGAACTCGCCGCTCCCTTCAAGCGCATTATCGCGGCCACGCCGCTCGACAAAAGGGAACTCGCCATCCGCGAAGCCATCGAAGGCTTCCGCCGCTTCTACGACAACCAAGCCGTCAACATCCCCGCCACCATCGTAGCCGCCACCGCCGCCACCCCCGCTTAACCATGCGCCACATCGCCCGCGGTCAGCGGCTCAGTCTCCGATCACTACGTTTATCTGCAGTTGGCTTCCGAAAGTCATCCCTCCTCTTCACACGGTGGCATCTAATACGGGTCATGCGATTTTGATGTCAATCTCCAAGACGAACGCGGGGTAGTGCAGGCAAGCATTAGGTGGACCGTCGGATAACGGAAATGACATGAAAACGATTGTTCTTCTTATTTGTTCAAACATCTTCATGACATTCGCGTGGTACGGGCACCTGAAATATCGCAAGGCACCGCTTTTTGCCGTCATCGTCGTGAGTTGGTTGATCGCCTTCGCGGAGTACTGCTTTCAGGTACCCGCGAATCGGATCGGCTACGGAGAATTTACAGCGTTTCAACTAAAAATCATCCAAGAGGTGATTACCCTTTGCGTGTTCGTCATCTTTGCGTGGTGGTATCTCGATGAAGGTATTAGATGGAATCACGCAGTTTCGTTTCTATTCTTAATCGGCGCAGTGACGTTTGCATTCTGGGGAAAGTTGTAATTACCGGAAATGTCTTGCGTTGAAATTGACTCCCGAAAATTGCCATCGGTCGAATGGCTCAATTTTTTTGTCGCTGACGTTCAAACTGGACTCGGCCCATTCCTTGCCGCTTATCTTGCAGCCGGTGGCTGGAATCCCTCGAAAGTAGGCTTTGCTCTCACAGTCGGCGGTCTGGTAACCGTAGCGTTACAAACGCCGGCAGGCGCAATGATCGATGCCGCCCGAAATAAACGCCTTCTCGTTGCCGTCAACCTCATCGTGTTAGCGATTGGCGCAGTTTTACTGATGGGCGGATTGAAAACGACGACTGTGTTCACCGCGCAGTTCTTGATTGGTACGTCGGCCGCTTTTCTCGCGCCCTCTATCGCAGCTATAACGCTCGGTGTGGTGGGTAGCCAGAAATTCGATTCCCAATTTGGTCGCAATCAAGGTTTTAATTCGGCAGGCAACGTCACCTCAGCTCTGCTAATCGCACTTGTCAGTTATAAATTCGGCTACCACGCCATCTTTGTCACCGCTGTATTGTTCACGATCCCGAGCCTCGCTTGCCTCCTTTCTATCGATGGAAACCAAATTGACTACGCTCGGGCGCGGGGCTCTTCTTCCGACAGGAAGGATTCTAAAAGCGAAGGCATCCACGAGCTATTGAAAGATCATGATTTGCTTTTCTTTTTGTCGGCAGTTTTTCTGTTTCATCTATCGAATGCAGCCATGCTCCCGCAGTTGGGCGAGATGCTGTCGCGAGGTAAGCTCCAAGATGCGGCACCACTGATGTCAGCGTGCATTATCGTTACGCAACTGGTGATTGCGTGCTCGGCGGCGTGGGTTGGCAAAAGAGCCTTGGAAAAGGGCCGAAAACAGTTGCTAGTGATTGGTTTCGGGGTTCTGCCGATTCGCGGAATTCTTTACACACTTACCCATGCGACGAGCGCGCTCATTGGAATCCAACTGCTGGACGGGATCGCGAATTCGATTTTCGTGATTGTATCGATCCTTGTGATTAAGGATCTTACCGAGGGCACCGGACGATTCAATTTGGCCTCAGGTGCTTTGGCAACTATGGTGGGCATGGGCGCAGCTCTAAGCAATGCAATGGGTGGGCTACTAATTCAACATTTCAGTTACAACGTGTCGTTTCTGGGATTGGCAGCAACAGGGTTTATTGCGGTCAGTTTGCTTTATTTCAAGGTTCCGGAAACCCTTCGTGGCAGGCATCGGACGCAGAAAGGCCATCAGAATAAAACGTGAATACATGGCCCAGTTCCTGGCAAGTGTGGATTAGCGGAAACTACCCCACCACCCATCCACGCCTCCGCTTTACCCTCCCTCCACCCTCATGTTACTTTCGTATAGGTTCTCCCGGAGTGGCGGAACTGGCAGACGCAGCAGACTCAAAATCTGCCGGGGATCACTCCCCGTGTGGGT
>Ga0137418_10004654_pt1 | contig 12579 bp, 9 predicted proteins | sample CZODoug3_1_2_16f_FD_122242 | JGI IMG/M metagenome (GOLD analysis project Ga0137418, IMG submission 122242) | Vadose zone soil fungal communities from Angelo Coast Range Reserve, California, USA - CZODoug3_1_2_16fungal (Hybrid Assembly) | ecosystem: Environmental > Terrestrial > Soil > Vadose... | reverse complement strand
TGGCGCCGCGCTCGGTGACGAAAACCCTAGGGTTGGCCGTGGCGCGGCACTTTTCGACGGCGTGCTCCATATCCCAAGGAGCCGCGAACTGGCCTTTCTTGATGTTGACCGCGCGCCCAGTCTGCGCGGCTTTGAGGAGCAGGTCCGTCTGGCGGCACAAGAACGCGGGAATTTGGATGACGTCGACGGCTTCGGCCACGCGGTCGACATCCACAATCTCGTGAACGTCGGTGAGCACGGGTACGCCGACTTCCTGTTGAATCCTGCGCAAGATGCGCAGCCCTTCCGCAATCCCCGGTCCGCGGTAGCTGCCGATGGAAGTGCGATTGGCCTTGTCGTAAGAGGCTTTGAAAATGTAGGGAAGCTTGAGCGAGCGGGCTACACCCTTCACCACTTCGGCCATTTTGATAGCGTGCTCTTCGCTCTCGATGACGCAGGGTCCGGCGATGAGGAAAAGTTCCCCACCACCCACCGTAACGTTTCCGACTTGGAATGGCGTCGAAGACAAGTTGTCAGCTGTCTGTTGCCAGTTCGCTGGCAACTGCTTTCCTACCTTCGCGCTACTTTTTCCGGGCGATGAAACATTTCCACGGCGCTGGCCTCACGCGCCGAGCGCCTTCCCATCCCGTGCGCATACGCCGCGCCAATGAATTCCTTGAAGAGCGGATGCGGCTCAAGAGGCTTCGACTTGAATTCTGGATGAAACTGGCAGCCGATAAAGTAGGGATGATCGGGCAGTTCGATCATCTCGACGTAAGTTCCGTCCGGCGTGGAACCGGAAATGCGCATGCCTGCGGCAACGAGAGGCTCCTCGTATTCGCGGTTGAATTCGTAGCGGTGGCGGTGGCGCTCGCTGATCTCGGCCTTGCCATAGACCCTGTAGGCCAGGGTGTCAGGCTCGATCTTGCAGGTCCATGCTCCCAGCCGCATAGTTCCGCCCAGCTCCTCGACGCCACGTAATTCGCGCAGTTTGTAAATCACGCGGTGGGGCGTCGCAGGGTCAAATTCGCTGGAGTTCGCGTGTTCCAGTCCAGCAACGTTGCGAGCGAATTCGATGCACGCGGTTTGCATGCCGAGGCAAATGCCAAAGTAAGGAACCTTGTTTTCGCGGGCGTAGCGAATCGCCTGCAACATGCCTTCGATACCTCGCTTGCCAAATCCGCCGGGCACCAGCAGGCCGTCGTAGCCTTCGAGCTGCGCCTCATACGAACTGTCGCCGGTTTCGAGGCCCTCTGCCTCAATCCAGCTTAGATTGAGCTTAAGATTGTGGGCAAGGGAGCCGTGAACCAGGGCTTCCTTCAGCGACTTGTACGAATCTTCATACTCGACGTACTTCCCAACGATGCCAATCTTGACTTCATCCTTCGGGTTGTAGCAGCGGTCCACCAGCTCTTCCCACGCCTTCATGTTGCGTTCAGGCGCGTCAATGTGGAGGTAGCGGAGGCAGAGCGTGTCGACATTCTCGCGCGCGAAGCCGAGAGGAACTTCATAGACCGAGGCCACGTCTTTCGCGGTGATCACTGCTTCTTCGCTGACGTTGCAGAAGAGAGCGATCTTCGACTTGATGTCCTTCACTAAAAAGCGATCGGTGCGGCAGAGGAGTATGTCGGGCTGAATTCCTACGCTCAGCAGCTCCTTTACCGAGTGCTGGGTGGGCTTGGTTTTCAGTTCACCTGCAGCGGCGATAAACGGCACCAGCGTTACATGCACGAACAACGTACGCTCGCGGCCGAGCTCCTGGCGCATCTGGCGGATGGCTTCAATAAAGGGCAGGGACTCAATGTCGCCCACGGTTCCGCCAATTTCCACCAGCACCACATCCACATCCTGCGCGACCTTCTTCATCGCCGACTTAATTTCGTTCGTCACGTGCGGGATGACCTGCACGGTCTTGCCGAGATAGTCGCCGCGGCGTTCCTTGGTGATGATCTGCTCGTAGATGCGCCCGGTGGTCCAGTTATTGTCGCGGCTGAGTTTGGCGTGGGTGAAGCGTTCGTAGTGGCCAAGGTCGAGGTCGGTTTCAGCGCCATCGTCGGTGACAAAGACTTCCCCGTGCTGGAACGGAGACATGGTGCCGGGATCGACGTTGAGGTAGGGATCGAACTTCATCAGGTTCACGGTCAGCCCGCGGCTTTCGAGGAGGCAGCCAATGGAGGCCGCCGCCAGACCCTTGCCCAATGAAGACACAACACCGCCCGTTACGAAGATGTATTTTGCCGACATCTTTTCCTCACCTTAAATTGTGGTTTGAAATTTGTGCAGGATGGGTGCACAAACAATTATGCCAAAAGTTGTTCGGATTGCCTAGGGATTTTGCTGGCAGAGCAGGCCTGTGTGGTGCGGGCGCTCTCGCCCTTGAGGCCTTGGTTCTGCCTTTGCTTTTGATCTCGCCAAAGTTTGATATCTGCCTCCTCCGCCCCTTTAAGACCCAGCGGGCGAGAGCGCCCGTGCCACACGAGCCTGCCTTGCATCTAAGATAGAAGTTGTGAAACGACGAGTTCGAAGTGCGGTTGTCTTCCTGAGTCTCGCCCTGCTGGCGGCTTCACCTGCGATGGCTGAGGCGACCAAGCGTCTGATCCTCAAGGACGGTTCCTACCAGGCGGTCACGAAGTACGAGGTCCAGGGCGACCGCGTCCGCTACCGCAGCGCGGACCGGGAAGAATGGGAAGAGATTCCAAAAGCGCTCATCGACTGGAAAGCCACCGACGACTTCAACGCAGGCCGAGTCACGGCTGTCGAATCTCCCGACGCCGTCGAACTCGAGAAAGAAGCCGAGGCTGACCTCAAAGCCGAAGAGGCGCGCACGCCGGAAGTGGCGCCCGGTCTCCGCCTTCCAGACGGTGGTGGGGTGGTCCTGCTTGATTCGTTCAAGGGAGAGCAGCAGCTCGTCGAGATCCCACAGAATGGTGGCGAACTCAATCGCAACGTGGGGAGGAATATTTTGCGTGGAGCCATCAATCCCGTGGCCGGGCAAAAAGAGAGCGTCGAACTCCAAGGTACGCTTGCGGCCATCCAAGCGCATAGCTCGAAGCCGGTGTTCTTCGTCAGCCCGCAGTCAGATGATCCAACCGCGAATGCTGCCAACGCCGCCGTCAAAGCCGAGCACGAATCGCCTGAAACCGATGCCACCCAGAGTCCGCAACGCTTTCGCATCGTCCGCGCCGACGTTAAGAAGGAGGTTCGGGTTGTGGGTGTGGTCAAGGTCGCGATCACCGGCAAGGTGAGCCAGGAAAACAAATTTGTGGAGACCAGCAACGAAGCTATGCCTGGCGGCTGGGTGAAAATCAAGCCCGTGAAGGATCTGGATCCTGGAGAATATGCCGTCGTCGAAATGCTCGGTAAGGCCGGGATGAATCTATTCGTCTGGGATTTTGGAGTGAATCCGAAAGCACCCGCCAATCCTTCGGCCTGGCGAGCGGTCGGGGCGAAAGCGGCAAAACCGGATGCGCCCGCCAAGCTCGAAAAGAAGAACTAAACCAGGGTACCGCCGAAGCACTCAACTGACGTTCGGCATCACTTCTTCGGGTGCGAAGTGCTGAGAGCGGAAGATGCAATCAGGAATAGCCCTCTTGCTGGGTCGATCTCTTCCAGTTTCCACCTCACACCCTCTTCGCGCGGCGAAAGGAAGAGGTAGTAAGTCTGGCCAGCCGCAGCCTTGATCGTGAGCGCCGAGCCGCGCAAGTTTTCTCTTGGCGAGTTCAAGCAGACCCGATGATCACCGGGCTCCGCCGAAAACGAAAAATACGATCTGTAATGGATTGCCCCGATCCAGGAGCCGTCCATTCCTACCCTGGTCGTTGTGTCGACCCAATTAATAACGTACACGAGGGCCTTGCCCGCTTCCGGCTGGGGGAGCGGATGCTGGTTCTTGTCGGTCGTTACGTCGAAACTGACTGCGCTGGGGCCGCACCCCGCGGCGTTCAAGGCGATCTCCGCTTGATCTTTAGGGGGTTGATTGGCAGGAGTCTGGGCAATTAGCGGAGCGGCCAGTAGAAGAACTGCAAGTAGGCATTTCGTCATGTTTGCTCCAGGTTTTAGATGCCTCGGCGTCGAGGGACGGCCCCAGAAGTTCAGACGGTTCCGCGCCCGGAATGGATGCTAAAAACAACAAAAAGGCAGGAATCTTTACAGTTCGTTACTTTGCGGCCTACTTCACTACCCCGCGCTGCGCTACGCCAATGCTGTCTCGCGTGCTGTTCTTGACCGCGTACATCATCTCGTCGGCGCGTTCGATGATGTCGCGGGGGTTAGAAGCGTCGTGCGGGTAGGTGGCCATACCCATGCTGGCGCGGACGTTCAGGTCCAGACCTTCGGCTTTACAGAAGGCGCTGGCGCGCAATGATTCCTGAATACGCCGCGCAACCACAAAGCCCTGATCTTTGTCTGTCTGGGGCAGCAGCACGACAAACTCATCGCCGCCATAGCGGAACGCGTAATCAATCAAGCGCAGCTGCGACTTGATGGTGAATCCAATGTCCGCCAGGAGCTTGCTGCCAATCAGATGTCCGTGTGTGTCGTTGACCTGTTTGAAGTGATCCAAATCAATAAAGATCACCGAAAATTCATAGTTGTACCGCGCTGAGCGGTAGACTTCAGCTTCGAGAACTTTGTAAAGATGACGGGCGTTGTAAAGCCCCGTACAGTCATCCGTAATCGTCAGCTCCTGAATCTGCTCGACGGCGCGCGCGTTTTCAATCGCAATGGCGGCATAGTCGCAAAGCGCATTCAGGAAGAACATTTCGCTTTCGCTGTAGTTGTGCAGCGTCACGTTCACTAGCTGAATCACGCCCAGCACACGGTGCCGCGAGCGCAGAGGCAGGCAAACGATGGAACGGGTTTCCCAATTGGTGGACTCGTCAATCCGTTTCGCGAAGCGCGTGTCTTTCGAAACGTCGGGGACAATCAAAGTCTGACCGTGTTGTGCGACCCAGCCGGCGATGCCTTCGCCCATCTTGAGCCGCAGGTTCTTGACCGATTCCGAAGCCTCGCCCACGGCGATGGCAAAGTAGAGTTCGTTCCGCTGTTCGTCGACCATGAGCAGCGACCAGGTGTCGGGCCGGAAGAATTCGGCCATTTTCTGCATGATGGTTTGCAGAATCGCGTCGAGCTCCAGCGACGAGGTCAGCGCTTTCGCCACGTCGTGGAAAATACTTAGCTCGTGCAACGGTTTGCGTTCGGCTCTGGCTGCTTCTGACAATCCAAGTCCTTTAGACACAAGGGGAACGGGTGCTCAATTATAGGCACCCGCAAATTGTCCTAGCAATAAACCTTAGTACCCAGTACCCGGCCCAGCACCCGGTCCGGACTGGGAAGCGCGTCCCGCTCGATGCACTTTGGCCCTGTTTTGAGGCCCTACATTTTCCCGCACGGATCGCATCGCTTTCCCTTATGATGTTTTTCGCTTGCAGTAGATCAGCCCAGATCAGGCCCAGGAGGCCTGCACGCCGTGGTTGCATCGTTCGGGGAGCGACTGAAGAAAGAGCGCGAAAAGCGAGGGATGACCCTCGAAGAAGTCTCGGGCGTGACCAAAGTTAGCGTCCGCAATCTGCGGGCGCTGGAGCAGGAAAAGTTCGATCAGATGCCAGGAGGCATCTTCAACCGGGGTTTCGTTCGCGCCTACGCCAAGCACCTGGGCCTGGATGACGATCAGGTTGTGGCCGACTACATGGAGGCCGCTGGTGAGTCGGTTCCCAGCCTGGTCCCGCCAGACATCCTCCCCCCGCCGCATGCTCCGGAGAAGGCCGCCGTACCAGCCAATAGCCAGCCAGCAGAATCTTCGGCGCAAGTTCCCTGGGCTGCTTTGATCGGTCTGGTCGTTTTGGGAACGGTCGTCCTGGGCTTTTGGTCCTATCACTCCCATCGCAAAGCGGCTGAAAACCCGATGGCGGTGGAACCCACGTCTGCCACCCATCTCACCGAAGCAGCCAGTGCGGCGCCTGACGCCGCTCCAGCCGCGCAGAGAGCAGATTCGAGCGCCGATCCGGCGGGTTCGACAACCAGTCCCGGAGGGCAAAGTCCCCCTGCTGCCGCCTCCGGCGGCGGCTTCGACCTCGCGCTCCGTGCCCACGACGAGGTTTGGCTTTCTAGCGCCGTGGATGGTAAGCCCCCCTCCGAGTCGATTATGGAGGACGGGCAGTCAATCACGGTTCATGCCACCGATCGGGCGATCTTGAAAGTCGGCAACGCCGGAGCCTTGGACGTCGCGTTTAACGGCCAGAAGGTTCCCGTGCGAGCGGCGGAGGGTGAAGTTAGGACCCTGACGTTTACTGCCTCAGGTTTGCAGGTGCCGACGGCCACGCCCAAGCCGAATTAGTTTTCAGCAGCTTCCCATCCGCTGCCCCAAGGCACCGGATAAGCTCGCAATTTCCCATCTTGGGGCCGGAAACCGCTTCCTAAGCCCAAAGGGCTTTGCTAGGGGGCGGAGGCTTTGATAGCCTTATGGGATTAAACCACTGGCCGCGTACGCCTGCCCGTCACGTCTTGCAATCGTCTTTAGGGCAAACGTCCCAACCCCGGTAAGAAGGAGAACTATCTTTGTCCCCCAAGAATCGAATTTTGTTTACCTCGGAGTCCGTGACCGAAGGTCACCCCGATAAGATTGCTGACCAGATTTCCGACGCCATTCTGGATGCCTGCCTGGCGGAAGATCCCACCAGCCGCGTCGCCTGCGAAACGCTGACCTGCACCGGCTTGGTTGTGATTGCCGGTGAGATCACCACCCGCGCATATGTGGATTTTCAGGCACTGGTCCGCGGCACGATTGCCTCGATCGGCTACAACAACGCGCTCTATGGATTCGATTCCAACACTTGCGCCGTGATCTCCAGCATCAACAAGCAGTCCGGCGATATCGCCATGGGTGTGGACACCGGCGGCGCAGGCGACCAGGGCATGATGTTCGGCTACGCTTGCAATGAAACCGAAGAGCTGATGCCGATGCCAATTTTCCTGGCGCACAAGCTCACGCAAAAGCTGACCGAAGTTCGCAAGAGCGGCAAACTTTCCTACCTTCGCCCCGACGGCAAATCTCAAGTCACAGTCGAATACAATGAGGCTGGCAAGCCTGTACGCGTTGACGCCGTTGTCGTTTCCTCCCAGCACGCCGAAAACATCTCCAGCGAAGAACTCCGTTCCGACATTCTCAAGCACGTCATCCAGACCACCATCCCTGCGAATCTCCTCGATGCCGGTACGAAGTACCACATCAATCCGACTGGGCGCTTCGTTATCGGCGGACCGATGGGCGATTCAGGACTCACGGGTCGCAAGATCATTGTCGATACTTATGGTGGCATGGGACGTCACGGCGGCGGTGCATTCAGCGGCAAGGATCCGACGAAGGTCGATCGGTCGGCAGCCTACATGGCCCGCTACATCGCTAAGAACATTGTTGCGGCTAAACTGGCCGAGCGCTGCGAAGTACAGTTGGCTTACGCCATTGGGGTGGCTGACCCCGTCAGCGTTCGCGTCGAAACCTTTGGTACTTCCATGGTCGATGCCAATACGCTTTCTGATCTCGTTCGCGCCAACTTCCAACTGACGCCGAAAGGCATCATTGAGTCCCTGAATCTGCGTCGGCCGATTTACAAGAAGACAGCGGCCTACGGCCACTTCGGCCGCAAGGATCCGGATTTCACCTGGGAAGCCACGGACAAAGCGGCGAGCCTTGCCAGCGGAGTCAAACAACGTCAGCCCGAGCCAGTCGGGGCCGGCAAATAAGCAGGCGAGTAAACCATTTCTAAATTTGGGACGCCGCGTTGCGTCCCCGGGCCCAAAAACAACTAGCCACACGGAGTATTGACAGTAAAACAGGAGACGTATGCCGACCACGACCTTGAACTGCGATGTAAAGAGCATGGAGCTGGCGGATCTGGGAAAGAAGCGTATTGAATGGGCCAACCAATCGATGCCGGTTCTTCAGATCATCCGCAAGGAATTCATCAAGAATCAGCCGCTCAAGGGCATCCGCATCGCGGCCTGCCTGCACGTCACCGCCGAAACCGCGAACCTGATGATCGCGCTACGCGACGGCGGCGCCGACACGGTTCTCTGCGCTTCCAATCCGCTCTCGACACAAGACGATGTGGCCGCGAGCCTTGTAAAAGACTACGGCGTCTCTGTTTTCGCCATCAAGGGCGAAGACAATGACACCTACTACAGCCACATTATGGCGGCGCTCGACCACAAGCCGCAAATCACTATGGATGACGGCGCTGACCTGGTGGGCGTGCTGCACACCAAGCGCGTTGCCGAACTCGCACACGTAATCGGCGGTACTGAAGAGACCACGACTGGCGTTATCCGCCTGCGTGCGATGGCCAAGGAAGGCGCGCTCAAATTTCCGATCATCGCCGTCAACGACGCCGACACCAAGCACCTGTTCGATAACCGCTATGGCACCGGCCAATCGACGCTGGACGGCATTATCCGCGCTACCAATTTTCTCATCGCCGGATCGAAGTTCGTCGTTGCTGGCTACGGCTGGTGCGGGCGCGGATTGGCCTCGCGTGCACGGGGCGCTGGCGCCGAAGTCATTGTTACCGAAGTCGATCCGACGAAGGCGCTCGAAGCCGTGATGGACGGGTTCCGCGTCATGTCCATGACCGAAGCCGCCAAACTGGGCGATGTATTTTGCACCGTCACCGGCAACAAGAACGTTCTGGCCAAGGAACACTTCGAACTGATGAGGGACGGCGCTATTATCTCCAATTCCGGTCACTTTAACGTCGAGATCGACATTCCATCCTTGGAAAGGATGTCTTCTTCGAAGCGCACGACCCGCAACTTCGTCGAAGAGTACAGCCTGAAAGACGGACGCAAGATCAATCTCCTCGGCGAAGGCCGCCTCATCAACCTGGCCGCCGCCGAAGGGCATCCGCCGTCCGTGATGGACATGAGCTTCGCGGATCAGGCGCTCTCTTGCGAATACATGGTCAAGAACTACAAGACGCTCGAGAAGAAGGTGTATACCGTGCCGGTAGATCTCGACAAGCGCGTGGCGCGGCTCAAGCTCGAATCCATGGGCGTCAAGATCGACAAGCTCACTTCTGAGCAGGAAGAGTATCTGGCGAGCTGGTCGGAAGGCACGTAAAGCGACTTCCTGATATTTTCGAAGGGCAGCTTCGGCTGCCCTTTTTCTTTTACCTCCAGAGGTTCATTTGCCCTATAGAATTGTCATTCCGACCGGAGGGAGGAATCCGCTCTTTTCTTGCGAAGGCAATAACAGATTCCTCCCGTTGGTCGGAATGACAAACTTTCAAACAGGCCGAAAAATGCAAAAGACATTCCTCCTCGCATTTCTCGCACTGACGCTAACTCTCTCAGCCGCTGCCGAAGAAATCACTGTCGCCGCCGCCGCCGACCTGCAATTCGCCCTTAAAGACGTCTCCACTCGCTTCGAGCAGCAAACGGGCAACAAGGTCAATCTCATTTTCGGCTCTTCCGGCAACTTCTTCTCCCAAATCCAGAACGGCGCGCCCTTCGACCTATTCTTCTCCGCCGACCTCGACTACCCGAAGAAGCTCGAAGCCGCAGGCCAGGCCGAGCCCAACACGCTCTACCAATACGCCACGGGGAAGATCGTCCTCTGGGTGCGCAACGATTCGAAGCTCGACCTGACGAAGGGACTCGCGGTACTGCTCGATCCTTCCATCAACAAAATCTCCATCGCCAACCCGGCGCACGCCCCATACGGCCGCGCCGCCATGGCCGCTCTCGATCACGAGAAACTCTCCGACAAACTGAAAGACAAGTTCGTCCTGGGCGAAAACGTCTCCCAAGCCGCCCAATTCGTCGAATCCGGCAGCGCTGAAGCTGGCATCATAGCCCTTTCCCTGGCCGTCGCGCCCGCGATGAAGGAGAAAGGCCGCTACGTCGAAATCCCCGCGGATTTCTATCCGCCGTTGCAGCAGGGCTGCATCCTCTTGGCATCGTCGAAGAAGAAGTCGACCGCACTCGCGCTCGTCGAATTTCTCAAGAAGCCCGAGACTGTCGATTTGCTGAAGGCTTTCGGTTTTGGAAAATAGTGCTGATTTCAATGAACCGTCTAGATTTCCCCGTTTCCTCAGTGCGCCTGTGTCTCCGTGGTAGATTGAAGATTCGACATGAACGAGATCGCTCACTGGGCTCTGAACACGGCGCAACTCCGCGGGGCCTCCTACGTCGACGCACGCGTCATCTCCCACCGCAGCCGCGCGCTTTCCACCAAGAATGGAAAAGTTGGCGGGGCGGAGGATTCCGAATCGCTGGGTATGGGCATCCGTGTCATCGCCAAGGGCGCCTGGGGTTTTGCCGCCACCGACAACCTAATGCGCTCTTCGGTCGAAGCCGCCGCTGCGCTGGCCGTTGACGTTGCCCTCGCGTCCGCTCGCGTGCAGACCGGGCCGCTCCAGCTCACGCAAGAGGAGCCTATCGTCGCAGAGTGGACCACCCCGCATCGCATCGACCCGTTCACCACGTCAATCGAAGAAAATCTCGCGCTGCTGCTGAAGGTCGACAACGAACTGCACAGCGTTTCCGGTGTCACGCTTACCGAGACGAACATGAACTTCGATCGGATCGAGCAATGGTTCGTCTCCTCCGAGGGCGCGCGGATTCACCAGACGAAGTTCGCCACCGGCGCGGGTTGTGCCGCATACGCGTTCGCCGGAAACGAGATTCAAAAGCGTTCCTACCCAAATTCCTTCGGTGGCCAATACCAGTCCAAAGGCTACGAGTTGATCGAAGAACTGAAGCTCCCCGAGAATGCCCGCCGTGTCGGCGAAGAGGCCGTTGCGCTGCTCAAAGCCGACCAATGCCCTGAAGGCGCCTTCACCCTGGTACTCGACAGTTCGCAAATGGGCCTCCAGATCCATGAATCCATCGGCCACCCCATCGAACTCGACCGTGTTCTTGGAATGGAAGCAAACTTTGCCGGCACTTCATTCCTCACGCTCGACAAACTTCGCAAGCTCCGCTACGGCAGCGGTATCGTCAACGTAGTCGCCGACGGCCGCCAGGAGCATGGTCCCGGTCTTGGCACTTTCGGTTATGACGATGAAGGTGTCCCCGCCCAGTGCACGCCCATCATCACCAACGGCCTCTTCACCGGTTACCTTTCGTCCCGCGAAACCGCTCACACCATCGGCGAAGCGCAATCCGGCGCCACAGTCCGCGCGGAAGCCTTCAATCGTTTGCCGATGATCCGCATGACCAACATCAGCATTCTGCCGGGCGATGCTCCACTAACCAAAGAACAACTGATCGCGTCAACGGATAACGGCGTTTACATGGAGACGAACAAGTCTTGGTCGATCGACGACAAGCGCTATAACTTTCAGTTCAGTTGCGAAGCTGGCTGGGAAATCAAGAACGGAAAGCGCACGCGCCTCCTGAAAAACCCGTCTTATTCCGGTATCACGACCGACTTCTGGAACTCGATGGACGCCATCTGTTCTCGTGACGAGTGGACGCTCTGGGGTACGCCCAACTGCGGCAAAGGCCAGCCCCAGCAGACAATGGGCACAGGCCACGGTGCGGCACCGGCCCGTTTTCGGAACATTCGTGTGGGCAGTGCGTTCCAGGGAAGTTAGAAAGAAAAGACTGGAGGCTCCAACAACCGCGCGATTCTCTAAACGCGCGCTATTCCCCAAACACTGTCATTCTTGAGCGCAGCGAAGAATCCCCGGGGTGCCTCAACATCAGCGCCGTTCAAACCCTTTCACACGAGGACACCGCACTGAGAGAAAGGCTGAAGTAGTTAGGCGGGTTGAAGAATCGAGGGATTCTTCGCTGCGCTCAAGAATGACAATATCTTGAGGGTGCTGTTAAGTTTACGAAATTGCAATTATGTTAACCCAATCCCAAGCCGCCGCTATCTTTGACCGCATCCGCAAGTTCTCCGCCACCGGCGAACTCGAAGTCTCCTTCTCCGGCGGATCGAGCTCGCTCACCCGCTTCGCCAACAACGTCATCCATCAGAACATGACGGAGGAGACCACCTCTGTCTCCATCCGCGTAGCTATCGATGGCCGCACCGCCCGCTCCACCACCAACCGCCTTGACGACGGAAGCCTGAAGCGCGCCCTCACCGCCGCCGAATCCCTGGCCAAAGTCCAGGAGCCCGATCCCGACCTTCTCCCAATGCCCGAAAACGGCGGCGCGCCCACCGGGGTGCCCAACAATTCCCCGTCGCGCCATTTCGCCGCCACCGCCGCGCTCACTCCCCAAGACCGCGCCCAGGGCGTGGAAGCCATTGTCGACATCGCCAAGAAGCACAAGCTCACCACGGCCGGAATCTATTCCAGTGCTGAAAATTTCGAAGGCATCTTCAACTCCCGCGGGCTCACCGATTGGCACACGCAAACGCTCGCCGAAATTTCCATCACCATGCTCGGCGACAATTCCTCTGGCTGGCAAAAGCTCAACTCGCCCGATGTCGCCCGCCTTGATCCCAAAGGTCTGGCCGAAACCGCTGCGCGTAAAGCCGCCGAGTCAAATGAGCCCCTTGAGCTCGCACCCGGGAAATATAGCGTCATCCTCGAACCTGCCGCAGTGCTGGACATCGTTGGCTTCATGTTCTGGGATTTCGGCGGCCTCTCC
>Ga0137418_10004653_pt1 | contig 12582 bp, 7 predicted proteins | sample CZODoug3_1_2_16f_FD_122242 | JGI IMG/M metagenome (GOLD analysis project Ga0137418, IMG submission 122242) | Vadose zone soil fungal communities from Angelo Coast Range Reserve, California, USA - CZODoug3_1_2_16fungal (Hybrid Assembly) | ecosystem: Environmental > Terrestrial > Soil > Vadose... | reverse complement strand
CCACGCTCAGCAAAATAGCAGTTTGCCAAACCGATACAAAAACACCGAAGTTGTACGTGTTGTCCGCAAAATGAAGTAGAACTCGTAGTCGAGAACGCTGTGTAACGCATTGAATTGAAAAAACAAACACTGGTTGAGGCAAATAGATTTCAACCAGTGACCTCCTGGCCTTGTACTAGGCGCTCAATGGACTCTCGCATTTTGTAAGTTGCTGATTCTAAAGAAGTGGTCGGGGCGAATGGATTTGAACCATCGACCTCCTGGTCCCGAACCAGGCGCGCTAGCCAGGCTGCGCTACGCCCCGACTGCTAAGCTCAGATCCCTAATTGCAACCCAAGCAGGACCCTCAGATTATCATAGCTCACCCGTCCGCGGTAGCTGACTCCTGACCTTACGCGCTAAATCCGCAATCGAACACGGTCCCTCGCCACTTCCATCACCACTATCTGGACGAGACAGCAAAAAAAACCACCGGAGAGTTTTCGCTCCCCGGCGGCTAAATGTAATGGCAGGCTTCAGCCCCGCCGATGTTCGAGCGCGCTAAAATTCATAGCGCACTGAGAACTGCATCGAACGAGGATTGGTCAACAATCCAGTAAACTTGCCAAACGAACTTGACTGGTCGATGCCGTTCGTGATCGATTGGACGTCAAACCGCGTGAAGTTCGGGACGTTGAAGACCTCCCATCGGAACAGAAATCTCTGGCCTTCAGCCCAAGGCATTTTCCAACTCTTGCCAAGACCGAGGTCCAAGCCGACAAATCCCGGACCACGAATCACATTGCGGTTTCCGCTCTCACCAGGAAAGTCGTGACGAAATGCCCCGATTCCTGTCGGTCCCAGGGGATCGGGGAAGAGATTCACCGAGCCATCCGGGTTTTTCGTCACGCCGGTCTTTGGAGAACCGATGAGCGTCGCTTGACCGCCAAGCTGCCAGTTGGTGGGCCATGTCGCCCCGTTGAAGATGTTCACCGGGAAGCCACTCGTCCAGCGAGTCAGACCGGTAAGCTCCCAGCCGCCGATAACTGCTTCAGCGAAACCGTGAGCGTCCCTGCCAATGGGCTTACCACGGCCAAACGGCATCTCAATGATCCAGTTGCCGTTGATTTGGTGCGTTGTGTCAAAGTCGGAAACGCCGCGCAACGCGTTAGGCTGCCAGGCGTTGATGACTTCGCCGCCAAGTCCGCCCCATGCACCGATGCGCTCAGCGTCGGACGCAAGATCGATGGATTTGGAGTATGTGTAATTGAGGCTGAAATCTACACCATGACTCATGCGATGGTGCAGATTGACTTGCAAACCGTGATAATTGGCGGCACCGATTGAGCGCCACGCATAAAGTGAAGAATACTGAGAGTTGAAGTAAGAATTCGGGCCTCCGACCGGAAAGAACGGGTTATTTTTACCCGTAAAGTCCCGAATTCCCAGCAAATCGAGGACAAACAACGCTGTTGTCTCGTTCCCGTTGAACCCGCAGAAGAGGTCATAAGCTGCCTGCACCGGGTCCGTCGTGCCGGTTATGACGCCTCCGGTACACCTCCTGATTCTGTATTGTCCCCCTGCGGCAGATGCCGACTGGATCATGTCCACCCAGTATTGAGCGGTCGGGCCGACCATCGCAGCAGTAACGTTTTGGGTCTGAACACCCGCCTTAGCAAGCTTCGCCAAAGCTGTGGCCGCCGAGAAGTAGTCCACTTTTGTCTTGGGGTCTACTAGGTCGAGCGGCATTGCCAAGTCAGCTTGGGTCAGCAGCCGATGGGACAATCGTCCCACGTAAGAAACTTCGATGGAGAAGTTATTGGGTAACTCCCGCCCGACCGAGAAATCGAGGGTGTAGGAATAGGGGGTCTTGATAGTGTCGTCGACTCCCCAGGTAATTGCGAAGCCACCAGTATCTAGGGTGCTCGGGAACGTCTGCGGAAATTTCCCTGGCGGCGCGGGCAGAAAAATGGGTGCGCCCGCGTTGTCAGTCTGGGGAACTGTATTGAGACCCGTCAGGCGGGGGGACGTGGACAGGTCCTCCAGCCCAGCGGGATTCGTCAGCGTCGTCGATAGGCCGAATGAGCCCGTCCGATCGAAGGTGGTCAGGAGCCCCTGCCCGATGCGGTCATAAACAATTCCAAAGCCGCCGCGAACTGTAGTCTTGCTGCCGTCGCCAAAAAGGCTCCTCAATAGGCCATCTTTGGCCTTGGGCGACCAGGCGAAGGACACTCGCGGGCCAAAGTTTTTGTAGTCCCAGTTATACCAATTGTTCTTGCCTCCGTTGGCAGGGCCGGAAAGATCGAAGGAAACCAGAGGATCCAGGTTCGAGGGTAGGCCCTTTAGCATGTTTGCCCTCCGCTGATCAAACCACTTCCCTAAACTGATCGTTGGAGAGACTTGCAATCCGGTGGTCTCCCACGGTGGAGAAAACAGGGAGTAGCGCAATCCCAGATTGACGGTAAGAGTCGGCTTCATGTGATACGAATCCTGCACGTAAAGCTCGAGGGAATCAGCACCAAAGTGACGCTTAGTGGCTGCCCCTTGCGGCAGAATGCTGCCGTCCTTGAGGTAATTGTAGACCGCGTCCACCTGCGTCACGGCACCTACGAGCGCAATCATTGGGTAGTCAAAGTTGTTCTGAAAACCGGCATCTACAGCCGGAAAGTGTGGCTCCGTGGGGTTCGCAGCGGGGTCAAAGCAAGACCCAGTTACAGGAGTGCCCATCGTAGAGCAAAAGGGGTCCAAATGCCCCGGGGTGCCAGTGTTGGCTAAGGCAGCCGTATCCAGCCACGAAGCGTTGGTGACGCCGTCGCTGAAGGAATCCAGTTGGCTCGACCGCGGGTTGCGGATTATGGCTGCGTTTCCGCCAAACTGAATTGTGTGGCGGCCCTTGCTCCAGGAAACGTCATCCACGAAGTTATGTACCGGGACCTGGAAGTTGCGGCCGCGCGTGACCGCATCACTGGAAAAATTGCTGGTGCTATTGTCGTTCAGCCCCCGGAAAAATACGACTCTCTGCGTGGTGTTGTTGCCGATGTCGCCAAAACTCTGGCGCGTGAAGCCCCAGCGGAAATTATTGACGAGTGTCGGCCTCAGAATCGCCGTATAGCCAAGGGAGAACCCTTTGCTCAGATCCAGCGTTGCGTGCTCCGGGCTGTCCCCAACGAAGTACGGCACATCATTGTGGACGTCGTTTTTCAGGCCTCCGCTCCAGAAGAGAGTGTGGTTGCCATTCGCGGTGATCTTGTAATCGGCGCGCGCAATGTACCAGTTCCTTGTCGTGGAGATTGGTGCACGAAAGCGGAAGCCCGTGAAGTTGACTCCGTCGCCGACCGACGTGTCGTTGGGCAAGGGGAAACTCCGTAGATAAGGGATCATCACGCCGCTCGCCCCGATTCCCAGAGGATCCATCGTCTGGATCTGCCCTGGCGACAGAGCGGTAAAGGCCGTGGTTCCATTGGGTGCCGGTATGGTGTAGGACTTGCCACTCAAGCCGGTGACTGAGCCTCCGGGGCAATCCGTTGCCACCGTCGGGCTCGTGGAATCACACTGATAGAAAATCACTCCGTCCCGCATGGACGCGCTCGGCACGATGCGTACCACGCTGTTCTCTTCACTCTGCCTGGCGCCCTGATAATTTACGAAGAAGAACAAGCGGTCCTTGAGAATCGGACCGCCAAGCGACCCGCCGAATACGTTGCGCAGCAATTTGAGCGGCTTGTTGGGAAAGCCGTCGCTGATTTCCGCCTGCTTCACAAAGTAGTCGCCCGCGCTGGTTATGGTGTTGCGATGAGATTCAAGCAGGGAGCCGTGAAATGCGTTTGTGCCGCTCTTGGTGACCAGCGTAACTTGTGCGCCCGAGGAGCGTCCTTGGTCGGAATTATAGTTGGTGGTCGTGACACGGAACTCCTGCACCGAATCCTGCGTCACCGGCAATACCGAGGTGAATGCAAAGCCTTGCGTCTCATCGTTCACGGTCACGCCGTCAAGCGTGATATTGCTTTGATCGCTGTGCGCGCCGTTCACCGCTCCGCTGCGCGTGTCCGTGTTCAGGTTAATGTCCGGACGATTACCCAGATAAACCACGCCGGCTTGTAGGGAAAGGAGTTCTGGCACGTTCCCCGCTTCCAGCGGCAATTCCTTCACCTGACGCTCGGTAAATGGGGCTCCGAGCGAAGCATCCGTTGTATTCAGCGTGACCGCCTGCGCCGAAACTTCTATGACTTCCGATCCCGATCCAATCTCCAGCGTGACATTGACCGTGGCCGGCAAGTTGACTAGCAATTGCTGGTCTTTCCGCTCAAATTTTCGGAAGCCCTTTGCCTCGATCGTCAATGTATAACTGCCCGGAGGGAGCGCAACGAATTCGTACGCACCAGTGCCGTCCGTGGCGCTCTCGCGATTCAATGCCTGCGCCGCATTGGCGACCGTCACTTTGGCGCCGACAATGGCCGCCCCCGTTTTGTCCGTCACGGTACCCCTTACGGAAGTCGTACCCGTCTGCGCCCAACTGGTGACAGAGACGAAAAAGCAAACCACCAGGATTGCGAAAAACGCCTCTCCAAATCTAGAAGCCTTCATACACTGCTCCTTTCGCGCACCTTTGGGGTATGAAATGAGTGCCGAACGGGGTGCGGGGAACTCCGGCATTGTGCAGGCATGTCACGATGCGGAACTGAAAATTTTCCCCGGGCAACCCAGCCACCACGCTCTAATCTTGTGGGTACGTTTTAGGACAAATTAAGGAAGAATGTCAAGACAAGTTATTCTAAATTCTTTGTCAAATCCATTCGACTCACCATTCAAATCGATGAAAACACAGGTGTTCTTGTGCGGGCTGAATGGAAGAGATCATTAGCCAAGCCGCACCAGCTTCGCCTCCGTAATGGCAGAAATACCCCGGATGGGCCCAAGAATCGAGGGCGACACCTGGCCATCGACACGCACAAGAGACACGGCATCCGCTCCGCGCTGCGCCTCCCGGCGCCCGAGCGCAAAGGTAGCAATATTGACGCCGAGCTTGCCCAGAGTTGTCCCAATCTGGCCGATAACCCCAGGTTCGTCGCGGTTCCTCAAATAAAGAATGGTGCCTTCGAGCTGGGCCTCCAGCGGTATTCCTTCGATCTGCAGCACACGAGGCGACCCGTCATGGAGAACCGTGCCTTCCGCCGTAAAACCGTGAGCCGATCCGCTTTTTTCAGGCAATGCGGAAACTTCCAGCGTGTTCGGGAAACCATGCTCGCGCCGCCGAGTTTCTTCTTCCACAGTCAAACCTCTCGCTGCAGCCACCGCCGGTGCATTGACGACATTCACTTTTTCATCCAGCACGGCGTTGAGCGCACCGGCCAGCACCGCGCTGCGCAGCAGATGTGTTCCCACCTCAGCCACTTCCCCCGCATACCGGATGCGAATCCGCGCCGGGCGCGACTCCGCTGCTTGCGAAACCAGCGACCCGAGCCGCTCCGCCAATTCCAGGTATGGACGGACCCGGCGGTATTGATCCGCCGAAAGCGCCGGCAGATTCACAGCATTGCGGATCACTCCTTCCAGGAGATAGTCCCGGATCTGCAGCGCAACTTGCGTGCCGAGCTCTTCTTGTGCTTCGGCCGTCGAGCCCGCAACATGCGGCGTGGTGATCACGTTCGGCAGCCCGATCAGCGGGCAATTCTTCGGCGGCTCCTCGGCAAAGACGTCCAGAGCGGCTCCGGCGACGTGGCCGCTCTTGATGGCTGCCGCCAGGTCCGCTTCGTTGATGAGCTCCCCGCGAGCAGCATTGACGATGCGCACGCCCTTCTTCATTTTCGCAATGGACGCAGCGTTGATCATGTCCCGCGTCTGCGGACTCACGGCCGTGTGCAGGGAAATAAAGTCGCATTCGGCCAGAAGTTGCTCGAGCGGTACGAGTTCCACGGAGAGTTCTCGCGCAGCCGCTTCACTGATGAATGGATCGTACGCAACAACACGCATGTCAAACGCTTCTGCCCTGGACGCCACCTCGCTGCCGATGCGCCCGAGGCCGACGAGGCCCAGAGTCTTCCCGCGCACTTCGGCACCCGAAGAAGATTTCTCCCAGCGGCCTTCGCGCATGGCCGCATCAAATTTTGGGAGCTGGCGAACGAGTGCCAGCAACAGCGCAAAGGTATGCTCGGCAACGCTGACCGAACTTCCTCCCGGCGTGCTCATGACTAGGACGCCGCGCTTCGTAGCCTCGTCCAGGTCAATGTTATCCACGCCTACGCCCGCGCGGCCCACCGCGCGCAACTTTTTTGCCTGATCCAGCAGATCAGCAGTGACTTTCGTCGCGCTGCGCACAATCAAAGCTTCTGCGTCGGCGATTTCCCCGTTCAGGGTATCTTTCGTCGTCAGTACAATGTTCCACCCTGGCTGCTCCTTCAGCAGTTGCACGCCCCGATCGCTGATCTTGTCCGCTACGATGACTTTCATGAGCCCCGTCGTCTCCCGCAGGTTTTTCCCGCGCAATGTAAGGATTCAAAAGTAGCGAGCCGCTCGCGCACTGTCAAATAAGTACGGCTGATGCCTCAGCAAGCCGCTGCGAACCATTCCTTCGCTGCGGATTTCCCGGTCTGCTATATTCAATGGCGTGAGGAACCTCAGATGAGTCTTGCGGAAAAAATTCAGAAGGATCTGGTCGACGCCATGCGCGCCAAAGAGGAGCTGCGCCTGAGCGTCCTGCGGGGAATCAAGGCGGCCATCAAGCACAAAGAAGTCGAAAAGATTCGCCCACTCGACGAAGCCGAAGCCATTCAGATTTTGCAAATGCTCGTAAAACAGCGCAAAGAGTCGATCGACCACTTCGCCAAAGGCAACCGACCCGAACTCGTCGCCAAGGAAACGAAAGAGCTGGCCATCATCGAATCGTATCTGCCCGCCGGCGCCAGCGAAGTCGAAATGGACGCGGCCATCGCCAAAGCAATCGCCGAATCCGGAGCGACTTCGATCAAGCAGATGGGCACCGTTGTGAAGGCAGCTAAGGCGACTCTCGAAGGCAAAACTGTAGACGGCAAATTGCTCAGCGATCGCGTGCGCGACCGTCTCTCGAAAATGAGCTGAGCATTCTCATACTTTATTCTGCATGGCTCTCCCGGAAACCATCGCGGTACGCTTCACGGAAGAGGACGCTGGCTACGTGACCGTGCGTCCGGTCGTGAAGCAATCGTTTCGACTTGCCGAGCTTGCTGATATGGTCGTGAGCGTGACCGGCAAGAATGGCGCGCGTGTGCAGCAAATTTTTCGCGCTGGCACCGTGGTCTACAACGGTTATCGATATTGGTGGGACGGCTTCGCTTCCACCGAGAGCGAAGTCGCTGGCCTGCTGGCCCCTTTTCCGGATGACGACCCCTCGCTTCATTTCAAACCGGCCCAGGTTACCGCCATCTCTCTTGAAATCGGCGGCGGCGCGCAGCGTTCTCTGGTGAAAATCACTCGCCGTGAAGCTTCGGCAAAAAGGCTGTGGCACAAACAAAATCCCTGGGAAATCTTGCTGCAAGCGGCCCGAAACTCAACTCCACGCTACGACAACTATTCCCACGCAGAACACGCCGATGTCTATCGCGTGCACCTTTCTCCCGAGACGGCTGTTTCACTCATAAGTGCAGCGCTAAAGGCCTCACCACGCACGCTGCGCAAAAAATTGGCCGCTCTACGGCCTCCCGCGGCCATCCAGTTTTTTGTCCCTCGCAAAGACTCTTCTGGCGCGAATCCTCCGCCGTAGAAAAGGACCAACCATGGCACTTACTTCAGATCCCAGCTCTCGCAATACCTATGCTCTCGCCCTGCTCCGTATCAGCGTCGGCATCTTTTTCCTGATCTTCGGCCAATACAAAGTCTTTGGCACGGCCTTCACTCTTCACGGCGGTTTTCAATTCTGGATCAACAAATTCCTCGAGGGCGGCACTTACCCCTTCATGGCGCCCGTTTTGCGTGGTTTTGTTCTTCCGCACTCCACAAGCATCGCCTTCCTCGTGGCCTATGGCGAATTCGCAATCGGGCTAGCGCTAGTTCTCGGCATTCTCGTGCGTTCCGCAAGCTTCTTCGGCCTCATCTTCATGCTGACCATGCTCTTCTCTTCGGACTATCCCGGTGCAGGAGCGCCTTTCTGGCAATATTTCGGCGCCAGCCTCAGCCACTCGGTATTTGCGCTCTGCTTCGCCGCTTTCCTCCTCGGGCGCGCGGACTCCGTTCATTCAGTGAAAGCTCTTCGAAAAAAACCGAGCGAGGGTTAATAAGGATGGGAATCAGTGAACGGCAGGCTTTAGCACCGCGGTATTCCGCTCGTCGCCTGCAATGATGCGGTAGAACTTCTTGAGGTCATCCATTTTGTTCAAGGGAACGCTGAGTTCCTTGATCTCAAATGTCCGCGTATAGCGCAGCACGTTCCCTGCAGCTTCCGTCTTGCTGTGATAGCTAGCGAAGCTGTAGTCCACATCCACCGGCGGAGGAAGATCATCCACTTCATACCCCGTGGGCAAGGTGATTTCAAATCTGTCCGTGTCTCGCGAGGGACCAACAAACTCCAATGGATATTTTCTTGGCTCCTTCGTTTCCAGGACGCTGCTTCCTTTTGAACCGATAGCCCTCGGCCGGATGATTAGCAAGTTCCCGGCCGCCTTCGCATAGCTATCTGCAACCAGCGAGTAGTCAAAGCCCAGTGCCAGATCATTCTGTTTAAGGTTCGCGACCGATGCCTTCGTGATTTGGAAAGTGGAGAGAGAACTAGCCAGCAGTGTTTCGATCGGTTTGATTCTGTCTGCCTCTCTAGCCACTTCGAGCAACGCTCTCCTCTGCTGCCGCGCCCGATCTCCCACCCGAATTTCGTTCACGTCTCCCGACAGTGTCCCGTTTGGCGAGAGGCTGAACTTCCCGGCGCGCCGAATACCATTCATCGTGGCTGGTAGTTGCGGCAGTTCAATCAATTCACCGCCTTCTGGCCCCACTAGAAGTCCAAAGTTCGATTGCAACGCCCCGCGCAATTGCCCGAACGGCGTGATTTGGTCTGTCGGATCAAAAAACAATAGTGCGCCAAGCGTCGGGTGCTCTCTTGTCGCCGCCCAAGACGGCTCCTTTGTTCCCTTGAGCAGCTGAATCGCCAAAATTGCGTGATTGAAATGCTTTTGCGGTGGCATGTCCCTCGTTACTACGCCGCGTTCCGTGTTGATCAGAACATAATAAGATTCCACCCCTATTTCATGAAGCATCGAGCTCAATAGGGTAGCTTTGTCCTTGCAATCTCCAAAACTGTGGCTGAATACGTCTGTTGCTGAATGTGGTTGCCATCCCCCGATGCCCAGCCAGATTCCCACGTAGCGGATATCGCTCTGAATGAAATTGGCAAGCGCATGCATCTTTTCTTCTTGCGTCTGGCTCGCGCTGGTCAACAGGGCAACCTTTCGCTTGATTTCCGCGGACGCATCGCGGCGCCCTCGCGTCAAATCGGCATACCACAGCCCCATATCCCGCCAAGTCTCGAATCCCTTCGACTGTGCCCCGCTACTCGGTGGAAAGAGCGCAACCACCATGCGCGCAGCCACGCCTTGCCACGGCGGCATATCCGGCTCAAACTTGACCGCGGGAAGGTCCGTCATAACCCACTGGTATTGATTCCCGCTGATCGTTGGGGCAACATCGGCGTGATTCACCCATACCGCCCGATACTCCCAACTCGGAGGCAATTGCAATGTGTACCGCGCTTCGCGGACCGGAATGTTTTCTTGGGGGTCCCAATTCACCTCGAAAACATACGGACGGTCCTCTTGCTCAACCTCGTAGCCCACGATGTTACCGGGTTCGGAAGCGGGGATTCTCATGTACTTGATGCGGAAATCAGTCGCCAATGCCCCGTTTTCGATATCCGTCGGCGAAGCTTCAATCGCTTCTTTATCTTTTATCTCGTAGTCTTTTCCAGACTGGGGAATGCACCAGCCGCGCATTCCTGTAACCTTCGTCTCCGAATCAAAATATGCGTGCACCAAGCCGTACCATCTCCCGTCGGGCCGCAGGATTTTGAATACCCGTCTCCGCAAGTTCTTGATTTTTCCGTTCGGCTGTACGGTCGTAACATCCTCGGCATAAATCAATACCGCATCCGTCTTTTCGTCATGCGCCGGCAGCGGCGCCGTGGCTGCCGCGTGCATCCATGCCGGTGCATCCGTACTCGCGGAGGACGCGAAGGCAACATAAAACATCGACACCATCCACCCAATAACTGCAGCTCGAATCACCTTCATGGTCACCTCAATTGCTGGCCGCTGTAGGTCCAGGCTGCATGACTACTTGTTGTTCGTCTTCGCTCTTCACGAATTGGAAGAATCCCCTCAGGACTCGATAATTCTCCTTCGGCACCATGTACAGGTCGCAGCGCAGCACCCGCTGAATGTGTACTATTCCGTTGTTCTTCTCCACCTTCAGCGAGTACTCTGCGCCCTTCAGGTCCCTGTCTTCGTCCTTGGGGACGCTCTCTACTAGCCATCCTGCCGGCAGTTGGATATTCACGTCATCTGTAGCTTTGTAGGGGAAGTGGAAATAAATCGGCCACACACGGTCCGCATGCTCAAATACATGCTTTTCCCTGGCACAGAAAAGCGAGGTCGGCAGCATAGCGCGCCTCCCGGCTGCGGAAGCCCAGCCCGGCACCTTTATGTTGAACTCCGCGGTCAGAGGCGTCTCCGAACTGTTCCATTCCGGCTGCTTGGTCAAATCCACCTCGCTGCCGATAGGTATGTCTTCCTTGACTTGATCTTCGAGAAATTTCTTTCTGGCGGCTTCATCCTGGTTCCTTTCGTCGATTCGCCGCCAGAGGGCCTCCAGTCCCGTGAAAGAAACCGTCAATTTCCCCTCAAGATCGCCCTCGGCCCCTAGCTTTAGCTCGGCTCTTCGCTCGATTTTCGATTGTTCACTGGCGGGCAAGGGAGTCTGGATCCAGCTTCCGCCATCCTTGTCGAGTTTGAGTCCCGCGACCCCGGTTTCCGTCCATGGAAGCATCCCAAATGGTGTGAATGCAGCTCCCGGGTCAAAGAACTCCTCTTTCCCATTGACCTTGACCAGCACCACGTTGGCATCCAATTCTCGCCCATCGACACGTTCTTTGTTGAAGAAATACTCGCTTCTACCGGAAACCAGGCACGGATAAGCCTCCAAGCCAGTTGCACGCACCAAAGCAAGAAACAGCCATGTGAGGTCCCAGCCATTGCCATATTGGTGCTTCCATAATTCTTCCACGTTATTATTTTCCTTGATCTCTTCGTGTTTGCGCTCTTCAACCGTCTTCCTGGGCAAGTAAGTCAAATTATGTATCTCCTGCACTCGGTCGTAAATCTTCCGGAGCTTTACCTCCGCCGCATCGCCGGGCGAAACAATGCTCGCTACCGCTTCTTCCATCGCCTTCCGCTTGTCAATGAAACCTTCCACCTGCCCATTCTTCTTCTTGTTGAATTGCTTCCAGTATTTATCGACATTCATTTCCGGAATTTCGTCGTGGTAGGTGAACACCACGCGGAATTCCAACTCATTGGGCGGCGGCATGTGGTCTTCGGTAACGAACGCCGGAACGTTATCTGTGTTCATCCTGATGATGCGGTCGGGGCCCTCCTTCGGTGGCTCGGTTCCCTTCGGCAATCCGGCGGGCCAGCTCCACTGAACGTTCCACGGCGGACGGTCGTACGGCTTCAAGCTGAAGACCGCGCGCTTCGTGAAAAGCTCTTCGCTCACAACCCAATACGATTTGAAAATGTAGTAGTCTTCGAAATCGATGTTGTAGTGGTACTCGATGATACTTCCCACTTGCACGTCCGGCACTGTGAAGGTTTTTGCCAGATATTTGATTCCTTTGGTCTTCTCCCGCGTCTGTTCGTAGACTTTGCCGTCAAAGTTGGCGATGGTTCCATCCGGCCTCACGGTTCGTGCTCGAATGTTGCTTACATTTGTCCTTTGCCGTACAAACGGAATCTCCACGTTTGCTTTCTTCCGCCCTTCCTCCGTGAAGATCTTAATACGGACGTAATTGTATTCCGTGGCCCCGCGCCCTCGTTGAATCCCCAAATCGTTCCGGTCCACCTGCCGGTACAGAAACACTGCCGGTGCTCCCGGAGCTTCCGGCATGCTGGTCATCTTCAACTCTTCTGGCAAGATCGGCATCCATTCATCGCCGCTCACCTGCCCCCCGCGTCGCAGCATGGCTCCCACAAGTAATATCGCGACCAGCAAAAACACTCGTCGATAGCTCATGATAGTTCTCCCATTTTGAATAGGCGGTCATGCGAAATTCGACGGAATGCGCTTGAGGACCAGCGGGTCACACCCGTAACGCTTGGCCGCTCGGCGGTCACAGGTCGTCTTGACGGATTCGCGGTCAGCCGCGTTCTGAGAGGGTCCCGTCCCATGGGCTCTGTTGCTGACCTGAGCAACTTATACCGCCGGACATTACAAGGATGCTATCTTCCTGTCAATAGACCCAGGAGCAACCCAGGAGCAACCCAGGAGCAACCCAGGAGCCCTGGAGTCCGCTCCCCCTCGGCCCGCTAGGATTCTCTTCCCCGCTTCGCCCACCTGCGGCATAATCCCCCCGCACAGGCCGCATTGGCATTC
>Ga0137418_10004652_pt1 | contig 12583 bp, 14 predicted proteins | sample CZODoug3_1_2_16f_FD_122242 | JGI IMG/M metagenome (GOLD analysis project Ga0137418, IMG submission 122242) | Vadose zone soil fungal communities from Angelo Coast Range Reserve, California, USA - CZODoug3_1_2_16fungal (Hybrid Assembly) | ecosystem: Environmental > Terrestrial > Soil > Vadose... | reverse complement strand
CGTGGCGGTATCGTCTAGGGGACTAGGACGGAGCCCTCTCAAGGCTCAAACACGGGTTCGAATCCCGTTACCGCTATTCCCGATGTCTCCCGAGCGGGCCGCCCCCATCGTCTAACGGTTAGGACACCACTCTTTCAAGGTGGGAACAGGGGTTCGATTCCCCTTGGGGGCAGAGACAAGGCAAGAGAAGCGTCGAGGGAAGGGCGTCGCGGACAGACGTCGCGTAGAGGCGTCGCGAAGAGTCATCCCGCGACAGATCACCGTTCTACGTGACGTCGTTTACGTGACGTTCTTGTCGAGACGAGTTTTCGAGACGTCTTTAGATGTTCTAGGGCCGATAGCTCAACTGGCAGAGCAACTGACTCTTAATCAGTAGGTTCTCGGTTCGATTCCGAGTCGGCCCATTCGGTAGGTCAGGCGGGCAGCGTGAAGAAAAACGTAGCGCCTTCGTTGACCTTCCCCTCCGCCCAGATCCGCCCGCCGTGCCGCTGTACGATCCGCTGGGCCAACGCGAGCCCGACCCCCGTCCCCTCGAATTCATCGGGACGATGCAGCCGCTGAAACACGCCGAACAGCTTGCCCGCGTACTGCATGTCGAATCCGACGCCGTTGTCCTTCACGTAGTAGGCGACCTCGGCTCCATCCCGTTGCGCACCAATCTCGATCATTGGATGCGCTCGCTTCGCGCTGAACTTGAAGGCGTTGCCGATCAAATTGATGAGCACGTTGCGCAGCAGCGCCGCATCCCCGCTGGCGGAGGGAAGCGGGGTGAGCACCACGTCCACGGCGACCGGCCCTTGGGTCTGACGCAGCTCCGCCACGACGCCTTGCGCCAGCGCGGTGAGGTCGACGGGGGACCGCGCGAGCGCCTGGCGGCCCACATGGGAGAAGTTGAGCAACCCATCGATCAGCTCGCCGCCTAGCTTCGCGCTGTCGCGGATCACCGTCAGGAGCCGCTTGCCCTCATCGTCGAGCCGGGCCGCATGGTCCTCGAACAGCGCTTGCGCGTAGCCGTTGATGGCGCGCAGCGGCGCCCGCAGATCGTGGGACACCGAGTAACTGAACCGCTCGAGCTCCTGGTTCGATTGCGCCAGCGCCTGTTCGACGCGGCGCCGGTCCGTGAGATCGCGCGTCACCTTGGCAAACCCGATCAGCGCACCGTGCCCGTCTCGCATCGCGCTGATCGCCTCGTTGGCCCAGAAGCGCGTGCCATCCTTGCGCAGGCGCCACCCTTCGTCTTCGTGACGGCCCTCGCGTTCGGCCATCTCCAGCTCCCAGCGCGGCTTGCCTTGCGCCACGTCTTCCGGCGGATAGAACGCGGAGAAGTGCTGACCGATGATCTCGTGACCGGCGTATCCCTTGATGCGCTCGGCGCTGACATTCCAGGTCGCGACCCGGCCGTCCGGATCGAGCATGAAGACGGCGTAGTCTTGGATGCTATCCACCAGGATCTGGAAGGTGTGTTCGCTGCGACGCAGCGCGTCCTGCGCTTCCTTGCGCGCCGTCAAGTCGCGGGTCACCTTCGCGAACCCGATCACGGCGCCATCCGAATCCCGCAGGGCCGTAATGATCACCTCGGCCCAGAAGCGGGAGCCGTCCTTCCGCACCCGCCACCCCTGGTCTTCCACCCGGCCCTCGCGCGCGGCGAGCGCGAGCAGCCGCGCCGGCTGACCGGCCGCCACCGCCTCCGGAGGGTAAAACCGAGAGAAATGCTGCCCCACGACCTCGTCCGCCCGGTACCCCTTGATGCGCTCCGCCCCGGAATTCCAGGTGGAGACGCGACCCGCGCCATCCAGCATGAAGATCGCGACGTCCTGGACGCCCTCGACCAGCAGTCGGAAGGTCTCGGGGGTTTCGCGGGGGGTGGGTACGGCGGGCACTACGCGCTTCGCCAGCATGATTGAGAAGTATGGCAGGGCGTACATTTCATGCAAGCCGTCGCGGCGTCGCAACACTGTACGACAGGGGAGGATAGGGTCTTGCAGCTGCGGGAACACGTGCTCCTCGCCCCGTACACGACACTCGGGCTCGGGGGGGAGGCTCGCTACTTCATCGAATGCAGCACCGAGGAACAGGTCGGCGCTGCGCTGTCCTACGCCGCCAAGCAGCCCCTGCCGGTGTACGTCCTGGGCGGCGGCAGCAACATCGTCTTCCTCGACTCAGGGTTTTCCGGACTCGTCCTGCGCGTCACCATCGGTGGAATCGAGTTGCGCGACGGGCCCGGCCCCGAGGTGCGTGCCGGCGCCGGCCTCGATTGGGACACCCTGGTGCGGAGCGTGGTGCAACGGGGCTGGACTGGGGTCGAGTGTCTGTCGGGCATTCCGGGCACGGTCGGCGGGACGCCGATCCAGAACGTGGGCGCCTACGGGCAAGAGATCGCCGACACCCTGGTGAGCGTCGCCTGCCTCGATCGCACCACGCTTGAGCGCCGGACGTTTGACGCGCGGGACTGCGCCTTCGGTTATCGGGACAGCCGGTTCAAGCGCGCGGACCGAGACCGTTACGTCGTGCTCGAGGTCACGCTGCGGCTAGCTCGCGATCAGCAGCCCCGCATCCGCTATCCCGAGCTGCAGCGCGCCGTGGCGGGCCTCGGCGGGCTCGAGACCGTTGCTCCGGGTGAGGCGGTCCGCCGCGTGCGCGAGGCCGTGCTCGCGCTGCGCCGCGGCAAGTCCATGGTGCTCGATCCAGCGGACCCCAACACGCGCTCGGTCGGCTCGTTCTTCACGAACCCGGTGCTGTCGGCCACTGCCTTCGCCGATCTCGCGAAGCGGTGGAGCGACATCCCCTCGTTTCCAGCGGACGGGGGGGTGAAAGTCCCGGCCGCCTGGCTGGTGGAGCAAGCGGGATTTCCCAAGGGATACCGGCGAGGCGGCGGGGCGGGGATCTCGACCCGTCACGCGCTGGCGCTGGTGAATCTCGGTGGTACGAGTGCGGACCTGCTGGCCCTGGCGGAGGAGGTTCGGGCCGGGGTGGAGCAGCAGTTCGGCATCCGGCTCGCCTACGAGCCGGAGGTGGTCAGTCCGTCTTCCCCGCCACCTTCCCGATCGCGCTGATCAGATCGTTGAAGTCGTATGGCTTCATCACGGCGGGCTGGCCGCACTCCTCGAGGAAGCGGCGCGTCTCGTCGCGCGCCCGGTCGCCGGTGACGAAGACGAAGCGCTCGGCGAGCAGGGGGCGCTGCTCGCGCAGCTGCTCGTACAGCGCCCGGCCGCCAAGCCGCGGCATCTGTAAGTCCGTTACCACCGCGTCGAAGCGGTCGCTCGCAGGCCCGAGCCGCTCGATCGCTTCGAGGCCGTTTTCGACCGCCACCACCTCGTGTCCTTCGCGCTCGAGCAACAGGCGCATCGCCTGGCGGTTCACCGCGTCGTCGTCCACCACGAGGATCCGCAGCTTGGGGAGCGACGGCGTGGCAGCGGTGGCACGCGCCAGCGGCGCGAGCACACTCTTGGAGAGCGTCACCACGACCTCGGCGCCGCCGCCGGGACGCGGGCGCAGGCGCAACGTTCCCCCGGACGACTGGGCCAGCGCGCGCGCCAGGGCGAATTCGATCTCTCCCCCGCCCGCACTCTGCGTGAAACGGAACGGCGTCACCAGCCGCTGCTCTGCCTCGACCGAGAGGGGCGTGCCTGAGTCCCACAGGGAGATCGTGAGCGACGGCCCCGTCTCGGTCACCGCGATGCGCAGCTCGCGCGGCGGCTGGCTGTCGCGCAGCCGTCGCAGCGCGAAGTCCAGCAGCTTCATCAGCATCTCGGTGAGCTGCGCCATGGGGCAGGCGACCATGGGGAGCTCGTGGGGAATGCTCCGTACCAGCTTCACGCCGAGCTCCTTGAGCGTCCCCTCACGCTCGGCGAGCACACCGTTCAGCACGATGGAGCAGTCGGACGGCTCCGCCGCCCCGATGGGGTGCTGCGCCAGCTCGAGGAAGTGCTGCGTGATCTCGGCCGCCCGGCGTACTTCCCCGTGCAGCATCATGAGCGCCCGCGCGCGCTCGGGGTCGAGCGGGCTGCCGTGCAGCAGATCCGCCAGGGCCCCGATCGCGGCCAGGCGGTTGTTGAGGGCGTTCAGCACGTTCGCCGACCCCTCGTCGAGCACCACGTGCTGCACTTCGGGCGGGGCGAAGCGCTGCGTGGGGGGTGGGGGGGACACGGGCGGCGCAGTGGCGGCGCGCGCCGCCGCGCGCTGCCGGCCGATGAGCGTCCCGATGAACGCGCCGATCAGCGCACCGAAGCCGAACGCCACCCACAGTTCCATGGGGCACCAATCTAGTGCAGGGCGGCGCGGAGCGCCGCATCGGTTGACCCCCCTGAGGGCCGATTCTACCTTTCTGCACCCGCCCTGGTGGTGAAACTGGTAGACACACTGTCTTGAGGGGGCAGCGCCGCAAGGCATCCCGGTTCGAATCCGGGCCAGGGCATAGTGAAGTGTTACGGCTCCGGACGCACCTCTCGCGCCTTTGCCATTTCATCCGGAAAAGGCCCCTGGGGACGGTACGGCGTGATCGCGGCCCTGGGCTCCGAGTGATGAGGGTGCGGGTCGGGGATCTCGCGATGCTCCGTTGCCAGGAGGTCGTACAACAACCGATCGTAGGGGCGCCCGTCGATCCAGTGGCGCCGCCGCTGCCGTCCGATGTACTTGAAGTTGAGCTGCTCCAGGATCGCACGAAACGGAGTGTTGGTCTCGACTGTCCAGGCGCTCACCGCTTCGAGCCCGAGCCCGAAGAATGCGAACGTGAGCACCTTCGACACGGCCCGGCAGGCATAGCCGGCGTACCGCTTCCGCCCGAGCACTACCCACACCGACCCCGCCATCTTCCAATGCTGACGTACGTCTGACAGCGCCACTATCCCGATCGGCAGATCGCTCCCGTCGGGCGTGAACAGACGCAGCACATCGATGTCCCGCTGGGCCATCTCCTTGAGCGAGGCCGCGCTGAGAGCATGGCTCCCGTCCCCGAAGTCCAACCATTTGCAGTTCTCCTCGCGGCCGAGCCAGTCGGCGGCGAGTGCGATCGAGGCCGCATTGTTCAAAGGCAAAAGCTGCATGGTGCCCGCGCTGTGCAAGACACGGGCTACTGCTGCAGCCCGGCATCAGGATCGGACCGCCCGGGAACTGTGTGGCGTCTAAACGACGGAGCAGACCATGGAAACCGTTTCGTAATGCGACTTTTGATGTTGGGACGCCACAAGCGCGATTGACAAGTGAATCGTGAGCGGCCGCTCACGCGGGCTTCACCACCACCTTGATGGCGCGCCACTTTCCCTGACGGAACCGCAGTACGCTCAACGCGCAACGGGTGATGTGCCCCAGCAGGATGGCCGTCCAGATGTCGGTGGGGCGCAGGCCGCGCGTCGCCTGGAGCAGCGCGCAGAGACCGAGCGGGACCGCGATCTGAGACACGATCGAGATGTAGAGCGGCGAGCGCGTGTCGCCCGTGCCCTGGAGTCCCCCCGTGTACGTGAGCGCGACGGTGACGAACAGTCCCGAAACACTGAGGAAGCCGAGTAACTGGACGCCCAGGCCGACCACCACGGGGTCGGTCATGCCGAAGATGCCGAGCAGCGAGCGGGGGATCGTGACGAACAGGATGCCGATCGCGGCCGCGAGGCCGAGCCCCAGCCCGGCCGCGACGTGCACGCCGTGCACCGCGCGCTCGGGACGTCCGGCCCCCAGGTTCTGACCTCCGACGGTCGCGGCGGCGCTCATCAGCCCCACCGACGTCCATGTGATGAAGGAGAACAGCTCGGTGTACCCTACCGCATACGCCGCTTGCGCCTCGGCGCTCTGTGGCAGCGAGCCGATGAAGCGCAGCAGCAGCACGCCCGCGATGTTCATCGCGATCCCCTGAAACCCGGTGGGCAGCCCGAAGCGGAACAGCTCACGGATGATGGCCCAGTCGGGCCGCCAGCTCATGCCGCGCTGCCAGGTCACCGGGAGGCGCCCCGAGAACAACAGGTATCCGGCGATGCCGCTCACGACGAGGCCCGCCACCGTGGTGCCGACGGCGGCGCCGGCGGTGCCCAGTCGGGGCAGGGGCCCGAGGCCCGTAATGAACGCCACGTTGCACACGATGTTGAGAGCGGTGAGCAGGACCCCGAGGCGCAGCGGCGTGCGCGCGTCGCCCGCCGCCCGCAAGGCTCCGCTCACCATGAAAAACAGCAGCATCCCGAGGCTGCCGACGAACATGATGCGGAGGAACGGCAACGCCTGCACCTGCACCGCGGGCGCGGCGTTCACCACCCGGAGCAGCGACGGTGCCAGCACCCACCCCAGCGGGGCCAGCACCAATCCCCACAGCGCCACCGCGGCAAGGAAGGCCTGATAGACGGTGCGATTCACCTTGTCGGGCTCGTTGGCCCCGGCGAAACGGGCGACCAGCACACCCATCCCGCCGAACACCGAAATCACGAACACGATGACGACGATGAAAATCTGGATCGCGACGCCGATCGCGGCGTTGCCGGCGTACCCCACGAAGTGACCCACCAGGGCGTGATCGACCACGCCCTGGAGGCCAGCGATGAGGTTCTGCAGCATCGTGGGCCAGGCGAGCATCCAGACGGCCCGCGCGAGCGGGCCGTCGACGATGGACCGGTCGAGCGGCTTACCTCCCCCGCTTGGCATCCAGGCTCCAGGGCCCCGCTCCCGCCGCCGACAGGTAGAGCCATACGAAACAGAAGAGGATAGCGGGGTGTCCCTGGTTCAAGACCGGCCAGAACCCATGCGGCGCGTGGCCGATGAAATACGCGACCGCCATCTCGCCCGAGAGAATAAAGGCCACGGGACGCGTGAACAGCCCTGCCAGGAGCAGCACCCCACCAACCGACTCCAGCAGCCCGGCAATGCCGGCCAGCGAGCCGATCGGCGCCGTGCCTCCGCCAGGCATGATCGCAGCCGGGAACGCGACCAGCTTGGCCGTCCCGAACTGGATGAAGAGAAATGCGGCCACGATCCGGAGCACGCTGAGCAGGTACGGCGCCCACGTCGGCCATCTCGCGGGGATGCTTGGTGCGGTCATATCACGCGTCTCACTTTCCGCTCTCAGGGTTGAAGGGGATCCGACCACCAGTAGACAACCACGAGCCTCCCAGAATCAGCACCAATCCGGCGACCGACGTGGGCCCGAGATGCTCGTCGAGCACCACGACGCCCAGCAGCACCGCCACCAGCGGGTTGATGTACGTGATGACGCTCGCCCGGCTCGGTCCGGCCTCTGCGATGAGTCGAAAAAATACGACGAGCCCCAGCGCCGTGCAGACCACGCCCAGCACCGCGATGGCCCAGAGCGCGGACGGCGGGATCGTGTGTGGCGGGGTCGCGAACACCGCGGGCAGCAGCGCGACCGCGGACAGGGTGAGACTCGCGGCCACCGGACCGAGCGGGTCGAGGTCGGCCAAGCGCCGGCTCACGATGATGGGTGCGATGGCGTAACCCAGCGTCGCCACGAGCACGAGGGCGGCGCCGAACAGCTCCTCCCGGCGACCGGCGACATCGATCCCGAGCAGCGCCACGACCCCGCCGAGCCCGATCACCAGGCCGAGCAGCCGCAGTCCGGTCGGCTTATCGGCGGGCGACAGGCGCACCGCCAGCAGGGCGACGAACAACGGCATCGACGCGATGAGAATCGCGGTCAGTGACGATGAGATGTACCGCTCGCCGATCGAGATGAGCGTAAACGGTACGGCGATTTCACACGCGGCGTAGGCGGCGATCGGCCAGCGGTACTGCCACAATCCGTGGAGCGCGCCGCGCCGCAGTGCAAAGGGCATCAGGAGCGCCGCACCGAGGACGACCCGCGCCCAAGCGATAAATCCAGGCGGCACGCCGGCGTCGAGGGCGATCCTGATGAACAGGTACGGCACGCCCCAGATCGCCGAGCTCGCGGCGAAGAGCCACCACGCCCGAGGTGTCACGCGACGGGAGCCTTGAGCCCGCGCTCCAGCAGACGCGCATCTCCCAGCCGGTCGACGTACGCGGCGAACGCAGGCGTGGGGCCGCGCCACTCGAGCTCGTCCACATTCCGGAAGAGAGCCGCGTCGGTCCGGAGCGTGGCCAGATTCTTGAACAGCAGCGCCAGATCGCGACTATCGCCAAGGACGGCCGGCGGAAACTCCTCAATGTTGCCGTATTGGTTGAGGAGCCGCGCCGCCGTGACCGCACCGATCCCCGGAATGCCTGGATAGCCGTCGGCCGCGTCGCCCACGAGGGCGAGGAAGTCGGGAATCAAGGCCGGCTCCACCCCGAACTTCTCGCGCACCCCTTCCGCATTGCGGATCTTCTGTGTCTTGCGGTCCACCTGCACGACCCGGTCGCCGCGGACGCACTGCGCCAGGTCCTTGTCGGGTGTCCAGATGCAGACCCGCTCCACCCGGTCGTCTCGCGCGGCGATGTGCGCCGCGGAAGCGAGCGCATCGTCGGCCTCGAGCTCGATCATGGGCCATACCACCACGCCCATCGCGGCGAGGGCGTCCTCGAGCGGGTGGAATTGCGCGAGCAGTGCCCGCTCGATGCCATCTCCCGTCTTATACTCAGACCACAGCCGGTTGCGGAACGACTCGATCACGTGGTCGGTCGCGACCCCGATGTGCGTCCCGCCCTTCTCGATCATCTCCAGCACCGAGTGCAGCACGCCGACCACCGCGCCAAACGGCTCGTCCTTGCCCCTGGCAGCGTTGCGCCGGCCGTAGAACTGGCGGAACAGCTCGTACGTGCCGTCGATGAGGTGAACGATCATGCGGAGTTATCGGCCGCCGCTGACGATCAGGGCCACCGCGGCGAGCGCACACCCGACGCCGGTGACCTGCCACGGGTGCAGGCGCTCTCCCAGGACAATCCGCGCCAGCAGCACGGTGCTGGCGGGGTATAGCGACGACAACGTCACCACGATGCTGAGCGGCCCCTGCCGTGTGGCGAGGAGGTACAGGGCATTGGCGAGCATGTCCACCACGCCGGCGACGATGGCCAGCGCGGTCACCTGGGCCGGCATCCGGATGGACCGTCCGCCCGCGATCGCCATCACGCCGAACAGACTCACCGAAACCACGCGTGCGATGAGGAGCGGCCACATGCCGGCATTGGGTCCGGTTTGGGCGAACGAGAGAAGGAAGCAGCCGATCGCGATGCCCGAGGCGAGCGCGATGCCGACGCCCGACTGACGGCCGCGCGGTGATGCCGTCGCCTCGGGTTGCGGCTGTTGGCTCACCAACACGATCGACACTATTCCCAGCGCGATGCCCGCAACCGCGAGCGGCGCCGGGCGCTCCCCGAGCAACACCGAGACCACCACCGGGATGGCGACCGCACAAACAGCGGTCGTCGGCGCCACCACCGCCATCCTTCCGATCGCAAGGGCGTGATACAGCAGCGCGACGCCGATTCCACCCGTCAGGCCCGCGGCGGCGCCCCAGAGGAGATCGCCCTGGGAGGGCGACGCGTGGGGCAGGAGGGGCAGGATCAACGCGAGCAGAACCAGCCCGGCGGCCTGGGAGAGCAGCACCACCGGGATGGTGCTGGCGCGCCGGGTCGTGAGGCCGCCGGTGAAGTCGGCGGCGCCGTACAGCACCGCGGAACCGATCGCCAGGAGGTAAGCCACCTATCTCTGCTCGGTCATCGCCGATCCACCCGCGCCCGGGCGGCGCGCTCGAGCAGCAGGGTCCGCTCGCGGGCGTTGCGGGTGAGCGACGCCGCGCGCGCGAACTCGGCGCGCGCCTCGGCGAAGCGGCCGAGCTTATCGAGCAGATCGCCGCGCACGGCTGGCAGAAGATGGTATCCCTCGAGTGCCGGCTCCGACGTCAGCGTGTCCACGACCTCGAGGCCGGCCGCCGGACCGAACGCCATCCCCAGCGCCACCGCCCGATTGAGCTCCACGACCGGGGACGGCTGCAGCTGGGCCAGGGCATCGTACAGCGCCACGATGCGGGTCCAGTCCGTCTCCTCCGGCGTGCGGGCGCTCGCATGGCACGCGGCGATCGCCGCCTGGAGCGCGTACGGGCCGTACCCGCCGCCGGGCGCCTCGGCGCGCTGCAACGCCGCCAGACCGCGGCGGATGAGGAGGTGATCCCACCGCCCGCGGTCCTGATCGAGCAGCAGAATCGGCTCGCCCGACGGGCCGACGCGCGCGCCGGAGCGCGACGCCTGGAGCTCCATCAGCGCGACGAGGCCGTGCACTTCCGGCTCCTGGGGAACCAGCTCGGCCAGGATGCGGCCCAGCCGGAGCGCATCCTCGCACAGCGCCGGTCGCATCCAGTGGTCGCCGGCGGTCGCTGCGTAGCCCTCGTTGAAGACGAGGTAGATCACCTCGAGGACCGACGACAGGCGGGCGGCGAGCTCGGCCCCACGCGGCACCTCGAAGGGGACGCGCGCCGCCGCGAGCGTCCGCTTCGCCCGGACGATGCGCTGCGCGATGGTGGCCTTGGGCACCAGGAAGGCCCGTGCGATCTCGTCGGTGGTCAGGCCGCCGAGCAGACGCAGCGTGAGCGCCGTGCGCGCCTCGGTCGCGAGCACCGGATGACAGGCGGTGAACATGAGGCTCAGCAGATCGTCGCCGACGTGATCGTCGAGCGCGGCGGCCAGCTCCCGCTCGGGACTCTCCTGGCGGGCTTCGAGCTCGTGCCCGAGCTCGGCGTGCTTGCGCTCGAGCAGCTTGCCCCGGCGTAGGACGTCGATGGCCCGGTTTTTCGCGGTGGCCATCAGCCAGGCGCCCGGGTTATCCGGCACACCCGATTCGGGCCACCGCTCGAGCGCGGCGACCAGTGCGTCCTGCGCGAGATCCTCCGCCGTGCCGACGTCGCCCGTAATACGCGTGAGCCCGGCGATGACCTTGGCCGATTCGATCCGCCACACCGCGTCGATCGCGCGGTGGGCGTCGGACGTCGTCACCGCCTGGCCTCGTTCTGCGCGATCCGCGCCTTGACCAGCTTCCGCACCAGCTCCGCGGGGAGGGGCTTGTCGACGGTAAAGCGGGGGGCGGGTGGGACCGCCCTCAAGTAGGCGGCCACCGAGGCGAATTTTTTCATGGGCTTCATCCCACGTCCAGCTTGCGGAAGCGCTCGACCGCTTCGCTCGGTCCGAAGTCGTCCAGCTCGAACAGCTGGCGCACCTCGATTTCACCGTCCTTGCCGTCCAGGGCGGGATTGGGGAAGCGGCGGGCCCATTCCATCGCCTCGTCCTTCGACTTCACCTGGATCATCGTGTAGCCCGCGATCAGCTCCTTCGCCTCGGCAAAGGGACCGTCGACCACGGTGCGCTTCTGGCCGGAGTATTTGATGCGCCAGCCCTTCGCGCTCGCCTGAAGCCCGGAGGCATCGAGCAGCACGCCGGCCTTCTGTAGCTCCTCGTGGTACTTCGCCATGTCGGTGAGCATCTGCTCGTGCGGCATGACGCCCGCTTCGGAGTCCTTGGTGGCCTTCACGACGATCATGAATCGCATGATCCTATCTCCTCTCCTTCTTGGCCTTGGCTGCCGCCGCGCGCAGCCGCTCTTCGTACTCCCTGAATTCGGGCTTGAGCTCGGGACCGAAGTCGTCCGCTTCGAAGACCTGGCGAATCTCGACCTCGAAGCCGTCATCGAACGGCGCACGCTTGAGCCACTCGATCGCCTCTTCTTTGGACTTCACCTGCCACAGCCAGAAGCCGGCGATCAGCTCCTTCGTCTCGGCGAAGGGCCCGTCGATCACGGTCCGCTTGCTTCCCGAGAACCGGACACGCGCGCCCTTCGAGCTCGCCTGCAGCCCCTCCGCCGCGAGCAGCACGCCGGCTTTCGCCAGCTCTTCATTGAACTTCCCCATCGCGGTGAGGGCTTTTTCGTCGGGGAGGACCCCGGCCTCGGAGTCCTTGTTCGCTTTGACCAGCACCATGAATCGCATGGTCTTCTCTCCTCGTGGTTGTCTGCCTACACGACGAGCGAGGGGCGGCGAAATCGACCTCTCCGTTTCGGAGAGGGGGGATAGGGGTGAGGACTACCCGCCGGCGATGGCTCCGATGACGAGAAACGGCTCCGCCCCGGACGCGACCGCCTCGGGCAGCGGCGCGTCCGGCGGCTCATGGGTCAGATCCCGCTCGCAGGCGAAGAACCGCAGGAACGGCCGGCGCTGCTCGGTGACGTGGTCGCGGATCGTGCCGCGCAGCATCGGATACTGGGCCTCGAGCGCGTCGAGCACCGACGCCCGCGTGACCCGGCCGGCGACATCGAGCAGCACGTCGTCTCGGACGCGCGCCAGCGTCCGCAGATGCGGCGGGAGGACGACCCGGATCACTGCAGCGTTTGGACCTCGACCGAGAGCACGGCCGGGAGATCCCGGACGATGGGCGTCCAGCTGTCTCCGGCGTCGGCCGACAGGTACACCTGCCCCCCCGTGGTGCCGAAATACACACCGCACGCATCGAGCGAGTCCACGGCCATCGCGTCGCGCAACACGTTGACGTAGCAGTCGCGCTGCGGCAGGCCCTTCGTGAGCGCTTCCCAGTCGGTGCCGCCGGTGCGGCTGCGGTACACGCGCAGCTTCCCGTCCGGCACGTAGTGCTCGGAGTCGCTCTTGATGGGGACGACGTAGATGGTGTCCGGCTCGTGGGCGTGCACGTCGATCAC
>Ga0137418_10004651_pt1 | contig 12586 bp, 11 predicted proteins | sample CZODoug3_1_2_16f_FD_122242 | JGI IMG/M metagenome (GOLD analysis project Ga0137418, IMG submission 122242) | Vadose zone soil fungal communities from Angelo Coast Range Reserve, California, USA - CZODoug3_1_2_16fungal (Hybrid Assembly) | ecosystem: Environmental > Terrestrial > Soil > Vadose... | reverse complement strand
TGCCGCCTACGACGATGGGTCTTGCTTTCGTCGACATGCCGTCCGACCAGAAGCAGCTTCTTGTTTGCTGGCTCAGAGCCGCGATCCCAACGATTCGTCAGAATGCCAGCGAGGAATGATCGAGCGACGAGGCCGTCGATGTTTTTCACAAGGTTAGGTAGCCAGTGATTTGCCACAGTCGCGGATTAGACCTTGCCGAATCTCCGGTAAACACAACGCGACTTACGTGGACCTATTTCGAAGTCGCGCGGAAGTTCGCTTGTATTCCAGGCGTACCACCCGAGAGGCACGATCCATCGCTATCGATGTCAACAGGGTGATCGGATCGCGTGGACGTGACCATTGGAACGTGACACAAGCCATTCGGCCGACGGTGACGGTTGCCACTACCGTGGGCTGATCGCGCTGTTCGCGGTGATCACCCGCATTCGCGCAGCTGCGCGTGGGCGGCGGTTCTGTGGCAGAATGCGGTCGTGCTCCAACTACTGACCGCGCGGAAGGAATTGAAGTTCTTTAGCGTCCTACCAAAGGCGGACCTTGGCCAGTAACCTCTTCCACCGCACGATGCTCAATAGTTTCAATTGCTGCAAATGTTTGAAACAGATTTTGGCTGTAACCGCTTTTTCGGACACCAAACCAGACACCATGCCAACAGCGACACCGGATTATGCCTCGCGCCTATCAACGCGCGGGCAGTGAGTCAGGTTGAGATCCCCCCAAGGGGATGCCGTTTCCGGTTTCGCGTTTCCGGATTGCTTCCGGGTAGCCGACGATTCGGGAATAATCTCAAAACATGGCAATCATTTGCTGAGCGAGGAGTCTATTACTCTTCCCTGAGCAAAACTGCTGGGTCTACGCGTAAAGCACGTTGTGCGGGAATACAGATCGCTACGAAACCCAACACCGCCATCGTTATCATTACTCCGGCAAACACCAAAGGATCACGCGGCGTGGCCTGATACACAATTTGTGCCAACAATTGACTCCCAATCGTACCCAGCAGCAAACCCGCCGTTGAGCCCGAAAGCAGCAGAATAAGTGGACGCCTCAGTGCAGAACGCGTGAGCTGAAGGGGCTGAGCTCCCAGAGCCACGCGGATACCAAACTCTTTGATCCGCTTCGAAACCGAATACATGGCCATGCCAAAGACTCCGGTGACCGCAAGCATCGCTGCCAACAAACCCATCACTCCGAGGCTGGCCGTTGCCACGCGGGCGGGAAACAGAACGAATCCGAGCGCGTCGGGCCAGGTATGGAACGTAAAGGGCAGGCTCGGATCGATTCGCGCAAGCGCCTGGGTGAGCCCAGGGACGAGTTCTCCGAGCGGCAACTGCGAGCGGACCACCAATGACGTGTCAGTGTCGGGATTCTGCTCGAGCGGGAAGAACATCGCGGCCCAGGGCGATTCGGTGAGCGAATCATACTTTCCGTTCTCGACGACACCGACAATTTCGTAGGAGATCTTGTCCGCCATGGTAAACCGAAGGCCGAGGGCGGATGTCTTTCCAAACATTTCGCGGGCGAAACGCTCGTTTACGATGGCGACTTTCGGCGCGTTGGCATCGTCGTGCCAAGTGAAGTCGCGTCCCGTCAACAAAAGAGTTCCAGCCGCGGCCAAGTACCCGCGTGAGATAGAGAAATATTTGGCTCCAAAAGCGCTATTTGACATACGGAAATCAGTTGTACCCGCCCGGTAAACCGGGGTGCTGCTTCCGCCCGTACCCAAGGGCGTTTCATTAATTATTCCGATAGCCGTGACACCTGGAATGCTGCCAACCTCCTGCAGCATGCGTTTTTGAATCACGGAGGATGAACTCTGCGTATGTCCGCCCATGTGCAAATCCGTCTGGGCCAGGATCACACTCTGGGGCTGAAAGCCGAGTGGCGCATGCAGCGAGCGCTGCATGCCACGCAAAGCCACAAACGAGGACGTCACCAACAGGGTGCAGAGCGTAATCTGAACGCCCAAGAGAAGATCGCGAAAAGCGAAGCGGCGAAAGACCATCGCACCTACCGCGCCGGTCTTGGTGACCTGCGCGGAGTCCGTCGCCCAGACCTGCCGCACCGGAACCAAGCCCCAGACAATTCCACTTCCGACGGACAGGAGCAGCGCCACAAAATAGACTCTTGCGTCCGCGCTGACTGCCACGTGGATCGGAAACTCCGGGAATGGCTGCCAACGCGTCAACGCCGCCAGCAAAGCGGTAGAGAAAATGGTTCCCAGCACGCCACCGAGAACAGAAATGAGGACAGCTTCGGCCAGCAATTGCCTGAGGATGTGCCATCGGCTGGAGCCGATGGCAAGCCGAATAGCCAATTCACGACTCCGATCGGCCGTGCGCGCGGCAAAAAGGCTCGCGAGGTTCGCACAGGCCGCGAGGAGCACGAGAAATGCCAGCACCATGATGCCTGCGAGGAATGATCGAGCCGGGTCACCGAACATATCGCCCATCAATCCAGGTTTTACCAGCCTCGCGCTTAGCTCATCATCGGTTGCGGGGTACTGGCTCGCGAGTCCGCGAGCGATGGTGTTGAGGTTGTCGGTGGCTTGCCGTGGGCTGACGTCCGGCTTCAGCTTTCCCAAAATCCAGATGTTGTGCATTCCACGATTCGACAGGAAGCTAGTGCCCTCGTCATCCGGGCTGTCGACGATGGGCATCCAGAAGTCAGGCCAAATGAACACGTCGGTCCCATGAAAGCCACTTGGCGCGATTCCGATAACCGTAAACGGGTGCTTGTTTACATGGACGGCGGTCCCAACGACGCGAGGATCCGAATTGAAATGACTGATCCAGAAACCGTGGCTCAAAACGATGTAAGGGGCCGAGTTCGGGCCACGCTCGTCACTGGCGTGAAAGAGTCGGCCATATGCGGGCTGTACACCAAGCATGTCGAAGTAGTTGCCTGAAACTCTGTAGTACCAGCATTTGTAAGCGGCATCTCCAGCGGTCAAGCCCGCGTCCTGTAACCGGTAAGCGGCCGTAGCACTGAAGGTTGTGTTCTTACTCTGAAAATCCAGGTAATCGGGATAGGACTGATTGTCATACCCGGGCGTTTCGCGCACCACGTTGTAAAGGCCGGTCGCTAGAGGAACATCCAAGGGTCTGAGGAGCAGTGCATTCAGAACGCTGAATACAATCACGTTCGCACCAATTCCCAGGATGAGGGTGATCAGCGCAGTGATCGTGAATGTCGGCGTGCGGCGCAACTGGCGCGCGGCGTAACGCATTTCACGCCAGAGCGCATCGAAAATCAGCTCGGCATCCGCAGCGGTTGCGCCCTCCCTGATTACCGTGCGATTCCCGAAACGAATGAGAGCATCGCGGCGAGCCTCCTCCGGGGACATTCCAGCGGCAAGGTTGTCCGCAATTCGCATTTCGACGTGGGATCTGAGTTCGCGATCGATTTCCTGCTCAATTTTTGAGCGGTGGAACGAATTGATAAGGCGCCGAAAGATCGACATGGCCCCTCCTCACGCGTACCGCAACACGGCGCGCACGCCTTTGACGAGCTGCTCGAAGCTCTTTTCAGCCTTGAGCAACTCCTTCTGGCCGGCCGCAGTCAGCCGGTAATACTTAGCCTCGCGATTGGTGTCCGTGACTTTCCACTCCGAGCGAATCCATCCGCTCTGCTCCATGCGGTGGAGGGCGGGATAGAGCGAGCCTTCCTCGATAGACAACAGGTCATCGGACGCTTTCTGGATGTGCTGCACGATTCCGTAGCCGTGCAACTCTCCCATGTGCGATAGGGTCTTCAGGACGAGGAGGTCGAGACTTCCCTGAAGATCATTTCTCGCCATTCGCGCTACCCCTAGACAACTTGGCCTGCAGTAAGCTTAGACCTAGAAGTAGAGGTATGTCAACTGTGGTATCACCCTGTGGGTCTGCTGAGATGCTCAGAAAAAACAATCAAGCCCGAGTGACGGGCAACCCGGAAGTTATCAGCTCGCCCGTTCGGTCAGTACCGAGAACGCCCTTGTGGTCATCTGGCGGGCTAGCCCCGGATTGACCATTTCGTAGGAACCCCGACGGAGGTCTCGCGTGCCGTTGGGCCAGATTCTTCCGTATTCCTTGGGATGAGCAATGCATCAAATAAGGGGCCGTGTCTACGACCTAGATAGTTGGATTTTGTCGTGGCGAACGCACATTTGGGCAGGTGACGGAGTCGACGGGACGTGTTAGGAGAAACAAGTTTCTTGTCGGGCGATGAACAGTTAAATGGGCCGTTGGACTCGACCGCAAAACGTCAGAGCACGGAAATCAGTGATCTCTTGGGTTATTCCGCCTTGCGTCGACCTTCGAGTGTCGACCTGGGATGGAAGAAATTCGCCATAGAGCGTCGCACAATCCTGGCTGGCGAGAAACCTGAGGTAAAGGTACAGCACCACTTTTTGATTCTCTGGGATGTGCGTGTCGCCGAAGGAGAGAGTGCTTACCATAGTGGCCGATTCTCCCCGTACAAGAAGTATCCTAATACCATCACGACCTGCCTTCCCGGAATCAGGCCAGCGGTTCGCACTCGATTCAATCATGAAGTGATTGTGGGTGCGCTGCACCCAGATTTCATTCTTCGGATGGAAGAGGAGCTCGACAAACGTCCCAGCGGAGGTTTCCGTCCGCTATACGGAACAGACGCTCCCGATCTGCGGAATCTCCTCCGTCTTCTGCTGAAAGAATCAGAGACGGGCGGGCCATGTGGGACTCTCTATGCCGACTCGCTGATGACTGCGCTTGCGACACGGTTGCTCTATACGGTGCGATCCGAGAAGGCATCTGCAACTAGTAGGATTTCCCCCTTACCACCCCGGCCGCTCCGGCGTGTGCTGGAACACATGCGGGCCAACCTGAGCGCTAATTTAGACCTTGTGACACTCGCCGCTGAAACTGGCTACAGCAGGGCTCATTTCCTGCGAACGTTTCGAGCGGCCACGGGACAAACGCCTCATCGTTATCTGATCGAACTGCGGCTGGAAAAGGCTCGAACGCTGCTTGCCACCGGAGCGATGCCCCTGATCGATATCGCGGCGGAGTGCGGTTTCTCCAGTCACGCTCATCTGACCAGCGCATTTCGATCAAGGTTTGGTGTGTCACCGAGTGCATACCGCCGCGAACTGTAATAACGCGTCGCGACGAATAATCGCCCTACTCGTCTTGCAGAACCTGGTTCAAGCACTCCTTCCAATAATTGCTTGATTACCGTGTCGATCCCAAAGCCGCGTCACGAAGGTTCGAGAACGGCCCTGTAGAGAGCCTCGACGTATTAGACGCACGAATTTCCGCTCATCGGATGGAAGTTTGATCCCTTTCTGAAAGCAGGTGCCTCGGCGAATCTTCATACTCGCAACGAGTTCATCGCTTCAGGGGCAGCCCGATCCGGCGAACGGCAGAGTAAGGGGAAGAGACATGAGTGTGAGAACACTTATCAAGGTAGGGCAAAGAGAAATGCGCAATGCAACGACGATTGTCGTTACCGGGGCGACGGGAAATCTCGGTGGCCGTATCGTAAACTCGATCCTCAGGGAGGGAGCTGCGGTAAGAGCCCTTGTTCGCACTGGCACGGCTAGGGACAAGTCCGAAGCGCTTAGAAGGTGTGGGGCGAGTGTTGTAGAAGTCGACTTTCATGAGCTAGACCAGGTTGTGAAGGCTTGCGCTGGTGCCTCTTGTGTAGTCTCGGCTTTCGCCGGACTTCGCGATGTAATCGTCGACACCCAACGGGTCCTTCTCGAGGGAAGTGCCAAGGCCGGCGTACCGCGCTTTATCCCGTCAGATTTTTCTGCAGACTATACAAAATGGCCACAACCCGAGAACCGTACGTTAGATCTCCGTCGCGAATTCAACCGCATTGTCGAGAAGACAGTAGTTGGTTCCACGTCTATCTTGAACGGAGCATTTCTTGATCTGCTGCTCGGACCATTTCCGGCTTTCAACCTGGAGGCACGTACGGTGACCTACTGGGGAGACCCTGATTCCAAGCTAGAGTTCACGAGGCTCGACGACATTGCCGCCTTCACCGCGTTTGCATCGTTGGACGCATCAGCACCCAGAAGGCTGCGAATAGTGGGTGAACGGATCAGCGCTCGCGAACTCGCTGTTCTTGCCGAAGAGGTTTCGGGAGAGCGATTCGAGCTTATCAACGGAGGAACCATAACTGAGCTGAGTGACAGAATCTCACAGCGTCAAAGGACCGCAAATCCGGAAGATCGAGAACTGTATCCTGATTGGCAGCGGATGATGTATATGAGGACCATGTTTAGCGGTAGTGCTGAAGTGGGGTCGCTCGATAATGGCCGCTATCCTAATCTACATTGGACTACTGCGCGTGAGCTTCTAGAAGCACGCTTTGCTGCTACATCGCCGACTCGACCGCGCTAACGGTTTCACCGATGGACTGAAGCCCCTTTCCACAGTGCTTTGTCTCGCGGTCCAAAAACGGGCTTCGGGGAAGTCAACCCAACAGAGGAGTAACACAATGAATGTTGTTCACCTTCAAGTCGATTCCGCAATCGCGCGGATCACAATCGATCATCCCGTCGATAACAGGATCAACTTTGAGATGCGGCAGGAACTGCTGGAAGCGATCGAGCAAGTTGCCACCAGTGATGCTCGCGTCTTGGTGATCAAGGCGGCCGGGGAGAATTTCTCTCTCGGTGGACACGTACGCGATTGGCCTGGCGTTTCTGTCGCCGAACTAAGGCCGAAAATCGAAGTCTTTGCCAGAGCGTTGGATCATCTGCAAGAGCTAGAGATTCCGACCATAGCTTCTGTTCAGGGTGGATGCATGGGGGGAGGCTTCGAGCTTGCACTCGGGTGTGACCTAATCATCGCTGGAAGGTCCGCGCGCTTTGCCTTTCCGGAAGGTCTCGGCGGCATCCCGACATTGCAGGGTGGGGTCTACAACCTGGCGGAGCGGATCGGACGCGCGAAAGCGATTGAACTGGCTTTCCTTTCAGAACCGGTCTCCGCCGAACAGATGGCTCAATGGAATGTCGTCAACCGCGTGATAGAGGACCATCTACTCTCGCGGGAGACAGAGGCTCTTGCCATTCGGCTCGCCTCGGGACCAGCGATGGCGTATGCGGCAACGAAAGATCTGTTGCGTATTTGGCAACGGGAAGGTGTTATTGGGGCACGTAAGGCTCTCTACGATCTTTCCATGCCCTTGTTTGAAACTGATGACGTCCAGCAAGCGCTGCGCGCCGCGGCCGATGCGATGAACACCGGTACGCCATACCCGAAAGCGATCTTTTCGGCAGGCCCGAAGAGGCGTCCAAGAGCGTAATCGAAGAATCAGCAGCGGCCGCAATGATCATTGACGCTTGGATCTATACCGATTTCAAAGCCAGCTAGCTGAGTTTCCGCGTGTCTATTGTGAGAAGGGGTTGGCACCTTCAGTTGAAACATCTGGCGAGATGCGACGGCTGGTACACCATTTTTTCTGTAACTAAAAACAGACTGGTCTACTCTAATTAGATGAGCGACGCTTTGGCGGGCGAATTCAGAACTTATACCTAACAGAAGGAGGCGCAAATGAAATTGGCAGGAAAGGTTGCATTGATTACCGGTGGCGATTCGTCCCCCTGTCGCTGCGTGAACTCATCCATAAGAACGAGGAGCGCAGCCTGCCACAACGCACGGTCGTCGTCCGCTACCAATTTCGGCTCAAGCGTTTCAAAAAGTGTTGCTTTGTTTTCGATGGCTTTCATGGCTCAGTCAGTTCTTCACGGTTTTTATAAGATGCAGAGTGAATCTCATCCTCGGGTGTTTCCAGTACCAAACGTTCCGCGTCTCCCTAATGGGCACAGGGTTTTCCGTTTTGTCGCTGGCAGCAGCGACCAGTTTCAAGTTCGTTTTTGCTCCGACAAATGAACCGCGAATGTGCGGAAACGCCTTCGCCCATGCGGTTAGCGCCCCCGAAGCGTGTGGGGCTTGCCACTGGCTAATGTATGTCCCGCCCTTGTAGTCAGCTATAACAGTCCAGAGCGCCATAGTCTCGAAGTATAAATCAGCCGTGCCAGCGTGGCCGAAACCGTACAAGTGGATTTTCCACTTTTCCGATTATCCACCCGAATTACCAGGAGTTGAGAATGTCTCGGCTACTCTAATGTCTCAGGTTGAAGATTTCCGGTAACGCAATGCCCAATACGCTAATCCGCCAAAGAGAACCGCTGTCGCAATGCGTGAGCGCCACAAGAACTCTGGGCTCGCGGTACCTCGGTCATGAAAAGGTGAAGCGATTAGCTTTCCCGGAAGTAGGACCAACTCGCAAGCGAGGTCCGGAAAAGACCCTGCTCTAAAATAGGGTTGGATAACCGATGGAACCGCCGCGATGGTGCATCCAATCAATATAGCTAACGCGATGCGGGGGAATTTCCTCATGGTGCATCCTACTCCGCCAAGGCAAGTTTCCGGTAACGCGGGCGGTCTCAGCGGGTCAGCGCAACGCTTGCTCGAAGCGTTACCGGACATTGCGATTTATCGGGCAAGTTTCTCTTCAAGATAGGCAATTTCACGTCGTAGCCGGGCGATTCTTCCGCGGACCCAAATCTTTGGGTCTAGCGACTGTGCTTGTTTCATCAGAGGGGCCAACAAGTCACATATGTGGTCGTGTCCACCGGGACGAGCTGTTGCAAATGGGGCATCGCCTTCGCTTAGTGCAAATATATCTGCCCCCTGATCAATTAAGAGTTTGACCATTTCAAGGTTACCCTGCATGCAGGCAACGTGCAGAGGGGTATAACCAAGATCCCCCGCTTTATTTACATCAATGCCAGCGTCGATGAGGGCTTCGGCGGCAGAAAGATCACTCCATCTGACAACATAATGAAGTCCGTTATCGCCCTCACTACTACATGCATTCACATCAGAAAAATCGGTTTCAGCAAAATCGCACTTTCGCGCAGCCTGGCAAATATGCGTTTTAGTTGGTCATCCATAGACCAATATTATGGGACATTTGTGAATCGCAGTAATTCAAGTTTTTCTCAAGTCCTGGCCGAGTAGGCCCGGGGATTTTCACCCCGAGCCTCTCACAGATCCGTGCTTGACTGTCTCCAGTCACACGGCTCGTGCCACCCAGTGAAGGTTGCAACCTTCCGTCCTGGACCGCTCGGCTCCTCCTGTTTCCAGTTGACCGAAATTGGTTAGGACGCGGGTGACCTGCCCCCTTCGCTCCACGGGAATTACCCCGCTTCTTCACTACTATGGGGCAGTCCGACCCTGAGACTCCGCATCCGTACTCTCGCCCTCGTGGTTGCTTCCACTTGTGGCTTCTCCGTTGGCATCGGTGTCTCAGGTTCCCACGTTCCGCTCAACCGCCTCTTTGGCAAGCTCAGGCCACCTCTCATGCCGGATGCCGCTCCGCCCGTAAGCAGGTTTCGTCGGAGCTAATCCCGCAGTAACTAACCCCCCGCGGTTTTGACATCGTCTATAAGGTTTCGACACTTCAGCAGTGGTTCCCTTGCGGTCCTCTTCTTGCCTGTCACCTGACCTGGTCGTTGCCAGGCCTTTTCCTTCCGCGTTCACGACCATAGCTTTTGGCTACAGCCGCCGAAGGTGGTTTGAAACCTGCTCCTGTAAGCCGGTTCCGAGGGGCCTACCCTCATCAGTCAAGCAGTTGCGCACTACTCAGTCATTTCTCCTTTCGTGCTCGTGGCACACGTTAGTCGCATAACCGGACATCTGGATTTTCTGATCGGCACTTGACCGATAGGCGCGTCAGGCGTTGAGACTCATGGAAGGGTTGGTTGAACCGAAAGCGGGGCTATCTTTTCGCGTCGGTCTTCCGGCGAATGGGCCGGGAACTATCGAGGAGCAGGTTGGCTTTTTCGACTTGGCCCTGTGCGCGATAAACGGAAGCCAAATTCTCAAGGCTGATTGCAATCCAGGGATGATCGGGCTGAAAGCGTTTTCTTCGAATCGCGAGAGCGCGGGCAAATGATGCTTCTGCCTGGGCGAGCTTATTCAGATCGCGTTGGCAAAGGCCCAGGCGGTTTAGTGTGGTGGAGACTTCCAGTCCTTCGGGCCCAAAGGCTTTTTCTTCTATCGGTAACGCACGCGCTGCAAAAGATTCGCCGATATCGTATTTCTTTTCGTAAAAGTAAAGCAGCGCCATGTCACTTACCGTCTCGGCAGCCTCAGGGCTGTCCTGCCCAAAGTTCTTTTGGCGGATTTCGAGCATTTGCTGAAATAGGGGCTCAGCTGATTCCATCGGGAATCTCTCTTCATCGCGATATAGCTTTGCCAGGAAGTTCAGGTCGTCAGCAACTTTCGGATGGTCCGGGCCGTATTTTGCTTGATCGGCTTCGATGGCTTGTTTGTAGAGAGATTCGGCTTCTTTGTACTTGCCCGCGGCTGCTCGCGACTGGCCTCGCTCAATGAGGAGCACGGCTTCACTCGTGGTTTGCGACGGACCGGCTTTCTCAAGAATCGCCAGCGATCGTATTCGGAGCGAAGCTGCCTCAGAGGAATTCCCTTGCTTGTAACGGACATCGGCCAGCCCGCCTAATGTGCGGCCCAAGTCCGCATCATCGGGGCTCAATTGGGCTTCCTGAATGGTGAGCGCCCTTCTATAGAGTGCTTCCGATTCTGAATACTTGCCCTCCTCTTCATAGACTTCGACTAGGCTCGTCGATGCCAAGGCCAAATGCGGACTGCTGGTGCCCTCGTACTTCTCGAAATTCGCTGCGGCCTCTGCCAGAAGGTTTTGAGCTTCCTCAAGCCGGTGCCGCTTGAAGGAGAAATCGCCAACATTAAGCAGATACATCGCATAGTCGCCGCGATAAATTTCCGGGTGCTGCCGATAGATCACGAGAGTCTCTCGATAGTACTGATCGGCTTCCGTGTCATCTCCCTTGTCACGCAGGGCCTCCGCCAGCCCGGAGAGAGCGGAAACCAATTCCGGATCATCTGGCTTTAGCAACTTTTTCCGAATTTCGACGGCTCGCTTGTAGTAAGCCGCCGCTTCCGAATCCCGATGCTGGAGATACGTCACAGCCCCGAGACCATGCAAGACGCTTGCTTGATGGATGGATCCTGGCGAGCCGCGTTCTGTTTCTTGTAAGAGGCCGGTCAGAATGGCTTCCGCATCGACATATCGCTTCTGCTGAAATGCCAAAAGGGAGTCACTGAACGGTTTTGAGAATCGCGCTTCGCGCTCAAGTGCTGCGCTGTCTTGAGCACGTTTCCAGAGGGCCAGGGAACCAAGACCTAGTGCGAGGGCTAGAAAGCCAAGTAGAATTCGGATGCGCATTCTCTTTAGTCTCAGACTAGAAACGACCAGAATAAACAGGGCCGTTTTGAAGTTGATTCACCGTCATGCTGCCGCAAACACCAATACTGGGCCCCGGCCACTGGGAACGCAAAGAACCTGCGTTTTGTATTTGTCTGCCTGGTAACTGTCCGGCGCGGATATCTGGCCAGGAGACCAGAAACATCGCGCAAGCAGATGCTGGGCCAGAAAAAGATCGCACGAATGATCGTAAGTTAGCCCCAGCCTTCGTCACAGCCTTCTGTTTGCCCGTGTCCAATCCACATGCCTGGTAAGTCGCATAACCCGAGATTTGAAGTAACACTTCACTTTTCCGATTACCGCGTTAATCAAGCACTGACCGCCTCTCATTCACTCGCATGAAGTTATGCCAGAATGAAGCGCATGAGCCAACGGACTGTAGTCATATCGCTGGGCGTGGCAATCGCTCTTATTTTGTCGATACAACAATCCAGTCTGAAAGCAGTTGCTAAACCCAAAGACGACAGAGGCCTGATTGATGGGATTGTTACCTATGAAGACAAAAAGCCTGTGAAAGGTGCAACGGTCTACGCCGCTCCACTTGGGCGACCGATGGGTGCAATTATTCCTCACGCCGAGACCGATGAAACCGGGTATTACGCTATTCACATCTCCCGTTCGTGGTTTGGAAAGTTTGCCGTAGCTGCAAAGAAGGAGGACGAAAACTTCCCTGACATGAGCAACCAGTTCTATAGCGACGGCAATTTTCAAACGGCAACTTTGACTGCCAACCATCCCGCTGAAACGGTAATGATTCGCCTCGGATCGAAGGCAGGCGTACTCATCGGCACAGTGCGCGACGCTATTACCGGGGCGACGCTTTATCCATGTCTTGAACTCAGACGACCAAACGGAAATGTTTTGTCTGGAAGTGGATTGATAAAAGAACATTTCCGGGTCTTAATTCCGCCTGAAACAGAAGTGACGGTCAAAATGTGGCTCGATGGTTACAGACCTTGGTATTACCCCGGGACAGACGAAAAATCGCGGAGTGCCCCACTGCGCCTCAGACCGGATGAACAAAAAACACTCGAAATTCTCTTACAACCCAGCGCATCGGACTCCAAGCTTGGTTGTGGAATGCCTGTGGGCACTGTCGTGAATCCGTGAGCGAAAACTGGCTAACTCCTTCCAGGTTGCCAACAGTCGGCACTACAGTTGAGCCCGACCGGGGTGGCGAGGTTGCGAAAGAATTAATTCGTCAAACTTGCGCCTCGCAACCACTCGTGCTGACCGCAATGTATACCACCACGGTTTTCTGGGGCGCGACGCAAGATAGGCAGTCACTTCTCCCCATGTC
>Ga0137418_10004650_pt1 | contig 12586 bp, 7 predicted proteins | sample CZODoug3_1_2_16f_FD_122242 | JGI IMG/M metagenome (GOLD analysis project Ga0137418, IMG submission 122242) | Vadose zone soil fungal communities from Angelo Coast Range Reserve, California, USA - CZODoug3_1_2_16fungal (Hybrid Assembly) | ecosystem: Environmental > Terrestrial > Soil > Vadose... | reverse complement strand
GGTGGCCGCCCACTCCATGGCGCCGAGATCGATTCCGCTCACGACCACCGGATCGCGCTCGCATTCACCGTGGCGGCGCTGGCGGCGGACTCGCCTACCGTCATCTCCGGCGCCGAGTGGGCCGACGTGTCCTTCCCCGGGTTCTTCGAACTCCTCCGCTCCCTCGGGGCCGAGGTGGAGCTATTGCCCTGATGCGCAAGCTCTTCGTCCTGCTCGGCGACCCGGTGGCGCACTCGCGCTCGCCGGCCATCCACGCGCGCGCCTTCGCGCTCCTGGGCATCGACGCCGCCTACGCGCCGAGCCGGGTGTCCGCCGAGGACCTGGAGCGCGCGGTGGACGGGCTGCGCGCGCTGGGCGCGGACGGGTTCAACGTAACGGTGCCCCACAAGACCGCGGTCGCGCAGCTCGTCGATCGCCTCCACCTCGGCGCGACGCGTATCGGCGCGGTGAGCTGCGTGGCGCGCGACGGCGACGCGCTGGTCGGCCACAACACCGACGTCCCGGGTCTGCTGCGCGCGCTGCGCTCCCGGCACATCGACGCGTCCGGGCGCGCCGTGGTGGTCGGCGCGGGCGGGTCGGCGCGCGCGGCCGCATTCGCCCTCGCGGAGCAGGCGCAAGGGCTCACCGTCCTGAACCGCACGGCGGACCGCGCGCGCTCGCTCGCGCAGGCCGTGGGGGCTCGCGCGCAGGCGGCAGCGCTCGACTCACCCGAGGCGCGGCGCGCCCTGCAGGAAGCCGCCCTGGTGGTGCACTGCACGACGGTGGGCCTTTCGGACGACCGTCTTCCCTTCGACCCGGCGCTGCTCGCACCCGGGGCAGCGCTGGCCGACATGGTCTATCGCGGCCCGACGGGCGAGACGGCGCTGGTCCGGGCGGTCCGGCAGCGCGGGCTCGCCGCGGCGGACGGCATCGACGTCCTCGTGCACCAGGCCATCGCCTCGCTCGAGATCTGGCTTTCGCGCCCGCGCCTCGACGAGCTCTTGCCCGCGCTGCGGGAGGCGGCGCTCGCATGACCCGGCTGCGCTTCCTCACCGCCGGCGAGTCGCACGGCCCGGCGCTGGTCGGCATCCTCGACGGGATGCCCGCGGGAGTGCGGCTGCTCGCGGAGCACCTCGAGCGCGACCTGCAGCGGCGCAAGCTGGGATACGGCCGCGGCGGGCGCATGAAGATCGAGCCCGAGGTGCCGCGGATCCTCGCCGGCGTGCGGCACGGCGTCACCCTGGGAAGCCCGCTCGCGGTGCTGATCGAGAACGCCGATCACGCGAAGGCCTGGGCGGACCGGATGGCCGTGGAACCGGTCGCGGACCCCGGCCGCGAGGTGTCGCTCCCACGCCCGGGGCACGCGGACCTGACCGGCGCGATCAAGTTCGGCCACCGCGACCTGCGCAACTCGCTCGAGCGGGCCAGCGCCCGTGAGACCGCGATGCGCGTGGCGCTGGCCGCCGCGGTGCGCCGGATGCTCGACGAGCTGGATGTCCGCGTCGGCTCGTTCGTGACCTCCATCGGCACCGCGCGCGCCCGAGCCGGCGTTCCGGCCGAGCTGCTGGATTTCGCCACCGAGGACGCGGACGAGCTGGCGCTGCGCGCGGACAAGTCCACCGTGCGCGCGCTCGACGAAGCCGCGGACGAGGCGTTCCGGGTCCAGATCGAGGAGGCGCAGAAGCAGCGCGACACGGTGGGCGGCACCTTCGAGGTCCGCGTGACGGGGCTGCCGCCGGGGCTGGGCAGCTACACGCAGCACGATCTGCGGCTCGACGGCCTTCTCGCGCGCGCGCTGGCTTCCATCCCGGCCATCAAGGCCGTCGAGCTGGGCGACGGATGGCGCAACGCGGAGCTGTTCGGCTCGCAGGTGCACGACCCGATGGACCGCGGCGGCGGCGGGGTGCTGCGCGAGACCAACCACGCCGGCGGGCTGGAGGGGGGCGTCACCAATGGCGAGCCGCTGGTCGCCCGGGCGGCGATGAAGCCCATCGCCACGGTGCCCGCGGCCTTGCGCAGCGTCGACCTCTCGACCGGGGCCGCCGACGCCGCGCACGTCGAGCGGAGCGATACCTGCGCGGTCCCGGCGGCGGCGGTGGTCGGCGAGGCGGTGGTCGCGCTGGCGGTGGCCGATGCCCTGCTCCAGAAGCTCGGCGGCGACTCGCTCGACGAGCTGCAAGCGGCGCTGCGACGCGCCTGGCAGCGCGCACGGCTCCTCGAGGGACACGTCTTCCTCTGCGGGTTGCCCGGCAGCGGGAAGAGCACGGTCGCACCGCTGCTCGCGGCGAAGCTGGGCATCCCCTGCATCGATCTGGGCCAGCAGATCGAGCGCGGCGCCGGCCGGCCGGTGCCGGAGATCTTCGCCGCGGAGCAGGAGTCCGGCTTCCGGGCGCGCGAGGCGGCGGCGCTCCGGGCCGCGGTCAAGGGCCCCCGCTCCGTCATCGCGCTCGGAGGAGGCGCGGTCACCACCCGCGCTGTCCGGCACTGGGTCCGGCGCACCGGGCACCTGCTCTGGCTGCGGGCGCCCGCCGACCTCTGCGCATCGCGCGCGCCCAGCGGCAGGCCGCTGCTCGGTCCGGATCCCGCCGCACGCATGGTGCAGCTCGCGGCCGCGCGCGAACCGCTTTACGCCCGCCTCGCCGAGGCAGCCGTCGACGTCGCCGGATTGACGCCCGCGCAGGTGGCGGACCAGTGCGCGGCCGCCGCGCGCGTCCTGGAGGCGCAGCGTGCCTGGCGGTGATCTGGACATCGAGCTCCGTTCCGGCGCGCGCACCCGGTGCGTTTTCGCGGCCGGCGGACTGAGGCGGCTGGACGAGCTGTCCGCGGAGGTCGGGCTGACCGGGACGGCCGGGCTGCTCTGCGACGCGCGGCTGCTCTCCACCGCTCACCGCGACGCGCTGCTCGCCTACGGGACCACGCGCCTGGGCGCCCCGCTCGCCCGCCCGGTCAGCGAGGCGCGCAAGACGTTGGGGGAGGTCGAGGCGATGTGCGAGGCGCTCGCCGCGCGCGGCGTGCAGCGCGACGGATTCGTCGTTGCCGTCGGGGGTGGTGTGCTCACCGACCTCGGCGGGCTGGCCGCCGCGCTCTACCTGCGCGGAGTCCCGTGGGTATCGGTCCCCACCACGCTGCTCGCGCAGGTCGACGCCGGGCTGGGCGGAAAGACCGGCGCGAACCTGCGCGGTGGCAAGAACCTCGCGGGCGCGTTCCACCAGCCGCGGCTGGTGGTGTGCGACGCCGAGGTCCTCGGCACCCTTCCGGCGCGCGAGCGCTGGAGCGGCCTGGCCGAGGTGGTGAAGTGCGCGCTGCTCTCTCCGGCGCAGGACGCGGGCGGGATGCCGCTGCTCGAGCGCTGCGAGCGCGACCTGGAGCGCGCGGCGGCAGGCGAGGCGGACGCGCTCGCGCCTCTCATCGAGGCCTGCGTGCGCATCAAGGCGGCCATCGTCGCTGAAGACGAGCGGGAGGGCGGTGCCCGGGCGTTCCTCAACCTGGGCCACACCGTCGGCCACGCCCTGGAGGCCGCCACGGGCTACGAGAGATTCGTCCACGGCGAAGCCGTGGCGCTCGGTCTGCGCGGAGCGCTGTGGCTGTCCCGCGCGCGCGGCCTGCTCGACGACCCGGGGCTTTCGCGCGCGCGGCGCTTGGTGGAGCGCCTGAAGATTTCTCCCGACCGCCGGCTGGACGCGCCGGAGCGCGAAGCGGCGCTCTCCGCGCTCGCGCGCGACAAGAAGGCCCGCGCCGGGCGCGTCCGCTTCGTGCTCCTCGCCGGGCTCGGCGCGCCCCGGCTGGTGGAGGTGGAGCCGCAGGAGTGCGTCCGCGCGCTGGAGGCGAGCCTCTCATGAACGTCCTAGTGCTCAACGGGCCCAACTTGAACCTGCTCGGCGAGCGCCAGCCGGAGATCTACGGAACGACGACGCTGTCGCAGCTCGAGTCGCTCGTCGCCGAGCGCGCCCGGGAGCTGGGGGTCGCGGTGCGCACCTTCCAGTCCAACCACGAAGGTGCGCTGGTGGACCGGCTCCACGAGGTCCGGAAGTGGGCGGACGGCGTCATCTTCAACCCCGGCGCGTACACGCACTACTCCTACTCGCTGCGCGACGCGATCTCCGCGACGCGGCTGCGAGTGGTCGAGGTGCATCTCTCGGACCTGTCGCAGCGCGAGCCGTGGCGCCGGGTCAGCGTGATCGCCGAGGTGGCGGCGCACCGGATCATGGGGAAGGGAATCGCCGGCTACCTCGAGGCGCTGGAATGGCTGGTGGCGCACCCACGCTGACCATCGGAGACGAGAGCATGACCTCGCTGCGCTTCTGGATCTCCCTCGCCGCCTGCTGCCTGCCTGCGCTGGCCCAGGGGACCGAGATGCACCTCGATCGCATCCGGCTTCCGCCCGGCTTCGCCATCGACGTGTACGCGCAAGGCGTGAAGAACGCCCGCCAGCTGGCGCTGGGCCCGAACGGCATCGTCTTCGTGAGCACGCGCCGCGAAGGCAACGTCTATGCGGTCATCGCTTCCCGGAAGGACAAGGCCGACCGCGTAGTCACGCTGGCGAAGGGCCTGCAAAACCCCAACGGCGTCGCGTTCCGCGGCGGCGCGCTCTACGTCGCGGAGCGCTCCAGGGTGCTGCGCTACGACGACATCGCACGCCACCTCGACGATCCGCCGAAGCCGGTCGTGGTCCGGGACGACTTTCCCAAGGAGGCGCACCACGGCTGGAAGTTCATCGCCTTCGGGCCCGACGGCTCGCTCTACGTCCCGGTGGGCGCGCCTTGCAACGTGTGCAAGTCCGACGAGATCTTCGCGACCATCACGCGACTGTCGGCCGACGGCAAGCAGCGCGAGATCTACGCCCGCGGAGTCCGCAACACCGTCGGCTTCGATTGGCACCCCGACACGGGCGTGCTCTGGTTCACGGACAACGGGCGGGACGAGATGGGCGACGAGACCCCGCCGGACGAGCTGAACCGCGCGCCGCGCGCCGGTCTGCATTTCGGGTTCCCCCATTGCCACGGAGGCGACATCCCGGATCCGGAGTTCGGCCGCGAGAGGCCGTGCAAGGAGCTCACCCCGCCGGCGGTCAACCTCGGACCGCACGTGGCGGCGCTCGGCATGCGCTTCTACACCGGCTCGATGTTTCCGCCGGAATACCGCAAGGACATCTTCATCGCGGAGCACGGCTCCTGGAACCGGACCACACCGATCGGGGCGCGGGTGATGTTCGTCCCGCTCAAGGCGAACGGGTCAGCCGACAAGGCCGAGGTGTTCGCCGAAGGGTGGCTCGATCCGGAGACGAAGCAGTATCGAGGCCGTCCCGTCGACGTGGCCGTCATGCGCGACGGGTCGCTGCTCGTCTCGGAGGCCATGATCAAGCCAAGCGTACCCCTCAGGCCGCCTGTGTCCGCGGAGTTCCCAGCAATGACCGCGATTCGGCGGCACGCGCGACCTCGGCGCGGAAGGTCGCCGATTGCTCGAGCTCGGTCCGCCCCGCGGCGGGCAAGACCGTTCCCTGGCGCGCATCGACCAACCCCAGATCGGCGAGCGCGCGCAGCGCACGACCGGCCACGCCCGGTGCTCCCGCGTCCCCGAGCGCACTGGCCAGCGGCGCGCGACGGCCCAGACTTCAGGGCCGGTTCTATCTTCGCGACCTGGTTGTCTGCGACCAGGAACTGAACCTCGGCGGAACCGGAAGAAGCGGCTCCGTTATTGATGGACAGGAACCCCGCGTTGCTGGAGGCGGTCCAGGAACAGGCTGCGGGGGCAACGACGCTGACAGTGCCAAGGCCTCCCGAGGCGGGAACGCCGCTCAAGGTGCGTCCTCCGAAAGTCGACGAGAGAATCAGGCTACCGGGAATCATTCCAGCGGAACGGCTGCGGTTGTCCGATGTCGATCTTGTCGTGCGCAATCAGCCGCACGATTTCGTCATGCAACATGTCGATCTTGACTTGAATCCGCGCACACCGGGCGAATTGCGCATCGAGAAATTGCAACTCCCAACGGCGCCAGCCTGGTCGAAAATTTCCGCGCCGGTTTCTTACGTAAACAGCAATCTGATGGTACGCAATCTCGTCCTCAATAATGAGGAGCGCATTCACTCCCTAAGGGTGGATGCTTCGCGAATCAGGTCGGGAACGTTAACGATCGAGGTCGAGTCGGAGATGGGTTCCGGAAAACTATCGGGGTCACTCGTCTTGCGCGAAACGCGCACTTCGCTAAACACAGATACTCATTTGGTTGTTGAGAATGTAAAGGTCGAGGCGCTCAACAAATATCTCGGTTTATCGGAAGCAGTTAGGCGTGGCGACATCGAGCGACTTACGATCGATGGAACGGGCGTGCTCAACACACCGCGCACGTGGAATGGAACTGCCTCCGCGCATATCAATAACTTCCGCGAGCAAGGGATCTTTTTCGATCGCGTCGATTTTCAAGTGATTGCGCGTGACGGAATCGCGACGCTGCCGGTCGCTGATTTGGTGCACGCGCAAAACAAATTCCATTTGCGCGGATCGGCCGAGTTGCCGCCGGACATCCGACAATTCGGCCGCAGCGCCGCGACGCTCGAGCTAACAGGTAAGGCTGTTGATTTGCACGCGATGACGGCAGGAAGTGTCGAACCGTTGACTGGTTCTGCGCAGATTAACGGCAAGATCGAGATCAAGAATGGGAAGTTTGATGCCAACTTCATGGCGTCGGGGGGTTCGATCGGATTTGAGAACGGCGCGATCGACAAGCTCAGCGTTAATCTTAGAGCATCTAAGATAGTGCCGCCGCCTAATATTAGAAAATCCTGGTTCGCCGATCTTCGCTCCGCCGTGGACCTGGAGATAACTGATGTGCGTTATCGGGATTATGCGATTGATTCAGTCGAAGGAGCGCTCCGCGGCGCCGGCGACGTGGTCAACCTGGAACGCCTCAATCTAAGGCGGAACCAAAACGACCTCAGTGTTCGAGGCCGATATCGGTTGCCGGAAGAGTTGCGCATGGCCGCGTCACAATCAGCGCAGTTGGACCTTTCGCTAAACGCGATCGAGCTCGGCGATTATTGGGCGTCCGATTCGCCGGATAAGATCACTGGGCCATTGCACGTCGCAGCGCAGATTGAGCGGAAGCAGGGAGTCAGTAACGGTCAAATCACAATCTTTGGATCGAATCTCAAGATGCGAGATTTGCTCTTCAAGCAACTGAGCTCGCAATGCTCGATCTCGAGCAATGTGATTTACGTGAATGATTTCACCGCGAGTTTGAATGAACGCGATTTTATTGGCGCGAATGGACTCGTCGATCTTCGTGCGCCGCATCGCTACCGCGGAAAGCTGTCGGCGAGTGTTTCGGACTTATCGACGCTCGAACCGTTGCTCACTGCTTATGGAAACGAGCGCAAATTGGCGGGATCGTTCTTTATCAATTGGGACGGCCGCGGCGAAGCAGCGACGACGTTCAAACATTCCGGCAGCCTGAAGCTTGCCCTCGAGAAAGGCCGCTACGGCGATTTGCAATCGTTGCAGGCGAAGGCGGAAGCCGCCTATTCGCCGGCTGGTTTGAATGTTCCGATTCTCTTTCTCGGCAGCAACAAGATGGATTTCCAAGCGATCGTTCGGGCAAGCGGGGCAACGTTTGAGCTTACAAAGATCGAGCTTGATCAGGGCACAGCCAAATATGCTTCGGGCTATGTCTCGGTCCCGTTTATTTGGAAGAACCTTGGGACGCGTGCGCCAGTATCTCCGTCCGATGGAAAGGTGACGGCGACCTTTCAATCGGAGAACATCGACATCAAAAGACTTTTCGAGGATGTGGGCGTAAAACCGGCGGCCTCGGGGACAATCAACGTGAAGTTCGACGCGCAAGGAACCCTGGCGGATTTGAACGCGCGGCTGGACGTGCAGATGCGCGATGTCCGGAGCGAGCAACTACCCAAGTTGGAGCCGGCGACATTCGATCTCACCGCGCAGGCGCGACACAACCAACTGAACGTTTCAGGCAAGCTGCAACAGACCAAAATTCAACCGATGGAACTGACAGCGAACCTGCCGTTCAACGCGGCAAAGATTCTGCGCGAACGGAAGCTGGATGAGGCCACGCCACTTAGCGCAAAAGTCCGGTTGCCGCGAAGTTCCGTCAATTTCCTGCGACAATTTGTACCCGCGATTCAGGAACTCGATGGCGACGTGGCGCTGGATGTAGATCTGGGCGGGACGATCGGGCACCCCATTTTCACCGGCGCCGGCGACATGACTGTGAACCTCGCCCGGTTTAGCGATCCGACGCTGCCCGCGCTGACAAATTTCAAGGGCCGGCTCAACTTTGCGCGTAACGCGCTGACCTTGGAGCGGTTCGGCGGCGAACTTGCCGGCGGCCCGTTTTCGGTGACTGGCCGCATCACATTTCCGAAACTGACCGCCGCGAATCTGGATCTGCAATTGAAAGCCGAAAGCGCACTGGTCGCGCGCAACGACACATTGACCGCGCGAGCGGACGCGAACATCAAAGTCGTCGGACCGATCGGCAGCGCAACCGTCACAGGCAATGTCGCGCTGACCAACAGTCAGTTCCTCAAGAATATCGATTTGATCCCAATCGGTCTGCCGGGCCGGCCCGCGCCGCAGCCGCCGTCGTCGCGCCCGGATTTTTCCTTCCCGCAACCGCCGATCCGCGATTGGAAATTTGATGTCGCGATTAAGACGAAGGACGCGGTGCTCATTCGCGGTAACCTGGCCAACGGCGGGGCCGTGAGCGATCTGAAATTGAGCGGCACGGGACTGCATCCAGGATTGCAAGGCTTGGTTCGACTCAACGATGTGGAAGCGACCCTTCCGTTCAGTCGTCTCGAAATCGCCTCCGGTTTTCTTTATTTTGATCCAAGCGATTCAATGAATCCGAAGATTGATTTGCACGGCACTTCGTTGCTCCGCGATTACACGATTCATGTTTATGTTTACGGCACCTTGCTGGCGCCGGAAGCGGTGTTCTCAAGCGAGCCGCCGCTTCCCCAGGAAGAAGTCATCTCGCTGCTCGCAACTGGAGTGACGCGAGAAGAACTCACTGCCAGTAACAACGTGCTGGCCGGGCGGGCCGCGTCGTTGCTGGTGCAACAGCTCTACCGGAAAATTTTCAAGAAAGGTCAGCCGACGAAAGGCGAATCGGTCTTCAATCGCCTGGACGTGGACATTGGCATGGTCGATCCACGCACCGGCCAACAAAAAGCCACAGCGCGTTTCAAGATCAACCAGCAATTCGTTCTGGTCGGCGACCTCGGCGTCGGCGGAGATTTTCGCGGTATGGTAAGATATCTCATCCGCTTCCGCTGAAATGCGACGCACCATTGGTCTTATTCTGTGCAACGTATTGGCGGGGTCCGCGCTGCTCGCGCAGAGCGCCGTCGATCTGCCGCAACAGGAAGAAAAAGACAAAGCAAAACGGGCGGTCGCGAAGCAGCAGGAAAAGCGGGCGCAGCGCGCGAGCGTGATCGAATTTCGCGGTCAGCACGCGTTTGATGAAAAGGAATTGCGATCGCAATTAAAGGAGCAGATCACAACGATCGATGATTTCGGACTAACCGCAGCGCGCGGGGATGATCTCGCTTTTTTTCTCGCGGTTTTTTACCGGAAACATGGTTACGCGAAAGTGGACGTGCGTTATGTGATCGAATCGAGTGATCGCCTACGTCTGGAAATCAACGAAGGCCCGCTCATGACTCTGGGTAATGTGATCTTTGATGGCAACACAAGAGAACCAGCGGAGAAGCTCTTCGAGTACGCGGTAGGGCCGACACGCGAGCGCTATTCGAAATTGCAAAAAAATCTCCCCTTCGTCGCTGCCGACGTTCAAGAAGGCGCCGATCTCGTCCATCGCTTTTATATCGCGGAGGGATTCCTCGATGCCGTGGTCGATCCTCCGCGCTACACCTATCGCGAGCAAAGCAACCAGGTGGACGCGACCATCCCGATTCACGAGGGAAAGCAATATTTCTTCGGCGACGTCTCATTTAGCGGGCGGACCATTTACGACGCGGAAACATTGCGTGGGCAAATGCTCGATCTCTTGCAGCAGCCGTACACCGATGTGCGTGTCGCCGATATCCCGCGACGCTTGCAGACCTACTTTAAGACGCGCGGTTACTATAATGTGAAAGTCGAAGCAACCGGCGCGCCGGAGGAGGCCGTGAATGGTCGCGTGCCGGTCGAGATCGCGGTTGCGGCCGGACCGCTTTACCATTTTGACGGTGTGACGGTAAGCGGGCTCGATCGTCTGCGCCCCGGTTATGTCACCAAGCGATTCAGCAAGCTGAGCGGCCAAACTTATAGTCCAGACGTTCTCGACGAGAGATTCCGCACGCTCATGGGGACAGGTCTCTTCAATGTCCTGCAAATTAAACCGGTGCCGGTCGGTGGAAATCTGTTGCGGCTCGACATCTCGGCGGAAGAAGCCAAGAGCAAGGAGTTCGGTTTAGCCATCGGCTACGGCTCATACGAGGGCGGGATTTTCGGCGTGCTATTTCGCGATCGCGATCTCTTTGGTTACGGGCGTCCTCTGACGACCTCGATTGAAGTGTCGCAGCGAGGCTACAAGGGCGAAATCGCCTACGAAGACCCGTTCTTTTTTGACACCGATTTTGCTTTCAAAGCGCGGCTGGCGGCTTTGACTTTCGATTTCGACGGCTATTCCAAGTTTGAGTTGGGCGGACGCCTCGAATTGACGCGCAAGATTACAAAACAGGACGAGGCCGGCGTGATCTTCGCGGTTCGGCATGTCGAAATAACCAGGGCCGACATCAAACCGATTTTCCTCGGTGAGACGCCATATTTCGTGAATACGCTGGGCTTCACGAACACGTTTGATCTGCGCGAGAGCCCACTCGTGTCGCCTCGGGGGCTCGTCATCAATAACACCCTGGACTTGGCGTTGAATGCATTCGGGAGCGACATCGAATTCCTCCGCGGCACGGCCCGGGTCGGCTACTATATTCCTTTTGGACCAAAGCCGCTGGCTCCCGGTGTGGTGGAAGATAATACGGGCAGCGGATTGCAGCGCTGGTTCCGGCAGTCCTCCCTCGCGTTCGGCGCGCGCGCGGGCATTATTCATTCGCTCACGGCGAGCGGAGCAGACGAGGCAACGGCGATCCCGATCGACGAACGCTTTTTCAATGGCGGCGGCAATACCGTGCGAAGTTTCGGCGAGCGCGACCTCGGCCCACACGATCGCAAAGGTCATCCGATCGGCGGCGAATTTTTTACGATCTTTAACATCGAGTACACCGTTCCGATTTTCGGTGAATTGGAGGGCGCGCTATTTACCGATGCCGGTAATCTTTTGCCGACTGCGGAGGAACCCGGCCTCGACGACATGCGTTACGCGCTCGGCGTCGGCTTGCGCTATAAGTTGCCTATCGGACCGGTTCGTCTCGATTATGGAGTTAATCCTAATCCGCAGAATGGCGAAGATTTCGGCGCGTTCCATTTCAGTTTTGGCTTTGCTTTCTGATTACCAGGTAGGGATGCACCTCCGGGGCGTCCGTCGATTCCTTTTCGGAGAGAAAGTCGGACGGCTCGGAGAGCGATCCCTTCCTGAGAAGCGGTGACATGAAACCTTGCACTTACATTCTTCGGATTCGCCGGAATGTTTCCTCTGAAACCGAAGCCAAGGACTTCCACAACGCTTGTCGATCTTAGAAGATGGCGACGACTTCTCGGCTTAAGAAATGAAAGATCGACAATCAAATTTGCACACTGGCCTGACTGAGCTCGGCGACGTTTCGCCGGCGGTTTTTCGCGAACAACTTCATCAGCTCGCCGATTGGATTGCGGATTATCGGGAAACAATCGGTGAGCGTCCGGTCGCCCCAAACGCAAAGCCGGGCGCGATCCTCGCCGCATTGCCGGCGGAACCTCCTGAAGATGGCGAATCATTCGGGAAAATTCTGACCGACATCGATCGGGTGATCGTTCCCGGCCTTGTGCATTGGGGACATCCACTCTTCATGGGTTACTTCGGCTGGACGACAACGGCGCCTGGAATCCTCGGCGAAATCATCACCGCGCCGCTGAACGTGAACGCGATGACTTGGCGCACGTCACCGGCCGCGACCGAGCTGGAAACGCTCGTGATCGATTGGCTCCGCCAATGGCTGCATTTGCCGGAGGAATTTGACGGCGTCGTTTACGACACGGCCTCGGTAGGAATCATGCACGCGCTCGCGGTCGCGCGCGAGCAAGCCGCGCCCTCCACCCGCAAGCTCGGACTTGCCGGTCGCGCCGATGTCCCGCGATTTCGTATTTACACTTCTGATCAAGCGCACAGCTCCGTGGAAAAAGCGGCGATTGCGCTTGGGCTGGGCGAGGAAAATGTGCAACGCGTTCCGAGTGACGCCGAATTTCGAATGGAACTAGCGACATTGCGCGAAATGATCGGGCATGATCTTCGGGAAAAATTCAAGCCGCTTGCTGTCGTTGCCACAGTTGGCACAACATCGACCGCGAGCGTCGATCCAATCGCCGAGGTCGCGCGGATCTGCCGCGAACAGAGAGTGTGGTTACACATCGATGGCGCTTACGGGGCCGGACTCGCCCTTTTGCCCGAATGCAAATGGGTGACGGCGGGTTGGAGCGAAGCGGATTCGAT
>Ga0137418_10003079_pt1 | contig 12587 bp, 14 predicted proteins | sample CZODoug3_1_2_16f_FD_122242 | JGI IMG/M metagenome (GOLD analysis project Ga0137418, IMG submission 122242) | Vadose zone soil fungal communities from Angelo Coast Range Reserve, California, USA - CZODoug3_1_2_16fungal (Hybrid Assembly) | ecosystem: Environmental > Terrestrial > Soil > Vadose... | reverse complement strand
GCATGGTCTTCCTGGCGGCGGCTTTGTTATCCGCACACATGAGCTTGTGGATCTTCTGCGCCTCTGCTATGGTCCTTTCCCATTCCTCATGTTCACCTTTTTCTACACCATCCAACTCGTTGTGTAACATCTTAAGTATAAGTGCGGGTTCACCGGATGGACCCGCGTCATTTCCCCCAACAGGCCCTGCAACGCGCGGCTTCTTGACAGCAGCAGGAGTTGGCGCGGCGGTGGGGTCGGTCAACGTGCGGGCTCGCTTTTGAACTTACAAATTTGTGTTGGGTACAATTATTTGAGGCTTCTGAAGTTGCGAGTGATGCACAATGACTTACTTATGGTGCCACCGCTCACGGTTTTTTTATCTATCATAGTAAAATTGTAATTAATCAACTTTTAATGTAATTTGGTGGGTATAAACATACCATGCATGCTGTCTTCAATCAACAAGGCACGGGCTACCATCTCTTGATATTGCGCACTTGGAAAAATTTCCGGAGTCCAATCAAAGTCTTGTCTCACAGCCTCCTACAATTTCATCAGGCCAATTATCATGATGTGGAATCAATGATACTCGCCACTTTTCTAGAAAGACACTTCCACGCATTTGCAAACTGTTGCCCCCCCATGACCTCGTCTGGCACAATCGCAGGGAGGGCCTCGAATTCTTCCCGCATTTGACCGCTTTTAAGCCACTTGATCTTTGCATTACGGGTGGTAATCTCGACGTCAGAGGGATCCATGGTATGCGACTTTCTATTGGTCGGTATTGAGAGTGCAATAGCCTCACACAAACCTCATGTAAGTGTGATGTATACCTAGGGCGGCAGTTTTAAAAGGTCCGATAGATCAGATTGATGGGGTTTTTAGGTTAGATGTAATCCATCAGAATGATAAGATCTGAGATCGGCCTCGCCTCCAATTTGATACGCATGTGTGAAATACAGCCTAGGCCAAGCCTGATCTTGATGATAGGATTATTAGGTTTGATGAAACTCATCTAAGAGATCAGCATCATCGAACTCCGGCATCTCGTTTGAGGAACAGGAGACTACAGAGCCTCCTTATCGAAACCAAATTACAAATACATATTATTGTAATACTCTAGCTGAGACTAGCGAGGCTCTGCGACCTCGACACAATATCTGTCTGCACTGCAGCTATTTAGAATCATTACTGACGACATGAGGGCAACAGACTTAGTAAGTACTGCATATCACATCCAACTTTAAGAACGGAAGATGAAATAGCATGACCAAGAACAAGATGAGAGGGTGGCGGCAAGGAGGTACCTAAAGAAATTGTTCAGAGAGAGAAGGAATAGCACAGGAGAGGGTAAGTCTGGATGTACGGAACTACATATGCAAGATAGTGTCCAAGAAAAATGTCCGTAATCGATTTACGTGGGCTTGGCATGGTTGGATGGAGGGAGGCGTGAAGACGACGCCGTTGCATTGTCCATCGGGGCTCTGGGCTGTCCCATCTGACTGCAGGCGAGGATCATGCAGCACATGTTGATGATATGGAGCAGGTGGGCATGCCAGGTATGGAGGCCGTCCGCTTGACTGCATGTTGTGCGGATATTGTGGTGCATAGTACTCGCGGGGAGGTGGTGCGTAGCCATAATAATCTCCTGGAAATCCATAGCGCTCGGGTGGGATGTCTCCATCTTCTGGATACCTCGGTAGCCCTGGGTTCTGGTAGAGCATAGGCGGCGCATTTAGGGTTAGGGCCTCGTTGCGGGTGGTGGTTTGTCATCCGATGAGCTACTATCCTCGTCCTCGATGAACGCCACACTCTTTACGTTCTTCTTCACCTGCCTTGTCCTCACCAACTTCTCTCTCCTTCCTTCCCCCTCCCTTTCCCCGCAGCTTTCTTCCCCTTCCCCTTGACACTTACTTCCTTCCCCTTCCGCTCACTCTTTGCCGCAGCCACCTTCTGGCTACTGGTAACGGCTCTGCTCCTCTTTGGTTTGGGGTCGGCGACGTAGAGGTCATCATCATTTGAGTGTGTAGACGAGTAACCCAATTCGACTGAGACGGCACATCTGAGTGAGTCAAAAAGTCCAAAATCGGCTCGTATTTGTCCTCCCTCTGATCGTTGTGGCACCATATAAACACCGCCAGGAGATGGTGAACTCATCGAGGGATGGGGTGGTGGAGCTAGACCTGTGTTTGGCAGGTAAGGCGAAGCAGTGCGCGAGTAGTAAGGATCACGAGCTTGGAAGTGTCCATGAGCGGGAGCATTGTCTCCCATGAGGTATGGTGGAATGGCGATATGGATCTAGTTGGGGAAAATGTCGCATGAAAGGCTGGTCCCAGTAGGTCTGTGGAGTCTGCATCGGGAGGGCATATGCCGACGCAGGATCTACTGTGATTGCAGGTACGTTGTGGGGCTTCTCTTCAGGCACCAGCTCATCCTGAGCAGACACAGGCGAGTGTTCGTCGGAACATTTGGATCTTCTAGGGGGGGGGGTGACGGTTTGCGACTACGCTGAGGTCCAAGAATTGACGGTGAAACACCTGTCGTCATGCTTATATGCTGGCGGAGTCGGGTTGGGGTTATCTCAGGAGTGGGAGACTTTATGCGACGCCTTCCTGGCGTCGTGGAAGACGGCGCAACAGACAATGATGACGACCTAGTTGACTGGATTGGTGACCGGCGAGATGATGGGGACCGGAAGCAACCACGAGATGCTGTCCCTGAAGAAAGGGGGTAATTTGCCGATCGAGGCTCCTCAGAAGGGATACAAACACTGGAAATATCCTGGTACAAATCAACGAGAGGATGGTCAGAGTCCACACCCAGTCAAGTAGAATAGCAAACTTACCAATGGTGGAAAAGCTTAAAAAAATAGATGGTACTGGGAACAGCAGAAACAGGAAATCTATGAGGTAGAAAACAGTTTTCAGTCACAAGCGTCGCAGACACCAAAATTTCAGGCTCACAAGATGGCGAGTAACAAGATACTGAGACTGGATCGAAGACCAAGAGTTTTTTGGAAAACTTTGCGGTTTTCTTGTATGTCGGATCATGCCGCCACCCAGGACGGCTCCATGTGGACACGCCCGAAGAGAAAGAGGAAAGAGAAATGGGAAAGCAAATGGCTGAATGTATTTGGGAAACGGGTCCGAGCCTGAGAGACGAGTAGGTTGCCTTGAATGTCCAAAATGGGCAATTATGTTCGGCCCGCCGAAAATGTACAGTCAGACATTGATGCCGAATCGCCCAGACGGGCAACTGGGAATGCTCACTACTCCCACCTCCCTACTTGTCTGAGTGTTGATACAGTTTGTGGAAAGTCGTGTCCAGTTGTGTGCTCGCTATGGTACAGACGAGTATCCAAACAACACAATACTTGCGGGTCGCGACAATGGCGATGGGGGCATATGAGTAAGTCAACCAGTCTTGAGAACCCAGATTTGCTTTGGTCTCAACCCTTTGATAGCTATCTCATAACCATCCCAGCGGAGTACCGCATATACAAAACCCAATTTCGATTAGGGCGCATAACGTACGGCTGTCTTTTTTGTTAATCGAACACGTAGTATTCATTGTTTTATCGGCGGCAGCTTATCCTGCTGTCTTTTCATCCTCATTCGGTGGGTACTACAGCTGATCAATGCACCTTTCTTTCTCTGATGTGTATTTGTTTATAGCTACATAAGCATTATCTGCTTTGTGTCTGGGGCCATCACTTGGTTCGGAATCTTCACCCTCCACGATTGTCATCGCTATCTTGTTTTCCCTCGGATCTTCAATGGTACATATCACACTATTCATTGCACAATGGCCGCCAAATTGTTACCTCTAGGGCTGCAAGTTACGGTCTCACAGCTCATACTGGGCATCAGGTATGTGACCTTAACGACCAGACAGTTTCTCAACTTGATTGGCGCCCAGGACATACAATTTATCACAAAGATCACGAGCTATTGGGTTGCTTATTCTTATGTTTTATATCGCCACTCTCATGGTGAGCTGTTCGTGTTCATTTATCCGCCTTGTGGTTTGTTCAAACGGAGTTCTTCAGCCACAGTGGGTGTCAGCGTTTCGTGGCACAAAGGGTAAGCTCAATTTTCAACTAAAATTTGGCACTGTACTCAAGCCGCTCCTGGCCACGCAGCTGTCATATATAGTGATGTAAGATACATGGTTTTCATATCTGTATGTATTGGATGCTCATGAATGTGTTCGTTTCTTAGGGAACGTGAGTATAGATAACCTCCAAGTTTTAACAGATGTAACCTTCAAACAGTCAGTGCCATCGTGCCGTAAACCCCGAAGCACTATTTGGTCCTTGGATATTTTACCTGGTCGCGATTATCTACGATTTTCTTGTCACTGCCATTTCTTTCGCATATCTCGTGAGATATTATTTTTCTGCAACAACATTTGTGTATGTAGCTCTGTTTTATTCGTTCTTATTCATACTGGAGACTGACTATATGTTCAAATATTTAGGATATCGAACATTACAAAAGTGTAAGAATTCCGACTACCATCCCAATCTGTATTTGGCTGACCGTGGCCCAGTATGATATATGATGGTATCGGTTATTTCGTGCTCATCACAGGTGTGTTGTTAAGATATTATTTGTCCCTGCTAAACTCGTTCCGTTGCTCATTATTAGCGACAAATATTTTCAATATAATACTGTTTAAAACGTCCCCGCAAGCCCCAGCCGGGTATGATATCTGTTTACTTCTTGTGTGATACCAGACAATTACTCTCCGTTGTTAGTATTTCCCTCAGCTTTTCAGCCACATGGATAATGTCCCAAAGAATCCTCATTGACCTCCATGGTACGTACCTTCGCCTATCAGCCTACCCACCCAATTGTTCTCATCTACCCCATAAAATAGAGGCTTCCATAAAACACCAAAATGGAGATAAATCCTTTGCGTTCACCAATAAATCTACCCCGCCAGTTCGGCGAGTCAGCTGCGCCATCCAGACCCAACTCGGATCAAAAGATTGGACAAAACCCTCCCCCGACGCTGACCAAATGAATTCCACAGAACGAGGCGAGCAGCAACGATTGGAGCGAGATGTTCATGTTCGGATACAACAGCCGATGACATTCCGAGATCATCCATGGCTGGCGGAAATGGGTCTATGCATGTCGCGAATAACTGGCGCTGAGCTGGTGTCGTGTAATTCATGGGCAACTGCCACGCATGATACGCGAGATGAGGAAATTCGCGCTGCGAGGGACCCGATGATGGTCACGATACGGTAGCCGGTCATTAGGTTTGGTACTAAAAGTTGTTGTTTTTGGTACCTGTCGCAATGTTGAGTGACTGAAATAAATACCGGGTACCAGATATAATTTTGGGATTCGGTGGTTAATGGCTACCGCATATTATCTCATTGCACTTATTGACCATTCGTTTATATTGTATTTAATCTTCATAACGAAGTTGGTATCCTTGCTTTGTACTTCAACTGCTGCATAAGTGTTTACCAGAATACCCTCAATCTTTCTCAGTAGTATGCGTGGTTTTGTCGCAGTTTCTGTGAAGTTCCTATACATATACTATCCCGAGTTAATAGTGAATGTCATGTAAATCGCCCGCACCTTTCAGTGGATTACGCCGGTTGTAGACCGCCCAACCAACTTGACAAAAAACCTTTGAAGACCGGCCACCCAACACCGGCCAGTGCGCGGAACTTGACAGAGTGGCCAGACATCCCATATTCTGGTTTCAACTTGGGTGGCTGGTCAGAGTATTAGTCCATCCTTAATGAGGTGGCCCAAATAATCCTTGCCAATCCTCAATAGGCTGGCCAGTCTATTGTCTAATTCTATCTCCACTTGGTTGGCTGGCATGAGTGATATTCAGGTCTCCATTTAACCAGCTGGACTTGGTTCCTTCTCCATCTCCATTTGGTTGGCTGGTAGGTATTCAATGGACTTAGCATTAACTTAGTGATAATTTCTCTCAGTCTTCAACTGGCTGGCTGGTCAAATATGTAACCCCAACTCCAATTGGTGGGCTAGTCAAATATGAACAGTGGACTTAGAATAGGTTCAATGGTGATCCCTTCTGTCCCCAACTGGCTGGCTGGTCTAGTGACCTTCTGAGGGATTCTCCAAGGTAGTTCAGGCAGAGACCCATGTGATGTATTGGGCCACTAAAATTAGTTCAGCAAGTATGGGCATGCAGCAAAAGTGGTTGGTAATTTAGCATTCCCTACAAGGCATACCGGAGATGTATCTGTACCCACCAAAATTGTTTTGGAAATTTACCATAACCTACCGGGGCATGTTGGAAAAGGTATGGGCATGTGTGGAAAATGTTTCGGTAATGTACTATTCACTACCGAGGCATGAGCGGAGTGTATCCATACCCACTGAAATTGTTTTGGCAATTTACCCTGACATACCGAGGCATGTTGGCAAAGGTATGGGCATGTGCTGAAAGGGATTCAGTAATTTACCATTCCCTACCGAGGCATGCTAGGAGGTGTATCCATACCAACCGAAATTCTTTTGGCAATTGACTGTGACCTACCGAGGCATGCCAGCAAGGGTATGGGCATGTGCCAAAAGTGGTTTGGTGATTGACCGTTCCATACTGAGGCATGCTAGGAGGTATATCCATACCAACCAAAATTGTTTTAGAATTTTACCCTGACCTACCAAGTCATTCGGCAAAGGTATGGTCATGTGCCAAAGGTGTTTCAGTAATTTACCATTGGATACTGAGGCATGCCGGAAAGGGTATGGACATGTGTCAAAAGTGTTTCAGTCAGTTACCATTGCCTACTGAGACATGCCAGGAGGTGTATCCATGCCCACCAAAATTGTTTTGGAAATTTACCCTGACCTACCAAGGCATGCCGACAAGGGTATGGGCATGCACCAAAAGTGTTTCGGTAATGTACCATTCCCTACCGAGGCATGGTAGGAGGCGTATCCATGCCCACCGAAATTTCTTCGGAAATTTATGGTGACCTGCTGCAGCAAGCTGGCAAAAGTATGGGCATGTGCTGAAAGTGTTTCGGTAATTTACTGTTCCCCACCGAGGCATGGCAGGAGGTGTATACACACCCACTGAAATTGTTTCGGCAATTCACCATGACCTACTGAGGCATGCCAGCAAGGGTATGGCCATGCACTGAAGTGTTTTGGTAATTTACTATTCCTTACCAAGGCATGCCAGGAGGTGTATCCATACCCACCAAAATTGTTTCAGCAATTTATGGTCACCTTCTGCAGCAAGCGGTATGGGCATTTGCCCAAAGTGTTTTGGTAATTTACTGTTCCCAACTGAGGCATGCCAGGAGGTACCGACCATGCGTCGGCAGTTGGCTATACCCTACCGAGAATCCGTCGGCAGGTGGCTATGCCCTATGGAATGTGCATTGGGAGGTGGTTATACCCTACCAAATGTGCATCGGCAGGTGGCTATAGCCTACCGACTATGCATCGGCAGGTGACTATAGTCTACCGACCATGTGTCAGCAGTTGGCTATACCCTACCGAGAATGCGTCGGCAGGTGGCTATGCCCTATGGAATGTGCGTCGGCAGGTGGCTATGCCCTACGGAATGTGCGTCGGCAGGTGACTATAGCCTACTGACCATGTGTCGGCAGTTGGCTATGCCCTACCAAATGTGCGTCAGCAGGTGGCTATGCCCTACGGAATGTGTGTTGGCAGGTGACTATAGCCTACCGACCATGTGTCAGCAGTTGGCTATACCCTACCAAAAATCCGTCAGCAGGTGGCTATGCCCTATGGAATGTGCGTCGGCAGGTGGCTGTGCCCTACAGAATGTCGGCAAGTGACTATGCCTACCAACCATGCATCGGCAGTTGGCTATAGCCTACCAAGAATCCATCAGCAGGTGACAATGTATACACACCCACCAAAATTATTTCGGCAATTTACCTTCACCTACTGGGGCATATCAGCAAAGGTATGGGCATGTGCCAAAAGTGTTTTGGTAATTTACCATTCCCAACCAAGGCATGCTGGGAGGTGTATCCACACCCACCGAAATTATTTTGGCAATTTACCTTCACCTACTGGGGCATGTCGGCAAAGGTATGGGCATGTGCTGAAAGTGTTTTGGTAATTTACAGTTCCCTACCGATGCATGCCAGGAGGTGTATCCATACCCACTGAAATCGTCTCGGAAATTTACCCTGATCTACCGAGGCATGCTGGCAAGGGTATGGCCATGCACTGAAAGTATTTCAGAAATTTACCATTTCATACCAAGGCATGCCAGGAGGTGTATCCATACCCACCGCAATTGTTTCGGCAATTTATGGTGATCTTCCGTGGCAAGCCAGAAAAGGTATGGGCATTTGCCCAAAGTGTTTCGGGAATTTACCGTTCCCTACCGAGCCATTCCAGGAGGTGTATCCATGCCCACAGAAATTGTTTCGGCAATTTCTCCAAACCTACCGAGGCGTGTTGGCAAAGGTATGGGATGCACCGAAAGTGTTTTGGTAACTTACCGTTCCCTACCAAGGCATGCTGGGAGGTGTATCCATACCCACCGAAATTGTTTCAGCAATTTATGGTAACCTTTCACGGCAAGCCGGCAATGGTATGGGCATGTGCCGAAAGTGTTTCAGTAATTTACCATTCCCTACTGAGGCATGCCAGGAGATGTATCCATACCCACCAAAATTGTTTTGGAAATTTCCCCCAACCTACAGAGGTGGCAAAGGTATGGGGATGCACCAAAAGTGTTTCAGTAATTTACCATTTCCTACTGAGCCATGCCAGGAGGTGTATCCATACCCACCGAAATTGTTTCAGAAATTTACTGTGACCTACCGAGGCATGCTGGCAAAAGTATAGACATGCACCATAAGTGTTTCAATCATTTACCATTCACTACCGAGGCATGCCATGCGGTGTATCCATTCCCACAGAAATTGTTTCAGCAATTTACCCTCACCTACCAAGGCATGTCAGCAAAGGTATGGGGATGTGTCGAAAGTGTTTTGGAAATTTACCACTCCCTACCGAGGCATGCCAGGAGGTATATCCATATCCACTGAAATTGTTTCGGAAATTTACCCTGACCTACTGACACATGTTGGCAAAGCTATGGGCATGCACTTGCAGTGTTTTGGTCATTTATCATTCCCTACTGAGGCATGCCAGGAGGTGTATCCATACCCACCAAAATTATTTCGGCAATTTACCCTGACCTACCATGGCATGTCGGCAAAGGTATGTGCATGCTGTGGATGTCACAAGACACACAATAAACTATTCACTTTACAACTTAAAGGTCCCTTCAAAGAACCATTCCCTTTGGTGAACAGGCAGCATTGACTACACTTGCCAAATTTGGGCATCAGTCTATTTTGGGCAACATGGTTTCAACCTGCCTCACATATCTGCCACACACAGTTGTTTTTTTACAAGAAGCCATGTTGGAGAGAATTCTCATAGATCAGATGACTTTGCTGATAGACTATCATAGGAATATCCATGTACCACCATAGTCAATATCATAAACAAGCCATTATTTAAATTAGCAATTATGCTCCTTCATGCCATGTGTTGAAACAGGGTTTCTCAATGACATAACATGAATCCATCATATTGCTACTGCCGAAAAGCAATAAACATACTTTTTATCAAAACTTAAAAGACTTGGAAAAATATGAGTTCTCTCAGATGTCAGACACTTAAGACAGTAAGGCTTTTAAGACTCATATCAGCATAAGTCTGGTACTATATGAAATAGTCATAACTTCATGGTGATAAATCATAAAATTATGTTGCAAAGCATTGAATGAATGTGATTATTGTGTAAACAGTTGGAAATGCTCTAGAGAACATTGCATGCCCCACACACAATGAGAACTTCAAGATATTACAAAAGCTCTACAATAAAAGTACTGTCCAGCATTGCATGGTTGACAGTTGGGTATCAGTCAGCAGTAATAATTTGCACCATTGATGTAAGGCAAGAACAATGAAAGGGGAACCTTGGATAGCGGTCAGCCACATTTTAAAAATAGAAATAAAATTTATGGCATAGTTTGAAGTGGATACTTGTATTTATTGTGCTTTGTTGATTTGTTCACTTCTGCAATTGGGATAAAGTGTATTTTTACAAAACTGAAGGTTATGGAAGTGATAAAAAAACGGAGGCATGCTCAAGGCACAATAAATTACTGAAACAATTTTGGTGCATACCAATGCACCTCCCAGCATGCCTTAGTAGGTCATGATAAATTGACAAAACAATTTCAGTGGGTATGGATACACCTCCTGGCATGCCTCAGGAGGGAATGGTAAATCATTGAAGCATTTTCAGTGCATGCACAAACCTTTGCCAGCCTGCTGCGGAAGGTCACCATAAATTGTCGAAATAATTGCGGTGGGTATGGATACACCTCCTGGCTTGCATCAGCAGGGAATGATAAATTACTGAAACATTTTCAGTGCATACAGATACCTTGGCTTGCCCGCCACGGAAGGTCACTGTAAATTTCGGAAACAATTTAGGTGGGTACAGATACACCTCCTGGCATGCCTCGGTAGGGAATGGTAAATGACCGAAACATTTTCGGTGCATGCTCATACATTTGGTGACATGCATCGGTAGGTAAGGGTAAATTTCCAAAGCAATTTCGGTGGGTATGGATACACCTCCGCACATCCGTCGGTAGGTAACGGTGAATTACCGAAACATTTTCGGTGCATGATACCTTTGCCAGCCTGCCGCGGAAGGTCACCATAAATTGCCGAAACAATTTCGGTGTGTATGGATACACCTCCGCACATCCGTCGGTAGGCAATGGTAAATTACCGAAACATTTTCAGTGCATGCTCATACCTTTGCTGGGCTGCTGCGCAAGGTCACCATAAATTGCCAAAACAATTTCGGTGGGTATGGATACACCTCCTGGCATGCCTCGGTAGGGAATGGTAAATGACCGAAACATTTTCGGTGCATGTCCATACCTTTGCCAACCTACCACGGAAGGTCACCATAAATTGCCGAAAAACGTTCGGGGGGTATGGATACACCTCCCGGCATGCGTCGGTGGCGAATGGTAAATTACCGACACATTTTTGGTGCATGCCCATACATTTGGTGACATACATCGGTAGGTCAGGGTAAATTGCCGACACGATTTCGGTGGGTATGGATACACCTCCGCACATCCGTTGGTAGGCAATGGTAAATTACAGAAACATTTTCTGCGCATGCCCATACCTTTGGTGACATGCATCGGAAGGGCAGGGTAAATTGCCGAAATGATTTTGGTGGGTATGGATACACCTCCACACATCCGTTGGTAGGCAATGGTAAATTTCCGAAACATTTTCGGTGCATGCCGATACTTTTGCCGGTTTGCTGCAGAAGGTCACCATAAATTTTCGAGACAATTTCGGTGGGTATGGATACCTGGCATGCCTCGGTAGGGAATGGTAAATGACCGAAACATTTTCGGTGCATGCCCTTACCTTTGCCAGCCTGCCGCGGAAGGTCACCATAAATTGCCGAAAAAGCTTCGGTGGGTATGGATACACCTTCCGGCATCCGTCGGTGGGGAATGGTAAATGGCCGAAACATTTTCAGTGCATGCCCATACATTTGGTGACATGCATCGGTAGGTCATGGTAAATTGCCGAAACGATTTCGGTGGGATGGATGCACCTCCGCACATCCGTCGGTAGGGAATGGGAAATTACTGAAACATTTTCGGTGCATTCTCATACAGGTCACCATGAATTTCTGAAACAATTTCGGTGGGTATGGATAAAATTCCTTGCGTGCCTCGGTAGGGAATGGTAAATGACCAAAAGATTTTCTATGTATGCCCATACCTTTGCCAGCCTGCTGCAGAAGGTCACCATACATTGCCAAAACAATTTCGGCGATACACTTCCCGGCATGCGTTGGTGGGGAATGGTAAATGACTGAAACATTTTCGGTGCATACCCATACATTTGGTGACATGCATCGGTAGGTCACAGTAAATTGCCGAAACGATTTTGGTGGGTATGGATACACCTCCACACATCCGTCGGTAGGGAACGGCAAATTCCCAAAACATTTTCGGTGCATTCTCATACAGGTCACCATAAATTGCCGAAACAATGTCGGTGGGTATGGGTGCACCTCCTGGCATGCCTCGGTAAGGAGGGAATGGTAAAATACCAAAACATTTTCGGTGTATCCCCATGCCTTTGCCAGCCTGCCGCAGACGGTCACCATAAATTCCCGAAACAATTTTGGTGGGTATGGATATACCTCCTGGCATGCATCGGTGGTGAATGGTAAATGACCGAAACATTTTCGGCGCATGCCTATACCTTTGGCGATATGCATTGGTAGGTCAGGGTACATTGCTGAAACGATTTTCGTGGGCATGGATACACCTCCGCACATCCGTCGGTAGGCAATGGTAAATTACCGAAACATTTTCTGCACATGCCCATACCTTTGGTGACATGCATCCGTAGGTCAGGGTAAATTTCTGAACTGATTTCCGTGGGTATGGATGCACCTCCACACATCCGTTGGTAGGCAATGGTAAATTACCGAAACATTTTTGATGCATGCCCATACCTTTGCCGGCCTGCTGCGGAAGGTCA
>Ga0137418_10004647_pt1 | contig 12596 bp, 5 predicted proteins | sample CZODoug3_1_2_16f_FD_122242 | JGI IMG/M metagenome (GOLD analysis project Ga0137418, IMG submission 122242) | Vadose zone soil fungal communities from Angelo Coast Range Reserve, California, USA - CZODoug3_1_2_16fungal (Hybrid Assembly) | ecosystem: Environmental > Terrestrial > Soil > Vadose... | reverse complement strand
CCATCGACGGCGGAGCTGGGGCCTTTTCTCAACTCGGCGGCTGATAGCCCGCAGGTCTAACGTATCCGCTCGAAAAAACGGCAGAAACTTACGCGCGCATGATGCCTTCTCGATCAAATCGTCCCGAGGCGGGTCTCCGTCCGCAGTCCGAACGCGGCTCGTGGCGGTCCACACTTGAGTCCCTATCCGAAGTCCTCGAATAGTTCCCGAAAAGGATGGAAGATTACCAGATGCATTCATTGAGGAAGGGGCAAGGATGAAAAAGATTCATGCGGCCATTTGGATGGCCCTGTCGCTGGGGGCGACAAGCCCCATTGCACTTGCGCAAACGCCGTTGATCCCGACTGTGTCAGTCACCATTGACAACTACAATCGCGCACAGACCGACGTCAACTTCGCCGGAGTGGTCAAGAACGGCGGCTTCGGCAAGATCCGGCATGGCCGCGAGCTTGCTCCTCCCGCTCAACAAGGCATCGTCCGGCCCAACCGCGACACGTTGTATTCATTCGCGATTGTCGACCTCGATGCCGGGGCGGTGTCGATTACTCTGCCAGACGCAGGTAAGCGCTTCATGGGGATGCAGGTCGTCAATCAGGACCAATACACCACGGCTACCTATTACGGCGTGGGTGCTCACACCCTCGCTCGAGCGATGGTTGGCACGCGCTATGCCATTGTCGTAGTCCGTTTCTTTGTCGATTTTTCGAATGAAGAAGACGTCCGGCAAGTCCATGCTTTGCAAGATGAGGTCCGGTTCAACCAGAAAGGACCCGGCACGTTTGAAGTTCCTCATTGGGATGAGGCAAGCCTAAAGAAGGTGCAGGCGGCACTCCAGCAACTGGGAACTACACTCTCCGATACGCGGCACATGTTCGGTGCCAACGAAAAAGAAGTCGACCCTGTGAGGCACCTAATCGGAAGTGCCATGCTGTGGGGCGGCGCTCCCGAGAAGGATACTCTTTATCTGCCGATCACTCCGGCTCGCAACGACGGCAATACCATTTACAGACTGACGGTCAGCGACATCCCTGTCGACGCTTTCTGGTCGCTCACGGTCTACAACAGTGAAGGTTATCTCTATCCGAACCCCTACAATGCCTATGCGTTGAATAGCCTCACGGCGAAGAAAGGCCCGGATGGTGCGATCAACATCCAGTTTGGGGGATGCGATGGAAATATCCCCAATTGCCTTCCGATCACAAACGGGTGGAATTACACCGTGCGTCTCTTTCGCCCACGCCCAGAAATTCTCGATGGCAGCTGGAAATTTCCTGTGGCCGCACCCGAGAATTGAGACTAGCACTTCTACGCCGGACGTTACGGCTCGGTCTGTTTTGTTCCACCGGGACAGGGTGCTGCAAACAGGGGATACATTAGGATAGGCTAACCTCTATACCTTGTGTGTGTGATCGAGCGTCTGCCTTCTAAGGAGCCGCTACTTCAATCTAAGTCGTTGCTTCGGTTGCCCTTATGAGTTCCGCGCCTTCCTTGGCCTGCTCCAAAGATGCACCAAAAACTCAGAAGGCGGGTGGATCATTGTGGGTGCTCGGGATGTTTCTGTGACCGCTACACATCCGAGTGACCCGCGTACTTCTTCATCTCCCACAACCCCGTTTGTGGATAGTTCCCGGATTGCTGCGACACGCCCAGAACTTCGTAGGCCGCCGTCCGGACAGTTAGGCCGGTGAGAGACACAATCGAAAAACAGTTACACTCCATCGGCAGTCACCCGGGAGTATAGGAAACGCCTCGCTATTGCTCTGCGGGCATTTGAATAATTGCCCCTGAGCTCCGGTAAGGCACTTCGAGGGGTGCTGGCCTATAGTCGCGGACAAACTCAATTACAGCCTGGTTGACCTCTTGGGCTCCCTCCTGTTGAGTCCAATGACCAAGCCAACGATATCGCCAACCATTTAGAAAGTGCCTTAGTCGTAATCAATTCGGCACGAAGCTGTCAGAAACCAACTGAGCCCGCGCATGCGCTAAGGCAAACTAAAAAGCAAGACTCGGCCCCTCTCCTGTACGTGAAGCCAAATCCCCGCAGTCGCGGCGAGTGTCAGGCCGCGAGAAAAGGATAACCAGGTCATGCTCCCCTCCCGACCATCAGCATCACTTCGACGCGTCCTTCCAGTGCTGGCAGCCCTGCTTGCGGGCAGCCTCTTAGTGATTTCCGGTCGCGGCCAGGCCCCGGCAAGTCTCCCGCTACGGGTCATCGTGAAAGTCAGCCCTTCGTTGGCGAAAGATTTGGAGACGGCTCTTCCTCTTCAAAGTATGGAACTTTCCGCCGGGAGATCCGGCAGCGTTCCCATCGAAGCTTTCCTCGCAAAGTATTCTGCACGCAAGGTCCGCCCCGTTTACCCCGCTATGGTGCGCACCAAAAAGCGGCAACGTCTTACGGATCTCCAAATCGCCACGACCATCCGCCAGAAGTTCGCAAAGCGTGGAAGTCGTTTTCGCGACCCATTTCGCCCCCCTGAAATTTCTCGCACCTACATCCTTGAGTTCGACCCTGCCTCCCAACACAACTTGCAAACAGTTATCGAGGCATTGCGCACCGACACCGATGTCGAATTCGCGGAGCCGGATCACGTGGCTTCGGTCAATTTCACGCCGAACGACCCATATTTTTCGAGTTCTGGGAGTTGGGGACAGTCCTACCCCGATCTCTGGGGCATCAAGGAGATTGGCGCTCCTTCGGCCTGGGATACCACCGCGGGCGCCGGCATGATCGTCGCGGTCGTTGACACGGGTGTCGACTATAACCATCCGGACATCGCCGCCAATATTTGGACCAATCCGGGTGAAATTCCAAATAACGGCATCGACGACGGCCATAACGGCTACATCGATGACGTCATTGGCTGGGACTTCATCGGTTCGACTTACACCAATCCCACGCAAAGCAACAATCCTATCGACCACTTCGGCCACGGCACGCACGTTGCCGGCACGATCGCGGCCGTGGGCAATAACGGTATCGGCGTGATCGGAGTGGCGTGGCAATCAAAAATCATGGTCGTCAAAGGCCTGGACGACAGCGGTTACGGACTGGACTCCACTCTTGGCCCAGCGATCATCTACGCCGCCAGCAACGGGGCGGATGTGATCAACAACTCCTGGGGAGGTCCCGGGAGTTCCCAAACCATTGCCGAGGCCATCAACTATGCGCACAATCTCGGCGCCGTCATTGTAGTTGCTGCAGGGAATAACTCCGACGACGCCCGCAACTATTATCCATCCAACGTTTGGGACGCCATCACCGTCTCCGCGACAACTCCATACGATACCCCCGCGTCATTCACCAATTACGGAAGCAAAATAGACGTTGCCGCGCCGGGCGTGGATATTCTTTCTTTGCGTGCAGCGGGAACTTCAATGGGTACGCCAGTCGACGCTAATTACACCCGCGCCGACGGCACGAGCATGGCGACGCCTCATGTTTCCGGACTGGCCGTTCTCATCCTCTCCGCGCATCCCGATTTTTCCAACGAGGACGCACGCCAGGCGATGCGCCTTTCCGGAACGATTCCCACTGGAACTTCCGGCTTTAATGTCAACTACGGGTATGGCCGTATCAATGCCCCGGCCGCGCTTGGCGTTTCCAGTGTGCTCGAATCCAAAATCAGTTCCCCTGCGGATGGCGATTTCATAACCAAGCCGACGACCATCTCCGGCTACGCCCTGGGCAGCGGCTTTGCGTCTTACACCCTGCAATACGGCGCAGGCACCAGTCCTTCTTCCTGGACTACCATCCAGACCGCAACCTCGCCAGTTGCGGGCGCAGCGCTTGGCACATTCGACCCAACCGTGGTGCCAGACGGCGTCTACACCATCCGGCTCACCGCTTACGATGTCTCCAACAATGCTTACGTCGATCACATTCAACTCACCGTGAAGTATGTTTCGATCACCTCCCCTGCCGTTCCTATCGTTCCCAATGTCGCGGCCGAATTCAAACCAGGTGCCCAGATTTCCGTTACTGGCACGGCTTCCGGTCCGTCCTTCAGCGACTTTCGCCTTGAATGGGCCGAGGGTGTCAATCCTTCTTCTGGCTGGAGTTCCGCGGGGATGAGTTTAACGAATGGCGGCACATCGCCAGTCTCAAACGCCGTGCTCGGGACCTGGGATACTTCCTCGATCACTTCGCCGGATTACTACACCATCCGTCTTTTCGTTGACAACGCCGGATTCACCAGCGATGCCAGCACGCTTGTTTATCTGGAGCCCAGCCTGCTCTCGCCTGACTGGCCGACCTCACTGGACCAGGCGCCCTATTTCAGTTCCGGAATGGTTCCCGCGCTGGACGCCTCCAACAATACCCGTTTGACCTTCGTGAATCCCGTCTACGCCAACACATCCCTACCCGCGCAGTTTTGGTCGGTCTCCAACGACGGCAGTTCGCAAAACCTCACCACAATCAATTGGGGCGATATGTTTCAGCCGGCCGTAGGTGCCTTTGATGGCGCTCCCGGCCAACAAGCGATTGTCTCCGAGAACAATGATCTCCGCGTCTTTCGCTCCGACAATACTTCCTATGCATTGACTCCACCCATCGCTTCCAATCTTCAATATGCCAGCACGATCCTGGAGGACCTTAATAATGATTCGCAGTTGGAGGCCATCGCCTTGGGTCACGTTCCTTTCAGCACCTCTGCCTACGTTTATGCATGGCACGCCAACGGCACGCAGCTCAACGCAAACTTTCCTATCACCGTGCCCGACCAGAACAGCAACCTATGGTATCCGTACGAGGCACGAGTGCTCGCCGCAGACATCAATGGAGATGGCTACAAAGAATTGATAGTCGAGGAAGGCATCTCTTCCACCACTTTCACTCTCGGTCTTTTTGCCCATGATGGCACCCCGCTCACCTGGTCTGCGCCCACCTTGACTGGTACACCGTATCAAATCGCTCTCGCCGACTTGGACCACAACGGGATGCTCGAGACCATCCTCGTCCTAAATACCGGCTCGCAACAAGTAGTTCATATTCTTCAGCCGGATGGCACGGAACGCCCCAGCTGGCCGGTCAATCTGCAGGGGTTTGGATTGACTGCTATTGCCGTCGGCGACCTCAACCGCGATGGCCGCGACCAAATCGTGGTCTCCACTTCCTCCTCTATTTCCGTCCTCAACCCAGATGGAACGTCCCTTTCGGCGGCCTGGCCCTTGCTTGCAACGGGAGCGACCAGCTTTGGTCCTGCGGTTCTTGCAGACATTAATGCCGATGGGCGGCCAGAGATTCTTATCGCCAAAAGCTCATATGCCAGCGCGCCAAGTCCTTTGCTCTCTTCCGTGTCGAGCTCCTCCTCGACGCAATCTACAACTGCGAATTCTGCTGCCCAGGCCGGCCCGCCCCAGATCACTTCGGAAAAACAGCTGAGCCCCGATGGAACCGGAATGACAGAATCGATTCATGTTCAGTCCTCGGCTCAATCGTTCTATGGTGGCTTCGCATACGAGAATATGCAGTTGCTCGCTCTTCGTTCGGATGGCAGCCAGGCCAACTCATGGAATCTCCTGGGCATCGCCGGCAACCAACCCTTTTCTTGGGCCGCTCCGACAGTCGGCGATTTCAACAACGACGGCTTAAGTGACATTGCTCTGATTTACTTCACGATCAGCGGTGGCGGCATCAGCGGCTATCTCAGCGCCGGCGCCGCAACCGTGCTGACAAGCGGTACTGCCTTCAACCCTTCGGCAAACGACTGGCCGATGCTGAGGCAGAGTCCGCGCAATACTGCGGTGTACCGGCCTCTGCTCAACGTTTCCATCGGCGCGCCTGCCGCTGGTGCCAGCGTTTCTGGCCTTGTAAACCTCACCGCAAACGTGACAGACAAGGTCGCCTCGCCCACAGTGCAATTCCAGATTGACGGCGCGAACTTCGGCGCTCCCATCTCAACCGCGCCTTACACCCTGAGTTGGGACACGCGTACCGTCTCTCTCGGCACCCATACCATCAGCGCTTCAGCGTCGGACTCCTCCAGCAATAGCGCGGTTTCGCCCCCCGTCACGGTCACGGTGACTGCTCCTCAGGTCATTTTTGGCGCCCCTGCGTCGTTGAATTTAGGAGCCATAATGATTGGTTCCACAACGGCGGCCCAAACGGTCACGATCACCAATTCTGGCCAGGCCACATATACGCTGTCCGCTGTTAATCTCACCGGCGACTTTGCGCAAACGAATAACTGCGTGGGCTCGCTCGCGGCCGGTGCAAGCTGTTCGGTCAACGTGACCTTTACTCCCACGGCGCGCGGCGCGGAAACGGGAACTCTCTCTGTTTCCGGCAATTTCCCCGGACCATCTCCGGCGGTAAATTTGTCTGGAACAGGCCAGCTTTTGCAAGCCACGGCCTCTCCCTCTTCGTTGACCTTTGGAACGCAGCCCTTGAATACGGGTTCTACGAACCAGGTCACGTACAGCAATACGGGGGATTTGCCAGTCACCATAACGGGGACCTCCATAACGGGCGACTTTCAGGAAAGCGGCTCGTGCAGTTCGCCTCTTGCGCCCGGAGCGAACTGTGTTCTCAACGTAACGTTTGTGCCTACAGCGGCTGGCTTAAGAACCGGGACGCTCACGATCAGCGGTAATGTCAACGTGAGCGTGAGTCTCAGTGGAACGGGACAAGTCGGACAAGTTAGCGTCGGTCCTGCGAGCTTACCGTTTGGCAATCAGAACATAAATACGACGAGCGCTCCGCAAACTATCACCGTCACCAGCAACGGAAATGGGCCAGCAACCATCACGGGATGGTCCTATCCGCAAGGGATAACTGTGACAACCAGCTGCCCCTTCTCGCTGGCATCGGGTTCGAGTTGCACGTTCACCTTGACTTACACTCCAACCTCACCAGGGCCTCTCAATGGCTTCTTCAGTTTCAGCGGCAGCTTCCAGAATTCACCCGCCACCGTTTCTCTTTCCGGAACCGCCATCGGTGCAGCGGGCCTCATCTCGCCTTACAGCTTTACTTTCGGAAACCAGGCTTTGAATTCAACCAGTGCCCCTCAAGGACTGACGCTTTTCAACACAGGAAATGCCCCGCTGACTATTTCCGGCATTGCTGTCACAGGAGATTTTGCACAAACCAACAATTGCGGATCTTCGGTGGCGGGCGGATCCAACTGCACAATCAATGTGACCTTTCAGCCGACGGCAGCGGGCACGCGCTCCGGAACACTTCAAGTGAACGCCAACGTCACCCCCTACCCCGCCACCGTGAATCTCTTCGGCACAGGCATCAGCGTACCTGCTCCTTCATTCTCGGCCCCTTCAATGACCTTTGCTTCGCAGCGGGTCAACACGGCAAGCGCAGCACAGAGTGTGACGCTCGCGAACACTGGCTCGGCGCCTCTCACGATTTCGAGCTTCAGCCTTATTGGCGACTTCTCCCAGACCAACAACTGCGGCACTAGCCTGTCGATGGGCGGAACCTGCCTGGTGAATATCACCTTTACTCCGACCGCCTCAGGGACGCGCTCGGGAACGCTGACACTGAACAGCAACGCCCCGGGCACGGCTCCCTCGGTGGCGCTAACTGGTTCGGGCGTCGCCTCGATTGCAAGTCTGACGCCATCTGCAGTGGCTTTTGGCAATCAGTTTGTAGGGACCGCCAGCGCGGTCCAAACTATCACGCTCATGAATTCGGGCAGCGCAACACTCAACATTAGTTCTATTTCGGTCAGCGGGGACTTCGCGCAGAGTAACACATGTGGCACGGCCCTCGCGCCCAACGCCATTTGCAATATTAGCGTCACGTTCACGCCGACTGCGTCCGGCAATCGTTCCGGCATACTCTCTATCGCCGACGATGCCCTCGGCGGAAGCCCGCAGACCGCATCCTTATCCGGCACGGGCACGGCTCCGGCGCTGTCGTTCTCTCCAGCGAGCTTTAGCAGCTTGGGTGTCCAGCGCGTTAACACGACCTCTCCCGCGCAGACCATGACTATCACGAACAACGGGAATGCCACGCTTTCCATCACCAGCTTTGCGATCACCGCCGCTTTCAGTCAGACGAATAACTGCGGCACCTCGCTTGCCGTTGGTGCGAACTGCGCGCTTAACGTTACCTTTGCGCCAACGGTGCAGGGGCCCGTTAGCGGAACGCTTAGTTTGAACAGCAATCTTCCCGGGACTCCCCCGTCGTTCAGCCTGAACGGCACGGGTGGTGCGCCAGCCGCAACCCTTTCCGGTACTTCTCTCACCTTTGCGGCTCAGCTCCTTGGCACCAGCAGCGTTCAATCTGTGGGGCTTACGAACACTGGAAATATGTCACTGAATATTTCCTCCGTCACTACCAGCGGCGATTACGCACAGACCAATAACTGCCCCAGTTCCCTGACAGCGGGAACGAATTGCACCCTGAACGTCACGTTCACGCCAACCGCATCAGGTGCGCGCACGGGCACACTGTCCATCGTCGATGACGCTCTCGCAGGCAGTCCGCAGACCGTCACCTTGTCTGGCTCCGGATACACGCTGAGCGCCTCGTTAAACCCGAGTTCTCTTACTTTTGCCTCGCAACTCGTAGGGACAGCCAGCAGCCCGCAGAATGTGACTCTCACGAACACCGGATCCGGAACTCTTTCGATTACCGGTTTCACCACATCTGGAAACTTCGCGCAAACGAATAATTGCCCTGCGGCCCTCTCCGCCGGTGGCACTTGCACGGTCAGCGTTGTCTTTGTACCGGTGGTGCGAGGCACTCTCACGGGCACGCTCACACTCAACAGCAACGCCACAGGTACGCCCTCTTCCGTTTCTCTGTCGGGCAAGGGAATGGGTCCCGTCGCGTCGCTTTCGCCGACGAGCCTCACCTTTGGCGTTCAAAGAGTCTCCACGACCAGTTCTTCGCAACAGCTCACGCTGACCAACAGTGGTGACGCAACAATGAGCATCACGAGCATCGTTGCCAGCGGAGACTTTGCGCAAACGAATAATTGCAACGGAGCACTGTCGGCCGGGCAACATTGCAACGTCAACGTCACCTTTACACCGACGGCGAGCGGGGCTCGCTCCGGGACGCTCACCCTTACCGACAACGCAGTCAATGGAAGTCCCCAGAATACTGTCCTTGGCGGCACGGGTGTGGACTTCTCGCTTAGCGTGTCGCCCGCAAGCGTTACCGTAACTCATGGAAGTTCGGCGAGTACCACGGTGACCGTGAGCGCCCTGGGTGGAAACTACAATTCTTCGGTGAACCTGCAATGCTCTGGGAGCCTCCCGAGGGGAATGAATTGCAATTTCTCGCCGGCAGGGGTAAATCCGGGCAGCAGTTCGGCAAATTCCACACTGAAAATTAATACGGGCGGGGGGAACGGCGGGACGCCGCCGGGCTCCTATGCTATAACGATCAGCGGAACTTCCGGCTCGGCGCAGCATACAACTATGATGACCTTGCAAGTGAATTAGGCTGGGTACTGCGAAATCTCGAAGTGGTAGTCGAGTAATAGCGACAGCTATTCCAGGCCAGAAGTCCCGATGTGGGAAGTTGACCAACAACACGCTCCCTTGGTTGCACAATCAAAAAATGACTCATCACTGGCTGCCCCATCTGCCCCCGGTCTCATCGCTGTGCTCGGTTGAAACGGCTATAGGACCGTCTCGCCTTAGTGTTCTTGGTATTGGCAGATCATAGTGTGTGCACTTATGGCTCAGTAGACCCGAGTGTCGAGCGTCTGCCTTCCACCCAGAGGGTCAACGCAACTAAAACTGTGTGTCTGGTGACGCGCAAATGTTTTAGAATCAATGCGGTTGCGCCCGTAGCTCAGTTGGATAGAGCACCTGCCTTCTAAGGAGACGCTACTTCAATCTGAGTCGTTGCTTCGGTTGCGCTTAAGAGTTACGGGCTGCTCTTGTGCTGTTCCAAAGTTGCTTCAAATGTTGCGAACAGGAAGATTTCCTGGCAAATGTTCTCCCCCGGCTTTCGTGCTCTCTACATCGTTTCTGCGGCTTTGTTCCTATTGCCATGGTCGCTCTTGTTCTCTGCTTGGTTAGCTTTCAATCGAGCTAAGGTTGCTGCGCCCCTTTCAATCTGGAGACGTTACCTCGTATACGTGGCGCTGTTAGATGCATCTGTTTCAACGTATTGAATATGGCGTGGAACGCTTCTTGGCTCAAGCATGCCGGTAGTCCGCATGGCATGGGAGCAGGACCAGGCCTTTGGCAGAGTCTCGGACCATCTTTGATTTGGTCGTTCGTCGCTGCTACAGTCCTGAGTTTTTTCGGAAAAGGAAAGTTTCGAGTCTTGATGATCGGTTGGTCAAATCAATGTGGGCGGTATTTCAGTTAATTTCGTACTGCAATTCGACTAGCGTTTCGATTTCTCTCTTTCCTGGTTTCTGGATTCCTGACATTCTTGCGAGATTTGTTTTCGCGATCGATTCATCGATTCTTGGGATCGCTCCGTTGACTCGGCTGTCCAGATTCGAAAAACTTGATCGTCCTGAGCGTTTCGTTCTGAATTAACCTACTTGTAAGAATAGTTTGGAAACTAACCTTCAACAGAGCCGATTGGTCACAGCGCTCACTGAGTTATGCTAATCCACGGTCACCTCCGTTGGTCGTTCGGCCTGTCTTGCATGCCTGCCGGAGATGTAATACACTGACATCATGAAGACTCTCACGGTACGATTGCCGGAGCCGCTGGTGGCGGACATCGAGGAAGAATCGCGCGGTCGGAAGATCTCGAAGTCCGATGTAGTGCGCGAACGACTCCAGCTCGCACCCCGCCTGCGCCGGCGGCGCACTGCCTCGTTCAATGCCATCGCCGATCTCGTCGGATCGGTTGACGGATTACCGTCCGACCTAACTGGGCGCAAGAAGGCGTATTTGCAAGCCACGGGCTATGGCCAGAAACGTTCTCGCTGACGCGGGCTTTGTGGTGGCGCTGCTTAGCAACCGCGACGCTCACCACCAATGGGCCGTGACTCAGGCCCACGATTTACGTCCGCCTTGGTCGACATGCGAAGCAGCTTTGTCGGAGGCGTACCACCTTCTCGGAGAGCGCGGCGCGCCGAGTCTCGGTCAATTGCTTCGCCGCCGTGCATTGGTCGTCGCCTTCGAGCTTTCCCAGAACGTAGAGCCTGTTACGAAGTTGATCGAGAAATACTCCGACGTTCCCATGAGCCTCGCCGATGCTTGCCTCGTTCGCATGACCGAAAGGCTTGCCGACCCCATCATCCTGACGACCGACGAGGATTTCCGAGTTTACCGTCGCCACAGTCGACAAGTGGTTCCTTGTGTGACGCCCGAATGACGGCCAAGCACGAGAGGGCATCCGGCGCTCGCTGGTAGATACACGCGCAACCAGTAGGGACACAATCTGCCCAAATAGAACTGTTTATCAGGAGTCGATCCCCATTTCCTCATCGGAAACTTTGATAAATCATCTGCGATGGGCGGTTGATCCCCAATTAGAGAAAGCGTTAGAAGCAGACGACCCACTCTAGATCGTCCCTTTCACGCTCCGGGTCGCACGCGACACGAAGTCGCTCACGGTGTATTCCCGTGAGCTTTATCTGAGCTGGAAGGTCAAACCGTGAGGCAACGGGTCCGCAGTGGCTGTGAAAGTCAGAGGTCGTGGGTCTACGGCAGAGTGGAAGCTGTGAAGACCGAAGGCTCAGAAAAGTGGTTGCCTCTGGACGCGAATCTCGCAGATCTTCTTCGTTGGCATCGGGAGAAAATGCCCGATGAAATACTCAAAACTGATTGGGTCTTCGCGAGTCCCTTCACCGGCAAACCGTGGCGGGCGCACAAACTTGTGCGATATCATCTTCGGCCAGCCGCAGAGAGGGCGGGCATCGGTCGAATCGGGTGGCACACATTTCGCCATACGTATTCGACTCTGTTGCATACTTATGGGACCGACATGAAGGTTTAACAAGAACTTCTGAGGCATTCGGACATTCGGACCACGATGAATATCTATACGCACACAGTGTCACCAGCACCGCGGGAAGCGAATAGCAAAGTCGTTCGAATGATTTTGCCCGAAAGAAAAACGGCGTGAAATTGTTCACAAAAACGCGGGGGCAATCCGGGGGCAGCAGTAGTTCCGGCTCAAGACAACAAACGACTTACCACTACAACACATTCCGCAGAGTTCCTTTAGATTCTGCGCCTTGATAAATTCGATCCCCACCGCCCCAACCAATCATCTTCTAGAACAGAGCTTGCAACTAAGTCGGCTCCAATTGAACTTGCTGAGCGCGCTCGACTCTTTGGCAATGGCCGCTGGTGAAGTTGCGCTCGGCCTTTTTACCTCTAGCCTGCACGCACTACACTAATTTGATGTGATAATCAATCCACTGTCCCTGCCTAGTAGGTCGTCCCCATCTGGAGTTTGGATGTTTCTGCCCTTTCGCATCTTCAAGTTGCAAGGCGACGGAAGCCAACATTTTGTACCGAAACGTTCCGCATCGGCATGATCCGCTCACTCACTACTTTTTATCCAGATACTCATCGGGAACATCATCCTGCGGCACCTCATGCGTGTGAACTTCCCTCTCGTCTGCGTCCTCGGCGTCTTCCACGCCCTTCACCACGTCGGCCTCGAACGCGTTTCCTTCCTCGAGCAACTCGTCCACACTCTCCGA
>Ga0137418_10004646_pt1 | contig 12597 bp, 8 predicted proteins | sample CZODoug3_1_2_16f_FD_122242 | JGI IMG/M metagenome (GOLD analysis project Ga0137418, IMG submission 122242) | Vadose zone soil fungal communities from Angelo Coast Range Reserve, California, USA - CZODoug3_1_2_16fungal (Hybrid Assembly) | ecosystem: Environmental > Terrestrial > Soil > Vadose... | reverse complement strand
TCGGCTTCCTCGATATAGTGCGTGGTCATGACAATCGTTTTTTTCTCGCGTTTCAATTCCTCGATGATGTCGTATATCTCTCGCCGCACCTGGGGATCGAGCCCGGCGGTCGGCTCATCGAAGAACAGGACCTTGGGGTCGTTGACCAGAGCCATGGCGAGGGCCAGACGTTGCTTTTGTCCGCCAGAGAGCTGGCTGTAGAAGGTATTGCGCTTTTCTTCCAAACCGAAGCGCTTGAGCAGCTCCTCAGGATTGCGCCGCCGCTTGTAAAAGCTGGCGAAGAGACGCAGTGCTTCCATCACGCGAAGCTTGTCTGGAAGCGACGTGGATTGCAGCGCGGCGCCGATTTCATGCTTCAGTTCCTGGGCGTTGCGCTGCGGGTCCAGTCCGCAAACGGAGACGCGGCCGCTATCAAGCGTGCGCAACCCCTCGAGAATCTCAACGGTGCTGGTTTTTCCTGCGCCGTTCGGCCCGAGCAGCCCGAAAACCTCGCCTTCTTCCACGGCAAAGCTGACGCCGCGAACCGCTTCAACGTCGCCGTACCGCTTGACGAGATTTTCCACTTGAAGAATGGAATTGGCCATGTTCGTTGCCCCCACCACTCAGGGGCGCAATCGAGAAAGAGCGTCTAGCATACCGCAGATAGGTGTCCGGCTCGTAACGCGAGAACGGACCTGCTCCGGCTTCACTTGTGAATACGTTTCTTAGGGGTTCCGTGTTTCGGTGTGGATTTCTTTGATGGTTTCCAGAGGTGACGCTTTAGATTGACGCGAGACTCCAGAACTGCGATGCCCTCGCTTTCGAGGAGTTTTCTTTGCAGGGAAGCGTAAGGCTCGCGGATAAGGATTTTGCCGCGTTCACCGATGACGCGATGCCAGGGAATGCCCTTCCCGGAGGGAGTCGCGGCCATGGCGCGTCCCGCGCTACGCGCGCCGCCGGGCAGGCGCAAGGCTTTCGCAAGCGCCCCATAAGTTAGAACCCTTCCGCGGGGAATTCGTTGCACGAAGCGAAAGACGGGATCCCAGGACATTTCGAATCGGGCTCCAAGCAGAGATAGGAATCAACTCGCGCGGCATCGTAGGCGTCTTTCTACGCGAGAACAAGAGAAAAATGCCGCGGCCGGGTTTAATGCAGTAGCTGGATGCCGCGGACGATTCAGGAAGCGGCAGGGAACAGCAAGCATCTAATCGAAGTAGCGGGCGACGAGGCGTGAATGGCGTGATGGAACGAGGATGCGAAACATCGATGAAACACAGCAAAAAAAGTGATGAGGAATTGCTTGCCGTCTCCGCTACGTTGGACGCGTTACTGGTTGGATGCAACTTTTTGAAGGAGTGCGCATCTTAATATTGACGAGTGTAGTGGAAAACAAATACACTACAGAAGATGACGCGAGTTTGGGGTGACGTCATGGCTTTTGTCCGCCGCAAAGGAAATCTGTTCTACCTGGTGCACAACGTGCGCCGCGGCGGTAAAGTGCTCCAACTGCACCTGGCTCGCCTGGGAGATCGCGCGCGAATTACCGACGAAGTGGTTCGCGAAGTCTCCAAGAAGCACCCGTTCGTGGAGCTCAATTGGAGAGCCCTGCGCGAACATTTGAGTACGCGAGTGGACCTCGCGAACCCCAACGCCCCCGCGGTCCAAAAGCTAGTTTCCTCCCTTCGAGCGCTCAATCTGGACCTGGCGGAAATCTTTCCGCCGCTCCTCCGAATTTCCGAATCGCCCGCCGTGTCACGGGAGCTGCTGGTGCAATTGCGGCTCTTGCAGTCGACCATTCAGGTCAAGCTCGACCAGTTTGGCCGTGGACGCGGGCGATTCAGCAATGCGAACCCGCCTTCGCGGGCTCGCTAGGAGGCGGTCATGAACGACAATTCAATGTCCATGCGCAGCCGAGATGAAGCGGAGACCCTGGCACTCGACCCGAACAAGCGCAGCACGGACACGATCGATTTCCAGGCCGCATTGCGAGCAAAAATTGTTGGACAGGAAGAGGGCGTCCATGCGCTGGTGGACCTGTACCAGGTTTTCCGTGCCGGATTGAACTCGCCAGGCCGCCCGGTAGGGAATCTGCTGTTTCTCGGGCCGACCGGCTCGGGAAAGACGCGCATCGTGGAAGCGGCTGCCGAGATTCTCTTTGGCGAGGCCCGCGCGGTCATCAAGATTGATTGCGCGGAATTTCAACATTCTCATGAAATTGCCAAGCTGATCGGCTCGCCCCCAGGGTATCTGGGGCATCGCGAGACTCATCCGCTGATTACGCAGGAAACGCTGTCGGCCGGCCATACAGACAAGCTGAAGCTCAGTTTCTTGCTCTTCGACGAGATCGAAAAGGCGAGCGATGCGCTGTGGCAGTTGCTGCTGGGAATGCTGGACAAGGCCACATTGACCCTAGGCGACAACCGAAAAGTGGACTTGTCACAAACCGTGATCTTCCTGACGTCAAACCTGGGTGGTGGTGAAATAGCCGAGCTGATGGAAGGGGGTATGGGTTTCATCCAGCCGACAGACACGCCGGTCGCTGGTCTTAACGAGAAAGTGGAACGCATGGCGGTGGAAGCGGCACGGCGGAAGTTTTCGCCGGAATTCATGAACCGCCTGGACAAGGTGGTGGTATTCCACCCGCTGAAACGGGAGCAGCTTCAGGAAGTGCTGGATATCGAGCTCGGCCAAGTGCAGCAGCGCGTCCTGGACACCGCCAAGGGGCAGTTTCTCTTCCGCGTGACCGAGGCTGGCCGCGACTTCCTACTTCGGGAAGGCACCGACCAGCGGTACGGCGCCCGGCACTTGAAGCGCGCCATAGAGCGGCATGTCGTCTATCCGCTGGCGAATCTACTGGCCACCGATCAAGTCAACCTGGGCGACCTGGTGCGTATCGATTGGGATGAGAGCCACGACGGGCTCACGTTTGTGCGCGAAGGCGAGGGCGCCCTCGTACAGGCCGCCTCGCAGCGGGCCGTCGGCGCTGGCGCTGCCGCCGTCGAAGCGATGGATGGGAAGTCCGCCGAAACCCCGAGGGAAGCCACGGTGGAGGAGAGAAAGTCGCGTGCGGCGCAGCCGGCCGCGGGCCCTGCGGCGTCCCCGCAAGGACGCAAGAAGCAGGACCGTTCAAATACTTAAAGCAGCACTTTAATTATGGCTTTGGGCGCGTCGAAAGATGCGCCCTTTTTTGTCGTCAGCCAGTTGACACAAGTCGTCAGTCAACTGATGCAAACTGTTTCAACTCTTTCCCTTTTTGCGCAAATGAAACACCGTCTCACGGCCTGAGACAATTTCCAGAACTGCAAGGCTTGTATGTTGTTGAGTTTGCACTATTTTCCGACCGGCCCAAATGTGGAAAAGATTGGCATTCCCCATGCACTAGCTCATGGTGGCGCAAAAGTGAGACGCGCAACGCGTTTGGGGAGTTAGACGCGAGAAGGGTTGATGAAATGAAAGCTGCCGTCCGCCATCAACTGGACCCAACCATACGAAGCAATGACACGTGTGATTTTCACTCTTCCTTGCGCGCAAAGATCGTTGGACAGGAAGAGGGTGTGCAGTCCCTCGTTGACATGTTCCAGGTGTTTTGCGCTGGATTGAACTCACCCGGCCGCCCGGTGGGTAACCTGTTGTTCCTCGGTCCAACCGGTTCGGGAAAGACGCGCATTGTGGAAGCGGCTGCGGAGATCCTTTTTGGGGATGCTCGAGCGGTGATCAAGGTCGATTGCGCGGAGTTCCAGCACTCGCACGAAATTGCCAAGCTGATTGGCTCACCTCCTGGCTATTTGGGCCACCGCGAGACCCATCCATTAATCACCCAGGAAGCCTTGGCGGCCAGCCATACCGAAAAACTGAAGCTCAGCTTTCTGCTATTCGACGAGATCGAAAAGGCCAGCGACGCCCTGTGGCAATTGCTCCTTGGGATGCTGGATAAGGCCACGCTCACGCTGGGCGACAATCGCCGAGTGGACCTCTCCCAGACTGTCATTTTCTTGACATCGAACCTCGGCGGGGGAGAAATTACCGAACTCATGCAGGGCGGCATGGGCTTCGTTCAGCCCAAGGACATCCCTGCTGCCGGGTTCGATGAAAAGGTCGAACGCACGGCCGTAGAAGCAGCCCGCCGCAAGTTTTCGCCGGAATTCATGAACCGCCTCGACAAAGTGGTGGTGTTTCATCCGCTGAGGCGCGAGCAGCTTGAGCGGGTCCTCGAAATCGAACTGGGCCAGGTGCAGCAGCGCGTTCTGGAAACCGCCAAGGGGCAGTTCCTATTCCGCGTGACCGATTCCGGCCGTGACTTCCTCCTGCAGGAAGGCACGGACCAGCGCTACGGCGCGCGGCACCTCAAGCGCTCCATCGAGCGCCACGTGGTGTATCCATTGGCGAACTTGTTGGCGACCGAGCAGGTTCACCTCGGCGACCTCGTTTGCATCGATTGGAACAAGGAGCAGGACTGCCTGAGCTTCGTCCGCGAGGGTGAGAATCTGGCGATCCCAGCGCGCAAGGCAGAGCCCGTTATTCCCGCGCGCACCGCTCCCGCAAAGAACGGCAAGTCTGCGGATGCGCCCGGCGTGACACTTTCGCCGGAGCCCACACCGCGCATGGCTCGTTAAATCAATATTCTTCTCTCTGATTCCGCCCGGGTGGCCAGTCGCCCGGGCTTTTTCTTTTCATCCCCACCGGGTGCTAGAGTAACCTTGTATAGAGGAGTGCCATCCTAACTCACTGGGCTTTGGGGAGGTCATCGTGAGCATCCCCGGGTTGAAATGGAATACTCTCAGGGGAAACGCTGGTCGAGAGCTCCGGGCACGCCGAGTGCATCGCGGCTTGGCGGCTGGCTTCTTCCTGGGTCTGTCCTTGCTTTTAGTTCCTGACGCGCCGGCGCAGCGAACCCTACTCAAACAGGGTTGGAACAAGTTTTCTCCGCAAGACGACATAAACCTCGGCAAGCGAGCAGCCACGGATGCAGAAAAGCTGTTGCCGCCTTGCAACGCGCCGAAGGTTGATGCCTACCTAACGCAGCTTGGCACGCGACTGGCGCAAAAGCTGCCGACAGGTGGCGTGCAGTATCCCTTCGAATTTCATTGCGTGAACGACAAAGCTATCAACGCGTTTGCTTTGCCCGGCGGATATGTGTTTGTGAACCGCGGCGCGATCGAAGCAGCGGACAATGAGGCGCAGCTCGCCGGAGTGATCGCGCACGAGTTGTCGCATGTCGCTCTGCGCCATGGCACCAACCAGGCAACCAAGGCCATGCTGGCTGAGACGGGTCTGGGAATCTTCGGCGCAGTTTTCGGAGACACCACCGGCGGCGCGCTCCTGACGCAACTAGGCAGTTTCACGGCCGGCGGTGTGCTCCTGCGCTATTCGCGAACGGCTGAATCGCAAGCCGACGTCATGGGCACTCAGGTCCTCTACGATGCGGGCTACGACCCGCGCGCCCTGGCGCAGTTTTTCGAAAAGCTCGAAGCGGAAACGAAGGGGAAGAATCCTCCGGAGTTTTTCTCCGACCACCCGAACCCGGAGCACCGCGTCGGGCGCGTCGATGAAGAAGTCGAGAAGCTTGGTGGCGTTCCAGCAAACGCCAAGCGGGACTCCGCTGAATTCGAAGCCATCAAGCGAGAAGTCCTGGCCCTGCCGGTAGTGAAAAAGCCGGTCGCCGGGGCCTCTGGCGCCGTCGCTGCCCCCGCCCCGCCTTCCCGCAGCTTCTCGGAGTATCAGGCGAGTTCGTATGCGCTCAAGTATCCGGACAATTGGAAGAAGTATCCCGATAGCAACGGAGGCGGAGTTTCCTTTGCTCCCGAAGGCGGGGTCTTAGATGACGGAAGCGGCCACAGCACGCTCGCGTATGGGTTGATCGTCGGCTTGGTGCAGGCCAAGGGCGATGCCAACGATGGGAAAGCGCTGAATAGTGCGACCAGCCAGGTGATTCAGGACCTTCAAAAGTCGAATCCGAGCATGAAAATCACGCGGCAAGGCGAGCGGCTGCGCCTCAACGGCCAGCCTGGCATTTCGACCTATCTAAGCAACGTTTCGCCAGCGGGCGGCCAGGAAACGGATTGGCTCGTCACCGTTCTGCGCCCGGAGGGTCTGGTCTATTTCGTCTGCCTCGCTCCGCAATCTGCCTACGACAATTACGACAAGACGTTTTCGTCGATCCTGGACACGGTGCGATTCACAAGATAGAAAGAGCAATCAACACGGAAACGCTGAGGACGTGGAGGAAAGAAGAAAAGAAACGCTCAAAAAATATCTGAAATGAGAAAAGGGCGCCCCGATCCGGTCGGGACGCCCTTTTGTCTTGGTTCGTTTGGAAGTCGGCGGCTAGTTCCCGCCGTTAACGCTCTCCTCGTTGAAGAGGAACGGCAGAACTTGGGTGCCTTCCTGTCGAACAGACCGGAGTTCGCTGGGGTCGATGCCTAGCGCCTGCAGGATCGACGCCGCAACCTGAGAGGTGGCCACCGGAGTCTTGACCACCCGGAAATGTAGATCGGGATTTGAGACAATCAGGCCGACGTTCGTGTCACCGAAGCTAAAGCCGCCATGCTCGGCGTTCTTCTTAGACGACCCGGTGTAGATGGTGCCGTAAATCGGTTGTACCAGGACGTCGGGCGTGGCGTTGTCGGACAGAGGGCTATTGAACTTGAGATTGATCTCGGCTCCGGCCATCACCTCATCGATGAAGAGTGCTCCGGCATTGGCGTTCAAGTAGGAGGCAACCGCTGCTGCCTGGGTCTGGTCCTGCAGCCAGATGAGCGCGATATCGTCGTCCTGAACGAAGCCGCATGGGCCGGTGCTGCAGTTGTTGGCGTTTGCGATGGCGACGACCCCTGGATCGCCAGTGGCGCCCTGCTTAATCGCGAGAGCCGCAACCAAGTCCGCAAAGTGGCCCGGCTTATTGGTTTTCACGGGATTGATCGGTGACTGGCCATGTTTGGCGCTGACGATGAAGAGGGTCGAATCGTAGATGTGCTGAGCTTTGAGCGCTACGACCATGCTGCCCAGCGCCGCATCGGTCTTCTGCAGCCCATAAGCGAGGACAGCGGTCGGAGTGCCCGCGCCATCCGTGTAGCCGCCGGTCTGCCCAGTAAAAGTTGTGTCGGCGGTGCAACTGCCGTCGGAGTTGTCTTTTTCCAGCTTCTGCCCCACGCTGACGGCCTGGAAATTCATCCCGAATAGCGCAGGCACACCAGGTCCGGGCGTGCCATCGTGTTTCAGTCCCTTGATTTCGTTGAGGATTCCTTGAACTTTCAAAGCGTCATTGTTCACGGTGCAAACGATGCTCACCGTGTTATCGAGTCCGCCGACGTTGGTGACTTCCGGAGTGTATAAATCATCCACGCCCTTGCCGGAAGGACCGTTCACCAAGTCATAGGCGGGGTGCTTGTCCGCCCAGGCGGTGTGGCCGCCTTGGGCCTTAACGACTTCGAAGATGGTGTTGCTCTTGATCGCATCGTGAGGATACAGCGGGACGCAATGACCTTGTGCGTTGATATGCCGGGGCAGGGCAGTTGGATCAATGACGTTCAGCGAAACCGGCGGATTGCCCGTGTACTTGTCAATGCTTTCATCAAACACTTGCATGTTACCCGGTTGCCCCGAGCAAGTCGTGTTTGTCGGGTCGAAAATGCCGCGATTGTAGCTGACGTCATAGAACAGTCCGTGGCTGATGGGTGAACCACCGGTCACGAGCGCCAGCAGACCCGGAAAGGAATCGGAGTTTGCGGGTGTGCGTGCGTTGGTATAAGTGACGCCATGACCGGACAACTCGGCCAGGGCAGAGTTGGGGTGGCTTTCGACATAGCGCGCTACGTCGAGCGCGTGCAATCCATCCACGCTGATCAGTAGAACATGCTTGATTTTTTGTCCTTGCCCGAGCCCATCGTTTGCGCGCGCCGGAGCCGGAATTGTGGCGCCGATCAGCCCGGCCGACAGGGCAACCGCTAGTAATCTTTGTTTCAAGGAAATCTCCTTTTTGCTGGAAAGCGAGTGGAAACGAACATCCGGCGTAGAGAGTAGGCACGGCATGTTACTGCAAGGAGAAAGGAGGATGTCGGTTGCGTGAAACGAGAAAGAAAATCCGCAAACCTAAAGAAACAATTCAGATATCAGAGACTAAGTACTGGCATTACCGAATCTGGGGAATCGGGATTTCCCCGTTCACTTGTTTTGCGTCTGCAGTCCCGCGTTCTGATCGGCTTGGCGCATCCGATAGAGCTCCGCGGCGCGTTGCAGGGCTTCCGTAATGCTCGTGCAGATATTCTCCTTGCCGACGTGCCTTTCGAAATCGGCCTGCTTCATCAGTTGCGAGGGTTGTTCGCGGGCGCCACACAAAAGCAAGGAGCGTCCCGAAGCGTGCAGAGAGTCCGCCAGGTCGCGGATAGCTCCGAGCCCGGTGGCGTCAATCGCGCTCATATTCCGCAAGCGCAGGATAACGATGGGTGGCAAGGTGTCGATGGAATGGAGGATACTGGAAAACTTGTCCGTGGCTCCGAAAAGAAACGGTCCGTGAATGCGGTAAACAATCGCATAGTCGGGGATGTCTTTTCCCTGCAGGACGTGCACGCGGCTGTCTTCGACATAGTCTTTCGTGACCGGACTCACCGTGGTCGTCCTCGAAACCTTGCGAATAAACATCAAAGCCGCCAGCACCATCCCCACTTCCACGGCAAAGGTCAGATCGGTCACGACGGTCAATGTCAGCGTCAGCAGCCAGACAGCGATGTCTGCCTTGCTCAGCTTCAAAATCTCCGGAATCTCCTCCCAATCGCCCATGTTGTACGCCACAATCATCAGAATCGCGGCCAAGGCAGCGAGAGGTACGTTTTTCACCAGCGGGGCGGCAAACAAAACAATCGCCAGCAGCGTGAGAGCGTGAATCATTCCCGCGACAGGCGTCTTGGCGCCTGCGCGGACGTTGGTGGCCGTGCGCGCGATGGCGCCCGTGGCGGGGAGTCCGCCGAACAACGGTGAAACGATATTCGCGACGCCTTGGCCAATCAATTCCATGTTTGGATTGTGCTTGTCATTGCTCACACGATCGGAGACGACCGCGGACATGAGCGACTCGATGGCCCCAAGCATCGCCACGGTGAAAGCCGATGACAAGAGTTGCCGAAAGATGTCGTAGTGGAAATGCGGAAAAGCCAATTTTGGCAGGCCGCCGGGGATTCCCCCAAACCGCGTGCCGATGGTTTCGACATGAAGATGCAAAAACAGGACGGCAGCGGTAGCGCCGAACGTGACCAGGATGGCGCCCGGGATTTTCCTGGCGTACTTCAGACAGTAAACCATCAGAGTGATCGAAAGGATGGACACGGCGGTCCCCGGCACTGAAAAAGTATTCCACGCTTGCCCAAAGGCCATCATGCGGTGAAAAAAATCACCGGGGACGTGATCCATCTTCAGACCGAAGAAGTCGCGAATCTGTGTGCTGGCGATGAGGATGGCGATGCCGTTGGTGAAGCCGACGACCACCGGCCGGGGAAAGTATTTCACCATGGCGCCCATGCCGGTCACACCCAGCAGCACGAGGAGAACTCCGGCCATCATGGTGCACATAAACAGGCCGTCGATCCCATGCTTGGCGACAATGCCAGCCACGACCACAACGAATGCGCCCGTGGGTCCGCCAATCTGTGTCTTAGATCCGCCCAGCGCAGAGATGAGAAAGCCGGTCACAATCGCGCAATACAGTCCCGCTTGCGGCGAGAGACCGGATGCGATGGCAAACGCCATCGCCAGCGGCAGGGCGACGAGTCCTACGGTCACGCCGGCGATAAGGTCGGAGAGGAATTTGTGGCGATCGTAGCCGCGCAGCAGGAGTATCGATTTCGGGAGCCAGGCTTCGAGGGCGGATGTCATGCGGCTTTCGATCCAGAGAAGAAAGTGCCTGTGCAGATTCTAGCAAGGAGCCAGCCAAGATAGCCGAGCGACGAAGCGGATGTGTGCCTTGAAGGGAATCTCGCGCGGACGCTGCCTGTTAGACGGGCGTCCTTTTCGCTTAGTCCGCGGCTTCGCTGCGTGGGGCAGCCGGCTTCCAACGCAGGACCGGCCGGCGTGCTGCGCCGACTTCGTCGAGACGCCGGACGCGCGTCGTGTGCGGGGCGGTCTTCACAATCTCCGGCTTCGTCGCGGCTTCCTCCGCGATGGCCTTCATCGCATCGATGAAAAGGTGGCATTCTTCCTTGGATTCGGACTCCGTCGGCTCGATCATCATGGCCCCCGCCACAATGAGAGGAAACGCCGTGGTGTACGGATGAAAGCCGTAGTCGATCAGCCGTTTTGCAATGTCCATGGTATTCACGCCGTTTTTCTTTTGAATGGCGTCGCTGAACACCACTTCGTGCATCGAGGGCAGGGAATAGGGTAGTTCGTATACGCCCTCAAGGTGCTTTCGAATGTAATTCGCGTTCAGCACCGCGTCTTCCGTGGCCTGCCGCACTCCTGGGCCGTAGGCGAGGATGTACGCCAGCGCGCGAACCAGCACGCCGAAATTCCCGGCGAACGCTTTCACTCTGCCGATGGAATCCGGCCGCACCGGTTCCAGCGCCAGCCGCCCGCCTTCTTTTTCCACCAGGATGGGCACCGGCCGGAACGGCTCGAGAATTTTCTTCATCGCCACCGGACCCGCGCCGGGGCCTCCGCCGCCGTGCGGCGTCGAAAACGTCTTGTGCAGGTTCAAGTGCATCACGTCGACGCCAAGATCGCCCGGCCGCGTTACGCCCGTAAGCGCGTTCATATTCGCGCCGTCCATATAAAGCAGCGCGCCCTTGGCGTGCAGGATTTCCGCGATCTCCGGAATACGCTGCTCAAAAATTCCCAGCGTCGATGGATTGGTGATCATCAGCGCCGCGACGTCGCCAGTCACCAGGTCGCGCAGCTTATCAACGTCAATCTGCCCGTGCGACTCGGACTTGATGTTTTCGACTTCGTAGCCCGCAATCACCGCCGTTGCCGGATTTGTCCCGTGCGCGGAGTCTGGAATCAACACTTTCTTCCGCGGATTCCCTTGCTTCTCCAGGTACGCGCGAATCAGCAGCAGGCCGGTCAATTCGCCATGCGCCCCGGCTGCGGGCTGCAGCGTGATGGCATCCATGCCGGTGATTTCCAGCAGGCACTTTTCGAGCAGCCGCAGAATCTTGAGGCAGCCTTGCGAAAGCTCTTGCGGCTGATAAGGATGCTCCGTGGCAATCCCATCGAGCCGGGCCACGAATTCATTTACGCGCGGGTTGTACTTCATCGTGCAAGAGCCGAGCGGATACATGCCCAGGTCGATGGCGTAGTTCCACGTCGAAAGACGCGTGAAGTGGCGAAGGACTTCGATCTCGCTCACCTCGGGAAAGCCTTCGATGCCCCCCCGGCGGTGATTCGCGCCGAGAGCTTTGGCGGGATCGGCGGCGGGCACATCGAGCGGCGGCAATTCGAACGCGCGCTTTCCCGGCGACGATTTCTCAAAGATGAGTCCTTCGTTTTGATTCGTGTGTCTTGAAGCCTTTTTGATTCTGTCCTTCATTCTCAGCTTTCTGCTCGTAGGGGCGTAGCATGCTGCGCTCCCGCAAAGAATACATTGCTTTAAATGGGCCGCTCGAGCACGCGCTTCAACGCGCCCGCAAATCGTTGAATTTCCGCGCGCGTCGCCGTTTCCGTGACGCACACCAGCGCGCGCTTGGTCAGTTCCGGATACGCGGTACCCAACGCCAACGGCCCGATGATTTTTTCGCGCAAGAGTTCGGCATTGACTATCTTTACGGAGCGCGGCAGCTCGACTGTGAACTCGTTGAAGAACGGCGCGTCGAACGTGCGCCGGACGCCGGGAATCTTCAGCAATTCCGAAAGCGCGAACTGCGCCTTGGACAGGTTCTGTTCCGCCATCTCGCGCAAGCCTTCTTTGCCGAGGAGCGTCAGGTGCACCGTGGCGGCGAGCGCACAGAGCGCCTGGTTCGTGCAAATATTCGAAGTGGCCTTCTCGCGGCGGATGTGCTGCTCGCGCGTCGCGAGCGTCAGCACGAATCCGCGCTGGCCCTCGGAATCCGTCGTTTGTCCCGCGAGCCGCCCGGGCATTTGCCGCACAAACTTATCCCGCGAAGCAATCACGCCGGCGAACGGCCCGCCGTAGCTCGGCGGCAGCCCGAAACTCTGGCCTTCCATCGCCACGATGTCTGCTTCCGCAGGCGGCTTGAGGAGGCCGAGGGAAACGCCCTCCGCAATCGCGACGACAAACATCGCACCAGCCGCGTGCGTGACATCTGCGAGCGGCGCGTATGATTCGATCGCTCCGAAAAAGTTCGGCGATTGCACGACGACTGCGGCGACATCGTCCTTCAGCGCCGCTTGCAACGCTTTTGCGTCCACCGTTCCGTTCGTTGTAAACGGAATCTCCTCCACGCGCAAACCTGAATTCTTCGCGTACGTCTTCAACACCTCGCGATACTCCGGATGAACCGATCGCGCCACGAGCACACGTTGGCGGCCCGTCAGCCGCTCCGCCATCAGCACGGCTTCCGTCGTGGCCGTCGATCCGTCGTACATCGAGGCGTTCGCCACTTCCTGCCCCGTGAGCTGGCACATCAGCGTCTGAAACTCGAAAATTGCCTGCAGCGTGCCTTGCGTGATTTC
>Ga0137418_10004645_pt1 | contig 12597 bp, 10 predicted proteins | sample CZODoug3_1_2_16f_FD_122242 | JGI IMG/M metagenome (GOLD analysis project Ga0137418, IMG submission 122242) | Vadose zone soil fungal communities from Angelo Coast Range Reserve, California, USA - CZODoug3_1_2_16fungal (Hybrid Assembly) | ecosystem: Environmental > Terrestrial > Soil > Vadose... | reverse complement strand
TCCTTGCTGCTGAAAAGTATTGGGCTGGTTCGCCCAAGAAGCAAGGAACCCAAGGCCCGCTCCTTTCTCAAGTCTGCCAGCGCTTGATCCCCTCGTGGTTTAGGTTCCCCCTAGGCTCGATAGATCGCGCTTGAGGCACTTTCGTCACCAACATTTGGTTACGCAGTGGGGTTACGGATGTCTTGGTCCACCCAGGTGAGTCATCGTGTCCAGTTGGCCTTTCTGGTCGCGCAGGCCACCCAAGTGCCTCAATCCAAGAGGTTCTGGTGGATCACCGGCGCAATGGGACACGGGTAACCAGGTTGGTCAAACATGGGGGCCTCACCCGGCAGGCCTGGTGGTTGCTATATTTTTTCTTGGCGGGCGAACCAAAAGCATGGTGTAAAATCGATCAACTGCTTTTGGGGTCGGGCTGCTAATGATCACCGACTGGTGTTCGGTCGGCCGACTCAGGTAAGAGCCCCCCCTATATTTGGAAAATTGTGCGCGAACTGCTTTTCCTCGGCAGTCGCTTCGTATCCCTCCCCATTTGAATTGCCGTGCCGTGCCGTTTTCAGCGGCCGCGAGAAATCGCTGCCCGTGGGAGCTTCGTATTGTCTATCTTGCGTAGTCTGCCGAACTTGGCAATTAGAATGTCCGCCCCGCGCCACCCCAGCGTCCAACTGGTCGCTGGCGCCTCAGGCGTCAGCCATAGCGCGCTGGAGGATCAGCCGGTCGGTCGTACGTTTGATCTTCTCATGGCCGGATTCGAGGCGCTGGATCTGGTCAACGTGGGCCTGGCGGTCATAGGTGCCGGAGGCAACCTGCTGCTTGCGAATCGGACGGCTGAGCAGATCCTGGAAACTCGCGATGGAGTGGAGTTGAGTGCGCGGGGAGCAATTCGGACCTCGAGAAAGTGCACCCCGGCCCTGAAGGACCTGATCGAACAGGCGGCAAAGCCCGCCACCGAGGGCGCCTCCGACTCCATCCTCGCCGTTCAGCGGCTTTCTGGCAAAAGACCGCTGACGTTGCTGATCCGTTCGGTCGAAGGCACATCCCCGAAGCAGGATCCGATGGCCCCTGCCGCTTTGGTGTTCATTCTCGATCCCGAGGTTCCGGTCGGAATGGCCGAGACCGAATTGCGACAGCTTTACGGACTCACCTCGATGGAGGCGTGTCTCGCCAGCCTCCTTATGGAGGGAAAGACGCTTGATGAGTGTTGCAGCGCGCTTGGCATACGCCGCTCGACTGCCCGTACTCATCTGCAGCACTTGTTCGAGAAGGTGGGTGTGCAACGGCAGAGCGAACTAGTCTCCCTGTTGTTGAAAAGCATCGGACTCGTGCGCATTGGGACAAAAGCAGCAAAAGCCCGCAAGCCGGTCTGATCCACATTCTGGAGAAGAGTCGACCGATTCTCAATCAGCCCTTTGTTTGGAGGGGAAGGACGCTTCCGGACTCAAACGCGCCTAGGTGCACGACGAGCGATGGGCGGAGCATCAGAAGACCGGGGCCAAGCTCATGGTGCCGACCATGGAAAAGGTCGGGCAGCTGCGGCAGACCTCCTCTCCGAAGAGCAACCAGGTGTGCTGGATGGTGTTCGCGAACGAGTCCAAGATCGTGAAACCAGGGAATTTAGTGGAGGTTGTGATTGGCCGTTTTCGCGCCGACGGACTTGTGGTACAGTAGGCCGTCGGGTATCCTCCTCCCCCGAGACCTTCCGAGGAGTGAATCCATCGATGTCGCGTAAAAGCTTGTTGTTTTTCTTTCTCCTGTCGCTTTTCACCCCCCTGGTCACGGCCGCCGACGCGCAAACCGCGCCGGCGAAGCTTACCGCTAGCCAGATCGTCGACAAGACGATCGCCGCCCAAGGCGGACTGCAGGCGTGGCGGGAAGTCCAGAGCATGTCTTGGACCGGCAAGATGGATGCTGGAGGAGGCGACTCTGCGGCGCGCAGTCGCAGGTTCGCCCAAAGCAAGGTGGCGCCCACCAGCAACATCCAGCACGGCCCAATGGTGGCCCCTGAAAAGACGGACAACGTACAGCAGGTGCAGCTGCCGTTCGTCCTGAAGATGAAGCGCGGTCGCAAATCGCGTCTGGAAATCGAGTTCGCGGGCAAGACCGCGGTCCAGGTCTATGACGGTGCCAACGGTTGGAAGCTCCGGCCATTCCTCAATCGCAACGAAGTTGAACCTTTTTCCGCCGATGAGGTGAAAGCCGAGGCCCAGCAGGCAGATCTGGATGGCCCGTTGGTCGACTATGCGGCCAAGGGCACCAAAGTGGACCTCGACGGAGTTGAGAAGGTCGAAGGGCGCGATGCTTACAAGCTCAAGCTGACCCTAAAAAGCGGTTCGGTACAACACCTCTGGATCGATGCGCAAACCTTCATGGAAGTGAAGATCGACGGAACTCCGCGCCGCATGGACGGAAAGATGCGGCCGGTGGCAATTTATCTTCGCGAGTACAAATCGGTGCAGGGCCTGATGGTTCCGCACCTCCTTGAGACTGCCGTCGAGGGCTACAGGGACACTCACAAGATGGTGATCGAGAGCGTGGTCGTGAATCCGAAGTTGGAAGATGCCCTGTTCTCGAAGCCGCAAACGAACTAGTGGGCAGTCTTGGAAGGAGGCGCGTCCCTCAGGACCGCCTCCGTTTTGTACGAAATGCAGTCACCTTCGCCGCAACCAGTGCTCGTTTCGTCTCCCAAGGGCACGCAGAGCATGATCGAATGATCCCCCATCACTTGCGCGGTTCGGTGTAGAGCGGAATACCAGGGCGCGAGAAAAATCTGCCTAGGGTAGTAACCTACCGGCCGAAAATCTCGCAATTTGTATTTGTGGGGCAAAGACCATGAACAAGCCGGCGGCCGTCGGTTCCTTACTCATCATCGCACTTGGCGCCTTCCTCGCAGGTCGCTACAGCGGCGGATCCAAACAACAGGGCCATCCGAATGCGAAGCGCATTCTCTATTACGTGGACCCCATGCATCCGGCTTATAAGTCCGACAAGCCCGGTATCGCCCCCGACTGCGGAATGGCTCTGGAGCCGGTGTATGAAGGCGAAGACCCGAGGGCCAAGGTTCGGTTGTCCGCCGGTGCCGTTTCCATTACACCCGAGAGACAGCAGCTCATTGGTGTACAAGTGGAAGCGGTCGAGAAGAATTCCGGCTCGCGCGTCGTCCGGACGACGGGACGCGTGGCGGCCGACGACAACCGGGTCTATCGCTTGATGGCCGGGACGGACGGCTGGATCATATCTCTGGAGGACAGTCCCGCAGGTAGCGTTGTAAAGAAAAACCAGCAGCTGGCCAAGTTCTACAGCCGCGAATTTCGGAATGCGGAGCAGGCCTATCTCGGGTCCCTCGCCAGTATCGAGCGGGTTAAGAACGCCGCCCGTGACCCCGACGACCCGAACCGGATCAGCGACTCGAGCATTCGGATCAATGAAGAACAGCTGCGCACGCTGGGGATGGGTGAACCGCAGATCAAGGAACTCGCAAAAACCCGGCAGGTCACTGGTGACATCGAAGTGGTCTCGCCGGCGCAGGGCATTGTGCTCGCCCGTTCCATCTCTCCGCAGCAGAGATTCGAAAAAGGTTCCGAGTTTTATCGGATCGCTGATCTCAGCAAGGTCTGGATCCTCGCGGACATCTTCAGCGACGAGGCGCAGGTGTTGCGACCGGGCACGAGGGTGGCGGTCCATGTGCGGGAACTTGCCAAGACGGTTTATGCAACTGTGAGCGACAGCCCGCCGTTGTTTGATCCGGCCTCGCGCACACTGAAGCTGCGCCTGGAGGCCGACAATCCGGGCTTGTTGCTTCGCCCTGACATGTTCGTCGATGTGGAGTTTCGTACTCCCGCTCCAGCGGGTATCTCCATTCCCGCGCAGGCTGTTCTCGACAGCGGGCTGCAAAAAATTGTCTATGTTGAAACCAGCGACGGTGTGTTTGAGCCACGGCCGGTCGAACTGGGGACTCCCTTCGGCAACCGTGTCGCCGTGAAGCGCGGGTTGGGCGAAGGCGATCGTGTGGTCACCTCGGGAAACTTCCTGATCGACTCCGAGAGCCGCATGAAACCTGGGGCGTTGCAGACTGTGAACGAAAAGCATGACGCAGCGGCGCCCCACGGCTCCAAAGCGATCGACGAGATGAGTATGACGCAGGATCCGGTCTGCGGGATGTCCTTGGATCGGAGCAAGGCCGTGGCCGCCGGCCATTCCGAGACTTACCGCACCGAGACCTTTGTGTTCTGCTCGGATAAATGCCAACGGAAATTTCAGCAGGATCCAGCCAAGTACTCCGATGCAGGGTTGAGGAGCGCCGCAGATTCCGGATCGAGGCGCCAGGATGATTAACCGCGTCATCGGCTTCTCGGTTCGGAACAAGTTCCTCGTTTTCGCATTCGTCGCGGCGGGCTGCCTGTGGGGAACCTGGTCGATGCTGCATCTGCCGCTGGATGCGACACCCGACCTGAGTGAGACCCAGGTCATCATCCTTTCCCGCTGGGACCGCAGCCCCGACATCATCGAGGACCAGGTCACCTATCCGATCATCTCGGCGATGACAGGCGCACCCAAGGTTCGAACCGTTCGAGGCATCTCTGATTTTGGATTCTCCTACGTCTACGTGATCTTCGAAGAGGGCACGGATCTTTACTGGGCGCGTTCGCGAACCCTCGAGTACCTTTCCGGCGTCGCCTCCCGACTGCCGCAGGGCGTGAAGACCGAGATTGGTCCTGACGCAACCGGCCTGGGATGGGTTTTTCAGTACGTTCTGAGGGACGAGTCCGGGAAGCACAGCTTGGCTGAACTTCGCTCCTACCAAGATTGGTATCTCAAGTATTACTTGAAGGCGCTTCCCGGCGTGGCCGAAGTGGCATCGCTGGGCGGGTTTACCCAGCAGTATCAGGTCAACGTAGATCCCAACCGTCTGCGCTCATATGGAATTCCGATCTCCCGCGTGGCCGATGCGGTGCGTCGCGGGAACAGCGAAACGGGCGCTCGCCTGCTCGAATTCGGCGGCGCGGAATACATGATCCGCGGTCGGGGATACGTGAAATCCCCCCGGGACATCGAGGAGATCGTCCTTACGAACGAAAACGGGACTCCGATCCGGATCAAGGACGTCGGTGAGGTCGTGTTGGGTCCGGACATCAGGCGCGGCGCCGCTGACCTGGATGGAACCGGAGAAGTGGTCTCCGGCATTGTGATCATGCGTGAGGGCAGCAATGCTCTCGACGTGATTGACCGGGTGAAGGCGCGCTTGAAGGAAGTCGAGCCCGGCATGCCGCAGGGGGTTAAGGTTGTAGCGATTTACGACCGGTCGGACCTGATCCGGCGTTCGATCACAAACGCGCGGTCCACGCTGATTGAGGTCATCTTAACGGTCGTCGTCATCATTCTGATCTTCCTGTGGCATTTCCCCAGCGCGGTCATCCCGGTGGTGACGATTCCAGTCGCGATCCTGCTCACCTTTATCCCTTTGCAATACACGGGGGTGAGCATCAACATCATGTCGCTGGCGGGCCTCGCCATCGCCTGTGGCGAACTGGTGGACGCGGCGATCGTGGTGGTGGAACAGACGCACAAGAAGCTGGAGATTTATGAACGCTCCGGGCAGCCCTTCAAGTATGACGAAGTTATTCTCGAAGCCGTGAAGGAAGTTGCCGGCCCGACGTTCTTTGCGCTGCTGGTCATTGCAGTTGCGTTTCTGCCGGTGCTCGTGCTGGAAGGGCAGGAAGGGAAGCTATTCCGGCCGTTGGCGTACACCAAGAACTTTGCCATGCTGGTTGCGGCCGTGCTCGCGCTCACACTCGACCCAGCGCTCCGCCTGCTTTTGGTCCGTCGGCCGACAGCGTTCGGTTTGGCGCGAAACCGGCTGCAAGGGTTCTTCAGTTGGCTGCTGGGTGGGAAAATTCGCCCCGAGGAAAAGCATCCTATTACCGGCCCGCTGATGCGGTTCTACGACCCGGTGGTTCGCTGGACTCTGCGCTGGAAGACGCAGGTGATCGCCGGGGCGCTGGCGCTGGTGGTTCTCACGATTCCGCTGTTCTGGATGGTCGGTTCGGAATTCATGCCGCCGCTGGACGAAGGATCTCTGCTGTATATGCCGACCACCATGCCCGGCATCTCGATTGCGGAAGCGCAAAAGCTGCTGCAGGCCACGGATGGCATCCTGAAGAGCTTTCCCGAGGTGGATCACGTTCTCGGCAAGACGGGCCGCGCCGACACGGCGACCGACCCCGCCCCGCTTTCGATGCTTGAAACCGTGATTGTCCTGAAGCCCCACTCGCGATGGCGCAGGGCGCATGTTTGGTATTCGTCGTGGGCTCCGAGCTGGACGCTTCCGGTGCTCCGGCATATTACGTCGGATCACATTTCTGAGCAGCAACTGGTCTCGGAAATGAATGAGGCTCTGAAGATACCCGGGCTCTCGAATTACTGGACGATGCCCGTCCGCGGTCGCATTGAGATGCTCACGACGGGGATCCGCACGCCGGTCGGCCTGAAGATTCAGGGGGGCGATGTCCATCGCATCCAGGAGGTCGGGCGACAAGTGGAGGGTGTTCTGGCGGGCGTGCCCGGCACGCGCAGCGTGTTCGCGGAGCGCACCGCCGACGGATATTTTCTGGATGTGACGTGGGACCGCAAAGCGCTCGCCAGCTTTGGCCTTTCCGTGGAGGACGCCCAGAACGCTCTTTCCACCGCGGTAGGCGGGGACAACGTCAGTACGACCATTGAAGGACGAGAACGCTACCCGATCAATGTTCGTTACAAACGGGATTTCCGCTCGGATCTCGAAGCTCTCGGCAAAGTGCTGGTGCCGGCTGGCGGCGACAAGCAGATCCCATTGTCAGAACTGGCCACCATCCAGATGCTGAACGGTCCTGCCATGATCCGCAACGAAGACGGGTTGCTTACCGGCTATGTGTTTGTCGATCTGGCAGACCGCGCTCCGGGCGACTACGTGGCTCAGGCCCGCCGCGAGCTCGAGAACAAGCTTCAGCTTCCCGCGGGTTACGCCGTGCTGTGGAGCGGGCAGTATGAGTCCGCGGAGCGCGTGCGCCAGCGCCTGTTGCTGGTGGTTCCCGTAACCCTGGCCATGATTCTGTTCCTCCTGTACTGCAATACGCGGTCGATGGTGAAGACCGCCATCATCACCCTGGCGGTGCCGTTCTCCGCTGTGGGCGCGCTGTGGATGGTCTACCTTCTGGGCTACAACATGAGCATTGCGGTGTGGGTGGGCATCATCGCGTTGCTCGGCATCGATGCCGAGACCGGCGTGTTCATGTTGCTCTATCTCGATTTGGCGTACGAGAAGGCAAGGCGGGACCACCCACGATTCACCCGTGAGTATCTTTACGAGGCCATCGTGGAGGGGGCAGCCAAGCGGTTGCGTCCCAAGTTCATGACCTTTGCCACCATGAGCCTCGGACTAATACCGATTCTTTGGTCGACCGGTACAGGTTCGGAGATCATGAAGCGCATTGCAGCCCCCATGGTCGGAGGAATTGTGACCTCTTTCATTCTTGAGCTGCTGGTGTATCCGGCGATTTACGCATCCTGGCGCGAGACGTCTCTGGATGCGGACGCCGGCGAAGCCGAGAGCGAAAACAGCCCGGTCTCCAGCGCCTATCTCGAACTCGGATCCATCAAGAACAGGGCGGTCGTTCCCGTGTCCACCAAGGAATAGCAAGCTCGCAGTCGCGTCTTCAAGGCGAAACGATCCGAGTCAATATGGGCCCGTAGGCCGATCGCATTCTGGCGATCCCAATCGCCAGTTCTCTATCTCGGGTGCCCGACCATCTGCTCAGCCGCGCAATCCGCTAACGCCGTTCACAACTGGCAATCCATGCATGCAGCAAAACATGCCATTGGACACGACGCCGGTAGCAGCTTAGCTTCCGGAACTCGCGGCGGCAGCGCGGGCTTGAGCGCGGCCTGGCGGTTGAACAAACAGGGCTTTAAGGATTTCGTTGTGCTCGAGATGAACGAGCAGTTCGGGGCAATTCCCGCTGGGGACAAAACCTCCCAGCACTTCACTCCAGCAGAGCGACTTTCCCTGTACGCTTGCCGGCAGGAGGGACTCGAGCTGCGATCGGTTTGGCTGACAAGGTCGTGTCAGGTCCATGGCCGCGAAAACTTGATTCACAAGTTCCGCGCCAGCGGTGAGTTCGCCGTCCCGGTGGAGCGCGAAGAGGCCCAGTACCGCGGGCCGCAGGTAAGTCCTGATGAGGGACGCTGTCAGTGACGAGATTCACCTGCCAAAGCGAAGGCGATGATGGTTCGTCCGCTCCGGCCGCTGTCAATCTCAAGTTCCTTCAACAGTACGGACTCAAGGTCATCCGGATCAACCTCCATCTCACACGCCGCGATCTGCTCGTCCGTCGCGCCGTGAAAGCAGAGCTCACAGACGCCCAGACCGTCGTCAGACCGGACGGGCGGCCCGAAGGCTCGACAGGTGATCGGGCGCGATCGATAGAGTTCACACATTCCCGAATTCGGATCCAGGGCGGGACAGGGTTCATCGTTCGCGAAATTCATAAATCGCTGTTCCGCTTGCTGGTTTTCGTCGAGTCGCCCGTTTTTCGGATCCCCGGGAAATTCCACCGACAGCCGTCCCACCGCAGCGCGAGCCCGCACCCGGATGCGTGCGGCGCGTTCTGGTTCACAAGCCTCGAGTTCCCGGAGCCCGTGCTGGAGTCGTGCCGCATCGAGCTGGCTGATAGAAAACACTCCGAGGCAGCATTGCGTGCACCCTGGTCGGCAGGCGAGCCAAGACCCGCTCCTCCGGGTTGCATCGGAGAGCGCTCGGTCCACGATCTGCACCAGGGTCTGGTCTGCGGCAGGCAGTCTCGGCGATCGCATTCCTAGAGGATAACGCACTGGAGCGCGGCGCCGGGATTCGCCGAACTCGTTTCACTGCTACGGCTAGCTGTGCCCGCCGCCCGTCAGTTCGCGAACGATGCTTCCCACGAAAGCCTTCGCATCGCCGAACAACATGAGGGTGTTCTCGAGGTAATAAAGAGGGTTGTCGATGCCCGCGAAGCCCGGACTCATGCCGCGCTTGATGACCATCACCGTGTGAGCCTTGTCCACATCGAGAATCGGCATTCCGTATATGGGGCTGGAGGCGTCGGTCCGGGCGGCGGGGTTCGTCACATCGTTCGCTCCAATCACCAGAGCCACGTCGGTCTGCGGAAAGTCGCTGTTGATGTCTTCCATGTCCATGAGCCGATCGTACGGGATGTCAGCTTCGGCCAGTAGGACGTTCATGTGCCCGGGCATGCGACCCGCGACTGGATGGATCGCGAAGCGCACATCGACACCGCGCTTGCTGAGCGCGTCGTACAGTTCGCGGACCTTGTGCTGCGCCTGGGCTACCGCCATGCCGTAGCCGGGGACCACGACCACCTTGTTCGCGGCGGAAAGAATGGCGGCAGCTTCCTCGGCCGTTGCGCTCCGCACGGGTTTTGCTTCCCCACTGGCCGCTGCCGAAGCCTGCACTTGACCGAAGGCTCCGAACAAAACATTCGTGAACGACCGGTTCATGGCCTTCGACATGATCACCGAGAGGATGAGACCGGAGGAGCCGTCGAGCGCCCCGGCCACGATCAGGAGCTTGTTATTCAGGACGAATCCCATCGCAGCCGCCGAAAGCCCGGCATATGCATTCAAGAGTGAAATGACGGTCGGCATGTCCGCGCCGCCGATCGGGATGACCAGCAACACGCCGAACGCCAGAGCGATCACCAGCATGAAAGGATAGAGTTGCCGGGCCTCCGGATGAAGCACCAGGTAAACCGCCAGCACCACGGCAATCGCAAGCAGCAGAAAATTGACGAGATTCTGGCCCTGGTAGGTCAGCGGGCGCTGCGGCAGGATCTCCTGCAGCTTGCCCGCCGCCATCAGGCTGCCTGTGAAGGTCAGAGACCCGAGAATCACCTCCATCGACAGCACCGCCATCATGAAGCGGGAAATGTCGGGGGTGCGTAGATAGAACTCGGCCGTCCCCACGAGAGTCACGCACAGAGCTCCGAAGGCGTGGCTCAGGGCGGTCCGCTGCGGCACCGCAGTCATCTGGACGCGCCCCAGCGGGACGCCGATGATGGCACCCAGCACCAGCGCGATCGCGATCCATTGATAGTCCACGATCCCGTGGTGCAGCAGCGTGCCGCCGATGGCCAGGAGCATGCCGAGCTCTCCGGCCCACACCCCGTGCCGCGCCGTGGTGGGCGAACTCATCCATTTCAAGGAAAGGATGAACAACGCGCTCGCAACCAGGTAAATGACTTCGATGATGAGCTGGTTTCCCGCGAATTCGTTCATGGTTTGGCTGCCGGACGGCTGGACTTGAACATCTTCAGCATGCGATCCGTAATCAGAAAGCCGCCCACAATGTTGCTGGTTGCGGCGATCACTGCGATGGTCCCCAGCACCGCGGAGAGAGTGCTCTTGTGCTCGCCCACCAACACGATCGCACCGACCACCGCGATCGCGTCCAGTGCGTTCGTCAGTGACATCAAAGGTGTGTGCAGCAAGGGCGAGACGCGCCTGATTACTTCAAATCCGATGAATCCCGCCAGCATGAAAATGAAGAGCCCATTGATCAGGATCGAACTGCTCATCTGTCCTCCCGGAGAATCCCGCTAGCCCAGCGGAACGGGCGCGGCCATTCCGAAGAATTCCCGAACACGCTGGTTCACCACTGCACCGCCATGAGTCACCAGGGTCTCGCGAACGATTTCGTCGTCCAGGTTCAGCCGTAGCTTCTGGTCTTTAATCAGGTGCAGCAGAAATGCAGTGACATTGCGGGCGTACATCTGACTGGCATGATAGGGGACTCCGCTTGCGACGTTGATGGCTCCGATGATGGTCACACCGTGTTTTACGATGGTCTCGCCGGCTTTGGTCAGTTCGCAGTTCCCGCCGCGTTCGGAGGCTAAGTCAAAAATCACGGAGCCGGGCGCCATCCCTTTGACCATTTCTTCGGTTACCAGGATGGGAGATGTTTTCCCCGGGATCACGGCGGCGGTGATGACCACGTCACTCTCCTTGACGACGCGTCCCAGGAGTTCCCGTTGTTGCTGGTAGAAATTCTCGTCCTGCGCTCGCGCATAGCCACGGGCATCCTGGGCGTCCTTCGCTTCGATGGGAAGCTCAACGAAGCGCCCACCCAGGCTTTGCACCTGCTCTTTGGCGGCAGGGCGCAAGTCGTAGGCCGACGCCACCGCGCCTAGCCTTCGCGCCGTTGCAATCGCCTGCAGGCCAGCCACTCCGGCGCCAATCACGAATACGCGAGCGGGTGTGATCGTCCCCGCCGCCGTCGTCAGCATGGGGAAAATCCGGGGATGGCTGTCAGCGGCAATCAGGACCGCCTTGTATCCGCAAATCGTGCCCATCGAGGAGAGCGCATCCATGCTTTGGGCGCGAGTCGTCCTCGGCACCAGCTCGACCGAGAAAGCAGTTACGCCTCGGTCGGCAATTTGCTGGACGGCTTCCCGCGATCCGAAGGGCCGCAGGAAGCCGATCAGAACTTGATCCCGGCGGAGCAATTCGAGGTCTTCCTTGCCGGTGACATCATTTGAGCCGTAACAAAGAATCTGGACGATGACGTCGGCGTTTCCAAACAGAGTGGACCGTGATGGAACGATCTGCGCACCTTTTTCAACATACTGCGCGTCCGGATAGCCGGCTTGCAGCCCGGCGTTCGATTCGACCAGCACCTCGAAGCCGGCTTTGGTGAGAATAGGAACCACCAACGGAACCAGCGCGACGCGCCGCTCCCCTGGATATGTCTCTCTCGGAACGCCGATGAACACTCAGTTTCCTCCCGGGCTAGCGAATAATCGCGGACTGCCCATTCTATCGGAAGCAGACAAAAACCCGGTGCCGCAAAGGCCGGAGGGCCCCCAAATAGGCGAGGTTGCTTTGCCGAAAGCGACGGTAAAGACCCGGTTTTCGCCAGGCTTGACTGGGGAACCCACGAACCACTGTGCCCGTCGTCACGGCATGCCCGTTCGCGAATGCTGACCATGAAATCGGCGTGGCCGTGAATTCCCCGAAAGGATAAGGCCCTGGTCGAGGGGTTTCGCGGTTCCCGGAAAACTCAGGACGAAGGAGAACATCGGTGGTCTGGAAGTAGGCCTTGTCCAGTTCGGCGGGATCAGACGCCAGGTGGCCTCAGGCTTGTCCGGCGGATGCGCGATCTGATTGCAGAATCCCTTGCGAAGCCAGCAGCCCTCCGTGAGCATGCGGCCAGAGTTGCTGGGAAGCGCCGCATTCGATGCGTACCTGGCTGGAGCCTGCACCCATCCATGACGCAAGTTGACTCCCTGCGATATGATGGCGAGCCTACCTTCGGTCCACAGGGGTTCGCCCGATGGCTCTTCCACGAAAGTCTGTGCTTCTGTTTGCCGTATTGGCTTTTCAAACACTGGCTTATTCGCAGGCTGCAACAACTCCCGTGGCCGGGCACTCCGCCACCCTGTCGCTCATTTCGGAAACCACCAGTGCGATCAATTCCTCGACCCCGCTCTCGCAACGGGTTGTCGCTTACAAAATCGAGGCCAAGTACGATCCCAAGACACACTCTCTTGACGGAACCGAACTCCTGACCTATCA
>Ga0137418_10004644_pt1 | contig 12598 bp, 6 predicted proteins | sample CZODoug3_1_2_16f_FD_122242 | JGI IMG/M metagenome (GOLD analysis project Ga0137418, IMG submission 122242) | Vadose zone soil fungal communities from Angelo Coast Range Reserve, California, USA - CZODoug3_1_2_16fungal (Hybrid Assembly) | ecosystem: Environmental > Terrestrial > Soil > Vadose... | reverse complement strand
CGTGCGGTAGTCCTTTGGGTACCGGCTCCCATACCTGGGTGAAACCGCCCTTCATCAGGCCCAGGATTCCGAGGGCGATCATGGTCACCGCAAACACCGCATGACCCACGCTTGCGATGCGCATCGCTCTACGGTGGCGTCCGGTGGCGACTTAGCTCACTGCTTTCTTTACGAGCGCGCCGATCCTTGCCTCTTCGGCGGCGGTCAGCCCGGAACTTATGTGCGCCCTTCTTTGCAGGCTTCATAGTATTTTCATTTCTAACCTGAGGGGCTCAACGCATGCCGCATGCCGTGCAATCACAGAATTACTCGTCGTGCAGTCCGCGGGGCATTGTCGCCTGAAGCTGGGTCTCGCGGCCTACCGAAACGCGACCACGACGCACGCTGTCAGGAGCAGCAGTAGGGCCGCCTGCACGCGGTAGTTGCGCCACACCGGGACCGCTCTGAGGCGCTCGCTCTCCGCGCGAAAGTAGGCCGCGGTCCAAATGACCGAGTCGACGCGCTCGGCGGGGCGGCCGCTCCACAGGCTCACCCCGATCAGTATCGCTGCGTCGATGAGTAGCAGCACCGGGGCAACGTAGAGGAAATGCAGGTGCACCCGGTGGAATACCACGTTGGCCAGGAACAGCCCGATTCCGCAGGCCGTCCCAACCAGCAGCGTCGCCCTCGCGCCGGCGACGTTCGCGCCGCGCCAGAAGAGCCCCACCACAAACAGCGCGACGATCGGCGGTACCGCATATGCGAGCATCGCCTGCAGGTACTGCCACAGCGACGGGAAGTGCTCGAGCTGCGGCGCCCACAGCATCGCCACGAGCAGCAGCACGGCAGTACACAGGCGTCCGATCCGGACCACTTTCCGGTCCGAGAGCGTCGGTGCGATGCGCCGGATGATGTCCATGGTAATGAGGGCGGAAGTGGAGTTGAGGGTCGAGGCGACCGAGGCCATGGCCGCCGCCGCAAAGCTCGCAGCCACGAGTCCCAGCAGCCCCGCCGGCAGCAGCCTGAACACCAGCGACGGATAGACCAGATCAGCTCGCGGGAGATGCGGGAAGAGCACGATCGCGCAGGTGCCAGGCAGCACCATGAGGAACAGCACCGGCAGCTTGAGGAACCCCGCGAACAGGGCACCCGCGCGTCCATGCTCGAGCGTCCGGGCGGAGAGCACGCGCTGCACGATGCACTGGTTGGTGCACCAGTAGTAGAAGCCGAGCACCGGAATACCGAACAGCAGCCCGGGCCAGGGAACTCCGGGATCACCGGCCGGGCGAATCAAAGAGAGCGCACTCGGTGGGACCGATGTCATGACCGTGTGCCAGCCTCCAGCGTGCGAGAACGCCGCCGACGCGATGACCACGGCGCCGAAGAGGAGCAGGACCCCCTGCACGGCTTCGGTGTAGATGACGGCACGCAGTCCCCCGAGCACGGTGTAGAGACCGGCGGCCCCGGCGAGCGCGACGATGATCACCCAGAGCGGACTCCCTGGGAACAACACGCGTATCACCAGAGAGCCGCTGTAGAGCGCTGCGGCCGCATCCACGGTGACGTTCAGAAAAAGCGTCAGGGCCGCAAAGTACAGCCTCGCCCGCCCGTCGTAGCGGCGCTCGAGGAACTCCGGCATGGTGTAAACGCGGCTGCTCAGCACGAACGGCAGCAGAAACACGCAAAAGAACACCAGGATGACCGCCGCCGACCACTCGTAGTCGTATACCGAGATCCCGGTCGCGTAGGCGGCGCCGGCAAGTCCGACGAGGGCGCTCGAGGAGATGTTCGTGGCGAGCAGCGCCAGGCCGATCGCCGGCCAGCGCGAGCCGCGCGAGGCGAGGAAATAATCCTCCGGATGCAGCTGCCGCCGGGAAACCCACGCGCCGAACAGCACGAGCGCCGGGACGTATGCCGCGACGACCACGGTGTCCCACAAGGACGGCAGTGCCCCCGTCGCCCCGTCCACGGCTCCCCCTTGCCCGCTCAGGCGCAGCGCGCCCGCGCTGCATCTTCGCTCATGGGCGGCCGCCGCGGGAACCCTCTAGGGGTATCAAACCGTCTGGGAAGGACGCGGACCCCTGACCGGCGCCTGAACGCCGGAAGACCAGATCAGGGCAGCGTCGCACCCGCTGATCGCCGATCAGGCGACGCCAAAGTCCGAGCTTCGCAAGCTGCCCACCTCAGCGGCTGCACTTCCTTGGGTCCGTTCCGATTTCCCCAGACCCGTAGGCCGACCGCCGCGCATCTTTTGTGCGATGCGTGATACTTGTACCAGCGTTGTCTTTCGGGTTTTACCGAGTTTCTACGCAGTTTGATGCGACTATATTGACAACGCTATCTTCGAGCGTGTATTTCTTGACGCAGACACAGTCAGCAGGGGACTAAGAAATGACTGTTCTCAGGTCTCTGGCGCGATCCGTCGGACGCACCTTGCTCTGTTCTCCGGCCGTTCTTCTCGCCCAACAGGCGCCCCAGACACAACCAGGGCAAGAGCCGCTCCAGGAGATCGTCATCACGGTCGAGCGCGTCACGCAGACGCTGCAAAGCTATGCGGGCACGGCGGTTTCCGCCACCCAGAGCCAACTCGATTCGCTGGGACTGGCGAACCTCGTCGACTTGCCGGCGCTGCTGCCCGGTGTGGAGATCTCCAACTACGAAGATAACATCGAGATCTATGTCCGCGGCATCGGCAGCAACGCCAACACGGAGCTCGGCGATCCGGCGATAGACCCGCACCTCGATGATGTCTACGTCCCACGGCCGCGCGGGCTTGGCGTCGCCTTCTTCGACCTGGAGCGCGTGGAGGTGAACGTGGGTCCTCAGGGCACGATTGGCGGCCGCAATGCACTGGGCGGAACCATCAATATCGTTTCCAGAAAACCGACCCTCGGCAGATGGGACGGCTACGTCGAGTACGCCACGGGGGACTACAGCCACCAGGAAACGCGCGCTGCACTGAACGTGCCGATCGCGGAAATCGCCGCTGCGCGCTTCTCGGTTTACACGTCCAAACACGATCCCTTCGTCAAGAACGTGGGCCCACTGGGGAATCTAACCGGGTGGGAGTCTCAGGACGATATCGGCGGGCGCACACACCTGCTGCTACAGCCGGTTGAGCGGCTGTCTGTGCTTTTCACCGGGGACTACCTGCGCTCGAAAGGTACCGGCTCGCGCGGCGTCGATTTCTTCAACGCCGCCACGGCGGGCATAAATTTCAACGGCGTGAGCGACCCACGCCAGGTCTACATGGTCGCTTTCAACCCCACCCAGGATACGCGTCACTGGGGCCTCGCGTTGAACACCACCTACCGAACCAGCTTCCTGAACGCGCAGTACATCGCCGGCTATCGCGATCTTCACTACATGTCGGATCATGCGACCTCGCGTGACTACGCCTTCCCGGGCGAGGACAACATCATCGTGCAGCGGGGCGGTCTCGCGACGCCGGGAACGGCGCTGGCGCAGACCTACATGTCCGAGCGGTACTGGGGAAACTACAGCGCCCTCATCTGGGATACCACTTCTAAGATGCACAGCCACGAACTGCGCTTCACCTCGCCCGACGGCGCCGAGCGCTTCACGTGGGCGACCGGACTCTACTACTTCCATGAGTACCAGGACGTGTTCCTGGGGATTCCCCTCGACTACAACACCAACCTCCCCTACCTCGAGTTCAACCAGGGCGTGACGAACGGCGAATCGAAGTCCGCCTACGCGGACCTGACTTTCGCCCCGATCAAGCGGCTGAAGGTCACGGGCGGGGTACGCTACTCGCACGAGACCAAGGACCGCACTGGCTTTAACTTCATCGCCGGCCTCAATACCAACGGGGTCGCGATGCGCACCGGGACGCCGGGTTTTGAGATGGCCGGGCTCGGTCGCACGCTGCGAACGACCGATCCCACCGGCGACGGGCATCCGAACGATCTGCAGAACATCGTCGCGCTGTACCGCGGCGGCATCACCTCCTATGGCATCAACGACACGCTGGCCACATTCCTGAATGGCGGCTGTGTGCAGGCGAGCGCCTTCGGCAACAGCTGCGCCAATTATCCCGGCCTGGGAATAGCGTTCGGGGGCGCAACGGTGCAGACGGGGTCCAATGACGCCAAGTACGCCGACTGGCGCTTCCGCACCTCCTACGAGCTCACCGACGACAAGCTGCTCTATCTGTTGGTTGCCACGGGAAACAAGGCACCGAGCTTCAACGATACCGTGGATGTCGACCCGGCTCACCCGGGGACACACCTCGTAACCCCGGGTGTCGGCCCCGAGAAGGCGACCATGTTCGAGGTCGGCAGCAAGAACGTCTTCCGGCTCGCGTACCGGCCCCTGGTTTTCAACGCATCCGCCTACTACATGCGGTACAGCGACCAGGTCTTCAGCAGCCTGATCGGCATTGCCTTCCTCGCCAACGACCCCGTCGGCGAGGCCAACTGTCTGGCGCACAATCCAAACCTGCCGTGCCCGACCGTGACGCTCAATCAGAATGTCGGCAAGTCGAGGAACATGGGGCTGCAGTTCGATAGCTCGTACAAGCTGACCGCGGGATTCAACATTGCCGGAACCCTGCTGCTGCAAGACACGAAATACCTGAGTGGCGTGGTGACCGATGGCCGCCGCGGCAGTCCGTCGGGCGGAACATTGCAGGTGGACTTGACCGACAACGAGCTGCCGCTCACGCCGCACGTGACGCTCAACCTGCGCGTCGGCCAGACCTTCGGGGTGCCGGGCGGCAGCATGGATTGGGTTGTGTCCGCCACCTACAAGAGCTCACAGTTCCTCACAGCGTTCAACGGCGCTCCGGGCCACAACGGTGCCAAGCAGGTGACCGGGGTCGACGCGGCGGGAGTCGCCACCGCATATGGGCCCGACCTGATGCGACTTTATGACCGGGTCGACAGTTACACCCACCTGGATCTCGGCATCGGCTACACACACGAAAAGAGCAACGTCCGCGTCGAGGGGTTCGTCAACAACGTGACGGATGAAGCGCACGCGACTCAGACAACGATCGACACGGGCACTCAGGAGTTCGTCTTCAATCCACCGCGGACCTTTGGAGTTCGCATGCAAGTGAGCTTCTAGGGCGCGCCCATCAGTCACCGAATCGCGGCCAGGCCCCCTTCGAGCCCTGCGACGTCTCCTGGACGTGCGGGGAGCCTGGCCGTGATATTCGCGCCATGAAGCGCTTGCTCACGCTCGTTCTCGCCATGTCCTGCGGCGGTATCCCAGCCGCCGGGTGCGCGCGTGATGCCTCGGCGCAAGCCCTGCCCGCATCACCGGCACGCACGGCCGTTGTTTGGCCGCGCGCGGTGGGTCTGGTCGTACCCGACCCGAAGATCGAAGCCCGCATCCACGACCTGCTGCGGCAGCTCACGCTCGAGCAGAAAGTCGCGCAGATGGTGCAGGCCGATATCCGCTACGTCACACCGGAAGACGAGCGCAAGTATCGGCTGGGGTCGGTTTTCAACGGTGGCGGGGCATTCCCCGGCAACGACAAGCACGCCGCCGTTTCGGATTGGGTCGCCCTCGCCGATCGCTTCTACGACGCGTCGATGGATAGCTCCTCAGGCGCCCCCGCCATACCGGTCATCTGGGGCACGGATGCGGTCCACGGCCATAACAACGTGATCGGCGCGACACTGTTCCCCCATAACATCGGACTCGGCGCAGCACACGACCCGGACCTTATCGAGCGCATCGGTGCGGTCACGGCCAGCGAAGTCGCGGTGACCGGAATCGATTGGACGTTCGCCCCGATCGTGGCCGTGGTGCGCGATGACAGGTGGGGGCGCGCGTACGAGGGATACTCCGAGGACCCCGAGATCGTGCGGGCCTACGCTGGTCGCATTGTCCGCGGATTGCAGGGTGTGGTGGGCAGTCCGTCGTTTCTGAACGCAAGTCATATCGTCGCGACCGCCAAGCACTTCATCGGCGACGGCGGTACCGCCAACGGGGTGGACCGGGGGGACAACCGCGCTTCGGAGCGTGAGTTGCGCGACATCCATGCCCGGGGGTACATAGGCGCGATCGGCGCCGGTGTTCAGACGGTGATGGCCTCCTATAACAGCTGGCAGGGCATCAAGGTCCATGGCCACCGCTATCTACTGACGGATGTTCTGAAGGAGCGACTCGGCTTCGACGGGCTGGTCGTCAGCGACTGGGACGGGATCGATGGGGTGCAGGGCTGCTCGAAAGACCACTGCGCGCATGCCATCAACGCCGGCATCGATCTCGTCATGGTGCCGACCGAGTGGAAAGCGTTTCTGCAAAGCACCGTCGCGCAGGTGCGCGCGGGCGACATACCCGAATCGCGCATTGATGAGGCGGTGACGCGGATCTTGAGGGTTAAGATGCGTGCCGGACTGTTCGAGAAGGGCCGTCCCTCGTCGCGGCCTCTGGCGAACCAGCGCGCGCTGCTCGGCTCTCCTGAGCATAGGGCGGTCGCCCGCGAGGCGGTGCGCAAGTCGCTCGTGCTCCTCAAGAATGCGGGCGGCGTATTGCCGTTGCGCCCCAATCTCAATGTGCTGGTCGCCGGGAGGGGAGCCGATGATATCGGGATGCAATCGGGTGGCTGGACGATCACTTGGCAGGGCACAGGCAATTCCAACGCAGATTTTCCCGGGGCCACCTCGATCTTCGCCGGCATCCGCGCGACCGTGGCTGGCGCCGGCGGTACGGCGACCCTGAGTGTCGATGGTATCTACCAGAGCCGGCCCGACGTCGCGATCGTCGTCTTCGGTGAGACTCCCTACGCCGAGTGGCATGGCGACCTCCGCTCCATCGACTTCGAGCACCGCCAGCTGCTGGACCCCGAGGTCAATTTGGCGAGGCCGGCACCCGAGGGCGCTCTGCCGGTCGGGCTCGAGAGCCGCGGGAAGCCGCGCGAGAGCGCCGGCGATCAGCCGCACCCGTCGAAGGACGACCCGCCGAGTCCCGATCTCGCCTTGCTGCAGCGCTTGAAGCGGGATGGCATCACCGTCGTGGCTGTCTTCCTCACCGGTCGTCCGTTGTTCGTCACTCCCGCGCTGGACGCGTCCGATGCCTTCGTCGTCGCCTGGCTCCCAGGCACCGAGGGTGAGGGCGTCGCCGATGTGCTGTTCAGACAGACCAGCGGAGAGGTGAATGCTGATTTCACCGGCAGGCTGTCCTTTCCCTGGCCGCGCACCCTCGGACAGACGGACTTCAACCGGCATGACCGAGCGCAGCCGCCGCTATTTCCTTATGGATTCGGACTCAGCTATTGCAATCCCGCGTGCAACCGGACACCGTCACAGGCGCTATGGCGAACGCAACCATCATCGATGTCGCGGCGCAGGCCGGCGTCTCGATAAAGACCGTTTCGCGGGTGATCAATAATGTAACGACAGTGAAACCCGCCATCCGGGCGCGGGTGGTGCGGGCGATCGAGAAGCTCGACTACCATCCAAACCCTTCCGCGCGTGGTCTGGGCGGAAACCGGTCGTATCTGCTCGGACTGCTTTACGACCTCTCGTGTGAATACTACGCGACCAGCGTGTTGGCCGGCGTCATCGAGAGCTGTCGGGCGGCGAACTATCAGGTCGTCATGCAACCGTGCGATTACCGCTCGTCCACGGTGGTCGATGACGTGGCGCGGAACCTACGCCGTTCGCGAGCCGATGGAGTGATTCTAACTCCTCCCTTGTCGGATCAGCATGCCATCGCTGCCGTGCTGGAGCGGCAGCGCATCCCTTTCGTTCGCATCGCCCCGGCGAAGCACGCCGATAAACACCGCAGCGTCTACACCAACGATAGGGAGATCTGCGCCGCGATGACCGAACAGCTCGTAGCACTCGGACACCAACGCGTCGGCTTCATCATAGGTAATCCAGACCATGCAGCCGTAGCCGACCGCCACCGGGGTTACCTCGACGGACTGCGGGTGTGCGGCCTGCGCCCGGAGGCCTCACTCGTTTCGCAGGGCTACAACTCGCATGCCTCGGGCATGCAATGCGCACGCAAGCTGCTCACTCTGCCGCCGGCCAAGCGTCCGAGTGCCATCTTCGCGAGCAATGACGAGATGGCGGCGGGGGTTCTGGCGGTCGCGCACAGCATGGGCATCGCAGTACCCGAGCAACTTTCAGTCGTCGGCTTCGACGATGTCCCGCTCGCCAAGCAGGTGTGGCCCGCCCTCACCACGATCAGACAACCGATCCCCGACATGGCTGCGAAAGCGGCGCAGTTGCTGCTGCGTAACCTGAGCGGCCAGCCGCCCGATCATTCCGAGCACGTCGTACAGTCTTCCCTGACGTTCCGGCACTCAACAGGACCGGCACCCAACCGGGTCCGCGCGCGGTCATCGAAAGCGCCAGCAGCGTAGCGGTTCCTGCCCGACTACGGGAGACCTCAATCTCGTGCTCGGCGCGTCTGGCAGGCCTGGATCAAGGTCGGCTCAGCGAGGCGATTTGCGCTAACCTGACAGGCGAACAAGAACTGCTCTGCATCAGCGCAAGGAGTGCGGCCGATGAGTGAGTCCTGAGCGCCGAGGACCTCGCGGGTCTGCGTCCTGCGGCCCCCTGTGGCCCTGTGGTCGGCAGAAATTCGGTCCGGCCCTTCTGGAGGGGCGCCGCTCCTCGCCGCGCACGCAGGAGGAGAAGGAATCGTCTTCCGCATCGGGAGTCAAAGCGCCGGCATCCGAGGCACGGCAAGATCGTCGAGACGGCCAAGCAGCTGATCGTCGAGTGGTCGAATGAGCTGCGCGCCGTGGTCGACCGCCTGACGAAGCTCGGGCCAGATATTCGCCCGACCTTGATCTGTAACCTTCGGGGGAAACCCTTTACCGAGAGCGGGTTCCGCTCGAACTGGCACCGTCTGATGCAGAAAGCCGTCGCGAAAGGCGCGATCACTTAGCCGTTTACCTTCCACGACCTGCGGGCGAAGAGCGCCAGCGATGCGGGGGATCCGGAAGAAGCGACTGAGCGGCCATGATGACCCGCGGACTACGCGTGCCGTGTACCTGCGTAAGCCTCGCCGCGCGCGTCCGGGGTCAAAAATATTAGACAACCCCCGAAAATTAGACACGGCGACGATCGGGGCGCTTCTAACTTGTTGAATAATGGTGGCCAGGGGCGGAATCGAACCACCGACACGCGGATTTTCAGTCCGGTATCGGCCGTTCTAGGGGCTTCTAGATCAATCACTTGCGACGCTTGCCAGCCCCGACCCCCGCCTCACCCAGGCACAATCCCGGCACACCCAATCTGAGTTCGTCACATTCCCGGCACACGGCCCTCGATCGTGCTGCTCGATCAGGATACGCGCCTGACCTTGTAGCCTTCTAGCGACTCGCTAGCCTTAGGCGAGGGCCTTGAGGCCGCGCGGCTATTTCTTCCGGCGCGGGTTGGCGGCGGATCGCGTCGGCCAAGAGATTTCACCACGCGCGATTCTCGCTCTGATCTCGATCAATTCGCGGCGGATTGGGACGGACCATTTTTGGAGAATGGCTGGAATGTCGCGCCCCTGACGAATCACGGCGACAACCGCGATGAATCGCTCAGCGAGGGGCTCGTACACGATGTAGTGCTCTCGAACGGGGTACACCCGTAAGCTAGTCCCCCCGCTGAGTTCCTGCCGCCGGCGCAATGCGCTTTGGTTCTCTGCAATGAACTGTGCGCCTTCGTGCAGATCATCAAAGTATCGGCTCGTCAGCTCCTTGCCCCATCTCGCACGAGACCACGCTCGCGCTTCACGCAAGTCTGCAGCCGCTCTGGCGGTCAGAACGTAGCGCGCCCGCGGCACCGGGCGTCAATCCTCGTTCTTGAAATCGCGAATGGACTTGGAATAAAACCTGCCGTGCTTCAGGTCATCGAGGCCTTCCAGAATATTCACGGCGATCGCTCGGTCTTGCATGTCTTGGCGGATCAGGTCGCGGATGTACTCGCTCGGCGTCGCATACACATCCTTATCGCTCGCCCGCTCATCGACGTACTTGCGAAGCGCGTCAGTCAATTGGACATTGAGGCTGCTGCTCAAGGTGCGGCACTCCTAAAATCTCTTCGGATGCCTGCATTTTTGCATGCAATGGCAATAGATATCAATAGATGACAGTGCCGCGAATTGCATGCAGGACGATGCGCCTGAAGCGATTGTCGCAGTAGTGCTTGGCTTGAAGGAGACAATCTAAAGGCATCGGCGCTTCGGCTTGGCTGGTCTGGTTCGTCCGGGCTCGCAGGACAGCGACCTTCTGATACGGCTCACGAGCCCCGGCGCGGCAGGTAGATGCGATTCAAGCCCCGAGCGCCGGGTCCCGCATGGATCACGGATAGCGGATGATACGTGCCGACGGATTATCCTAAGCTCCACATATCGCCGGACACCGCTTCCGGAGGAGCCGCCTGCACGAGCACAAGGATGGACCCGAAGGTGATGCAAATGCTCAAGAATTGCTCTTCAGTCATCGTGCCGGCTCTGCTGCTTGCAGCCTGCGGTGGTAGCGGCAGCATGCAATCGGGGGCAAGCAGCGGGCCACCGCAGCGGGGAGCGCTGCTGCAAAGCCCAGCTCAGCTCCTGTCCACGGTGACAACCTCCACCCTGCTCGCAGAACTCAACGCGGGGGCGGCGAATCAGCAGGTGCTGGCGCTGAGCGGTCCACCAGTGTGCGACGTCCTGCTGTATCACATCGAGTACGAGACCGTCGGAGGCGCCGGCGAGCTCACCGCGGCGTCGGCAGCGCTGATGGTGCCCACGGGTGCCGGTGCGAACTGCACCGGCGCGCGTCCGATCGTCGAATACGCGCACGGCACGACGACCGATCGCAGCTTCAACATGGCCGAAATGAAGAATACCGAGACGCTGCTCATGGCTGCGCTCTTCGCAGCGCAGGGCTACATCGTGGTCGCCCCCAACTATGCCGGCTACGACACCTCGTCGCTCGCCTACCATCCATACCTCATCGCCGATCAGCAGTCCAAGGACATGATCGATGCGCTCACCGCGGCACGCACGGCGCTACCGCTTGCGTCGCTCACGCTCACACAGGACAGCGGCCATCTGTTCATCACGGGCTATTCGCAGGGAGGTTACGTCGCCATGGCCACGCAGCGCGCCATGCAGGCGGCCGGGATACGAGTCGACGCGGCGGTGCCCATGTCAGGTCCTTACGCGCTGGCGGCTTTCGCCGATGCCGTGTTTTATGGTGAGGTCAACGGCGGCGCGACAGTCTCAACCACGTTCCTCGTGACCGCATACCAGCATGCCTACGGCAACGTCTATGCGAGCGCCGACGAGGTGTTCGAGCCACAGTACGCAAGCGGCATCGACTCGCTGTTACCGACGACGCTGCTGAGAAGTCAGCTCTACGCGGCCGGAAAGCTGCCGCAATATGCCTTGTTCAGCCCGGCAGCACCCGCACCGCAGTTCGCCGACATCACGCCGCCCACGAGCCCGGCAAGCCTCGCCCCGGTTTTCGCGCTCGGCTTTGGCAGCGGTAACCTGATCCAGAACGGCTATCGGCTCAGCTATCTGCTCGACGCACAGGCCCATCCGGATGGTGGTTTCCCGACCGTGACCACCGGGAGGATGGCGGGGTCCTCCGGCTTGCCTTGGCGACTGGATCTACAACATAACGACCTGCGCGACTTCAGCCCGAGTGCTCCGGTGCTGCTCTGCGGCGGCGATCTCGATCCGGTAGTGTTCTGGCTCAACACGCAGCTCATACAGAACTACTGGGCCTCTCAGGCTCCAGCTGCCCCCAGCGCCGTTCTCGATCTCGAGTCGTCACCGTCCGCCAATGACCCCTATACCAGCCTGAAGCAGGGCTTCCACGTGGCCAAGGCCGCCGTTGCCGCAGATGCAATCGCGCACGGCGCCACTGACGGGGGCCAGGCCGCGGTCTTCGAGGCCTACCACGTGACCCTGGTCGCCCCATTCTGTGTCGCGGCCGCGAGGTCGTTTATCGCTGCACACTGAAAGTGCACCGAGCAGCGCACTGTTCACCGGCATGGAGGCTGCACGGCATGGGTCACCCGTCGCCGATGCGATCCTTGAGCGGCTGATCCCTAACATATCGACGAGCCCCCTCAATCCTTCCCCGCAACAACATTAGACAGCGCCGGGCAGACCCGCGGATATCAGACTGAGCGTAGATTCGGATGTCGCGTGAATGGTGGCCAGGGGCGGAATCGAACCACCGACACGCGGATTTTCAGGCGCGCCGGAACACGATCCCACGCAACCGAAGAACCCCTAAGCACCTGTTTTCCATGGGCTCACGTCCGAGGATGGTGGGTCTCGGTTGCGGCCGGTTGGACTGGGTTGGTCCCGTTTTGGTCCCAGTTCGGCCTCCCTGACCGAACCGATTGCGGCGCTCACACCGTACCCGAGGCGGGTGCCCGTGAAGCCGGGCGAGGGCTCCCGAGGTGCCGCCGCATAGCGGCCTGGGCGCGCTGCCCTAATACCGAGCAACTTCGCGATTCGAGATCAAGACAACCGGCCTTCGCAGCCGGCGACAATCCATCCACGGACTTGTCAACGGGACCATAGTCATCAATTCGCATCAGCGGGCAGCGTGCACCGAGGGCCGCTGGCTGGACGGCGGTCTGCCTAGAGGCTAATACTTGGCGCCGTCTGCGCACCACGGATAGCGTCCGGCACC
>Ga0137418_10004643_pt1 | contig 12598 bp, 11 predicted proteins | sample CZODoug3_1_2_16f_FD_122242 | JGI IMG/M metagenome (GOLD analysis project Ga0137418, IMG submission 122242) | Vadose zone soil fungal communities from Angelo Coast Range Reserve, California, USA - CZODoug3_1_2_16fungal (Hybrid Assembly) | ecosystem: Environmental > Terrestrial > Soil > Vadose... | reverse complement strand
TACTTCTTTGCCGCGTCGATCGTCCGGGCGAAGGGTTCCATCCAATCAGGCCTCGCTCCCGTCCGCGCCGGCGGCCGAAACGCTGCCTCCATCATTTCGTAAGTCACCCGGCCAAAGAGGAGGGCATCGGCCTGGCCGAGGTTCTCGACCGCGTGACGATGCAAGTCTTCGTCCGCGGAAATTGCACGATGATCGCAACACCCGTCCAATGTGACGTTGATGGAATACCGAAGGGGCTGCATTACGCAAGAGTACCGCCGATGGGGTAGACCAGCAAGGTTAGCCCGCTTCAGGGCTAGCAGCCACTCACGTAACGCATGACGATGACAATTTGAGAGCTGCTAGTACTTCCACAAGCGCGGCATCGCATCGTCCGAGCGGTCAATGCGATGGACGAACTCCTGGGGACGAGGGCTCAACCGGAGCGCTGGTCGCGCTCCGGGTCACTGTGTGCTGAGGTGGGGACGGGACGCGCCGTCCTTTCCCCACGCCCCTTTCCTCGCTCCGGCTCTCTTCCTCCGCTACGCTCCGAGGGTGTTCGGGTTCATCCCGGAATGCCGTTCGGCTTCCCTTCGGAATCAGCGTTCGGCTTCGCCGGAATCCTCAGATGTTAGATTTTGGCAGCTTTAGGGCTTTTCCTGCTGCCGTGAGGCTTTTCAACTCAACTGCCTTAACAAAGCATTCGATCTCATTGAGGGTTGCGCATTTTTGCTTTAAGGAAGATTGTCGAAAAAGAGATAGACCGAAGCAATGCGACCGTTCCGGGCGACGATAAAATCGGTTCCCGCGTAAGCTGGTGGTTTGCCGGGAGTGCCAGATACCCATCGAACCCGTCCGGCATCACCTAATTCCTCGGGAGGGAAGAGGGGCTGATATTCGAAATCTGGGTGTGTTGCTTTTATCACACCAGCAATACGATCAATCTCGTCTCGGCCACGAAATATACCGCCTTTGGGGTCATAGAATGCTGCATCTTCATGAAAGATCTCGTCGATTGCAGCGCGACGACGCACGGGGTCGTTTTCGCCAAATACGTCGCTCAGATTGCGAAGCAGCAAGGTCGATATGCTGTTGGACATCGTGTTCTCCGTTTCAGATTGTAGGCTGCAAGCCATCCGGGTCCAGCAGGGATCGACGGACAATCCCAGGCCGCACTAGGGGTTTTCAACTACCTCCATGACCTTCCCACTGCTCGAATGGAACGTCGCATCTCCGGCATAAGTTGCTTTGATAGCGTGTGTACCCGCGGCCAGCGCTAGCCACGACCACGTCGGCGCTGCCATCACGATTCACGTCCCCGATAACCACCGAATTTTGGCGCGTACCCACCCCAGGGATAGCTGAACAGCGGCTGGAACCTCCCCTCACCATTCCCCATCAGCTCGCTAACTACGCCTGTGCCCTGGCCGCCCACGAGCACCACATCCACGCGACCGTCGCCGTTCAGGTCACCAACTGCCAGCGAAGTAATGTCGGACTGATCACCACCCGCGTAAGTGACGGCCGGCTGTAGGGAACCGTCGCCGCTCCCCAACAGCACACCGACATTCCCATTGTTGCAGTCCTGTGCGCAAGAGTTTCCCACGATCACGTCCGAGTGACCATCGCCGTTCACGTCTGCCATCACGGTCGCATGCGCCAGCACCCCGCCCGAGGAGCAGCTGACGGCTGTTTCGAAAGAGCCATCGCCATTGCCAAGCAGCACGCCGATCTGACCTGTGCCGCCATTGGCGCAGTTGCCACTGGGGTCGCCGGCGCAGGAGTTCGCCACGACCAGGTCTAGCTTGCCATCACCGTTAAGGTCCGCTATTTCGACCGCGAGGGCCTGAAAGCCGCCCGAGCTGTACGCGACCGGTTCCTGGAACGTACCGCCGCCGTTGCCGAGCAGCACGCTCACTTTGCCAGTGCCAAATACACCGGAGCAGGTCAAGTACCAGTCTGCCACCACCAAGTCGGGGCGACCGTCGTCATTCAGGTCACCGACCGCAATGGTCTCAGGGGCACAGCCGGCGCTGTAAGTCCCCGATAGCACTAGACCCGTACTCTGCAAGCCTAGTGCGGCGTTGGCAGATCTCCTTTCCCGCGATCCGCTAGCAAGACTAGCGTGCATCCCTAGCGACGGGTGATGCCGTGGTTGCAACGACGACCCTGAGCCCTGTGCCCCGAACGCCGATGGGGCCTCGGCCCATGCCTTGCCGATGTCCGTTTGCCGAGCCCAGGCTGCGGAGATGGCCAGTAGCGACAAGATTGGGACGAAGATCTCGATACCACTGAGATTATGAATATCGCAGCCAAAACGGGCGGCCATGAAGCCTCCTGAGTGCAGTAAAAAGACAGACAAGATCCTGGCACGTGTTGGCGTCAAAATTGTATTCCCAGAACACCGATTCCGCCAGTGATGGACTGTGGTGAGGCAATCTGCATCCAAGCGAGCGCAACCAAGGTTTACGAGTATTCCTAGGATGGGGAGGTGGAGGCGGGGGCGTCGGATTGGGATTCTCGGCTTGTGCCGTTTTTTGTGCCGTGACTTGTATCACAAACTTCCCATCCCTGACTAAGTCGGGCCCTGTCGGAGAATCACCCCGGAATAGGTGAGCGGCAGTGTGCCTCTAGGCGGGCATGCGTTTGGGCGGCGGCGCACGAAGCTTCCGATTACGGGATGGCCTCAGTTGGTGGAGACGTGGCTCGGGTCGATCGGGATGATTTCGAGGTAGCTGCTCTGGGATTGCATTCGACCCCAAGTCGTAGAATGATGCTGGTTAGGAGCGGCACCATGAAATATCGAATTGCTCTGTGGGCGGGTGCAGGCTTTCTCGTTGCAGGCTTCTGGGCACTTTTTGCCATCGCAAGTTTGCCATCTGCAAACCAACGAATGCGGGATGTCTGGACTCTCATCAGCTTAACGTGCCCCGTTGCGATGGCTGGCATACATTACCCTATTAGCCTCTATGGGGCTCTGGCAGCGAATACCGTGACTTATGCGCTGGTCGGTCTGATCGTGGAAACCCTGCGGCACCGACTGCATCACGCGAAGTAATTCAAAGCAGGCCCACACCGGTGACATCCTGGCTGAACGAATGTGAACCCTCGCGTCTGGTAGTCCATAGGAATTCTGAAGAATTCATGGGCGCTCCAAAAGGCATCCTCCGAGTGATCGTTCGGTAGAACCGCGTCCAGGGAAATTCATCGAAGTGAGGCTCCCGGGGAACATTGTTCGGCGGCCGGCTTGACCTGAAGGTTAGGCAGCATCAGCCACATTGAGCTCTATCACTCGCGCCTCCACCGTATTGCCGACGACAGTGAGCTCGGCGACCGAAACTGGAAGCTTGAATCGGCGCGGGCCAGCACTGCCCGGATTGACGTAAAGTACGCCGTCGCGCTCCTCCACTGACGGCTTGTGCGAGTGCCCCGACACGACCACCCGAAACCCGGCTGCCACTGGGTCCAGGTCCAGATCGGCAATATTGTGCAGGACATAGATGAATACCTCGCCCACTTGGAGCACCTCGGTTTCTTGCACCTTCTCGACCCAAGGTCCTTTGTCGATGTTGCCACGGACAGCGGTAACGGGGGCGAGTGACGCAAGCTCTTCGAGAACGCCAAAGCGCCCGATGTCCCCTCTGTGAACAATGAAGTCGCCGCCGCGCAGGAATGCAAGCACCTCTGGCCGCAGTAGGCCATGCGTGTCTGAAATAACGCCTATGCGCGGCATGGTGAAGGCTGCATTGACTGCTGCTTAAACGGCAGGAACAATTCCATTGTTTTCGAGCATCCTCCGCTGCGAAGTCGGGTAGCCGGCAAGCGACAGCCAAAGGATGTAGTGATGCCCAACCTTGAAGGCGCTACCGCTCAACAACCGACTGGGCCGTTGTGTTCCCGACTACTCGCAAATGTGCCGTCGACGTTCTCAAAGGGTAATATCTCGGCAACAGCGGCCCGTAGCCTTAACTGAATGGTAACCGGCGCTCTCAAGAATCAACGCGTTGCGAGCGTTCATAGCCCCCTCAAAACAGCACCTTGTAGGCCAGCCGTGGATTTTCTCGGGGTGAAGGCGCAATCGGCCGATTCCGCACAGAAAACCCGATCGGTGACACTCATGGGACCGCCAGGGCTCATAGTTAGAAATCGACGTTCACAGTTATTTGGCTATCGATGACCCCACAGCCCGGCGGCGGCTCGCTATACCTCATCGCCTTGATACTCGCCAGTGCATAGTCGTCGCTGTCTGCGATTCCTGAGCTGCGGTAAACGACCGCTTCTGCTACTTCACCCGATTCCAGAACTTCAAAGGCGATAACAGGACTCTGCTTCGTGGCTTTCTCCCCCGGTCGCACGCGGACTTGTCCTGTTGGTAGGCGATCCATGCCTCGAGAGTCTCAGAGCGCACCGATTGAAATCATAGGTCGCCTCGGAATTCGCAACCTGTTTGACAATCAGCGGCGATTCCTTAGCCCGCTTCCCATCTTCCGATGACACCGAGCCTTGGCTGATCATTTGGCCGATAACCCAATTGCGCCTCTGCACAGCTCTGTCTGGATGCTCGACTGGGGAATTTCGACCGGGGGAGCGAATCAGACCGACGACGAGCGCTGCCTCGTCCAGCGACAAGTCAGCGGCATTCTTGCCGAACTACCGCATCGACGCATCTTCCACGCCGTAAGCGCCCTCGCCGAAATAGACTCGGTTCAAGTAGATCGTCAGAACTTGCCGTTGTTCAAAGTGTCGCTGAATCTGCTCGGCAAGGCGGAGTTCAATAGTCTGCCGACGAACTCCGTGGCCATTGGGAATCTGCCCACGCGCAATCTGCCACGAATTCATGCGAGCCGGCTGGACGCCCGAAAGCAAGTTGGCAATCGTGGCGCGAATCGGCCCACGTGCCTCGGCCTGCCCCTCTGCGGCGAGGAGAGCGTTGACGACGTACTTCCCAAGCAGGTCGCTTGGGACCACATGCGCCAGAGAGCCTGCTCCAATTTGAATCTCAGAGGCTGCGATGGGATTGCACCGGTCAAGCTCAGCTATCGACGGCAAGTCGGCGGTGTAAAAGTACAACCAGCCGCACACTGCGCCAAAGGCCACAATAATCGCCACACCAGCGGTCGCCACGATTCTGCCGAGCGGCTTCACGGGATGAGTTGAAACCCGATATTCCCGATCATGATGGATAACTCTTGTGAACTACTTTCGCTTTCGCGGCCTCCAATGATGGCCATCAACAATCAGCGGCGCGACGAGTCCGGCAAGGCAGGCAAGTATCAGAAACGCGAAAGCTAAGGAACGGCCCCACATTTTCCACCAACCCCAATGTCCAAATATAGCGCAGAAACCAAAGTATTCCTGGAACTGTCGCGGTCAGCCATTCCGCCCAGAACCCGGATCGTGAGCGGGATGTCGCAACCATCAATCTCGGCAGGCCGAGTTCTTCGTGGTTGGTCGCAGGAGAAACAATACAAAAGTCACGGGCAAGGGTTTGGAAGTGGTTAGATCGCGAATGTTCCGCCGCAATTATCCGTTCCGGCCCAACTCTTCTCGATAGAAGGCCCTCTCGCTCCCGGAGCGAATTAGGAGCCGCTGCTCTTGGGAGAATTGCGAGTCGACGCGCCTGGCGATTGAACCACCGGTCCAAGATAGCGGTCGAGCCAGTGTAGAATCTCGGGCGCCACGTCTTCCACCGCGAGGGCGTGACCTCTCTCGATTACAGCATGACGCTTGTTCTCAGCGGAAGTCCCGAGGAGACGGAACAACGGACGCTGCCTCGTCTCGAATGGCAAGTCGAAATCGTAGCGGCCATTCAACATCAATGTCGGGATGCGCACGCGCGGAGCATAGTTGAGAGAGTCGATTTCTGGCGGCACATCATCAATGCCGGCTCCCTGAAGCACACCGGCCTTCAGGCGTGGCTCGAGAGCGGTCAGCATCACACCGGCGTCCGCACCTGCGCTGATGCCATAAAACGCAAGACGAGCCCGATCGATATCCGGCCTTGTTTCGAGATAGTCGATAGCTCGCCCGAGATCTCTTGACCACGCAATTCGGAGGTCGCGTTCTTCCTTCGGCCCCGTCTCCTGAGAGGATCCCCGCTCATACGTTCCTTTGTATACAGGGTAGAGAAGCGCCCGGCCGCTCTGAATGATAAATTCGCTCCGGGCAACCGAGAGATCACGGCTCGAGCGCAATTGAAACGCGTCGGCTGCGGGGAAAAAGACGACTGTCTGATACGGCGGCGATGCGTTCTTCGGGAGGAACAGATACGCGCGCATGCGTTCGCCGCCATACGCGGCGTCGAACGCGACAGTGTGCCGGACCCATGTCTCTGTTTCTTGGGTGGCCTCGACCACGGCATTCATCGGCCCGTGATCGTAGGCGTGCTGCCTCCGGTACACGGCGAAGATGCCATCGGAGACTGGTTTTCGCATACTGGCGCGCCAACCGGCCGCCTCAAACTGCACCGGCGCAGCCAAGTCTGCAGAGAGTGGATGGAGATACTTCGCAAGACGGAAACCGTAACCTGGTGCCCGCTCGAACGGCCGTCTGGCATCGTAGTCGGCAAACATGTAACGCTCGTCGTTCCAGGCGCCTCCAAGAATAAACCTTCGACCGGCCGATTTGCGGGCATGGAACGTGGCCGCCTCGTCCAGGGCCTGGCTCGAGCACCACTCCTTCACGTTGCCGGCCATGTCGTAGGTACCAAACGGTCCCAGGCCCTCATAGCTGCCGACCGCGGCGGGCCCTTTTCCGCCGAAGTTGCTGACTGTCAAGATATCCGCGAAGCGTCCCAGATTGGCTGCACCGTACCAGTGATAGACCGTGGGCAGGTCCTTGCCGGCAAATACGGCATACGCCGCCGCCTCATACCAACTCACACCCCCGACAGGAAAATCGGCTTGCCCATCGGGATAGGTTTCTGACTTCCAGGTAGCCGGACCCGGACGCCCCGACGCGTCACGAAATCTCCCGACACCGTCTTCCCACGGCACGATTCGCCCGCCTTCGATAAAGGGCTCGCGCCAATAATCGCGCCGGCGGTAGCCGCCCTGATCAACGAACTCTTTGAACTGCCGGTTGGTGACCTCGTATCGATCGATCCAAAAGTCGTCGAGTTCGCCCTCCGGCCCAAAGCCCGCGGAATTGCGTCCTCCGACCACGCGCACCATACCCGCCGGCGCACTGCCGACAGGATCGAGCCGGAGGCGCACCCCGGGCGGGGATATCGAGCCTTCAATGTCCTGAAACCCTGCCTTGAAAATCTTTATGCGCATGAGCCCGCGTGCAATGCGAACACCATGGAGCGGCGTCTGGCCGACGCGGAGCCAGGTCGCAGGCGACCGATAAGCGGCCAGCGCAACCTCTGCGCCCACGGGGTCGCTGTTGACCACCGCCGGCATCGACACGTCCCGCCATACCTGTTCCAGATAGGGATCACCGGGCGCCGCATCCAGCGCTTTCCTCGCGAGCAGGAATGCCTCAGCGTAATCCCCGTGATTAGCCAGGCGTTGGATCTCAGGTGCGGCAATGTTGCGCGCCCAGTTAGCGCGCGAGGTCGCTGCCCACCATCGCCAGCCCGTGGCAAAAATCGCAGCGAGGAACAAGAATATCGTTACCATCACTACCGGCCGGCGAATGAACGCAAGCAGTCTCCGGGGCGGCAGGCTGCGCTCGTGAATCACCCCTTCGAGGGCGGACACGACCTCGGCAATCGTCGCAAAACGCTTCTCGGGAGCTTTCTCGAGGCAACGACGCACGATTTGCGACAGGGCTGGCGGTATCTCTGGATTCACTTCGCGGAGATCCGGAGGCTGCACAGTCAGGACGGCATCGAGGGTCGCGAGCAGGTTGTCCCCTCTAAACGGCCTGCGGCCCGAGAGCATTTCGTAGACCACGGCGCCGTGCGCGAAGATGTCCGCGTGAAAATCGACAACCTGGCCGCGTATCTGCTCCGGCGCCATATATCCGGCGGTACCCACCGCCAGTACCCGCGTGTTCTGAGTGGAAGGTTCCGAGTGCGAAGTCTGTCCATTAGGACCGTTCAGAGTCGCGAGGCCGAAATCGAGAATCTTCACGCGACCGTCCGACGCAAGAAAAATGTTCTCGGGTTTCAGGTCGCGATGCACAATACCGCGTTCATGTGCCGCGCCCATTCCCCGTGCGACCTGGAGAGCAATGTCGAGGGCGGTATCCACTGGGAGTGCGCCGCCGCGGAGACGGGCGCGCAATGCCTCCCCTTCCAGGCATTCCGTCACAAGGTACGACGCGCCTCTGTGATCTCCTACGTCGTAGACGGTCAGCACATTGGCGTGGTTGAGCTTACCCGCGAGACGCGCCTCGTGCAGAAGAACGCGGACGCGTTCGGCCGCGTTCGAAGGGTGTGGAAGAAGCAACTTGATCGCCACATCGCGCCCGAGTCGCTCGTCGGACGCACGCCATACTTCCCCCATTCCGCCCGCTCCCAGCCGTCGCTCGACCGTATAAGACCCAATGCGGTCGCCAGGCTGAACGTTCCAGCCTTCGCGCGAGATCTGCTGCGCGAAGACATCCAGTGCGGGCGCCGAGAGAAAGCCGCCCGATTGTTCCATTGCAGCCAGGAGCGACGTGATCTCATCGTGCATTTCGGCATCGGTGCCGCACGCTCGGTCGAGAAAACCAGCGCGCGCCTCGGCTGGTTGCTCCGCGGCCTCTGTAAAAAGGTGTTCGAGTTGACGCCAGCGCTCACTGGACATGGGCACTCTGCAGCGTTCGGTAAAGCCAGGCACGCGCGAACGCCCAGTCCGTATGAACGGTCCGGATCGATATCCCAAGCGCCTCGGCGGTTTCCTCAATCGAGAGACCGCCAAAAAAACGGAGTTCCACGACCTGAGCTTTGCGTGAATCCTCCAGTGCGAGCATCTGGAGCGCAGTGTCGACCGCGAGCAAGTCGGCGCCCGGTTCAGTCACTGGAACGTCGATCCCTTCAAGCGGCACCCGCACCAGGTTTGGACCTCCTCGCCGTTCGGAGCGGCGCCGCCGCGCGATATCCACGAGCACGCGACGCATCATCTGCGCCGACACTCCATAGAAGTGGCCTCGATTCTGCCACGGAAGCGGATTCCAGCCGAGCAAACGCAGGCACAACTCGTTGACCAAGGCTGTCGCCTGCAGACTGATGCTGGTTCGCTCGCCGACCAGGTAACGGGCCGCCATGCGGTGCAGCTCTTCGTACACAAGCGGCAGTACGCTGTCGAACGCCTCGGCGTCGCCCTGACTCCAGGCGCGCAGCAGCGCCGTCACATCGCCGCGGTCGCGATCGTCCGGTAGCTGACTCATACTACGGACCCGAGGGAAGTCTAGCAGAGCCAAAGATTCTGACCACGCGCATTCGGATGAGGTCAATCGCGGCACATGAGTGTCCATTTATATAGGCGCAAAACGGACGCGGAACCTGCAACCGCGCCTGAGCAAAACAAATTTGTACGAAAATTGCAGGTTTCATCAGCCCCCGACGCCTTAACCAGTGTAGGGCCAACTCAAGCCCTGAATTTGGAGGCGAAAGCCGTGAAAACACCAACTTTGCTCCTTGTCTGCTGCTTCCTGCTGTTCTCTACGTCGCCGAAAAAGGCCCACGCCGCCGCCAACCCCGCAGATGACCTGTTCGTACCGGTGAACCCGCACACTGCAACCGGATCCGAGTTCGAGGATTTTGACTGCACGTCCGGGTCCTGTGAGTCTGTCTTGCGCGGCTTGCGCGGGTTCTTCGACCGGAGATTGGTTGGGCTGGACGCCAATGGCCGCTCCTGTGCCGACTGTCACATGGCGAAAGACCACTTCCAGCTGTCGCCCGCCGATGTCGAGGCCAGGTACCAAGCCCTTCAAGTCCGTCGGCTGCGGAGGCCGCGGGCCGATGATCCTCTATTTCGGGCCATCGATGCGGATGATTTCCGGACCAACGGCGAGAGCGCCAGTGATTTCAGCAATCTTCGCCAGAATGGCCTGGTCAGGATCACGTTTCAGCTACCGCCGAACATGAAGCTCATCGATCCGGCCACAAACCAGCCGTCGAGCGAAACATCCGTGGACGTGTGGCGGAGCGTACCAAGCGTCAACAATGTGGCCCTCACCGGCCCTGACGGAATCAATCCCTGGCGTCGAGGGCCGAACCCGTCTGGCGGATACCAGTTGGACGCGCGCGTCGCAACGCTGCAAGAGCAGGCACTTGGCGCGCTCACCAACCATGCTCAGATCCACCAGGCGCCCTCACCAACGTTTCTCGATGACCTGTCCGCATTTCAGATGGAGCTGTTCACGAACCATCGTGTTCGCGAACTGGCACAAGCCGTCAGGCGAGGCACCAGCCCTCTGCCGGATGCCGATCCGCCGCTGAGCACGCTGGAGCAGCAAGGCAAAGTTGTGTTCGAACGCGCCTGCAGCCAGTGCCATGGCGGCCCAGGACAGTCGACCCCGCAAGCCCCTGTCGTTCGATATCACGATATCGCGAGTCAGTGTCCCCGGCCCGTCGACCCCGCGCCGTCACGCTTCGCGTTCGCCCCCTGCCCGCCGCGTCTAGCTCGCAACGCCCGCACTTACCAAATCACTTTGGCGGACGGCAGCACAATCCGACGCACCAGCTCGGATCCCGGTCGCGCCTTGCTCACCGGCTTCGTCGGGGGAGCCGGCATACTGCCCGCCCAGGATGATTGGAACAAACTCGATATCCCCGGACTTCGCGGGATCAGCAAGACCGCTCCGTATTTCCACAACAACAGCGCAGCCACTCTCGAGGAGGTCGTCGATCACTACATCGAATTCTTCAAGCGCGTGCAGGCGAATGCGCCCCCGGGTGTCGTTCCACCGGCCGCCAGCACGGACGGCATGAACTTCGATCGTCGGCCAACGCTCGAAGAGCGTGAGGCTCTGCTTGCGTATCTGCGAACCCTGTAGGGCCGGGCAGGGCCGGGTAGAAATCACGAGCAAAGGTGGATCTGGGACGGAGAGCTTGGTCGCGGGGACAACTTTGACATTTACCTGCCGCTTTGGCTGGCGCGACAGAACAAGGCGATCTTTGGCACGCTGTTCATGCTTGGGGGGAGGGTTCGTGCTGGGGCGGTGGTGGATTGGCTAGGGGGCGGGGGCGCTCAGCCGTCGCCCCAACGCATGTTGTGTAAAGCTGGACTGCCGATCTCCACTCCGGAGAAAACACGAGGATGTGAGCGCAAGGAGAAGGCTGGGCAAGTCTCTCTCGTCCGGCTTTGGCAGAAGACCCAGGGAATTACGGCTATTCATTTTTGGCGGCGAAATTGTCACGTCATCGCAGGCAGAGTGCTCACGCGACTGAACTTATCGGCATGGCAACGTCTGAACGAACAGGGAATTTTGTGCAGATGTCGGGGAATCGTGACTCTTGATGTGGGCCGGAACAGGTCCAGGTTCTAGGTTCGTCTTCTTGTGTAATTGATTCCGTGACATTTCGGCTCCGAGAAATCACTTTCCAAACATCCAAGGCAGCAGCTTCTCGAATCTGGCACTTGCGACGATCCGACCCACGAGCCGCCTCACCAATGTTTGCGAAAGATGCAGCAATTTGCGACTCGCTGGATCAGGCAGGCGCTTGGAGTGGGCTTGCCTCCCAGAATCAGCGAAAGCATCTCGAAATCAACATCGTACAGCTGCACAGCTGATCGCCCGTCGCGCGATCCCTTGGCACTCCGCAGCGTCCGGCGGTTTGCTAATCAGCCGTCATCCTACGGGGTCATTTGTTTTCAAGGGTTTGTGACGGTCTAGACGTTGCATTCTCGGGCTGATTCGGGTGCATCTGGGTTCTTCGATGCAACGAGAATGCAACGGATTTCTTGGTTGTGCGAGACGCCGGATCCTGAATACGAAGGCAAACGCTCTCGCCGGCCCTCTGGCCCCGTACCAGAATCCAGCGCTTATTGAAGGTCGTTGAAGCTTGTGGTTTTTGACTGCTTCCGTGATTTTTTCGTTAGCTGCTGGATTGATGGCGTCCTCCTCGGTGCTGGCTTGGGTTGCCGTTGCTGCTGGCTCGATCACGGCCACCGTGGGCCGCTTGCCCTTGCCCAGCCACTCGGCACGGTTCAGCAGCACGCCTAGACTCTTGGGTGTGGGCTGCACCTTGATCGCATATTCGTTGGCGTCCATGCCCTTCGGAAACTGCACCCGGAAACATTCGATGCCCATCGCCAGCAGTTCTTCGGAGTGTTGGCGAGCCGCGTTCTCTCCCGCTTCGTCGCGGTCGTAGGCGAGGTAGATTTTCTTCGTGCCGTGCTTTTTGAACGCGGCACGGTGCTCGTCGGTAAAATTGTTCACCCCGTAAATGCTGGTCACATGCCGGTAGCCCGCGCACCAGAACGTCAGCGCGTCAATCAGCGCCTCGCACAGGATGATTTCCTTCGACGCGATCAGCGCCTCCTCGTTCCACACCCCACGATGTGGGCCGGGCAGGTAGAGATGGGCCGGTGTTCCATCGCGCAGCGCCGTGATCCGCGTGATTTTCCGTCCGTACATCTCGACCACGTCACCTTTTAGATTGAAGATCGGAACCACCACCGAGCCGTTGAAGTGCTCGTGCCCGGTCTCTTGGCGCAAGACGCCCAGCTTCTCTAGCCGCCCG
>Ga0137418_10004642_pt1 | contig 12599 bp, 14 predicted proteins | sample CZODoug3_1_2_16f_FD_122242 | JGI IMG/M metagenome (GOLD analysis project Ga0137418, IMG submission 122242) | Vadose zone soil fungal communities from Angelo Coast Range Reserve, California, USA - CZODoug3_1_2_16fungal (Hybrid Assembly) | ecosystem: Environmental > Terrestrial > Soil > Vadose... | reverse complement strand
GGTCAAACCGGGGGCAACCTTTGGCAGGGATGTTTAACGACTTCGCCGACAGAACCCTCCTCTCTTGTCAGAGAGTCTGGATGTCGCCGGATTACGGTGCAAGTAGGCCTACCTGTGCTGCTAATGTATTCTCCTCTAGCTGGAAATGGGTAATCTGCTGCGTGATTTGTCACACACGTCACCATCTAAATATTAAAATTATGGGCATTATCGATGATCCGAATTTGAAAATATGGAGCGAAACAAAGGAGAAATTATCTTATTTTGGTAATTCGGGTCAAACCGGGGGCAACCTTTGGCAGGGATGTTTAACGACTTCGCCGACAGAACCCTCCTCTCTTGTCAGAGAGTCGGGGATCCGCACAAAAGGGTTCCTGTCTGCGGTGACAGCACTGGTTTTGCGAGTGACTAAAAAGGGTTCTTGTCTCCAGTTGGCAACACCATCCTCATCATCAACATTTTGAAAAAATTGTTGTCTGCCTACGGGAGAGTCGAGACTACAATATATCGTCGTGAGTCTCTAACAAATTCTTTTCACTCTCCGTTTCTCATCACCTGGCAAGAACTCAGAATCGATACCATTGGCGGCGACAACTTGCCACAAAATGGCGGCCCGCATCGTCTGCATTGTATACCAGCTAGAGCCTCCGTTGCTGGTTGCACAGAACAACAATACAGTGCTCTTTATATCAATTCGATTTAGCGTCGAGGCTATCAGCTTCTGTATACTCCGCCTTCCACTCATGCATGAATATCCCGATCTCGAATTCCGCGATATTGAACACACTCGTCCTTTCGACTATAACCTACCTCTATTCTCCCCGGTGTCTGTGTGAAGTACGATTGCCTGTCTATTTCGGTTGACACCTCAGCATTCAACCATACCACCCAGGTCCACCCTTGCCTGCGCCTATTCACTATTAGGGGCCAACCAATCTACCAGCCCGTTGGCTAATGGTACGTTTGTTATAGCCACCCGATCTCCCTCCGTACCCGTCCGTCTTAACTCCCATTCGTCCCCCGCCCAAACTCAAGACCTCGAAGCACCTCCACAACTCCCTCCGCCTCCCACTCCAACAAAAATATCACGGCCGACTCCTGCCGTAAGCGACCTCCAATCCCAGCTCCCAAAATGAGACAGTGTGCATGCACTGGAAAACGTCTTCGCGGAGCAGGACGCGATTAAGCGCGATGTTGAGGGGGTTGTTGGAAAAGAGTGCGAGCAGTCGGGACATGCATGAGATACAGCATGTGGAGGAAGCCGGCGGATTTGGTGGTGGCAGTGGAAGTAGAAGTGGAGAGGATAGCGATGAAGCGAGGAGCATTCGCCCCAAAGAGGGTAGAGGGGAAGGACGAGGATCGGCTTGCGAAGCAAGAGCGACAGCAGCTGCAGGAGGAACAGGAGGGTACTGAGGGTCGAACTCGGGAGGACTCTTGAGCCGATGGGTTTAAGAATGACCCATGTGAACGATGAGGAACCTCGTCGACGGTCAAATCCACGACCGTATTATGTTGTCGACCAACTCTTAGAAAGGCTCACGATGCTCCCGAGTCAGCTTGAGTCAACCGTCAAGACAGAAAGCCGACCTCATTTGCCTCCCGCGCCTCATCTTGGCCAATCTTATCACCTGATTACGCACTCCCTTGAATAGGCATGATTTCGAACCTGTGATTGACAGGCTCCCGGCCACCAACGTCTTCAATGAGCAGCTCCTCACCGTCCTGCCCTACTCGTATTCTTCGCCAAAAGTTGGTGTGGTGATAGGGAGAGTCTACTGGGTGGGGATTTAATCAGCAGTATGCATACAGATGGGCGCGGCGTACAGCTTAATTGCAGTACCACGGATGGTCGTAGCTGCGCCAGCTACGTTGCATCTGACCTTGCCATCCCTTGGCCTATTTCGACGCCTAGGCATCCGCTGGTTCTTCCACCTCAAGAAAATGGATCGACACAGTTAGGGATGCGCATCAGCCTACTTTCGGTATGTGTCGCTCACCCGTACCCACCGACATGTCGTCCATCGAATCAGACATCCTAGCCGGAGCGTTAGTTCTACTCACGCGGCGGTCTATCATGAACATTGACGGATGTCCAGTCATCAATTAGTGGTCGATTAGCTCTTGAGGGGCGTTCGAAGTGAGCAGACGAGGGATGAAGGCGCGGGGGGGATTCCAAGACTGTTAAGAATTAGGAGCTGCCGGCTAGTACGGGATGCGGGAAGGAGGAGCGAGAATCCGCGCGTTCGTGGTAGGTATGTGCTGCAGCCGCACAGATCTATGAACCCATACCGCTCTAGGATTCGCCAATCAGACAGCGGTACGTCACATTTCACTTCGCGCTAGATCTTATTCTTACTGTTTTTCGCATTTCCTCAGCGACACTAGTGAGCGGACTCGTTCAAATTACTAAGCATCTCATTCAGCATCCGCAATCGATACCCACCCTCATCTCCCATTGACTGGTGGTTATCGAAACGTAGGCTACACCTCAGCCATCACTCCCCCCCACCAATCTACAACCGACACCCTTCCTTTCCCGCAGCCGCGCTTGTGCGCCAGCTCTCGTATGTGACTTCCTCACTGCTATGGACCAGGTACCATGATCTCGATGCTCGACTACTCCGAGTGGCATGATACGTGTGCGTAGGGCTGCGGGGATCGTATTGGACTCACTGGCTGCTGCGCCTCTCAAAGTCAATCCTGATGCCGATATCATGCTCAAGGGCCGGTTGGTGGCAATAGAGCCGGAGTCGAGGGTCTTTTCAAACCAGGACGCCCGCTGGAGGGGACAATAAGAAATTGTACTGCGCTCGATGCTACTCCTCATGCTTCTCCCATGGATTCACTGATGACAACTGTCCCTACATATATCGATCGAGGCGGAGAGGACGGTGACTGAGCGTGATGTTTGTAGCTGTGGACAACCAAGCTCACCAGTCATCACAGTCACGACTACTGGAGGGACCGCTAATGGACAGATGCACAGGGGAGCAGCTCAGGACAGTTGGGTCATGGTACACACGAAGCTGTATATTTCATTGGGTTACGATTACATAAATGTAGTATATATCGGAGACCTATCAAGTTGTAACACGTAGTAAAACATTGTTCTGTGGACTACTAGTGCTACTCGGTAAGTGAGATTAACAACGTAACAACATTGTAGCAAATGGTGGGAAGCACATTTGACCACGAGAGAAGGAATGAGCGTGAACATACCAGATGGGTGGTGTCCACTCATCGTTAATGGGTAGGAAATGGTAACGGTTTGAAAATTGTCAGTAGATTCGTCACCCTCTGAATGATTCGGAGCTGAAGGCCAGTACGCTAATAGTACACATAGTAAGTGAGATACACATACAACAAAACGCCAGAGCCAATAGTCAATTCACCAGTCTGCCGATTCATAAGAACCCGAAGAGGAAAGCATGTGAGGCCACGAAAAGGGATGCGCGTCGACGCAGATGGGTTCGAATTACTCCGACTCTGAGTCATGAAGGTCCACGTCACCATAGCCATAACCAACGCTACCAATGGCATCATCTTCACCATCGGATGAGTCGGAGCTGAGAACCTCCCCGCTTTGACCAGAAGGAGTGATGGGATGCCGTTTATTGGATTTCATCAAGGAACGGATTTGACTCCGAAGAATCTCTTCAAATCGAGCCGTCATTTTCACCACTATATCAAGAGGAAGCCAACGCGGCAACTCCACTTGAAAAAGGGTCCGATGATAGCCATCGACATGGAGATCACTGGAATCATCATTTCTCATGGTTTTGAGGAGCTCCCAACAGACCGGGCAGCAGAGCTTTGACACAGCGATAATGCTGTCGTCGAGATCCTATGCAATGCGTCAGATCTACAAATGTAATGATGATACCTGAAGTGAAACCATACCCGGATGTGGTCTTTTAGAATTTCATCGCCTACTACGCCGCAGGGGAATTTGTTGAGAGCTGCCATAGCAGACTCGCAGTGTATCGTGGCATTGTATTTGTAGGTGATACCAGTTTTGAATCTCTGGAAGATATTGTTTGCTCCTTCCACGTCCGACCATTTGTTGATCATATCCTCCAGTAAACATATGGTTTCATCCGGTTCGAGTGTCTCGGCTGTGGGAGCCATGGCACAAAGGCTCCTGACCGTATTACGCCATGGCTCCATTGCGTTATCGGTAGACAAGGGTTTGGGGTGCTTTACAGCAAGAAGGGTGAGGTCGACGGGTGGAGTCCGAGCACGCTTCATAAACGACGTTATTTTGCGAGATGCCTGCCAACGGTCTACCTGGAGGCGAATCCATGCCAGGAACGTCTGGGCATGGTCGGTGCAATCGGAGAGTATTGCGTCATTGGCTATTGTCGTGAACTCTTCATCTTCATTCTTGCCGTCTTCGATGTCGCTTCCACCATCTCCACCCGCTTCATTCGCACCTCCATCATCCTCACCGGTGGGCTGAACTACAACGTGTTCTTTGACGCGTTCAAAGGTGGTGAAGTCGAAGAACTGTGCCAGCTGGTCAACCGTGTTCACGGGCAACGCCAGCCACCTATTCTGGTGCAAAATCTTCAGATGATCTTCCAGTATGCGAGAATATGCAATAAGCCAGAGTAAATAACCACATGCTTCGACCACTTTAGCGCACTTCACCAGCTTTGCGGTATTCTGCGGGTCAGGCATCCCCTGATGGCTAGTATAGGCATGCGCATATGAATCAAGCGCCTTCCCAAAGCAAATGAGTGTAGAGACAAGTAGTTGGTGAAACTCGAAGCAGGTAGCCCTGTTATACAGGCCCGACACACCTGACCGCGCCCGTCCGTCTCGTGTTTGCATGTCCCGACATGCAGTTAATAGTGAGGTGAGGGGTGAGCGCATGTCAGTGCTTGGACACATGGCCATGATGACATCTTGTAGGGTGTTATCGTTATCCATCAATATCAACCTCGAAGATAGTGCCACGTCATTTCGCAAGGGGGACCCGGCCGGCCACACGGCGGCTCGCAAGGCAATCCCGTCCACCCGGCCAAGTCGGTAAATGAAACCTTGCGAGGACCAGTGGTTAATTCTTCGGCGCATCTTTTTCCAGCTACGTGTCACCAGGTATTGCATAAACATAGGCATATAATGAGTGACAATCTGGGAACGGTGTTTTTTCTTCCCGACAGCACGAATGTAATCTTCCACGGTTGCAACGTGGTTCTCGAGTGGATCATCGGCTCTTTTTTGTCGGATACAGCATGAATAGGATGTCGTGCAAAATGATAGTGGGGGTCTCACCGTATCTTGAAAGCCTTCTCGAAGTATGTGGCCTCCCGAACCTTGCTCATGCCAAAATGAGACTCTCCAGGCACTACTTTACAGCTGACATCGCTTGGGGCGTTTTCGAAGTAAGGATCTTTACCGGAATGTCGATCGGTGTGGGGGTTAGCCACAGCGGTAATGGCCGGGGACGAAGCCTCGTCTTTACCGGTTTGACCCGTCCCAGAGGCTAGCCCACCTTGTTGGAGAGAGCTTTCGTGCTGCTCAGTATGCATAATATTTACTCTGTAGGGTGTGGGCTTTGAGGAAAGGCTACCAGTTGAAGTGAGGGGGCGTCTTCTGTGGGACACGGCCGCGATAATATCGATGTCGCGCACGAGGATTACAGTAACGTATTTCAGTAACGAGTACGCAGATTTGTTTGCAGGCGCGGTTGGCGAGGCAGAAGGTTTCCATCGCAAAGTCGGGTGGCCTTCGCCGTTGATGATTGCGAGCAAGATGTTGAGCCTTAAAACGGAGCGAAACCGCTTGCGCGCATTTTCTAATTTGTCTCCAATCTGTGGGCTTTCCTCCCCCTCTGTTGATTTACCGGGTGGTGGCCGCAGAAAAAGTCAGTTATAGCCAAATTGACAAACACACTGTGGATGCACCTGAATTTGAGCTCATCAGTCGCTAACCATAGACCGCAACTCGATTGGTGCTGGAGGATTTGAACTTGAAGTGTTATAGCCAATACTGGCGGGCAAGTTAGTCGCAGGGGGCCACAATGATAAGGAGCCACGGTCGATGGCAACTTGCGATGATCTGTTACTCAAGTTGTCCCGGATACCGGATCAATCCGCTGGTTATGTAATCGTAGCGGCGCGCGCTACTGTACGATAAGGCAACCTTCTGTCCATTTACGAGTCCAATAAGGCTCTTTTTATTGGTTTTGTATTCAACCATGCTATCGTACACATTTAATAGATAGAAAGTAAAAGAAGAAGGATTATTAACTGACATCGAACCCTGCAAGCTAGCTTTCCACCAGCGGCAAAACTTGGCAGCGATGGCATCATTGGCCCGCATGGTAATTGGTAAAGCCTTCTGAAAAGGTCCGGCAATGGCCCTGATGGAAATTGGGTGTAGGGAAACATGTGTGACACCTGGGACATATAATAATAACATCTTTCCTTCAGATGGAATATGCCGTGGAAAATAAATAGATTATTGTTATACTTCTAGCCGTGAGAAATAACCAGAATTACCTTACTAAAGGGGTAGCTCTGGTTTTGAAACCGGCACCCGCCAAATTGCCCATTTTTCAAAATCTGGCGAAACTGGAAGGAAGAATGGCCAATCCGGTTTCAAAATTGGGCCCCGAGGTTGTTCGGCTGCCTCCTGGTTTCAAAACAGGTGTGACACCCAGCTCGGGTGTTTAGCGGAGTTCCAAAACCTTTGAAGGTTTGGGCTGCTGATGCCATGCCCGAACGCTGTTCTAACATGCGAGCTCGTCGCCGTCCGCGACAGACACACAGCCGTGCTCACTGTCTGCCTCCATGGAAATGGTATTTTTTATGCCAAATAATGAAATTTCAATTGTAACTATGTGCAAATGTATGCCACAAAGTAAACTACAATGATATGCCTGAGAAACTATTCAATTTTGGGGGTTTAACCATAGACTCGCCAGCCAGTCGGTCACAGTAAATAGCTCATCCGCTTTTGGAAGACAATTTAGGGTCCTGCCACGGTGGACAGAAACAAATATTAAATGCATCAGCTATCCATTTACATATTTATTGTAGTTTAATTAATATGAGATGTTTACATATCCTTCCGCATATTTGAAGTTTGCAAAACAATAGTTGATGTCCGCATATGCAATGGACAATTGAAAATATGTGGGCCTTTCATATTCAACCGGACAGTACTCCATTTAGTAATAGTTACTAAATATAGTACCAACTAGTCGATCTATTTTAAATATTATAGGCTTATATATTTTCAATTGTCCATTGAATATGTGGGCATCAACTATTGTTTTGCAAACTTCAAATATGCGGAAGGATATGTAAACATCTCATATTAATTGAACTACTATAAATATGTAAAAGGATAGCTAATGGATATGGGTACATTTAATATTCGTTTCCGTCCCGGGAGCAAGTTGCCAAGTAACCCGTTATTGCCGATGTAATCGGATCCGCTTTCTTCCGCAAACTTACACTAGCCAGCCATGACCTCACTCGATGGGTGGATTCAAGCGACAGAATCACCGAGTTTTATCGACCTTTTCAAAATTCAGGTCGACGTCCCACGAGACAGGTGTGAAAGTCGCAGCAACAAACAGACCAGCCTACAGGAAGAACATCTTAGCGGCCCTTCTTTGCATCGATTGGCCACATTTAATATCAACGATCTCCACTTATCACAACCCACACACAATTTCGCCTGGGCAGAGAATGTTCTTGCTCAATATGGACCTTTGCACCCTCGCGGTTGGGATCACAGAGATATAGAAGCTGCAATACCATCCTTCATAGATGCAGAGGCGAATGTTCTCGATTTCATCAAATCTGCATATCTGGGCCGTGCACTCTGTGCCGGCTGGTTTTTATACTGCCATTCCAGTGGCCGTAACCCTTCACGTTGTCCTGAAACTCGTGCTCTTTTTTGGCATGACACTTCCACGCACTCTTCGTCCGGACGACCCGACCACTCATTATATCAGCTGAAATTGTGTCGCGTAACGGCCGAAGTAAAAACAGACAAGGTGTGCATGTCACAGGAGCTTGACGGCTCTCCTGCATATGTAATGGACAAGCTGCACACACATGCTGGAAATTTCAGTGATGGACCTGATGTGTCAACTTGGCTTAAGAGGCAAAATACATGGGAGACCAAAGGAAGACAATTCCTCCTGCAGGTATGTAATCATATACATATAAACAAGTTTGGGTTCTCGCTTAACCACCCTCAGGTGTGGCACCAGCTACTCACCAAAAGTAGTTGGCATGCCATGGTCCTATCGCAAAGATGTTTCATGTTAGGCATCCGAACTTCTAGAACTCTCCACTTGTCTCCTGTCGTGGGTTTGGGTGCAGTGGGTGAAGAGGGCGATTCCCCTGAGGCGGAACAGGCACGTGTCCAGGCATTGAGTCAACTCGGCTTCTTCATCGCACATTCTCTATTGGCTACTGAGCCACCACCCCCTTCCTACGGACCCGAAGGCAATCGGTTAAACTCTCCTGTTCAGACACAGAGAAATACATATGCAGCAGGTCCTAGCGTGAGTCACAGCAGGTCTGACAGTACCCAGACAATCCGACCAGGCAATCAAGGCAGCTGGAGTGGTGCTGGAAGCAGACAGATGACCCTCATAAACCAGGTATGCATACGTACTTTTCTATAATGACCTTCTTGCATTTACCATTCTAACAACGACAGGGCATGCATATCTTGAACACAATGTATGCAAAGAAGTTGAGAACCGGACTGAGCTTTGGGCGGAGTGTTGTGGCCCGCATTCGCAAATCTCCCTTTACGGTGGTCTTCACCACATCTGGGTGGCCATCCCGGAGGCTCACTCTCACCAGCGCTTGCCCAGACGACAGCATTGACCGCTGGCACCGGCTCATCGTCCACAGCAACATCAAGGACTCCGTGTATCGTGGTGATTTGGATGGCCATAAGGTGGTGATAAAGTTGGCTCAGGATGATGTGGTGCAGCAACTTAGGCATGAGATGGAGGTTTATAAACACCTCAAAGACCTGCAGGGACAGGTCATCCCTATTTGCTACGGCCTGTTTCTCCTGGAGGATTCTGGTGCTCTTTTAATACTGGAAGATTGCGGAACACCTCTAGAATCATTCAAGGACCTCTCAGTTATCCAAAGGTGCATCAATTAGCACTCATTCCTGATAATTGACAGCTATAAATGACCTTTAGACAACGCCTTGTGAAATATTTTGCTAGGATTCATGCAAAAAGCATAGAGCACAATGACGTCGAACCACGTAACCTTGTCGTGAAGAAGAACAACATCAAGGTCGTAGACTTTGGCCTTGCAGAGATTGGACATCAATGCCACGGCATGGACAGTTGTGGTATCTTGCAGAATTTGAAGGATACGCTGAAGCTTTGATGTGTGAATGTGGCCAAGGACTATATAGCATACATGTATATCAATGAATTTTATAGGTGCTCCCAGACAAAGGAGTTTTGCCATAGAGAGAAACAGGCTGACTTGCGGTGTGATCAATACCATATGGGTGATGTCGCCAGTGTCATGCTTGGAATATCATCAGTTTGGACATGGAGGCTAACAAGCTCCATACACCTGAAGCAATGGATGCACAAGGAAGAATTTGGATTAAGAAGAAGCTACACACTACAACTGTTGAAGTAATGGTGGGAAGATATCCTTGTTACTAAGCCCCTTCCACTAGTCCATATGAATGAAGAGACACTCCCATCTCTCGCCAAAGGGAAGAATGACAAAAGTGGGCAACGGATATTCGTTGAGCACCATCAAATGATTCTATCTCGTGTGGAAGGATTGCCCCACGAAGAAACACGCATGCACCGCCCCCAAACCACATTCGTAGACCAAGGCACCCAATTATCAATCTACCTCCTTCATATTTCCCTGCAGTGGTTAGAGGATTCCAACCAAGCTTTGGATCCCTCCTATCAACATGCAATGGCGTTTGCCGGTTGAAGATGACTGATCTTCCTTGAAACAACAACGGGTCAATCGACGCACGTGCACGAGCATGAGGGTGTCGATCTGCAATCCTCTCTGCCAGGAGTTGATGGGATCGATATGCTTCCGGATCAAGCATCTGAAGGACTTTATTTATCCGGTTAGATAATAGTGCGATTTCGTCCACCAGTTTTGCACACTCGGAATAATTGACACAACTCCCCAGCTGAGACTTAGACAGGAGTGCTGGGGTTGCCTAAAGGATTATCTCAGACAATGGAAAGAGGTTGATAATGATAAGGAGTTCGCTGACCTCATGACCCACCGCATGCCAGAGGGCTATGTTGATACACCCAGAAAGCTCACCCTTTTTGATACGGTATGCACTTTTGGAATTGCGACCGGTTGAATCCGCACCGCACCCCATACGGAGTGATTTCTCCACTGCAAAACCGAATGACTCTATAATACCTTGCACCTTATTCTTAGGTCACATTAATAAGCATCTTCCTATTGGGTGGATTTTTAAAAGACAACTGACATGGGATTTATCGGCTAGGAATTTCGGTAGCCAGATTACTATTGGGATATCATCTTTGTCAACCCCCAATTTTGGAACCAATGACTGAGGGTCACTTGGGTCATAGACCCAATCTATCCAGGCCAAAGGCTCTGAGTAATCGGTAGTCACCGTTTCTTGTTTGATGGCTTCCTTAACAGAAAAGTCAAAGGTCACTGTGCTTTGATCTCAGCAATTGGTTCAACCAGTACAATCAACAATATGGTGACCTTTGTGTTTGAATGCCTCCACCACCATTTTCTCCACCATCGTCTGCAGTTGTGTATTCAAACGTCTTAAAGTCTCCTCGGGTCCACGTTTCTTGGGTCTGGTCCTGTAAAATGATGAAAAGAGGTATCTCTGGTACTAGATACTTATCTCATTTACCAATGTCCTAGATATGAGATGAGCAGCGATGAAGGATGAAAGGGTTGTTTGGTTACCTTGAGACCCTTTCGTGGCCTCTTTCGCCTGCTCCATCCGATCATTTTTGAACAGTTGTTCGATGTCATCTAATTGAACCGTTAGCACTTTAAGTTGCTCTGGGATATCCATCGATGGGAGCGATAATGTGATGTGAGTGATAAGAATTAAGGTTCAAATCACACATAGCCATAAATAGGTATTCCCACAGTCACATGATCCAAGCCCTAACCTTTTCTCACACTTGCATATTATGTCAACCAGAGACACTGGAGACAAGAACCCTTTGTAGTCGCTCGCAAAACTTAAAATACATAATTGCAGATAGAATGGAGATAGTATTTATTTTATGTTAATCAAAATCAATGTAAGTGTCCCATCTCCTCTAATGCAGAGTTATGCTAACAGCTCAAACTCTTGCCTTGAATGATAACAGGTTGCCACTGCTGAAATTTGCCACCGACAAACTTTGGCAAGGGCAACCTTCTTTGTCTCTATCTTAAATCCTCCAATCCCATAACTGGGATTAGGAAGCATAGCCTTTGCCCTCCTCCCAGGGCTGCAACAGCCGCAGAGTGGGACGTCACCGGTGGACGTTGGCAAACCCAAGGCTGCAACAGCCGCGGAATGCCACATTCGTTTCAAACATATCCATAGACATACATCTAGGGGCGCAACACGCCCATAATCCGGTGTGCCGCCATCATAATCAAGACATAGCCCCCTAGACATACATCTAGGGTTACACCTCACCCATAATTGGGTGGGCGGCCATCATAATCAAGAGCCAGCCCCCCAGACATACATCTGGGGTGACACCACTCCCATAATCGGGTGGGCGGCTGTCAGAATCAATGGATGGGCCCCCAGACATACATCTGGGGTGACACCGCGCCCATAATCGGGCGGGCGGCCATCAGAATCAAGAGACAGCGGCCCTAGACATACATCTAGGGCTACACCACGCCCATAATCGGGCGGGCGGCCGTCATGATCAGGAGACGGCCCCTAGACATACATCTAGGGGTTCACCACACCCATAATCGGGTGGGTGGCCGTCAGAATCAACGGACAGCCCCCCAGACATACATCTGGGGTGACACCGCGCCCATAATCGGGCGGGTGGCTGTCATGTGCTAAATTGGGGGGTTATATCATAGGGCACGGTCGAACACTCACCTAATGTAAAACGTCCATGGTGGAAGGAAGAAGAAAGAAGGAGCGCGATAGGCGCCGTTAAAAACGAACCATGCCAAACAGCGGCAAATAAACCGAATCGGGTAACGACGCATGACGCGTCAACAACCGGCACCAATGGCGGATCACCGAAGCAGGCTAGTATAGCCAAACCATATTCTCACGAGCTTCGGATGCTTACCAATCGGCGTACGCATCACCCGATTTGGCTTAGCGTCACCTATTTAGATGCCATTCTTATGCATGTGATTAGCAATGTAAAAATTCCCGAAGGTGTTTGTCTGGCAGAGATTTAAGTTCATCGCATATGTTTTGACTGTCCATCGGCATACTTATGTTAATTAATATGAGATCTTTATATCCCTCCGCACATTCAAAGTGTGCAAAACATTAGTCGATGTCCTCATACATAAGAATGGCATCTGTATGTTTTCCTAGCCAAGAAGGACATTGTGTTCTCAGCCGGAAGGTCT
>Ga0137418_10004640_pt1 | contig 12600 bp, 9 predicted proteins | sample CZODoug3_1_2_16f_FD_122242 | JGI IMG/M metagenome (GOLD analysis project Ga0137418, IMG submission 122242) | Vadose zone soil fungal communities from Angelo Coast Range Reserve, California, USA - CZODoug3_1_2_16fungal (Hybrid Assembly) | ecosystem: Environmental > Terrestrial > Soil > Vadose... | reverse complement strand
GACGACCCGCGACAGGCGCGGGTAACGCCGAAGACGATGTCCGATTCGCCGCAGTAGCGGTGCAGAAGCAGAGCCCAGGCGCCCTGCAACAGCAGGTTGAGCGTTACCGACGCCTCGCGCGCACGCTTTCTGAGAGCGGAAGTGAGTGCGGCTGACAAACGGACCTCATGAGTTCCACAGGCGTCCCCTTTGACGTGCTCGGCCGCGCGATCACGCGCCCCCACCAGGGGGGTAGGCGCGCGATAACCTGAAAGAACGCCTTGCCAGTAGGTTTTGGCGGAGTCGTGATCGAGTTTTCGCAGCCACTCGATGTAGTCGCGATACGGGCGAGGCAGCGGTAGCTCGGCGTCCCCGTCGCGCAAGAAGGCCTCATAGAAAGTAAACACCTCCTGCCAAAGCAGAAACCTTGAGCGCCCGTCGAGAAAGCCGTGATGGGTCGTCCACAGCACCCAATGCTCGCGCTCGGCGGCGTGCACAAACACCAGGCGCATGAGCGGCGCTTGATCGAGCTCGAAGCCACGCATGCGTTCTCGGTCCAGGAGCGCCTGAAACCGTTGCTGACGCTCAGCCTCCGCGACAGCGCGCCAATCGAGCCGCTCGACGGGAATCTGGACTCGCTCGACCACCTCCTGCACGGGTTGCGCGACACCCTCCCAGCGGAAGCGGCTGCGCAGAACCGGATGCCGCTCGGCGACCCGCTGCCAGGCGCGAAGGAACTGCTCTTCGTCCAGCGGCTCGTGCAGCGTTGCGACCACCTGCTCGATATAGGCGCCGGCATCTCCTCCGCTCAAGCCGTGGAACAGCATTCCCGCCTGCAGCGGCGAAAGTTCGTAGGTATCGATTACGGCAGTCATGGCGCTTTTGCCAGGCGCGCTGAACGCGGCAAAGCGCGCGACGTCCCCGATTCGCGGTAACGATGCCGGCTACCAAGCGGCGAGCCGGAGCGCGTGCTCTCTATGCGATGGATTTTTCGCAGCCTTGCCGGGTTCGTAAGCCTGCATGATATCAAGCCATGCAGCCACTCACTATCGCACGGGCGTCGATTCTGATGTAGTTGCGCTCCGACGACTCGTAGCGCCCGCGCGACGGGAAATTCCCCGCAGGCGTAGCCTTGCAGTCATCGGGCAGTCAGGACCGTTGACTTCACCAGCTCGTAGGCTTGGAGTCCCTTTTCGAGGAGCTCCTGGTTTGCCGGACGCCTCGCGCTGCGCTCGAGATATTGAAGCGCTTCATTTGCGGTCAAGCTGAGTCGGTGCGCCATCGCGCCGACCTTCAGGAGATACCGATCGACGTCCAGCAAGGTCTCCTGGTAGACCGAGATGGTGGGAACTCCCAGTACCGCCATCTCGCGCGTCATCGTCCCGCCCGCGCCGATGAACAGGTCGCAGTCCAGCGCGATGTCCGCAATGTCGAGCGCGCCCGCTACGACACGAACTCCTTTGAAAGTAGCCTGAGCGTAATGTTTCACCTGTTCCTTGTCACGGGGAAGCAACGTGACGGCGACCTCATCCTTCAGCCCAAGCAGCAGGTCGTCGAGAAAATTGACGCTCGCCTTATAGTATTGAGCGGTCCAGGGTTCCGGGCGAACGTACACACAGCGTCGCGATTTGCCGCTTCGCTTGTTGTGCGCTTGACGCAAGGTCTGGTCCAGCCGGTGAAGATAGATGCCCTCCTTGACTCCCGGGTAGCGAAGTACCTTACGTGGCGAGGCGTATAGTCTTCTCAGGTTTTCCGCCGACAGATACTCCGGAACCAGAATCGTGGACGCAGCAAGAAAGGCCGGAATATTTCCCAGCGCGTGTTCATTGTCGTTCATATAGATGGACCGCACGCCGAGCAGCCGCGCCACGACCGGAGAGTGAAAAGAACTCTGTGAGATGGCCGCGTCGATCTTCTTGTCTCGCAGAAAATTCCATAATTGACAGATGCGGACTGGGTATCCGTAAGCCTTCGCGAGACGTCCGGCACCGTAGTGCCTTCCGACCACCGTGTGTTTGATCCCGTGGAGCTCGAGCAGCTGAACCGTGTTCGCAAGCGGCCGGGCGGTGACGATGATTTCATGGGAGCGGCCGAGATCATGAATCATCCCGGAGAACATATTGACGTGGGGCGAATTGGAGATTTCAAGCCAAATCTTCATGGACTCGTTTCATGCGGGACCTGAAGAATCGTTGAGCCTTCCAGTGCCATACGCGTATGGTAAGGTAACCAGTTCTGAGAGAAGCGGAGCTAGTGTCAATTCTTCTTGTCTACGGCGGATGACCAAGCGGCAGCCTGCTGCTTCAGCATGAAAGTAGCGGCCATCTATCCGGCGTTCGCCCCCGAGATCAACGAGATGGCCATGACGTGGCAGCGCCTCACGGATGCGGGGCTTGTCGAGTGTCGCGTGGTTGCGGGGGGAGATGACAAACTGAAGGCCGCTCGATCGGCGCAAGGCGTCCAGCGGTTGCGCAATCTCGAGATTCTGCGAGTACCTGGACTCTTGGCGCCTGGGCAGCTTGACGATGCCGCCGTCGAGTGGGCGGCAGAGTTCAAGCCTGATGTCATTTTTTGCGCTCTGCACTTAAATATTGGGCACGCGCGCCGCATCGCTCGGCGGTGCGGCGCGCCGATCCTTCTGCACGTCGAGACCTGGCTCGATTCAATCCTCATGCGACGGCGCCAATACCTCGGTATCCAGATGCTGCGCCCGATCGTTGCGGGCGCGCTTCGGGTCTGGTATCGACGTCAAGTAAAAGCGGTCGCTTTCTCAAACCCGCGCGAGATCGATGATCTACAGGCTAGCGCGGGAATGCATTACCTGGCGTGGCCACACCCACGTTGGCCCGCATCGCCGGCACAAAAAAGAGAGGCACGTGCTCTCGACACCGTGGTGCACGTTGGCGCTCTGCACCGGTGGAAGGGTGCCAAGCGTCTGGGCGAGTACTGCGAGCGCCTGCTGCGGGGCGATCCAGAGAGCAAGCTGGTGATCGTTGGCCCGGTCGGCGACAAAGTGGCCCGGCGTGCAATCGCTGGACTGCAGAGCTGGTCAGCCGAGGGACGCTTTCGTCACGTCGAGCGATTGCCGAGGACCGAGGCCATGGAACTCATCGGGCGATCACTCGCCGTGATCTCGCCGCACCACCGCGGCGGCTGGGGCTTGATCGGCGACGCATGGCGATGCGGTACGCCGGTGATCGGCGTGGACAGCCACTACGACATGCGAGAGGGATCGAACGCACTGGTGGCGTCATCCGCCACAGACTTCGTCTCAGCCGTGCGGTGCCTGCGCAGCGACGCTCAGCTTTGGCAGGCCTTGTCCTCCGAAGGGCAGCGCACGGCCGAGTCCAAGCACGGCGTCGACGTCGTTGCCGGTCAGCTGCTCGCATTCCTGCGCGCGGAATCTGGGATGGAGTCAGGACGAGACCCGATCGCAAAGATTAAGCCGTAGCAAGCAGTCCCTGTCGAACACCAGAGGTGCTCGCGGCAGCAGACGTCTCGAAAGCTCGCTGCTCAGCTCCATGCGTTGCAGCTGGAATCCCAGCGCAGCGTGATAGGCGGCTACTTCCTCGCGCTCTGCCGGCAGCCGGAACGGATGTTGCGGCACTCCCGCCGAGCGGCCAAATTCCTCCATCGTGCCAACGATCTTGAAGTCGTAGGCGAGCCGACTGCCTGGATGAAGCTTGGCAGCAAGAACACGAAGAAAAGCTTCAAATGATCTGCTGCTGACGTAGGGACTCACGCCCTCCATCATCACCAGCGCGGGTCCCTGGCTCTTTTCGTCCAGCAGCCGCGCCAGGCCGGTCCAGCCGGTATCATGGAGCTCGAGCGGAACGTATCGAATGTGGTCCGTGCGCCAATGCCGCTGGGCGATCCTTTGCTTGGCCTGGATCGCCCGCGGCTGGTCGCACTCCAGGATGCTGACGCCCTTCTGTCTTAATAGATGTTGGAAGCGGTAGGCGCGCGTGTCGCTGCCGCATCCGATGTTGATGATGGAAGCGACGGAGTCACGGACCGCGTCGAGGAACACCTCATCGTAGTACCTGGTTCTGGCCAGCAGGTAATGGTAGAAGGGTTTCGCCCGCAGTCGCGACATGAGAAGCTTGCCGCGCACGACGCACACCAGACGCTGCTGAATCGACAAGAACGCGCCGACTGCGGCATCCGGATTGCGATATTCGGCTGCTTCGCAAAACGACTGGATGTAGCGCAGCTCGCCCACGCTTGCCATGCGGCTGAGATTGGGCAGACTCATTGCTCTCGTCGGTTGATTGAATCGACGTTGAAGCCAATTTCCCGGTACAGAGTTTCCAGAGCCTCGATGATGGCTTCGGTGGAATAGCGCTTGCGAACATGGGTGTGGGCGGTCTCCCGCAGCCGGGTGCGCAGCGCATCGTCCATTAGCAAGGCGACAATCGCCCGGGCCAGCGCCTCCGGTTGCCGAGGTTCCACAAGCAGGCCGTTGACGCCGTCCTCGATGACGTCAGGAATCCCGCCTACAGGGGTGGTGACGACAGGTATCCCCAACGCCATGGCCTCCAGCACGCCAAGCGGCAGCGCCTCGTAGTAAGAGGGCAGCACGAACACATCCGCCTCCTGCATCAAATTGTCTTTCTCGTTGCCGTCGACCCAGCCCGGCAAGCGAAGCGACTGCTCGATGCGCAGGGATCGGGCGAACTGTAGGATGGAGTCGGGAGTCTCGCTGTCGGCAACGGCGCGGCCGGCAATCACGAAGGTGGCCTCGGGCACGCAGCGCAGCACGCTCGGTATCGCTCTGACAAGATCGAGAACCCCTTTTTCTCTTTGCAGCCAGGCGAGAAACAACACGGTGCGTGCCGGGCGACGCGGCCGCACGATCGAAACCGGGACCGGCACGGGATTACCGATGATGGCGGTCCGCGCCGCCGGTTCGATCCTGTGCACCGCGTCGCGCCAGTGCGGGCTGAGCACGACGACGCGCGCGGCTTTGCGCAGTACGGCTCGCACCCAGGACTTGGCGAGGCCCTTGCACCCGCGCTGGTAGAAATCCGCCAGGCGGCCGTCGTGGAGGTGAATCACATAGGGCACCCGGAAAGCGAGCGCCAGCGCGCAGAGCACCGACTTGCGCCAGAAACTGCCATACGCTGCGCTATGCACGTGGACCAGTGCAACACGCCTTCGCGCCAGCCGGATCAGTGCTCTGCACACTGCGAACAGCCAAGGCCACAGTTTGGCCGAGAAGTTCCGCCCCGCGTACGTGGAGATGTAGCGCAGCGGCCAGACCTCAAAAACGCCGGCTGCGGAATACGCTCTGATCACCTCGGTCATGCCGCCCGGCCAATCCATGCTCGGGCCGAACATGAGGATGAGCCGTGGGCTCGCTCGCAGCGACCGCTGGGGAAAAAAAGTGTCACGCCGCATGCAGCAACTCGGCATACTTGTCCGCAACGAGTTTTGCCAGGGTCAGGTAGCCTCGCGATGCGCGCACGTAGTTCTGGCCCGAGGACGCCATGGCGCGACGCAGGGATTCGTCAACCAGCAGACGGCTTACTGCCTGCGCGAAGTCCCGTGCCGTGAGCGGCACGCACAGCCCGCCGCCCCCCTCGCGCAGGACACGCTCCTGGTCGGGGTTGTCGTTGGCGACGACCGGAACACCCAAGGCCAGGTACTCTACGACTTTGGTCGGCGAGCCGGCGTCCAGAAGGCTCCCCCGTGGACAGGGAGCGAGGCCGACTTCCGCCGCGCGCACGTATCCCCACGCTTCCTGGACCGGCAGCCACCCGGTCCAGATCGTTGCATCGGCTACGCCGGCCTCGTTCGCCCGCATTCGCAGCCACTTCTCCTGCACTTCATCCTCGGCCTCACCGACCAGCAGGAGCAGCACGTCGGGAAACTGCTGCCGCAGGATCTTCAACATGTCGAAGAGAATCTCTATGCGGCGACCGCGAGCCAAGGTGCCGAGATAGATCAGTACGCGCTTTCCCTTGAGACGCGCGTCGTCCGTGAGGCCAATGCGCTCTGGTACTGAAACCTCGAGGTCGACGCCCATGACGACAGGAGTCAGCTTCTGCCTCGCGATTCCTTTGCGCACAAGATCTTCCCGCATCCTGTCCGACTGGACGAAGACATGGTCGGCCCGTGGAAGCACGATGCGATAGAGCAGGAACAGATAGATCCACCCTCGCCAAATCAGTGGAAGCAGGTACCTGATCAACCCGGCCGACAACCCTCTCTTCCGGGCGAGCATGATCTGGCCTTCGGGCACCGGGAATGACATCCAGTAGAAGAAGGGTAGCCTCTTCAGGCGCGCTGCAAGAAGCCCCAGCAGCGCCACCAACGGCATGTCGCGTACCTGGATGGCTTGATACTTCGCTCGATCCGCGCGCAGCAGGGTAAGAGCGTAATGCGCCAAATTCTTGAGGTATCTCCGGGGTCTGGTACCGTGGCTCGAGATCAACAAGGCCTCACCACCCCCCCAATGCACTTGTTCAGTGACGCCGGGCGCACGCTCGGTGACTAGATCGCTCGTCACCCCGAACCGCGGCAAGAACTTGCCGAACAGTGCGGCGACGTCGGGCCGGAACGTCGGGCAGGGCTCGACCGTCGCAAACAATAATCGCACCGCAGGCGTTCGATGCTTCAAGGTATCAGTTGCCGGCCTAGAAACGCCGGCATATGCGCAGCCAGCAATAGACGGAGCCAAAACCGCGGAATCCGGAGGCAGCCCGGATCATAGAGCAGCTTGATCGCGCGACGGCGCTGACCCCTGAGCAGCAGATGGCGCGCGATGACCAGCCGCCCTACGCTCAGTATTCGTGACACGCCCTTGCGGTGCTGTTGTGGAATGGCGTTGGCGCGATATCGCCCCGCCAAGCGTTGGAACGAGGGCAGGAAGTCCCCCGAGAACGAGCTCGCCAGGCTGCCCGATGCGCCGAGTCGGTAGCCGACCAGGGGTTGCGCCAGATACGCGACGGGCCAGCGCTCTGCCAATCGAAACCAAACATCCTGATCCTCGCCGTGCTGCTCGCCCTCGGGAAAGCCAATGGCGAAATCTCGCAGGATGCGCACCGGTACGACCACGGAACACGTGCAAAAGAAAATCTCGTGCGACCAGATCTCGAAAAACCGTTCAATCCGCTGCGGGCGAGGAGTCCCCTTGATTCCCCATAGCCGTGGGACTCGTCGGAATCCATCATCGCGGAAGTAATAGAAATGCGTCGCATACATTCCGCACTCTGGAAAACGGGTGATCAGGTCCGCGATGGCGGGCAGATACTCGGGCGCCCAGCAGTCGTCCGCGTCGAGAAAGGCGATATAGTCACCGGTAGCCTCTCTTATCCCCCGGTTGCGCGCCGCCGACACTCCACCATTGGGCTGCCTGATCAGGCGCACACGTGAATTATCCATAGTGCGCACTCGCTGCGCGCCGTCGTCTGTCGAGCCGTCGTCGACCACAATGACTTCATGAGCCGGGCATCCCGATTGCAGAACCGAAGTTACGGCCTGCTCGATGTAGTTTTGCTTGTTGTAAAGCGGGATCACTACTGAGATCCTCGGCTGCCCCTGGTTCAAGATCCCCTCGCCGGCAAGATGAGGGTGGTCGCAGGACGGACCGCGGAGGCCACGCGATAGCTTTGGCCGAGGGCAAGGTGAAAGAGCAGCAGATGCGCTATGAAATCACTCGTCAGGAAGGCGCCGACTTCGAGGGGCGTTTCAGTGAAGCAGCGCACGAGGATCATGGTGAAGACCGCGACCGATAAGCCCCGCGTAGCGCGCCGGGAGTTGATGGCGAAGAGCAAAAGGATGCCAACGTAGGCGATCAAGCCGATCAGCCCGACCAAGCCGGCGGCGCCGAGAGACTCGAGGAACTGATTATGGGCCGAGGTGGCTTCGTCCAGACCGATCTGGATGCGGAACGCGTCATCCCACATCGTCACGCCGTAGCCGAACAACGGATTGCGCCTCCATTCGTCGACCGCGACCGCCCAGATGATGTCCCGACCGGTCAACGTGGCAATCTCGTTGCGCGCCGTGGGTGCCAACACTCGGTCCACAGAGACTCCCATCTCGGGGAGCACCAATAAGGCGGACACGCCTAAAACGCCCAGTGCCACCAGGGATGCGCCCGCCCGCCCTATTTTGTTTGGCGCCTGCGCCCTACGCCCGTTGCCGGGCGTCCAGGAAAAATGAGAACGCAGCACGAGCAACAGCGGGATAGCAAAGGCTGCCGCAACCCAGGTCGTCTTGGACTGTGCCAGCACCAGCGCGGTTACGGCCATGACCAATCCCAGATGGCGCAGCCATCGCCGCTCGAAGGGCTGGTGGATCGTGACGAGCAGATACAGCAAAGCCAGAGGTGCCATGCTGTTGGCGTGGGACGCCAGGCCCCAAAACCGTATCGTGATACCCGGGATCCAGCCGGCGTACATCCGTTGTATCGCGAGATCCGGCGCCACAATCGCAGCGATGCAACTGCCGGCAAGAAAGATTAAAAGCCCGCATTTTGCGAAGCGGATCGCGATCTCTGGGTCTTGCGTCCGACTCGCGAACACCGCCGCAAAAAGGAACGGTGCGTAGTAGTGATAGTACATGAAGTCCGGTTGCGTTCCGAAGGCGCTGGTCAATACGGTGTTGGTCAGGAAAAATAGACAGAAAGCTAGGAAAAGGCTGCTCCCGCCGTTGCCGGAATTCCCTCTGGAGAATGACGCCGCCAATAATCTCACCAGGCAAGCCGTGAGCGCTGTGACGATAGTAAGGCCTTTGACCGCTTTGATCGCCAGGATCGTGGCACTAGGGTCACTCATGTGAACATGGGTCGACACGTTGCGGCCCGAGAGCGCTGTGGAGATACCCAGGTAGCCGATGACAATCAGGAAGAGCGACGGCACCATAAACCGGCGGAAGCGTCCTTCCACTTCCATCGCCGTACCCAGCGTCAACACTGCCGCCAGAGACAACAGGAGCGCCCCGCTTACGTATATCGAAAAGGCGATCATTTGGTCGGTCGTCATACCCGCTTGCGAGCCAGCAGGATGGATTCGCCGAAGGGTGCGAGGCGTCGCGGGAGCCTCGCCAGGAGCATTTCGAACAGCGCCAGGACTTCACGAGAGAACCACGGTCTGAACAAACGCAGCGCTATCACCTGAGCGACCACCCCGGTTGCGACGGCCAGGGCCAATACGACTGGGCGCTGGTCTGTCCTTTGCACCGCCAGTCCATCCACGAGCGTTATCGCGCCTGCAACGAGCATCGTGACAGCGACCCCGGCGCGAAACGCAGTGGCGATATCGCCAACGCGCACGCCGAGTGCAATGCAGGCCGCCGTCGTGATAACGATAAAGCGCAGAACGAAGATACCCAGTACGGTCCAAGCCACCGCTGCCAGGGAATGTTGCGCCGCCACGTAAGCGGCCACCGCGAGCACAAAGGCGATGGGGGCCTGAAACTTGAATTCCTGGGTGGTTCGCCCCGATGTCCACAGCATCGGTGTTCCTATTGCGGTCGCAAGAAAGAACGGCATGGCGAGCGCAAAGGGACGCAGCAAGGGCGCGCTTTCCCTCCACTCTTGTCCGTAAAGGGCCAGCACGATGGTTTCGGGAACGACCGCCATGCCGACAAAAATCGGTGCAGCGAGGAGGGCAGTCGCGGCGAGCATCGTGAGGAACGCCGTTCGCAGGCGCGCGACGTCGTCTTGAAGGCGTGAGCTGGCTGAGAAAAGCGGGGGTTGCACTGCGCCCATCACAGCCCCCGTGAGCTGCAGCACGAGGTTGTAGGAAATCGCATAGAGTCCCATCGCAGCGCTGGGAAACATTCGGCCTACCACGACCCGACTCAGATGCGTCAGTACCCAGTTATTGATGTTGGTGGCGAACACGGTGAACCCATAGTTCCAAAGCGCGTAAGCATCGCGGTGCCAGATGACGAATCCCAGCACGTGCCGCTTGCACTTGTACAGCAGCGCGAGGCTGAGCGCGGCCTGCGTGATGAAGGCCATCACGAGAGCGTTCACGCCGTAGCCGCTGATGGCAAGAGGAACGCCGACAAGGCCATAACCGACTACATAACTTGCGATGCTGGTCAGGTAAATGGACTTAAAATCGAGATCTCGATTCAGGAGGTTGGCCGATGGGCCGGCGGCAGCCTGGAGCAGGCCTACGATCGACATCGCCCGAATCAAGGGAGCGACCCGCGGCTCGCTAAAAAATCCGGCCGCGGAGTCGGCAAGCAGGAACACCGCTATCGCAACAACCGCTCCCACAGACAATTGCCAGAAATTGACGAAGCGCACGTCTTCGTCGGTGACGGTACGCTTCTGGATCAGCCCGTACGCGAGGCCGATGGTAAAGAAACTGCTCAACAGGATGACCACGGCGGCCATTGCAAACAGACCGTACTGCTCTGGCCCCAGCAGCCTGGCCAGCACAACCTGAATGCCGAACTGGAAGACCAGCTGCACGACGGAGCCGGAGGCTCCCCACAGAGCGGCAGAGATGCTGCGTTGCGACAGGTCCGCCGCTTTTGACATCGCTACTCGAGCAGGAGCGCCGGCTTGCGGCGCACGAAGGAAAGCCTGCCCTGCCGCTTGCATCGCGGGATCACGCCCAACATCGGCAGCTGGAGCATCTCGGCGACGTCGTGGGCCGAGCGCACACGCCGGTCGAGGATCTCGAGCCCGAGTGCCGCCCCGATGCCGCAGAACGTGCCCAGCAAAATGGCCGCAACGGTGTTCAGGAGCAAGTTTGGAAAGGACGGCTCGACCGGCTCGGACGCCAGCGCCAGCACGGAAACGTTGGTTTGCGTGAACTGGCTCTCGAGTTTGCTCTGCGTGAGGCGCTGTGAAACGCCTTCGTAGGCCTTTTGCGCCATGTCGAGGTCGCGCTGCAGTGTGGCGAGCTCGTCTCGCGCCTGCCTCATGCCGAGCAGTTTCTTTTTCTGCGCCGCGATGGCGGCCGCCAGCTCGGCTGCCCTGTCCTTGTTCACCTCGGTGGCGGTGCCAAAGCCGCTGGTAATGAGGCGCGTCTCGGCGTTAAGCCGCTGCTTGAGCGAAGCAAGCTCGGATTCCATGCGCTGGTACTGGGGATGGTTCTTGCCGAGGTTGCCCGCGGCCTCCTGCAGCTTGGCTTCCTGGTGGGCGATGTCGCCCTTTAGCGCGTGGATCAGGGGGTTCTGCACCACCTCGGGCAGGCTGCTGGAGGCGCTGCCCGAGCGCAGTTTGCCTCTCGACTCGGCAGCCTGTCCCTGGACGACGGTGAGCTGCGCCGAAAGATCGTTGAGCTTGGTCACTTCGCTGTCGAGCCGCTCCTCGCTCGCGACGATGCCGTATGTCTGCTGGTGCTCGGACAAGCGCGCCTGCGCCTTCTCCAGGTTTTCGCGCAGCCCCTTGTCCTGCTCGCCGAACCAGCGCGCATACTGCCGCGCCGGGTCGGTCCTCAGCTCGATGCTAGCGTCGATATAGGCCTGCGCGAAGGCGTTGGCGACGGCCGCGGCGAAGGCCGGTTCGCTGGCTTTATACGAGATGTCGATCACGTTGCTCTCTCGAGAAGGCTTGACGTCCAGCCTTTTCTGCAATCCGTCCCCCAGCCAGGCCACGAGGCTGCCCTTGCCCCGAGTCCTCTCCAGCCACTGTTCCTTCTTGCCCGGCACCTCGTCGAGCTTGAGCAGCTTCACCACCTTCTGCGCCACGCGATCGCTGGTGATAATGTCGCGCTGCGTGGCCATGTAGCCGGGCATCACCATCGCGTGGAGCATGGTTCCAGTGATCGGATCCGGCGACTTCACGTCGACCACCACCGCGGCCGTCGCGGTGTATTTCTTGGGCAGCACCAGGCTCGCCGCCACGACGGTCGCGACGGTCGCGAGCAGGATCAGCAGCACCATCGCGAAGCGCGCCCGGAGAATCAGAAGAAACTGCCACAGGCTCATGAGTTGTCAGAACTCGTTGAAGACGGCGCCGACGATGTTGCACTTCGCCTGGGTCACGCTGTCGGAGATGCCCTGGACGCGCCACAGACGGGACGAGTCTTTCCGCACCACGATGAGCGCGGCGCCGGCGCGCACGGCGATGGTTTGCGCGTCGGCGGTCTGGCCGACGGGCGGGCAGTCGAGCAGGATGAGGTCCACATGCGCGGCGAGCTGGTGGAGCAGCTGCGCGAACGTCGGCCGCGCCAGCAGATCCTGCGGGCTGGGCGGCAGCGCCCCGGCAGGCAGCACCGAGAGGTTCGGCAGCGACGCGACGCGCTCGAGCGCCTCGAAGGCAGCGGCGCGGCCGGACAGCACCGCCGAGAGGCCCGCGCGGTTGTCCAGGCCGAACAAGCGGTGCAGGCTGGGCTGGCGCAGGTCGGCGTCGATCAGCAGCGTGCGCGCGCCGAGCTGCGCGAACACCACGGCGAGATTGGCGGCGATGAAGCTGCGGCCCTCCTTGCGCGCCGCGCTCAAGATGGCGAGAGCCTTGCTCGCGGGCTCGCTGTCGAGCCAGCGCAGCATGAGCTGGCCGCGCACGGCTCGCAGCGCTTCCACCTGCGGGCTGAAGGGGTCGTAGGCCGCGACCACCTCCTCGCTCACCTTACTCTCGCCGCGCCGCAGATAAGGGTGGTCGAACTGGCGCGCAAGCGCGAACTCGATGTCGGCCTGCGTGAGCAGGCC
>Ga0137418_10004639_pt1 | contig 12601 bp, 6 predicted proteins | sample CZODoug3_1_2_16f_FD_122242 | JGI IMG/M metagenome (GOLD analysis project Ga0137418, IMG submission 122242) | Vadose zone soil fungal communities from Angelo Coast Range Reserve, California, USA - CZODoug3_1_2_16fungal (Hybrid Assembly) | ecosystem: Environmental > Terrestrial > Soil > Vadose... | reverse complement strand
GGTACGACACGGCCAGTCGCGCATATGAACCGAACACCGCGGCGACCAGATAACCCGTCACGGAGTATTGCAACCACCGCACCTCCTCCGCCTGCGCGGCTGCAGCCGGGCCGGCACCGCGGCGCGCGGCGCGCGCGCTCAGGAGCACGCTCCCCACGAGCGCCAGAAACAGAATGAGTCCCGGCACTCCCGTCTCCGCGGCGACGTTCATGTACGTGTTATGCGTGTCCTTGAGACCCAAGTCGGGACTATAGTCGGCGTTGGCGAGGTGGTAAGCACCGAGTCCGATGCCGAGCACGGGATGATCGGCGATGATCCGCGCCGCGGTCTTCAGCACCGCGAACCGTTGTTCCGCGGACCCTTCCGGGTCCATTTCGCGGATCGTTTCTACATTCGTCGCCTTGCCCAGGCCCCCCAGGCGCTCCCACAAGGCAGCCGGGGCCAGCAGGAGCGCCAAGCCTACGATCCCCACGAACAACGGCACCAGCCGCGGCCGGCGGCGCGCGAGGCTGATTCCGGAGGGCAAGCCCATGGCCATGAGCCCGAGCAAGCCGCCGCGCGATTGCGTCAGCACGATCGTGATGATCAACAGCGCGGTAGACCCAAGCCCGATCCAACGCACCGGGCCCTTGTGAACCGGACCGGCCCACAGCGCGAGGGCCAGCCCTAGCACCAGGATCGCGTGCGCGGCCAAATCGTTCGGATTCTGATAGATGAATGGGCCGACGGCGCGGCCCAGCAAGGTGTAACCGAGCAGATAGTTCGTCAGCGTCGAGCGGATGGGAAACAGGATGAAGCTGACCAGCACGAAGAGCATGAAGGCACGGATCTGAGCCGGCGTGCGCAACGCGTTGACGGCCACGACCGTCACCAGCAGGATCTTGGCGTGCTCGGTCAGGCTGCCCCACACTTGGTCGCGATAGGGAGTCACCGCGTACCCGAGGACCGCCCAGACCAGCCAGGCCGCGAACAGCCAGAGGAACGTGGGCGCGAGGAAGGCATTGCGCATCAGGGTCAGACTGAGCAGGGCTGCGGCCATCGTCACGGTCGCGCCGGGGATCCTGAACGTCAGAATCATGAAGACGTACGCCAGGAACAGGACGAAGACCGGCGTCCACTCGACCCGCCCGGGGTGCTCGTGCATCTCGACCATCGAATCAGCCATCGATGAGGGCCGTCGTCACGGGCTGCGCGAGGCGTCCGGCATCGAGGTGGGCGAGCCAGATCTGGAGTACCAGCGCGCGCCACAGCGCGGTGCCGTGATCGCGACGCCGCATCAGATGCTCCCGCACCAGCCGTCGCACGGCAGGCCGGTCCAGGAAGTCATAGAGTCCGCCGTTGGCGGTCGCGAGCCCATCGATCCGGTGGCGCAGCGGCCCCCGCAACCACGACCCGAGCGGCACCGCGAAACCGAGCTTGGGGTGGTCCAGGACCGGGGGCGGTACCAGCCCGCGGATCGCCTGGCGGAAGACCTGCTTGCCGACACCGTCACGGATCTTGAGGCCCGCCGGCAGCGCCAGCGCGAATTCGACGAGCGGATGGTCGAGCAACGGCACGCGCGCCTCGAGCGAGACCGCCATGCTCGCCCGGTCCACTTTGGTGAGGATATCGCCCGGCAGGTAGGTCGCCACGTCCACCAGCATCATCTGGGACACGAAGTCGCGGGCGCCGGCACCCGCGAAGGCGTCGCCGAGGATGTCCCCGAACTGGCCTTCGCGCGGCACGAGGCTCGGGGCCGCCATGCCGCCGTCCACGGGCGCCAGCGGTAGCGCGACCGCGCCGGCGTAGGCCGCGGCCCGCGAGCGTGCCAGGTCGAGCAGGCGGCCTCTCCCTGGGGTGATGTGGGGCAGCGCTCGACCGGCCGCGCGGAGCAGCGGCCGTCCCCAGGCAGGAACATCGGGGCGCTGCAGCGCGGCGAGGTAGCGTGTGTACCCACCGAACAATTCGTCGCCGCCGTCACCGGAGAGGCTGACCGTCACGTGTCGGCGCGCGAGCCGTGACACCAGATAGGTGGGGAGCGCGGACGAATCGGCGAACGGCTCGTCGAAAATGCCCACGATGCCTTCCACCAGGCGGTCCGCGGCGGGCGCGACTTCCAGATCGGTGTGGCGTGCGCCGATCGCCTCCGCGACGCGGCGCGCATGGGGAGCCTCGTTGTACGCGTCCTCGGCGAACCCGATCGCGAACGTGCGCGGCGTGATCACCGCGCTGCGCTTCATCAGGGCGACCACGGCCGAGGAGTCGAGTCCGCCCGAGAGAAAGGCGCCCAGCGGCACCTCGGACTCGAGATGGCTTCCCACCGCGTCGGCGAGCAGCTCGCGCAGGCGCTCCACGACCAGTCCCTCGTCCCCAACCGCAGCCCCGTCTTCCGGCGCGACCGGCGTCCAGTAGCGCCGCACGGTGGCGCCTTGCTCGGCCGACCAGACGAGGACGTGCCCCGGCGGGAGCTTCGCGACGCCGGCGAACGCCGTCAGGGGATCGGGCACGTAGCCCAGGCTGAGAAACGCCGCGATGCCGCGTTCGTCGAGACGGCGGGGGAAGTGCGGCAGCGCGAGCAAGGAGCGGAGCTCGGAGCAGAAGGCGATCCCATCCGGCGTCACCCAGTAGCTCAGCGGCTTGATGCCGACGCGGTCCCGCGCCAGCACCAGGCGATGGAGCCGCGTGTCCCACAGGGCAATCGCGAACATGCCGCGCAGCCGCACGACGAAGTTCTCGCCCATCTCTTCGTAGAGATGCACGATCGTCTCGGTGTCACTGTGGGTCCGGAAGAGGTGCCCGCGGCTCGCGAGGTCGCGGCGCAGCTCGTGATGGTTGTAGATCTCGCCGTTGAAGACGACCTGGACCGACCCGTCCTCGTTGCCGATCGGCTGCTGGCCGCCGGCCACGTCGATGATCGAGAGCCGGCGCATGCCGAGCGCCACGTCCGAAGTCACGAAGTAGCCGCTGTCGTCGGGACCGCGGTGCGTGATGGCGTCGCACATCGCGCGCACGGTGCGGGCCGCCGCGTCGTCCCCCCCCCCCAGGCGCCATCCGGCGAATCCGGCGATGCCGCACATCGGACTAGGCCTCCGCCCCGGTGCCGGGCAGCAGCGACTCGTACCAGGCGGCGAGCCGCGGGATCACGGAGGCTTCGTGATACTCCGCGCGGGCGTAGGCTTGCGCCGCGGCGCCGAGCGCCCGGCTCCGGTCCGGCGACGCGATCAGAAAGCGGAGCGCCGCCGCGAGGGCTTCGGAGTCGCCGACGGGAATCACCACGCCCGTCTCACCGTCGCGTACCGCGTCGCCGACGCCGCCGACGCCGGTCGTGACGACGGGGCGGGCGGCCGCCATCGCCTCGAGCAGGGAGTTGGGAAACCCCTCGCTCACGGAGCAGAGCACGGAGAAATCGAACAGCTGGTGCACGTTGAAGGGCGGGGTGAGCGTCCCGGGGAACTGCACCCGGCCATTGAGACCCAACCCGCGCGCCAGGGCCGACAGCTCGGCGCCTTGCGGCCCCTGGCCCACGCAGACCAGGTAGGCGCGGGGATGCTGCGCCGCCAGGAGCGTGAAGGCGCGCAGCAGCGTGGCGTGATCTTTGTTGCGATCGAGCCGCGCGACGATGCCGATCAGCAGCGCGTCGGCCGGCACGTGGAGACGGGCCCGCCATTCGGCCCGCTCCGCGGGCGGCAGCGTCCGGAAGGCGCCCTCGGCCAGAGAGTTCGGTACGCAGACGATCTTGGCGGGCGGCACGCCTTCGTCGCGCGCCAGCATCGCCGCCACGCTCGGGCTGTTCGCCAGGACGCGGTGCGCGAGGCGGTACGCCCAGCGGTTGACGCGCTGTTGCAGCGGCCGCTGGCTGCGATGCCACCAGCGCCGGCTCGCCACCACCGCGGGGACGCCGGCAACGCGCGCCCAGAACACGCCGAAGATGTTGCTGTAGATGTCATGAGCGTGGAACACCTGGATGCGCTCGCGCGCCAGGAATCGCGCCAGGCGAATGCCCTGACGCAGGGCGCCCGGGCCGTACATGTTGGCGAGGGGCACGTGCACGAGTCGGGCGCCGGATCGCTCATACCGCGCCCGCAGCGGGCCATCCGCCGCGAAATGGACGAGGGTGAGCCGAAACCGCTTGGGGTCGAGCTGCTCGACCCACCGGACTGCGTTGAGCTCCGTGCCGCCGATCTGGAAGTTGTCAGTGCAGAAGGCGAGCCGGATCACGGACTGCGAAGCGGTACTTCAGCTACGAACAAGTCCCATCGTCCGCCGGCGTTGTGCATGTTCGAGTTGAAGATGACGATCCGGCCATCCGGGCTGGGCTGGGGCCAGACGTCCGAGTAGTAGTCCGAGTGCGGCGGCATGGAGTAGTGATGCAGCAGCATTCGGTTTTCGCTGCCATCGATGCGGAAGGTGCCAATCGCCAGCTTCCACAAGAGCTGGTCGTACTGCGGGAATTCAGTGTAGGACGCCGCACCGGTGTACATCCATTGCTTATTCAGGTCGCCACCGGGCAACTCGGCGTCCGATTGGATCCACTGGCCGGCGCTGTGGGAGTCGCCGGGGGTCACGCTGACCGAGACCGTTTTGGTAATCTCGCCGCCATTCACCCCCCAGCGCGCCTGGTCGTTGTCTTCGCCGCTCGACCAACGACTGCGGGAACGCCCGGCATGCGATAGGTGGAAGTGGAAGGTGCCATCCTGGACCGGGCCGAAGGTGCTGTCGGTCACGTCCCAATAGCGCTGGGTCGTGTAGGGACCGCCGCTGGTCAGCACCACGTACCGGCCGTCTTGTTCCAGGTACGGCTCGTTGGTCCAGGTCTCGTAGTGCGTCATGAACTTGTCGGTCTGGCTGTTCCAGGCCCAGACGGTCTTATTGTCGCCCAACAGGCCGACAAACCACTCATCGTTGCGGTCGTGCTGGAGCCACGCGTAGATGCTGACGGCCTTGGGAAAGTGGCCCGTGTTCTCGACCGCCATCGTCGCCGTGTTATAGCGAACGAGCTGCGTGCCGGTATGGATGTAGAGGATTTGGGGCTGACTGGCGAGGTTGGAGAACGAAGCGCAGCCGTCACGGTCGGGCTGCACCGTGAGGCGGCGATAGTTGGCGAAGCCGACCCCGCGCGTGAAATCCACCAGCCAATGCTCCGACCCCCCGGAGGATTTGAAGACGAGCATCATGATGGTGTGCGTGTTGCTGTTGGGGCCCCACCCCAGGCTGATCTCGGGGCCGCCTTCGGAATAGTCGTGTCCGGCGCCGTTGTTCGCGAGTGGCACCGCCGCGCTGGTGGCCTTCCAGATTCTCACGCCGGTGGTGGGATCGTTGTACGAGTACCCGGCGGCCCGCCCCGGCATGTTGAGTCCGTCGTAGAAGGCAAAGTCTGGGGCCTGCCCGATCGCCAGCGGCAGCAGCCCAGGATCGGGCACGCCGTTGACGTTGTTCTGGCCCGTGGGCACGGGGGTACAGCACACCGACGCGCCGAGGCCCACGAGGGCGAAGGCGAGGAGTCGCGACACGGGCATTAGGGATCTCCGAGTGAGGCGCCACGTTAGCACCCCCGTCGCCAGCATGGCAAGAGTCGAGCCAGAGACAAGGCCGAAACGACGAGGCCCGGGCGTGCGGCCCGGGCCTCGAACTGCTCCTAACTGCCGACAGGTTCAGCGCAGCGGCACCTCCGCGACGAACAAGTCCCACCGCCCGCCGGCGTTGTTCATGTTCGAGTTGAAGATCAAGACCTTGCCGTCGGGGCTGAGTTTGCCCCAGGGGTAGTCGTAGTAGTCCGAATTGGGCGTGCGGCCGTAGTGGTGCAGCAAGAGACGGGAATCGCTCCCGTCGGCGCGGATCATGCCGACCGCCAGCTTCCACCGCATGTTGGCGTATTGCGAGTATTCCGGCCCCGACTCGCCGTTGGCCACCGACCACTGCTTCTGCAGGTTGCCGCCCAAGTCCGCGTCGGACTGGATCCACATGCCGCTGTGATGCGAGTCGCCGATCTCGTACGAATAGGCCGGCGTCGACGCCAGAATTGCGGCCGGCAGGATGTCGTACCGCAGCTCGCCGGCACCGTTGATGTCGGATGCGACGAAGCGCCCGCGCAGCGCCGCCGCGTGCGACACGTGGAACTGAAATGGCGGGTTCTGCTGCACGGCGCCGAAGGTATTCGCGGCCAGGTCCCAGATCCGGCTGGTGGTGTAAGCGCCACCGCTCGTGAACAGGAGATAACTGCCATCGAGGTCGAGATAGACCTCGTTGGTGAAGCTCTCGAGGTGCGTCCGGATCTCGTTCGTCTCGCTGTTCCAGACCCAGGCGGTCTTGTTGTCCGGCGCCATGCCGGCGAACCAGCGGTCGTTCTTGTCCTGCTGCAGCCAGGCGTACGCCCCCTGCGAGAGGGGGAAGAAGCCGGTGTTCTCGACCTGCATCGTCGCGGTGTTGTAGCGCACCAGCTGCGATCCGGTATGGATGTACATGATGCGCTCCTGGCCGACCAGGTTGGAGAAGGAGCACATGAGATCGCGCGCCGGGGTCACCGTCAGCTGCCGATAGTTCGAGAACCCCACGCCACGTGTAAAGTCCACGAGCCAGTGCTTATAGCCGCCACCGACCCATGCACCGATGTGAATGGTGTGGGTATTGCCGTTCGGGCCCCAGCCGCGGCTCACTTCCTGCCCGCCGGACGAGTAGTCGTGCCCGGCGGCGGTGTTCGCCACGGGCGTCGCGGGGCTCGTGACCTTCCAGATCTTCACGCCGGTGACCGGGTCGTTGTACGAGAACCCTGCCACCGCGGCGCGCACGCCGAGCGCCTCGTAGGCCGTGAAATTGGGCGCCTGCCCGGTCCCGACCGGCAGCAGGGTTGGATCCGGCACCGCACCCGGCGGCGGCGGCGCGGTCACGGTCAGCGCGGAGCTATCAGCGTGCCCTTCGCTCAAGGCGATGATCGAGGCCGCCCCGGCCGCTACGCCCGTCGCTAGCCCTGAGCCATCGACGGTCGCGATGGCGGGTGCGGTCGAGGTCCATATCACCACCCGTCCGGTCAGAACGCCCCCGGCTGAGTCGCGCAGCGTTGCCGTGAAGGCGCGCGTGCCGGCGATAACGATCGTCGCGGTCGCGGGCGTCACGGTTACCGACGCCACCGGCACCACGATCACCGCAAGGGCCGCGGTATCAGCGCGCCCTTCACTGGTGGCGATGATGGACGTCGAGCCAACCGCCACGCCCGTCGCCACGCCCGAGCCGTTGACGCTCGCCACGGCGGGCGTCGTCGAGCTCCACGTGACGACGCGCCCGGTCAGGATGCCGCCGGCCGAGTCGCGCAGCGTGGCCGTGAAGGCGCGTGTGCCGGCGACCGCAATCGTCGCGGTCGCGGGCGTCACGGCTACCGAGGCCACCGGAACGACAATCACGGTGAGGGCCGCCGTATCAGCGTGCCCTTCACTCGTGGCGATGATGGATGCCGACCCAGCCGACACACCCGTCGCGACGCCCGAGCCGTTGACGCTCGCCACGGCGGGCGCCGTCGAGCTCCACGTGACCACGCGTCCGGTCAGGACGTTCCCGGCCGAGTCGCGCGGCGTCGCCGCGAAGGCACCCGTGCCCCCGACCGCGATCGTCGCGGTCGCGGGCGTTACGGTCACGGTCGCTACCGGGACGCTGACGACCGTGACGAGCGACGTGTCGGCTCGGCCTTCACTGGTGGCGATGATCGAGGCTAAGCCCAGCGCAGCCGCGGTCGCGACGCCGGAGGCGTTCACGGAGGCGACGGTGGGGTTGGTCGAGGTCCAGGAGATCGCGCGGCCCGTCAACACGGCGCCGGCGGAGTCGCGCAGCGTCGCCGTGAAGGGCGCCGTGGTGCCCAGCAGCATCGTGGCGGCGGGCGGCGCCAGTGTCACCGAGGCCACCGGGATCGGGACGACGGCGATGATCACGGTATCAGCGAGGCCTGAGGTGTCCGACGCAACGACACTATCCCGCCCCACACCGTTGCCGGCTCGGTAATGACCCACGGCGCGCCCATTGCCGGGCGTGCTGGTGCCGGTGATCTGGCCGCCACTGTTGCCATGGACTTGGAAGCTGACGCGCACGGGGGCAGTGTCCCCAGCGGCCGTCAGCCCCAGCGCCATGAAGGCGGTGGTGTCATCAACGTGCAACGAGACGAGCGGAGGCGAAACGACGAGTCGGGCGATGTCGACGGAATTCGTTGGGCCCGTATTGCGGTCAGGAAGCTGGCACGAGAGGACCGCCAGGGCAGGGAGCACCCAGGCGGCGTCTTTGAGCATCGCGAGTCGCTTGGACAACTTGTGCATGAACGTCATTTGCGTCCGCTCCAGGGCAAACGGGGAAAACGAAAAGGCCGCCGCGTGCGACCAATTCGGTCGATCCGCTGGCGGCCCGGCTGGCGTAGCGAGCTGTGCTCGCCGTAGCCCCGTAGCTCTGCGACACCGTCTTTCGACGGCTGTGCTCTGAGCAGCGCAAACTAGGAGCCGCAAAGGGGGGCTCCCACTCGCAGCCCTAGCAAGGGTCGGGCCGACTCTCGGCCCGCGCGGTTATGTGATTGGGCGCACAGTGCTTAGCCGTGGTGATTTCGAGCACAACTTGATCTCGTTGTTATCGCAAAACACCACGATCAGTGCAGTCTGCGGTACTGTTGGCGGTGTTGTACAGGTGCGCCGAGATTCGCTGAGCACGCCTCCCGAATCTGTAGCAGCGTAGAAACACCCCTGCAAGCAGTTCGTGTCGGATCGGGCCAATCCCCGGATCGCGCGTCGTATCTCCCTTGCTCACAAGCACATATGGCTCGCCGTCGCATGGCCCGGATTCTGCCCGGTGCCTCTCCCATGCGGCAGGATTGCGGGTCTACGAGCTGCGCGGTCGGCGCCACCGAGGTGGTGGTGACCCGCCTGGATCAGCCACAGGCAGCGGTCCGGACCCTGGCCGCCCTGCTCTCTGGCGGCGAGCGCCAGCGGGCCAGTCGTTTCATGCTCGATCGCGACCGCCGCCGCTTCATGGTGGCGCGCGCGCGCTTGCGCCAGCTGCTCGCGGCGCGGCTGGGAGTTCGGCCCGCGACGATCGAACTGACGCTGGGCGCTCGCGGCAAGCCCGCGCTCGCTCCCTGCTGCGGCGACTCGCTCCGGTTCAACACGTCTCGCTGCGGCGACCTGGCGGTGTTCGCGTTTTCGCGCAGCAGCGAAGTCGGCATCGACGTCGAAGCCATTCGTCCGACGCCGCACGCCGACGACATCGTCGCGCACTTCTTCGCGCCCCCGGAACGCGAGGCGTATCGGGCGCTGGCGCCGCGCGACCGACCGCTGGGATTCCTCAACGGCTGGACGCGCAAAGAGGCCTTCATCAAGGCGCTCGGCGACGGCCTGTCGTATCCGCTCGATCGTTTCGCCGTTTCGCTGGCGCCCGGCGCGCCGGCGCGGATCCTGTACGTCGCGGATCCCACGGCAGCGGCACGCGGCTGGCAGCTCGAGAGTTTCACCCCAGCGCCCGGATTCGTGGCGGCGGTGGTCGCGGCATGATGTCGCCCGCGACCTACCAATCGCGGTGGATCAATGACGAGGTGCGGATGTTTCGCACTACGGTGCGGCAATTCGTTCAGAAAGCGCTCGCGCCGCACCAGGACCAGTGGCGTGAGCAGCGGCGCCCCGACGCCGCCGCCTGGACCGCGGCGGGCGAGGCCGGCATCCTGCTCCCCGACGTTCCCGACGCGTACGGCGGGGGCGGCGGCAGCTTCGCCCACCACGCCGTCGTGCTCGAAGAGCTGGCGCTGGCCGGCATTCACTTCGGCGCCAGCATCCAGAGCATCGTGGCGCACTACGTCGTCGCCTACGGTCACGAGGAACAGAAGCGCAACTGGCTCCCGCGCATGGCGCGCGGCGAGCTGGTGGGCGCCATCGCCATGACCGAACCGGCCGCCGGCTCCGACCTGCAGGGCATCCAGACCACGGCCCGCCGCGATGGCGATCACTACGTCATCAATGGCTCGAAGACGTTCATCACCAATGGCTGGCACGCCGGCCTCGTCTGCCTCGCCGCGAAGACCGATCCCAAGGTGGCCGGGCTGCGGGGCATCTCGCTGATCATGGTCGAGCCGAAGGACCTCGCGGGATACCGCGTCGGCCGCGCCCTGGACAAGATCGGCATGCACGGGCAGGACACGTGCGAGTTGTTCTTCGACGATGTGCGCGTCCCGGTCGGCGCGCTGCTCGGCCCCGCCGAGGGCAAAGGCTTCTCGCAGATGATGGAGCGCTTGCCCTATGAGCGGCTGACCGTGGGGGTGGGCGCGGTCGCGACGGCAGAGCACGCCGTCGCCGTGACGACGCGCTACGCCAAAGAGCGCGCGGCGTTCGGCAAGCCGCTGTTCGATCTGCAGAACACGCGTCTCAAGTTGGCCGAATGCAAGACGGAAGCACACATCGGACGCGTCTTCGTCGACAGCTGCATCGAGCGCTTCATCGCGGGCCAGCTCGACGACGCCACGACCGCCATGGCGAAGTATTGGCTCACCGATCGGCAGTGCCACATCGTCGACGAATGCCTGCAATTGCACGGCGGGTACGGCTACATGCTGGAGTATCCGATTGCGCGCATGTGGGCCGACAGCCGTGTCCAGCGCATCTACGCCGGCGCCAACGAAATCATGAAGGAGTTGATCGCGTGGTCGTTATGAAGCTGGACGAGCTGATCGCCGAGCAGGCCGCCCGCACGCCCGATCTCGAGGCGGTGGTGTTCGAGGACCAGCGGCTGACGTACGCCGAGCTCGATCGCCGGGCCGAGCTGCTGGCCGCGCGACTCAGGGTGTGGGGCGTCGCGCCCGACATGCTCGTCGGGCTCTTCGTCGAACGCTCGCTGGACATGGTGGTAGGGATTCTGGGCATCCTCAAGGCGGGCGCCGCCTACGTGCCCATCGATCCGGCATATCCCCGCGAGCGGATCGGCTTCATCCTCGCCGACGCCAACGTCACGGTGTTGCTCACGCAAGAAAGCCTCGAATCGGGACTGCCGGCGACGGCCGCACGGATCGTGTGTCTCGACGCATTTGATTGGACCACCGGGAACGGCGCAGCGCACGGCGCGCGGGCCGGCCGGCCGGATCACCTGGCGTACGTGATCTACACGAGCGGCTCCACGGGCCGTCCCAAGGGCGTGTGCGTGGAGCATCGCAACATCGTGAACTACGTCGTCGGCGTCGCGGCCCAGCTGCAATTCGAGCCGGGCATGCGGCACGCGATGGTATCGACCGTCGCGGCGGATCTCGGCAACACGGTGCTGTTCCCCGCGCTGGCCACGGGGGGCTGCCTCCACATCATCTCGCAGGAGCGCGCCACCAACCAGGCGCTGCTGGCGGACTACTTCGGTCGCGAGCACATCGACGTCCTGAAGATCGTGCCATCACATCTCGCGGCCTTGCAGAGCGGCCAGCATCCGGAGCGCGTCATGCCCAGGCGGCGGCTGATCCTGGGCGGCGAGGCCTCGCGCCTGGACTGGGTGGCGCGGCTCCGCGCGCTGGTGCCGACGTGCGAGATCTACAACCACTACGGTCCCACCGAGACCACAGTCGGGGTCTTGACCTACCACGTGGACGCGCAGCTGCCGAGCACGCAGTCGGGCACGCTGCCGCTGGGCCGGCCGCTGCCGCACAGCCGCGTGCACGTGCTCGATGCCGCCGGGCAGCCTGCCCCGGTCGGTGAGCCGGGCGAGCTGTTCATCGGCGGTCGCGGCGTGGCGCGCGGCTATTGGAACCGCCCCGAGCTGACGGCCGAGAAGTTCGTTCCCGATCCGTTCAGCACGGAGCCCGACGCCCGCCTCTATCGCAGCGGCGATCTCGGCCGCTACCTGCCGGACGGCACGATCGAGTTCTGCGGCCGGGCGGACGACCAGGTCAAGGTGCACGGCTACCGGATCGAGCTCGGCGAGGTCGAGGGAGCCCTGCGCGAGCAGGGAGGCGTGCGCGACACCGTGGTGCTGGCGCGTGAGGACGAGTCGGGCGGCAAGCAGCTGGTCGCCTACGTGGTCCCGCGCCGCGCCGAACAGCCGTTGTGGGGGCTCAAGGCGCCGCACCTGCTGCCCGACGGGATGACCGTGGCGCATCTGAACAGGAACGAGACGGACTACATCTATCGCGAGATCTTCGAGCTACAGGCATACCTCCGCCACGGCATCACGATCCGCGACGGCGACTGCATCGTGGATGCGGGCGCCAACATCGGGCTGTTCACCGTGTTTGCCAGCCGTGTGGCCCGGAACCTCCGGATCGTCTCGTTCGAGCCCAATCCGACCGTGTTTGCCTGTCTCCAGGCCAACGCCGCCGCGTGGGGGGGCGGCGGCGTGAAATGCCTGCCCGTCGGGCTGTCCCGCGAAAACGGATCGGCGGACCTGACCTTCTTCGAGGGCCTGTCCCTGTTGTCGGGGTTCTACGCCGACGCGGCGACCGAACGCGAAGTCGTCAAGAGCTATGTGTTCAACCAGCAGGCCGAGGTCGAGCACGATGCACGGATGGCGGCGGCCATCGGTGAGCTGATCGATGACCGGCTCCATGCGAAGACCGTGTCGGCGCAGCTGCGGACGCTCTCGAGTGTGATCGCGGACGAGGGGCTGGACCGGATCGACTTGCTGAAGATCAACGTCG
>Ga0137418_10004637_pt1 | contig 12605 bp, 10 predicted proteins | sample CZODoug3_1_2_16f_FD_122242 | JGI IMG/M metagenome (GOLD analysis project Ga0137418, IMG submission 122242) | Vadose zone soil fungal communities from Angelo Coast Range Reserve, California, USA - CZODoug3_1_2_16fungal (Hybrid Assembly) | ecosystem: Environmental > Terrestrial > Soil > Vadose... | reverse complement strand
ATCGTGCCGGACTTCTACCCCATCGGCTACATCCCCAGCGGCGTGCGTCTCACCGGCTACGGCGGCGACGCCGGCGACCTGCCGCAGGCCGTGCTTCAGCGCTACCTCGACGCGGTCGCCGCCCGACGATTCTCGGTGCCTGTCCACCAGGTTTACGAGCTGGACCAGATCCAGGAGGCACACGCCACCATGGAGAAGAACGAGGCGGTGGGCAAGCTCGTCGTCCGCGTCCGTCACCCCTGATCCGGGACACCATACGCGTGCCAACTCGCCCAAGCCGCGGCGATTGGGTTGGCATGGAGAATTTCTGCGAACGTCCGGCGTCACCATCCCGAGACGCCCTCAGGGCGCAGTCGCCATCACGCCGGCACATGGCGCTGGTGATTGCTGGCCGCCGCGGACCGCTGTTTACCCAGGAAGACCGACCTGACGCTGTAGGTGCTGAAATCGCGGATCAGAGCGCAGGGGATCGAGTCTGGGCTCCCACTTCATATAGACGAGAAAGGCGGAGCGCTCTTCATACGCCCTCTGAAGCCACTCGAAGGCCTTTTCCTTGTCGCCCAGGGCTGCATGAATCAGCGCGATATCGAAAGGCGACACATATACGTGCTGTGAAGGTCTCTCCAGGCTGGCGAGAATTCCCAACGCTTCTTCCCGTTTACCGGCAGCGGCGAAAGCGTGGCCGAGGGCCGCGCGTGAGAAGGAGTTCCCACCCGAGAGAGTAACCGCCTTTTGGAACTCCGAGATGGCCTCCTGGAACTTGCCCAGCTGTTCGTAGTCCCATCCCAGGATGATGTGCGTCCAGTCTAGATTTGGGTCTGTCTGCACGCTTGTTAGCGCCTGCTGCATCGACACAATGTACTCTCGCGCGGAGTAGCGATGCCAGCAAACGCAAGCCGTCAGGATCGTATCCATTGGGTCCAGCTGGATAGCGCGGTTGCTCTCGGCCACTGATTCTTCCATCCGACCCATAGCCATCAGGAAGTGAGCATATTCATGGCGGATATCCGCCTGATTCGGATTGAGTTGAAGAGCCCGTTTGAACTCCTTTTCAGCCTCAGCCCAATCCCAGTCGTAGTGAAGGTGCACGAGCGCCAGCACGCCATGAGCCTCGGGAAGCGCCTCGTCTCTTTGCAAAGCTTTGGTAGCGGCATCCCTCATCTTCGGAAAAGCCACATTGGGAGGAAGCTCGTTGAAAAAAGCCTGGAAATAATACGAAGTCGCCAGCTTCACGTAGGGCGGAGCGTAGTTCGGATCCAGTTTGATCGCCTGGGTGAAATAGTCATTGGCTTTCTGTAGAGCGCCGTTGTCAAAATGCGAGCTTCCTCTGAGATACGCCTCGTAGGCGTCAGGACTGACGACTCGAGTTGCCGATGCCGACAAGCGCGTCTGCTGCTGCGAGCTCAACTTGCTGCCCACTTCCTTTGAAATCGCCTGCGCAATCTCACTTTCCAGGGACAGCACCTCGCGCAGTTCGCGTTCGTAACTTCTGGTCCACAGACGCCGGTCCGTGGGCGCGTAGATCAGTTGCGCGGTGATGCGCACCCGGTCACCAGAGCGCTGCACGGAGCCTTCCACGACTGCGTCAACATTCAACTCTCGCGCAATCTCTGGAAGCGTTTTTTTTGCTCCTTTGTACTGCATCACTGATGTTCGTGAAATCACCCGCAGCGGACTGATTTGGGCCAGTTCCGTCGTCAATTCCTCAGTCATGCCGTCGGCGAGGTATTCCTGCGCCGGATCGGCGGAGAGGTTTTGTAGAGGCAGCACCGCGAGCGATTCAATGGGCTTCTCGGTTCTACTGGACGGAAGCATTCGCTTCATGAATAGCGTCGCGCCCGCCAGAAGCGCGACTGCCAGCGCGATGGACAAGCCGAAGCTTCGGGACAGGCGTCGGCGCGGATGCCCGTCGTGTCCACGCAACTCGTGCAGCAGGGCGCGCGCATTTCCGTACCGGTCGGCAGGATCCTTGCGCAGACAGCGCGCAATCAGATGCGCGAGCGCGGCCGGCGTGCCCACGGGAAGCGGTGAAGGCGCGTCGTTCAGGATGGCGCAGGCGGTCGCCACGTCGGTGTCGCGCTGGAAGGCTGGGGAGCCGGCGAGCATCTCGTGCAGGACGGCGCCAAAGGAAAAAATGTCGGAGCGCGAATCGGGCGGCAGTCCGCGCACCTGCTCCGGCGACATGTACGCCGGCGTCCCCAGGATGGCACCCGTCTCCGTCCGTATGTCACGTCTTGGGGAATCGAGCAGTTTGGCGATGCCGAAGTCGAGGATCTTAAGCCGTCGGCCGTCGGTGAGAAATAGGTTCTCCGGCTTCAGGTCGCGGTGGACGATACCCTTGGCGTGCGCTGCGGCGAGTCCGTCCGCAAGTTGCGCCGCTAGATCGACCACCTCCGCCGGCGCTAGCGGTCCATCGGAGAGAACCGCCCGCAGGGTCTTCCCCTCGAGCAACTCGGTGACGATGTAAGGCTCTCCTTCGTGCTCACCCACATCGTACACCGCGACGATGTTCGGGTGGTTCAGGGCCCCCGCCGCGCGGGCCTCCTGTTCGAAGCGCATCCGCTGCCGCTCGTCGTGCACACCCGGCGGCAGAAACTTCAGCGCCACGGCGCGGTCGAGTTTCAGGTCGCGCGCGCGGACCACACGCCCCATCCCCCCACGGCCCAATTCCTCCTCGATGACGTAGCGTTCGGCGTAGAGGCGTTGCACGGAAGGCACCGTGGGCATTGCACCGGGAGGCCGCACTTCCGCTTCCGGCAGCTTTTCCTTGGCCGCCATGGTGAAATCGTCCCTCCCCGACCCGGGGGCGTCAAGCACACCATCATAGGTGGCGAGGCCTTCCTCCGCCCAGTGATGCCGGCGGGGCAGCGAAGGGAAGCCGAGGTGGACCAACTCGTGCACGAGCTCCCAGCTGCGGCGCGCTTGCGCAGCGTCCAGATCGGTGCCGAGGAAGAAGAGGATCGAAGCGCCACCGATTCCCCGGGCGCGGCCATGGATCTGGTTGCCGGGGGCGGGCAGGACCAGGAGGAGTGCACCGTCAGCGGGAAAGCGTCCGAAGTAGCGCGTGATCAGCGCGGCCGAGCTGCGGATCCAGCCGAGCAGCTCCTCCTCGCTCTGGCGGCGCGGCGCCTTCGCGATGGCGACCGTAGGCGACCCTCCGTCCGAGTGCAGCTTCTCCACGCGCAGGTCCCCGAAAGCCGCATAGGGCAGGTCGCCCAGGCCGGACGCGCTCAACGGCCCCTCAGGAAACCCGGCGACGAAGCGCAGGCTTTCCGGCATCGACACAATCATCTCGGCGTGGCCCCGGCAGGCATGCGCAGCGGGCGCAAGAGCCATGCGCCGGGCGGCGACTCGACGATCTCTCCGTAGAGCACGGCCAGGTCCTCGTCTCCGCTCGCGGCGGCGGCCTCGCGCAGCGCAAAGCGGTAGCGGATCCGGCAGCCGCGCGCGGCGCAGCCCGGAGCGAACCAGGAATTGCCGCGCTGCTCGATCGGGGCGGTACCCGGAGCGGAGAGGATCGCCACGTCGCGAACAAACGGCTCCGCGCCGTCATCGACGCTCAGCTCACCCTCGCGATCGGGGAAGGCCGCGATTCGCGCCTCGATGGAGAGCTCGCGGGCGCCGGGGCTCGCTCTGACCTCGTAGCGGAGCCCGGCCGCGGCGACGACGGCCGCGACGAGGTCGACGATGTCCGCGCGCGAGCCTTCTCCCGCCCAGCCGCGCACGAATGCCGGCAGTTCGCGCCCCAGCTCGGAGAGCGGGGCGTGCCGCGAGGGGTAAAGCCGCAGGTAGTCCTCGCCCATGGCATAGGTTCGAGGTGGTTCAGGGGTGACGATGACTGCGTCGCTCACTTACGATCGGGGAACATCGCCTTTCGCAAAAGCGTCGACCGTTTCTGCAAGTCCACCATGAATCCCTGGAAGATCGGATCCGCTCGGATCGGATCCAGGTTCGCGTCGCTCGCAAACAGCGGGTAGCAGGGGAACCCGGTCTCGGCGGCTTCCCGGAGCCAGTCGACAGCCTCCTTGGCACGCCGCATGCGCGCGGAGGCACAGGCGGCGAAATACGCGGCGTGATGGGCAGGGTTGACGGCCTTCCTTCTGGCGACGGTCTCGATCAACGCTGCCGCTTTGAGGGGTTCGGACTCGGCCAATCGCATGGCTTCGATGCCGGCCAGATTCCCACCCTTGTCGTTCGGGTATTTGCGCAAGGCCGCCTTCAGTTGCAACGATGCTTCCTCTCGTCTGCCCAACCGAAGCAAGGTAAAGACGGTGTTGGCTTCGACGAGCTCCGGCAAGACGGGTCCGGGAATGCTCAAGAATGTAGCGAGCGCTTCTTCGTCCTTTCCCATCCAAAGGAGGGCCTGCGCCTGGGAATTCAGCGCCTGCGCGTTACTGGGGTTGATCGCGAGCGCGATGGCGGCGTGCTGAAGGGCTTCCTCGAAAAAGCCCACGTGGACGTAGACGCGTGCGAGGCGTCGGTGGGCTCCATCCGAATTCGGATTCAGATTCAACGCCCGGCGGAATTCCTGGGCGGCCCGTTCGTGTGCGAAATGATGCGAGTGGCTCCAGAGCAGGTCGCCGCGGGCCAGGTAGGCTTCGGGCAGATCGGGATCGAGCGACAGGGCCTTTTCAGCAGCCGCGAACGCCTTCTGCTCGAGCTCCCCGGCCTCCTCGGGCGTGACGAAGGTCAGCCGAACGACGTGAGCCGACGCCAACTCGGCGTAGGCGGGCGCGAACTCAGGATCGAGCGCGACGGCGTGTTCGAGCAGCGCGATCGCGGCCTGGCTGTCGGCGTCCGTGGTCCGGACGCTGAGATACCGCGCGCGCAATACGGACTCGTACGCCTCGGGGTTGACCGGGCGCAGCTTGCCCAGACGCGCCTGCTCCGGAGCCGTGAGCCTTGCGCGCACGTGCCTGGCGATGGCCACGGTGACTTCGCGCTGGAGGGTGAGCACCTCGCGCAGGTCGCGCTCATGGACTTCTGACCATGTCGGGCGGTCGGAGTCGGGGTCGATCAACTGCGCCGTAATCCGTACGCGATCGCCCGAGCGCAGAACCGAGCCGGCCACGAGCGCCTGCACTCCCAACTCGCGAGCGACCTTGCTTGGCGGGGTATGCGTTCCTTTGTACTTCATCACCGAGGTACGAGCGATCACCCGTAAGCTCCCGATTTTGCCCAGCTCGGTGATGAGCGCCTCGGTCATGCCGTCGGCGACATACTCCTGCGTAGGGTCATTGGAGAGGTTGTCGAGTGGCAACACCGCAAGCGATCCGATCTCCGGTTTCGTCCTGCCACCAGCCCGGTCGAACGGCGACAAGTACGCGATCGTCACAACCACGACCGCAACCAGACCGGCTAGAACCAGCCACCGACGCGCCCACCGCACGTGTCCAGGAGTGGCGTGATCCCCAGGGTCGAGCGGCACGTGCGGCTGCGAGTCCTCGCCGCTCTCCAGTGTTGCTGGCGTCGCCGTCGTCTCCGCGGCGGGAGCTTGCTGCTGGGCGAGGCCCGAACCGCGGCCGCGCCACCAGGCATCGAGCTCCAAGCGGAAGCCGTACACCGTGCCGAGCTTGTCGTGCACGTGACGATGCACAGGCATCCGCTCGCGCTTTTCCCAGCGCTGGACAGTGCTCACATCCCGCTTCAGATAGGCGGCAATGTCCTTCCATGAATCCAGCCGATCGGAAGGTTCTTCGTCACCAATTCGCGCGGATGACGGCGGCGGAGGTTCATTCGGCATGGCCTTCCTTGCCACCAACTGACCAAGCGGTCAGGCCGCGACTGTAACGCGCGTCCACTCGACACCGCAACCCACCGCATCCCGCTGCAATGCGCGCTGCCGCACTCTGCAGCTTGAGTGGAGCAATGCAGCAGCGCAATCGATGGGGCGCACGACCAAAAAAGGAGCTTCAGATGATGGAACACAATTGGAAACGGAACCTCGGTGGCATGCTCATCCTCATCGTGTCGAGCGTTCTCGCGTGCGATCCCGGAGTCACCGCACAAGAGTCTTCCGAGTTATCAGCCACGGTCAACCGGAGACAGGAAGTCGATTCGGAACGCGAAGCCGGCGGTTGTGACGGGGAGGAGAACCCTGACCAGGTGCTGGAGTGGAATCAGATCTTCATCGATACGCTGGTCGCGACGAGGACCGCGAACTCGTCCAGTCAGCGGCTCGGGGCGATCGTTCACACGGCGATCTTCGACGCGTACAACGGTATCGAACGCCGCTACACGCCGATCTTCGTCCAGAATTGGGCTCGCGAGGGAGCATCGCGACGAGCGGCAGTCATTGCTGCGGCCTATACAGCGCTAGTCGGCCTGTTCCCGTCCCAGCAGCCGGCGCTGAGTGCCCGATATACGGAGTCCCTCGCTGCGCTGACAGACGATGGTGAGGATGGCGACCGCTCGCACGAGCGCGGGATCGCGTGGGGAACCGAGGTCGCGCAGGCCGTGCTCGCCTGGCGCGCGACCGATGGGTTCATCGGCAGCTACCCTCCGTTCATCGGCGGGACCGCCATCGGCCAGTGGCGGCCGACACCGCCAGCGTTCGGACCGATGAGCGCCCAGGGACTGGCATTCACCGCGCCGTTCATCCTCCCAAGCGAGACCCAGTTTCGTCCTGAGCCGCCGCGAGCTCTGACCAGCGCCACCTACACAGACGATTTTTCCGCGGTGAAGTCGCTGGGTCGTAGGACCTTTTCGACGCGTACCGACGAACAGACGGCGCTCGCGCTGTTCTGGGACGGCAACGCCAGCGTCCACTGGAATCAGGCAGCGAACCAGATGGCACGCGCCAACAACCTGTGCCTCTCCCATAACAACCGGCTTCTCGCGGCGGTGAACCTCGCGATGGCCGATACGGCCATCACCATCTGGAGCAGCAAGCGATTCTACGCCTCCGTTCCGACCGACGTGACCTGGCGTCCGGTGACCTCGATCCCGCTGGCGGACTCTGACGGCAACCGCGAGACCGCTGCTGATCCCGAGTGGCTGCCGCTCATCGACACGCCATCGCACGCGGAATACCCTGCCGGGCACCCTAGCCAGAACGGCGCGGCCGCGACCGTTCTCCTCAGCTACTTCAAGAGACGACCACAGACGTTCACGCTCACGACCAACGGACAGCCGATCCGCACGTACACAAGCATCGCGGAAGCGCGCGCCGACGGTAACAACGGCCGCGTCTGGGGCGGCATGCACTATCCGAGCACGGTTGGCATCAGCGATGCCGTGGGCGAGGCGGTTGCCAGGTACGTCAATCGAAACGCCATGCAGCGGCTGTAAGCGGCCTGCGGCCGCCGCGCCTGGCCACCTGCCGCTCGCCCTCCGGCCCGGTGGGCGGCACTCCCGGCTCGGTCGGCGGTCGTACAGATTTGCTTGTGACTCCGAGAGGAGACACAGATGCGCTTGCGCCTCGCTGTTCTGGCAGTGGCCGTCCTGGCATGCGGGCGCGGGGAGGACGGGGGGTCCAGTTCGATTCCGCCGCCGTCGCACGCGCTCTCGGTCCAGGTATCGGGCGACGGTACCGTGACGTCCGCACCGGCGGGGATCGACTGCGGCAAGACCTGTACTGCCACGTTCACCGGGCCGGTGACCTTGACGGCGACATCCGCGGCAGGCTCGACCTTCAGCGGCTGGGACGGTGCATGCTCGGGAACGGACGGATGCACCGTGGCCATGAGCGTCGACGCATCGGTCCGGGCCACGTTCCGCGCGGGAACGATGCCTCCCGGACAATCTCGTGCGGTACGCGTGGCCGTCCAGGGATCCGGCCGCGTCGTCTCGGCGCCGGACGGGATCGATTGCGGGGCCAGGTGTTCCGCGCAATTCGCCGACGGCACGTCCGTGACGCTCGAGGCGCGGGCCGACCAGGGATGGGCGTTCAAGAGCTGGTCCGGGGCATGCTCGGGCTCCTCCTTGTGCTCGCTGAAGCTCACGTCCGACGCCGAGGTGACGGCCACATTCCAACCGGAACCACCTCCGCCCGCCGACATTTGCGACGGGCTCATGCCTGGCTCGCTGCCGCAGCCGGTCGTCGCGACGATGCCAAATTCAGACTGCTGGGGCGGTACCAGCGACGACGGTACGGGGAACTTCGCGCTCAGCTATCAGATTGGCCCGGGTCCTGTGTATCCGGTCTGGCAGTTCTTCACGATCAAGGACGGCGCGGTGGTCCGGATCGGCGAGACGGTGCTGGGAGGCGACGAGACCGGAACGGTCGTCTGGAGCCAGCCCTCTGGATTCACCGTTTACCAGGTCTCCGGGGGCAGCGGCGCAAGCAACCTGACCTTCTACACCCACGAGGGCCAGCGCACCTCGTCGTCGCCCCTCACCAGCGCTTTCATGGGTGGGGGCTATGCCAGCGCGGCGGCGGGTCTCGATCCGTCCGGCGGGATAGCCGCTACGAGGAACTACCGCTCGGGGAACGACACCGTGAGCGAATTTGCCCGTTTCAGCAAGACCGGCGCCGTGGAAACGGAATGGGTGCCCATCAGCAGAGGCGCGAGCTACATGGGCGCCGTTGGCATCGCGCTCTCCGGTCACGCTCTGGTCCTGGAAAACCTGTTGGGTCGGTGGCACGGGCGGTGGCTCGACCGCGACGGCTCCGCGCTCTCGGAATGGTTCGAGGTCAGTGGGACAACCATCCCCGACTTTCATTTCCTCATGGACGGCAGTCTGGTGATGCGGTCGGTGGTGCAGCACGAGTACAAGCTCCGCTTCGAGGACGCGAAGGCGAGCACCTCCGACCTGCCAGAGTGGCTGCGGCAGCGCTCCGTCAACCAGTTCTCGGTCGTCCGCTTCGGCAAGGGCTACGCGAGTTGGGGAGACGCCGGCTCCTGCCCGGGGAAACTGGAAGTGCTCGCCACCTCCGGAAAGTCCTGCGGCTGCCTCGAAGTGCCGAGCCTGAGCCGGTTGGCGTCGATCGGGCGCGATGGGTCGCTGATGGTTCCCCGGACGCAGAAGGACTTCGCTGAGCTCGACCGCTTTTTTCCGCCGCAGATGCAGCCGGGCCGGCCGAGCTGCGTTGACGGGTGCAACCTTGCGTGACTGGCGGGCATTCAGGTAGCACAAACGGCTCCACACACCAGGGAGTAGCACATGCCCGGCGTCTACAAGAAGATCGACGTGGTCGGCACTTCCAAGGAGAGCTTCGCGGCGGCGACGAAGGTCGCTATCGAGGAAGCCGCGAAGACCGTCCATCACATGGACTGGTTCGAGGTCGCCGAGATGCGCGGAGCAATCAAGAACGGCAAGGTGTCGGAGTTCCAAGTCACCGTCCGGATCGGCTTCAAGATAGAGCACTGAGCCCCGAGGCCGCGCACGGTATCCCACGATGGTGAACACCGCGCAGATTGAGTACTGGAATGGAGGGGCCGCTGAGACGTGGGTCGCCCAGCAGGAGCGACTCGATCGTCAGCTCGATCCGCTCGGCCGCGCCGTCCTCCGCGCGCTCGCCCCGCGCCGGGGTGAGCACGTCCTCGACGTCGGCTGCGGCAGCGGGCAGACGACCTTGCAGCTCACCGATGCCGTCGGATCCGCCGGCCGCGTCGTAGGTATCGACGTGTCGTTGCCGCTGCTCGCCGCGGCGCGCAGGCGCAGCAGGGACGCGCACGTCTCGTTCGTACACGCCGACGCCCAGAAGCACGCCTTCGAGCAGCCGTTCGACGCCGTCTACTCGCGCTTCGGCGTCATGTTCTTCGACGATCCGGTGGCCGCCTTCGCGAACCTGCGCCGCGCCTTGAAGCCCAGCGGCCGCGTCGCGTTCGTGTGCTGGCGCGCGGAGGCGGAGAACCCGATCATGACCGTCCCGATGGTTGCCGCCGCGAGGCACCTCCCGCCGCTGCCGCCACCGCCGGATCCGGACGCACCCGGCCCCTTCGCGTTCGCGGATGGCGCGCGCCTCGCCCGGATCCTCGGGGCCGCCGGCTTCGGCGCCATCAGCCTGACTCCACACGACGAGCCGATCGGCGGCAACGATCGCGCGGCCACGCTCGAGCTCGCGCTCCAAATCGGGCCTCTCGGCCGGCTCCTCCGCGAGCACCCCGAGCATCGAGCCGGCGTGGTCGATGCCGTGCGCGACGCGCTCGAACCGTTCATCGTTGACGGCATCGCGCGCATCCCGTCGGCCACCTGGATAGTCACGACCATCTCCGCCTAAGCCAAGGGCCGAAAGTGCAGAGGACGCGCCAGAACGGCGCACAGGTGGCGTCGTCAGCCTCCGACTGCCCCAAGCGCAGAAGCGTGGAAGCACGCACCGGGGCAGCGTTTTCTCGAGACCGCGAACGCCGCGTCGTCAGTAGACGTCGAAGAGATCGTTTTGGGGTGCTGTATCGTTTGCGCCGGAGGGACCTACGCGAGCGAACCCGACCGTACCGTGACCGTCGCTCCCGGCGCCCGCTACCGCGCGGGCTGGCTCTACAGCTCCTTTCTCGGCGCCCACTGGCGGGACGCGTGGACCACCGCGATCGAAGTGCCAGTCCTGGATCTGGAGACGTTCGCCGGTGAGAGCTCGTCGAAGTGGCACACGGGACATGGCGGCGGCTTCTGGCTGGGAGTCTTCGCCTCGGGCGTCAATCTACAGTTCGCTTCCGCGCTCAAGGCCACGGTGGCGCACTCGGACGAGGGCACCTCGTTCTATCTCTTCTCCGGCTTCAGCCTTTGATGAGGAACGGAGCATGAGCAAGGACGATTCGGAAATCGCGCGGCTTGCCGGACAGCACGTGTTCGACTTGTTCCGCAAGGCCTTCTTCACGATCGTGATCCTCCGGCAATGAGGGCCGCGATCGCGGTCATCCTGGGAGTCTGTTGCGCGGCCGCGACGCGCGCGCAGGCACCGGGCACCGTCCCGCCAACTCCTGCATGGGTGACGATCTCCATCGAGGAGCTCCGGGCCAGCTTCGACGTCCTCTGGGCGGTGAGCGACGTTCACGGGCGGTTGGAGGAGCTCGACCAGCTGCTCGCCGCCGCGAATCTCGTCACGCGCGACGGCGCAGGCCACGTCGACTGGAACCCCGTCCAGCACAGGCAGCTCTTCGTCGCGGTGGGTGACTACATCGATGGCGGACGTGACAGCGTCGGCGTGGTCCTCCGCCTCGATCATCTGACCGCGCAGGCCGCCGCGGCGGGCAGCCGCATCATCGCGCTGCTCGGCAATCACGAAGCTGCGTTCCTCGCCGATCCCGGGACAGCAGAGCGTCGTTTGCTCTCGAACGCGCACCGCATGAGAGCGGAGTTGGGATTGCCCTCCCGCCCTACCGCCGACCAGCTGGCAGACAGCGAATTCGGACGCTTCCTGCATACTTTGCCTGTCGCGGCGTTCATCGGGTCCTGGCTGTTCGCGCACGCCGGTTACCTGGACGCGACGGACACGAAGGACGACCGATCCGCAGTCCAGTCGTATCTTGCGGGGCTGGCGTCGAGCTGGTCGCTCCCCGGCCGCGGGCGCTACCAGGCGCTCCTCGACCCGAGGTCGATCATTTCGTATCACGATTGGTGGAAGCGCCGCGGCCGGCGCTCGCGGATGAAAGCTCGCCTCGGCGAGCTCGGCTTGAACGGTCTCGTCTTCGGCCACGACCCGGACGCGCTCGGTTTCCCCGACACGATTGCCATGGATCCGGATGGATGGCTCATCAAGCTCGACACCGGGCTGAAGGAAGGCAGGTCGCGGGGAATGTTCCTGCGCTGCGATCTCGCGCGGCTGGCGCGGGGGACGACGCTCGTGATGAGCCATGGCGGGAAACCCAACTGCCAGGCGCTGACTCCCAGCGGCAAGCTGATCGACCTGTCCGAATGAGGGACAGGATCAGCGGAGCCACGAGGCGATGCGCCTCTATCGGGAGAACATCGCCCTCAAGGCCCGACTCGATGCACTCGAGCGACATCTCATCAGGGTGGAGACCAAACGAAAGCGCGTCTCCCTCGGGGTCCGGGCGGCGCAGGTGTTTGCGCACCTGCTCAGGCGTGGCGATGAGCCCTTCCCGCGCTACCTCTTGTCGGCGCCGCGGACAACGATCATGCGCTGGGCGATGCGATTTCGATCACTGCAGCGGCGCACGCTCAACGGGGGCCGACCGCCGCTCGACGACACCATCGCCGAGCTCATCGTCACGCTCGAGCGCGAGAATCCTGCTTGGGGCCAGCGGCGCATCCGGGAGGAGCTCCGGCGGATGGGTATCCGCGTGAGTGAGCCGACCATCGTGCGGATCCTTCGCGATCACGCCTTCTCGCCGCGTCCTGGCCGCAAGGTCTGCTTCGACCGCGTGCGCGCTGCGGCCAAGGACGCCCTCTGGGCCCTCGACTTCTTCTGGGTGAAGTCGGCCAAGCGCGTCTGGCTCCAGGCGTTGCTCGTCATCGATATCCACACGCGCGAACTGCTCGACGTGCGTGTCCATGACGGCTGGGGTGTCGACTCCACCTGGACGACCCGCGTGCTCAACAAGGTGCTCGGACGGACGAAGCCGAGCGCTTCGAAAGCTCGACGACTGCTTCCAGGAGGACACCGATTTCGACGGGCTTGGCCAAGTGCATCTGAAACCCTGCATCCAACGCTCGCTGCCGATCGTCCTCGCCGGCGAGGGCAGTCAGCGCGATGGCGGGGA